>Ga0182739_1002948_pt1 | contig 15388 bp, 12 predicted proteins | sample eDN5th30CBELigBY_FD_128873 | JGI IMG/M metagenome (GOLD analysis project Ga0182739, IMG submission 128873) | Enriched backyard soil microbial communities from Emeryville, California, USA - eDNA 5th pass 30_C BE-Lig BY (version 2) (version 2) | ecosystem: Environmental > Terrestrial > Soil >... | reverse complement strand
TTTAAAAAATTTACACTCATCAGGAAAACAAAGAGTTTCTTCTGCTGAACTTAGTGAAGCAGTGAAAGTAGATTCTGCTACTATTAGAAGAGACTTTTCTTATTTTGGAGCATTAGGGAAAAAAGGCTATGGTTATAATGTGAATTATTTGCTTTCCTTCTTCCGTAAGACATTAGATCAAGATGAGTTAACAAAAGTAGCACTTATTGGGGTAGGAAATTTAGGCGTAGCGTTTTTGAAATACAATTTCTTGAAGAATAATAATACTAAAATCGAAGTTGGATTTGATATAGTAGAAGAAAAAATAGGCACGATGATTAATGATGTTCCTATTTATCATATGGATGAATTAGAAAAGGTTATTACAGAAAATGAAATTGAAGTAGCGATCCTAACAGTCCCTGCGAATACAGCACAAGTGATTACAGATCGATTGGTAGAGAGTAATATAAAAGGTATTCTTAATTTTACACCTGCTCGTTTAACGGTTCCAACAGGAGTTCGTGTTCATCATATTGATTTGGCAGTAGAATTACAATCCCTTGTTTATTTCTTAAAGCATTATTCCGCAGCAGATGAAATAGAAGAATAAATAAAAATGCGTATAGACATTAGCAATTTGCTACGTTTTATACGCATTTTTTATATGTTAGTTATTACTAACGATTATTTTTTGGTTTTTGATTTATTTTCTCCTTGCTTCTTTTTAAGAAAGAAATGGAAGGAGATTAGTTTAATTCCAGATCCGATATCAAATGTTGCAAGGATAACGAGTAAATACGTATAGAAGCCCCAATCTTGATTTCGGCTTAAATCTTGTATAGCAAAATAGGTAAAAAGCGCTCCGAAAAGAATATAAAGTGATCCGGAGAATAAAGCTGATCTTCTCATTTAAAAAGGCCTCCAATAAATTGAGTTACTCCTGCATTTTCTTCTAGCCACTTATTTATTTTATCGTAATTTAATTGAATGATTACTACAAACGTATTCATCGAAACATGGGCAACAATTGGGACAAGTATACGTTTAGTTTGTACATATAAAAAGGCAAATGTAAAGCCCATACTTGCATACATAAGGGTATGGATAAAGTCCATATGTGCTAATGCAAAGATAAGGGAACTGATAAGTGCTGATAAAAAGAAACCGAATTTCTTGTATAAAGATCCAAATAAAATTTTACGAAAAACAAGTTCCTCTAATATAGGACCAGCAATACTAACTACTAGAATCGCAATAGGAGCAGCGTCAATAATACTTAAAATTTGCTCTGTATTTTCGGAGGCTACATCAATACCTAGTAATTGTTCAATATATCCGGCAATACTTTGGGCAAATAAGGAGAGAAAGATTCCTCCAATCGCCCAGCCAATTGAAGCAGGAATACTTGTTGGATTGTTGCGAATCGGATTTTTCATTTCGTGTCGCAATAAAAAAAGACAAATTAATAACGTAACAATAAAACTAAATATTAACCAAATTACTCCACAGTTAAAAATAACAGTGCTTGCTTCTGGATTAAAGCCCATCAATCCAGCAATAAATAAAAGAATAGGCACACCTATGTAAGCAGAAAGCTGCATTGCGATATAAGATATTAAGATTATCCAATATTCTTTTTTCAAAATAGTAGCTCCTTTTTTAATAGTGATAAGATGGGGTAGTCATATATGTACAAAAAGATTAGTACCGTTCATAGTATCTTATTAATAAGATATACTCATACTTTCTATTCTACTAATAACTATAGGTATGTTTCAAATAGTAGCACCTTTTGATTAAAACTTTATCATATTTCACTCTTTAGAATGATAGAGTATTTTCTATTCTTTATAGAAATGATACGAATAATTATGCTAGTTAGGTATATACTGTTTAAGGGTTTGAGCGTGTCTCATTTTTTTTTTGCAAAAATAAGTGCTGTCTCTTGCAAAATGAGAAAAGATTAATTAATATAATAATTGTGTTAGCACTCAAAGACGATGAGTGCTAATAGGAAAATATTTGTATATATATTGAGGAGGTTGTTTCACTTGTTAAAGCCATTAGGAGATCGTATTATTATTGAGCTTGTTGAAACAGAGGAAAAAACTGCAAGTGGTATCGTATTACCAGACTCAGCTAAAGAAAAGCCTCAAGAAGGTAAAGTAGTAGCTGTAGGAACTGGTCGTGTATTAGAGAACGGAGAGCGTGTTGCTCTTGAAGTATCTGTAGATGACCGTATTATCTTCTCAAAATACTCTGGTACTGAAGTGAAATATGAAGGTAAAGAGTACTTAATTCTTCGCGAAAGCGACATTTTAGCTATCGTTGGCTAATTTCATTCTAACATAATAAATTTTTTATAAAAAATACATCGAACATACTTAAGGAGGTTTTTCAAAATGGCTAAAGATATTAAATTTAGTGAAGAAGCTCGCCGTGCTATGCTGCGTGGGGTAGATGCGCTAGCAGATGCTGTAAAAGTAACACTTGGACCTAAAGGACGTAACGTGGTTCTTGAGAAAAAATTCGGTTCACCACTAATCACTAATGACGGTGTAACTATTGCAAAAGAAATCGAATTAGAAGATGCATTTGAAAACATGGGTGCAAAATTAGTTGCAGAAGTAGCTAGCAAAACAAACGAAATTGCTGGGGACGGTACAACAACTGCAACTGTATTAGCGCAAGCTATGATTCGTGAAGGACTTAAAAACGTAACTGCAGGTGCTAACCCAATGGGTATCCGTAAAGGGATGGACAAAGCGATTGCAACTGCTATTGAAGAATTAAAAGCAATCTCTAAACCAATTGAAGGCAAAGCTTCTATTGCACAAGTTGCTGCAATCTCAGCTGCTGATGAAGAAGTTGGTAAACTAATTGCAGAAGCAATGGAACGTGTTGGTAACGATGGTGTTATCACAATTGAAGAATCTAAAGGATTCACAACTGAATTAGATGTAGTAGAAGGTATGCAATTCGACCGCGGATACGTATCTCCTTACATGGTTACTGATTCAGATAAAATGGAAGCAGTTCTTGAAAATCCATATATCTTAATTACAGATAAGAAGATTTCTAACATTCAAGAAATCCTACCTGTATTAGAGCAAGTAGTTCAACAAGGTAAACCATTATTAATCGTTGCAGAAGACGTAGAAGGCGAAGCAAATGCTACATTAGTATTAAACAAACTTCGTGGAACATTCACTGCAGTAGCTGTTAAAGCTCCTGGCTTTGGTGATCGTCGTAAAGCAATGCTAGAAGATATCGCTGTTTTAACTGGTGGTCAAGTAATCACAGAAGATCTTGGTTTAGAACTTAAAACTACAACAATTGATTCTTTAGGTCGCGCTGCTAAAATCGTAATCACAAAAGAAACTACTACAATTGTTGAAGGTGCAGGTGCTACTGAAGATATTCAAGCACGTGTTAACCAAATCCGTGTTCAATTAGAAGAAACTACTTCTGAATTTGACCGTGAAAAATTACAAGAACGCCTTGCAAAACTTGCAGGTGGTGTAGCAGTAGTTAAAGTTGGTGCTGCAACTGAAACTGAATTAAAAGAACGTAAACTACGTATTGAAGATGCTCTAAACTCTACTCGTGCTGCTGTAGAAGAAGGTATCGTAGCAGGTGGTGGTACAGCACTTCTAAACGTATACAATAAAATTGCTTCTGTTCAAGCAGAAGGTGACGAAGCAACTGGTATCAACATCGTTCTACGTGCTATCGAAGAACCAGTTCGTCAAATCGCATTCAACGCAGGCCTTGAAGGTTCTGTAATCGTTGAGAAATTGAAAAACGAACCAGTAGGAAATGGATTCAATGCTGCTACTGGCGAATGGGTAAACATGATCGAAGCTGGTATCGTTGACCCAACTAAAGTTACTCGTTCTGCATTACAAAACGCAGGAAGCGTTGCTGCTATGTTCTTAACAACAGAAGCAGTAGTAGCTGACAAACCAGAACCAGCAGGCGCTGGTGCTGGAATGCCTGACATGGGCGGTATGGGTGGAATGGGCGGCATGATGTAATAAGCCGCTCCACCCCCTTGATATATAAGGGTTTTTATTAGTGTTCATAACAAAATATAAATAGGAAGAGGCTTCTCATTAGTTATCATAGCTTTTGAGAAGTCTCTTTTTATTATAAAAAAATGGAGAAGTTCTATATATTTAGTTATCGTTATGTTTCTTTGGATGTTATATTTAATTCAGTGCTATAATTTAACAATTAACTTAAAAAAAGTAAAATGTAAGTGCTTTCTAAAAACTTTGGAGGAGTGAAATGTGTTCTTTTCGTTACGAAATCGATTTCTACTTATGTTTACATGCTTACTAACTATTCCATTTCTTATTTTATCAATTATTATTCCGAGTTTTTTTACATCAATTATAAGAGAACAAACTCAGGAATCAACATTAGAAATGATGAACCAGTATTCACTTTATGTTGATTCAATTACTACTCAGGCAGAGGATTTGGGCAAGCAAGTGATGGTTAATCAAACAACACAAGATTGGTTGAGGAAACAAAGGCAATCTCAATCAAGTGAAGAAAGTATAGCACTGTTAAATCAACTTAGAGAGCTGTTAACTTCTATAATGATTAATAATTCTAAAATGATGACTATTTCGGTCCAGTTAAATGATGGTACGGGTACTTGGGGAAATAATACTGATATAGATAACGTTGATTGGTTCCATGACTTTATAAAAAATGATCAGCGCTTTGTAAAGTCACATTTAGATTCTTTTCAACAAAGTTATGAAATGCGTTCACGAGTAATCAATAGTTATATTTTGCCGCTTATTGATACTAACACTTTAATGATAAATGGGACAATAAAGGTAAACTTTCCTTCTGAACTTTTAGATGCTTCACTTAATAAAATTAAGCTTGGAAAAAATGGCAGTGCTTATATGATAACTGAACATGGAGAGAATGTTCTTCCAGGTAATATTATGATTCCAAATGAGATCTTAAATCATAGTTTAAAGGATATAAAAACTAGTAATAAGAAAGAAGGTTTAATCGAGGCGAAGTATAATAAAGAGAATTATCTCGTTTTCTATCAAAAGTTACCAGTAGGAGGTTGGATTTTAATAAGTGAAGTAACCGAATCTGACTTATTTTCTAAGGTCAATCAGCTACAACGTAACTTATTTATAACGAGTGCATTTGTATTTGTACTAACTATAGTAGTTTCATTTATACTTTCTAATAATATTACAAGTCCTTTAGGTAAACTTGCTAATGCAATGCGATTTATTGAACGAGGTGATTTTACAGAAGCTATACGTGTGATACCAGCGATTCAGTCCCCAAATAATGAAGTAAGCTATCTAATTAATGTTACAAATCGCACCATTGATCGATTAAAGAAGCTAATAGAAACAGAATATGAAGCAAATCTTCGCCGGAAGGATGCTGAATATAAGGCTTTATTACTCCAAATAAATCCTCACTTTTTAAATAATACGCTTGAGATTATAGGGAGTTTAGCGGTTCAAGGAAAAAACAAAGAGGTCATGAATGTTAGTGTATATTTAGGTAGAATGCTAAGATATTCATTGGATACAAAAAGTAACGTGGTGACCTTAGGAGAAGAGTTAAAGTATATTAAAAGTTACACAGATATATTAAGTTTGAGGTATGAAGACTCAATTAAAATTCAAATAGAAGAAGATCCATTAACCAAAACGGTGCCAATCGTCAAATTTATTTTACAACCACTTGTTGAAAATGCTGTCAAATATAGCTATCAAGAAAAAGCACAAGCTGATATTTTAATAAAAACTGAGAAAATCTCTAGTAAAATCTTTATAGTTGTGGAGGATAAAGGAATTGGAATGTCACATGAGGTCATTTCTAATTTAGTCACTCAAACTGAGGAGACAATTAGTGTTCTTGATAGCAGTGGATTTAGCATTGGTCTTCGAAATGTACTTGGTCGATTACGACTTTATTATGGGCACAATTTTTCCTATAATATTGAATCAAAAAAGCATGAAGGAACGAAGATCACGTTTATTATTGATTTGAAATGAGGTGATATGCTTGATTAAGGTGCTAATCACAGATGATGAAATTCAAATTCGAAAAGGCCTGAAAATGAAAATGGATTGGAAAGAGGAGGGATTTGAAATAGTTGCTGAAGCCTCAAATGGGAAAGAGGCACTTGAAATAATCCACAATCAAAAGGTTGATATTGTTATTACTGACATGAGAATGCCGAAAATGGATGGAGTTGAATTAGCTAAACGCTGTCATCAGGAGTTTCCACATGTTAAAGTTATTGTCCTATCTGGTTATTCTGATTTTGACTATGTACGAAATTCAATGAAACAAGGTGTTAGAGACTATTTATTAAAACCGGTTGCTCCAGAAGAATTAGTAGAGACATTATACAAAATTCGTTTAGAGATAGTTGATGAAAAAAGAAAACAGGTTGAGTTTGCTAATATTAATAGATTAGTTCATTCACATTTGCAAGAAGTTCAAGAACAATTCATCCTCCATTTAGTAAAAGAGGAGAGATTACAACTTGATATTGTAAAAGAAAGGCTTCAACAACTTCAATTATATGAACTTACATACGGCTGTAGGGTACAATTTGTAACAGTGGAAATTCGAGACGATATTAATTTCAGTAGGCTTGAGGAATTACGACTGCCTTTCCAGATGATATGTAAAGAAATAGCAAAACAAACTGAAGGAACTTATTATTTTCATGATACAAACTATCCAAATATGGTTCAGTTTTTACATAGTTTCACCTTAGACAAGGATATATTTAAGCTTGTAAAGCAAGTCCAACAAAAAGTAAATGAGTTTCTAAAAGTGGAAACGGTTATAGGTATTGGGAAAGTTGTGAATGACTTACCTGAATATAGAACTGGTTATATATCGAGTTTACTAGCTTGGAGCCAAAGCCAGGTTGGTCCTAAATCACAGATTATTGATCAGACCGTGACGGGAGATGAAGTCTTTGATTTTACACCTGATTTTGAAAAGAGATTGTCCAATTCTATTGAAAATACTGATTTTTCCGCTTTTAAAGAAAACCTAAATAAAATACTGGCTGGTTCAGAAAAGCGGTCTGTTTTATCTTTTTCTTTTACTGCTAATCAAGTGTTATTTATATTAGGTTCATTGGCGAAAAAATATAATGTAGAAACAAAAGATGTACAAAATATGATTTGGAATTGTCAACAAAGCATTTGGAGTCACAGCTCCAATGAAAAAGTAAAAGACTATCTAGCTAAATTGGCAAATTTGATGATTAATAAGGTGCATGTTACTCGCTTCTCAAACAAGAATTTAATCGATAGTATCAGACAGTATTTAGACCAACATTATGCAAGTGAAATAACCCTGAAGACACTATCTACATTATTTCATATTAATAGTTCTCATCTATCAGAATCCTTTAAGAATCATGTGGGACAAAATTTTAGTGATTACCTAGTTAATATAAGGTTGGAGAAAGCTAAAGAATTCCTTAAGGATAATGAACTAAAGATAATCGATGTAGCAAACCTAGTTGGTTTTTCTAATTCAGGTTACTTCAGTACTGTATTCAAGAAAAATTTTGGAACAACACCTGCTAAGTATCGTAACTCTCATATTAGGAATGATAGCGAATGAAGAAATGGCTCATGTTAATTATTCCTTTCATAGTAGTTTGTACTTTAGCAACTTATTATTTATCAAATCATAATCAAGGAATGGATAAAAAAATAAAGCCAGAAATCATTGAGTTAACATTTTTACGGAATTTAGGTAATGAGGAATTTAATAGAGCATACGAAGAAGTAGTGGCTACATTTGAAGAAAAGCACCCTAATATAAAAATTAATATGCAATCTATGCATTGGGCTAATGAGTATGAAATAAGACTTCGTACTGAACTGGCGGCAGGAAACTACCCTGATATTATGGCGATAGATAGTCCGAATTTGGCTTTATATGTAAATGCGGGGGCATTATTGTCCATTGACTCTTATATGAAAAAGGAAGGGGATATTTCTGATATTTCGGAGGATCTATTAAATGGACTAAGATATAAAGATGAAATATACCTTGCACCAATAGTGGAATCTAATATTGCCTTGTTTTACAATAAGAATCTATTTAGGGAGGCTGGGATTCCTTTCCCTTCAGAGGATCCAAATAACCCATTAACATGGGAGCGCGTTTTAGAGATTGCAAAAAAAATCAATAATCCAGAAACTGGTGTAATTGGTATTGACCCAGCACAAGGTTTTGGGGAAGGAGAGGGAACAGCCTATTTTAAAATGCCTATTCTCTGGCAGTTTGGGGCAGAAATTTTAAGTCCGGATGGGACTACTGCGGAAGGGTATTTAAATTCTAAAGAAGCGATGGAGGCGCTGCAGTTTTATCAAGATTTATACTTTAAGCATGGCGTTGCAACTGCCCAGTTACCTGATAGGCCATTTGAAAAAGATCAGTTAGCCATGACTGTGTTAGGTTCATGGCACATATCTGAATTGCAAGATTATGAAGGTTTTGTTTTTGGAGAAGACTTTGGAGTTGCTCCATTACCTAGAGCCAAATACCAAGTAGCTCCAAATGGAGGATGGGCACTTGGAATCTCATCCAAAACTAAACATCCTGATGAAGCTTGGGAATTTGTAAAATTTGCTACGGGTTATGAGGGGGCGAAAATATTTGTAGAAATTACAGGAGATTTACCTGCAAGGAATTCTGTGGCTAAAGAATTTCCTGAGTTGAATCAATATCCTAAAAATATATTCATTCAACAAGCAAAAAATATCTCGAAAAATAGACCGGTCACTCCTGCTTATCCTGTAATAAGTGAAGCAATCAAGGAATTATTTGAGGATGTTGGGCTAAAAGGAAAAAATGTAGAGACTGCAGCTAATGAAGCAGTCTTGAAAATAAATAACGGCTTAAAAGAAGTAGCTAAGTAATTCCCTAGATTTTACTAGGGGATTTTTTTATTTTTCTAAAACGTATTTTGTATTGCTGAAAAATGAAAGCGGTATAAAAAACCAAAAAAATTAAATACTGCAAACCAAAAATATTAAACGCTTACTTTTATGCCTTTTGTTATATTTAAGCATGTTGGTAGGACTTTAAATAAATAGGACAATAAATAATAGGGGGTTAAAAGGATTGGCTCAGATTGTAGAAACAAAGCAAAACATACAAGTTAGTAAACCATCAAAATTAAGTAAAAATGTAATGTATATTAAAAAGAATTATATTCTTTATTTGCTTATTGCTCCAGCTATTGTACTTACAATCATTTTTAAGTATATCCCAATTTATGGAGCACTCATTGCCTTTAAGGACTTTAGCCCGGTAAAAGGGATTATGGGAAGTGAATGGGTTGGCTTTAAGCACTTTACTAGCTTTTTAAAATCTCCTAATTTTATAGAGATTCTAACCAATACGATTAAATTGAGTTCATTTGAACTTTTAATTGGCTTTCCAATTCCGATTATTTTAGCTTTAATGCTAAATCAGCTACGTAGATCGGGAGTCAAAAAGAATATACAATTAGTCCTTTATGCGCCACATTTTATTTCAGTAGTAGTAATTTCAGGTATGGTGTTTCTGTTTTTATCACCAGTAGGACCCATTAATGCACTGTTAGGTATTTTTACTGATAGGCCAATTTCCTTTATGTCAAATCCAGATTATTTCAGATCGATATATATATGGTCAGGAGTATGGCAAGGAGCAGGTTGGGCATCTATCGTATATGTGGCAGCCCTTGCGAACGTTGATCCACAGCTCCATGAGGCAGCGACATTAGATGGAGCTTCACTTTTACAACGCATTTGGCATATTGACCTTCCTACATTAAAACCTGTTATGGCAGTATTGTTTATCTTGGCAGCAGGGGGAATTATGGGTATTGGATTTGAGAAGGCATATTTACTACAAACACCAATGAACTCACCTTCTTCAGAAATCATAGCTACTTATGTATACAAGCGAGGACTCTTAGCGGGTGACTATTCATTTGCTACAGCAGTAGGATTATTTAATGCAGTTGTAAATGTAATATTATTAGTATTTGTTAATCAGGTAGTAAAGAAATTAAATGAAGGTGAAGGGTTAGTGTAAGGAAGGAGAAGGACAATGAATAACAAAATAAAACACTCAAAAGGCGACCGCATTGTACTTGGGATTAACAACGTCATGCTAGGAATCATTGTACTATTGATACTAGGACCATTATTGTATGTTTTTCTATCTTCCTTTTTAGAACCGAATGCTTTAATTAGAAAGGGATTAAAATTAAGCCCTTCAGATTGGTCTCTAGAGGGGTATATCAGAATTTTAACTGATGGAACCATTTTGAGAGGGTTCGTTAATTCCATTATTTATTCAGCTGGATTTACAATGGTAACGGTTACAGTTTCCATTCTAGCGGGATACACCTTATCAGTAGATGGTCTAGTAGGTAAAAAGTTTTTTATGATTTTCTTCCTCATTACTATGTTTTTTGGTGGGGGATTAATTCCAACTTATTTTGTTATACGTGATTTAGGAATGTTAAATACGATCTGGGCGATTATTGTACCAGGAGCTGTAAATGTGTGGTTTATTATTTTAGCGAGGACGTATTTTAAAGGAATACCAAATGAGTTGAAGGAAGCAGCTAGAATTGACGGTGCTTCTGATTTTAAAATATTTATCAGCATTATTTTACCTCTATGTAAACCAATTATATTTGTATTAGCATTGTATGCCTTTATTGGTCAATGGAATGCATACTTTGATGCAATGATTTACCTTGATGATCGAAACTTATATCCGCTTCAATTAGTACTGCGCTCTATCCTTATTCAAAATGAAGTACAGCCTGGAATGATTGCAGATATTCAAGCAAGAAATGAGATTATGAGAATCTCAGAGATGATTCGTTTTTCATCAATTGTAATTGCTAGCTTACCACTATTAATCATGTATCCATTCTTCCAAAAGTATTTTGAAAAGGGAGTAATGGTAGGCTCTTTAAAATAATTATATAAAAGTGAGGGTTATTTATGAAAAAAAAGGTGTTGGCAACAGTATCGACTTTTCTACTTTCAGGTTCATTAATTTTAACTGGTTGTACTTCTAAGAGTAACGGGGAAAATAAATTTTCATCTCCAGACTACAATCTAACAAATATAACGTTTCCATTAGAAGAGCAAAAAACATTAAAAATCTTGACTTCAAGTTCACCATTAGCACCAGAGGATCCTAACGATAAATTAATCTTCCAACGTTTAGAAGAGAAAACAGGTGTTCATATTGATTGGAGGAATTATACGGGAGATATATTTGGTGAAAAACGCAACTTAGCTATTGCAAGTGATGAGCTACCAGATGCTATCTTCAATGCTGGTTTTAGCGACTATGAATTATTGAAACATGCAAAGGATGGAGTTATTGTTCCTGTGGAAGACATGATTCAATATATGCCAAACTTGCAAGCTGTACTTGAAAAGGCACCACAGTATAAAGCAATGATGACTGCTCCAGATGGACATATTTATTCATTCCCTTGGATTGAAGAGTTGGGTGAAGGTAAAGAAAGCATTCACTCACTTGATGCATTTCCTTGGATTAATAAAGAATGGTTAGATAATTTAGGCTTAAAGGTTCCGACTACTACAGATGAATTAAAAGAAGTTTTGATTGCCTTCAAAACACAAGATCCAAATGGTAATGGTGAAGCTGATGAAATTCCAATGTCTTTTATTATCAATGATGGAGGGCAAGATCCACATTCTTTGTTTGGAGCATTTGGTATTGGAGATAACTGGGATTTTACGGTGGTAAGTAATGAAGGAAAAGTACAACTAACAGCAGCTGATGAAGGATACAAAAAAGCAATTAACTGGTTAAATGAACTATACAATGAAGGTCTAATCGATGTGGAGGCATTTGAACATGATTGGAATACTTATCTAGCAAAAGGCAGAGATAAGAAATATGGATTGTATTTCACATGGGATAAAGGAAATATTACAGGCATGGGTGAAGACTATGAATTGCTAGCTCCTTTAAAGGGACCAGAAGGACATCAAAATATTGCAAGAACGAACGGAATGGGCTTTGACCGCTCGAGATTAGTAGTAACTTCAGCTAATAAGAATCTTGAATTAACAGCAAAATGGATTGACCAGCTTTATGAACCTACCCAATCTGTACAGAATAACTGGGGTACCTTTGGTGATGACACGCAACAAAATATTTTTGAATGGGATGAAAATGCTCAAATGTTAAAGCATCTTTCGTTGGAAGGTGCTGCACCGGTTGAGTTAAGAGAAAAGACTTCGGTAGGGGGCCCATTAGCGATCTTAGATAGCTATTATGGTAATGTTACAACAAAGCCAGATGATGCAGCATGGAGATTACAGTTAATGAAGGATGTTATGGTTCCATATATGCCAAACGAAAACATTTATCCTAAAGTATTCTTTTCACTAGAAGAACTAGATAGACTTTCTACAATTGAAACTGATTTATTTGCTTATATTAAGAGAAAACGTGCTGAATGGATTGCAAACGGTAACGTTGAAAAAGAATGGAATGAGTATTTAGAGGAATTAGATCGATTAGGTTTACAAGAGTGGTTAGAAATAAAACAAGCAGGTTATGATAGAAATCAAGATTAAGATAAAAAGGCTGTACCTGTGCCTGATAGGTACAGCCCCTTTAAAAGGTTAGTAGATTTATAGAATACAGCTACTATATTTAATATAAAGGAGTAAAAATTATGACAATCTATAAGGAACTACATCGTCCCCAATTTCACTTTTCGCCACAGAAAAACTGGATGAATGATCCAAACGGAATGGTATTCTTTAACGGTGAGTATCATCTGTTTTACCAATTTCATCCACATGGTACGACGTGGGGACCGATGCATTGGGGACATGCAGTAAGTCTAGATATGATTCATTGGGAGCATCTTCCCATTGCATTATATCCGGATGAGCTTGGAGCTATATTTTCAGGTAGTGCGGTGGTAGATTGGAATAATACAACAGGTTTTTTTGAGGAAAATGATTTAGGTTTAGTGGCGATATACACGAGTGCAGGTACCTACCCAGATTCTGAACGACCACTTCAACAGCAGTGCCTGGCTTATAGTAAAGATAATGGACGAACGTGGAATAAATATACAGGAAACCCTATACTTTCAGATGCTAATGTTATCGATTTCCGAGATCCTAAGGTCTTTTGGCATGATCCAACAAATAAATGGATTATGGTATTAGCTACAGGACAAACAATTACAATTTATACTTCAACTAATTTAATAGAATGGGAATTTGCTAGTGAATTTGGTCATGAAGTAGGATCGCACGATGGTGTATGGGAATGTCCAGATTTATTTGAATTAACGGTTGATGGGGATAAGGAAATTACAAAATGGGTGATGCTCGTTAGTATAGGTGATAATGGGAAAACAAAAGAGGGTTCAAGAACACAGTATTTTGTTGGACAATTTGATGGAAAGACATTCATAAATGAAAATGATGATTCAGTTATTTTATGGCTCGACTATGGTAGAGATAATTATGCAGGTGTAAGCTGGTCTGATATGCAGGATGAAAGACGTGTTTATATTGGTTGGATGAGCAATTGGCGTTATGCGAACCAAGTTCCAACAGAGAGTTGGAGAAGTTGCATGACACTACCAAGGGAACTAACTTTAGCAACTACTGAGAATGGAACTCGGATTATTCAGAAAGTCGTAAAGGAAATTAGGACAATAAGACGAAAAAAGGAAGAACACGGTGGTTTTAAAGTTGAAACACCCACTTCTATAAAATTACAAAGTCAACTAATAGAAGTCAATATTGATTTTAAGTTAGGAACATCTAATTTATTTGGTCTGATTATTAAACACTCTAATAAAGAAAAAACAGTCATCAGTTATGATGTTATAGGAGAGAGATTATTAGTAGACCGGTCTCAATCAGGAGAAAGTAGTTTTTCATCATCCTTCTCAACTATTCAAGAGGCTCCTTTAAAGCTTGAAAATAAACAGTTGAAATTTCAAGTGTTTGTTGATACCTCTTCTATTGAAGTTTTTGCCAATAACGGTAAAGTTGCTGTAACAAGCTTAATATTTCCTGTGGAAGTAAACAATGAACTTGTTTTATTTTCAAATGAAGGATATATAAATGTATTGAATTTAGAAATTTCTGAACTTGAATCTATTTGGTAGTAACTTGAACACTCCAATCTAATGATTGGAGAATTTTATTTAATATTTTAATCATTCCAAAGTGACATGTAAAACAATCTAACGAAATGAGAAGAATATACAAAAAACTTGAGTTTTATATACATTATTATTTAAATTAGAGGTGTAAAAATGAAAACATCAGTTATTTGTATTGGAGAATTACTAATAGATTTCTTTTGTACAGATGTAGATATAAGTTTAATCGAAGGGAAACATTTTCAAAAGCAAGCCGGAGGGGCTCCTGCAAATGTTTGTGCTACTATTGCAAAATTAGGAGGTTCTGCAATTTTTTGTGGTAAAGTCGGCGATGATTCTTTCGGACAATTTCTAAAGAAAACACTAGATGAAATTCAAGTCGACACGTCTATGCTAGTGTTGGATAATCAACTTCCTACTACTCTTGCTTTTGTTTCATTAAAGAATAATGGAGAACGTGATTTCATCTTTCATCGAGGGGCTGATGCTTTTTTATCAGAAGAAGAACTTGATTTAGATAAAATGAATGAAGCAAGTATCCATCATTTTGGCTCAGCAACTGCTTTATTAAGTGAGCCTTTTCAATCTACTTATTTAAATTTAATGATAGCTGCAAAAGCTACTGGAAAGTTCATTTCGTTTGATCCGAATTTTCGAAAGGATCTCTGGGGCTGTCAAATTTCAACATTTATAACGTTAGTAAAAGTGGGAATATCATTGGCGGATTTTGTCAAAGTAAGTGAAGAGGAACTACAAATCATAACCGGTTTAAATAATATAGAAGATGGGATAAAGTCCCTTCATGAGTTAGGTACTGGGGTTGTTGCTGTAACCTTAGGAAAAGAAGGAACTTATCTTTCTAATGGGCGTAGAAGTGAAATTATCCCTAGCGTAAAAGTAGATACAATTGATTCTACTGGTGCGGGTGATGCATTTGTAGGGGCAACTCTTTATCAATTATCCAAAGAGGATCCTAAGTCTATAATAGAAGATTTCGATCTATTCAAAAAGATGATTTACTTTAGTAATAAAGTAGGTGCATTAGTTTGTACGAAGGTTGGTGCAATTACGGCCATTCCTCAAATTGAAGAGGTTTTTTCTTAATAATTTTTAAAGTATTTCTCGAGAAAAATATCTTGTATACATTTTTCTAAGAATCTTTAAATCTTATTAAAT
>Ga0182739_1002945_pt1 | contig 15400 bp, 6 predicted proteins | sample eDN5th30CBELigBY_FD_128873 | JGI IMG/M metagenome (GOLD analysis project Ga0182739, IMG submission 128873) | Enriched backyard soil microbial communities from Emeryville, California, USA - eDNA 5th pass 30_C BE-Lig BY (version 2) (version 2) | ecosystem: Environmental > Terrestrial > Soil >... | reverse complement strand
TTACATTAAGTATGGCGGTAGTTATAGGGGCTTTAGGGATAGTATACGGTCGTTTATTTAAGCTGGATCTTCAAGAGTTCATTCCTTATCTATCATGTGGGATTATAATTTGGGCATATATAACTTCTATTATTACAGAAAGTTGCGATGTGTTTGTAACAGCAAAAGATCTTATAGAAAATATTAAATTACCTTATTTTGTATATATTTTTCGGCTAATTTGGCGGAACTTATTAGTTTTTTTCCATAATTTTATAGTATATATTTTAATCTGTATCTTTTTCCCCATTCCTTTCAATGGTTATACATTTTTAATTATTCCAGGGTTATTATTGGTTATAATGGCTTTGACTGCTGGGAGTGTTATTTTAGGCTTATTAGGTACTCGTTATCGTGATTTACCCCCTGTAATAGCTAGTTTTGTTACCGTGGCTTTTTTCGTATCGCCGGTTACCTGGAAAGCTAATATGCTAGGAGATAACTCGTTGATTCTCAAATTAAACCCCTTTAGCTACTTTCTTGACTTAGTTCGTTCCCCAATGCTTGGACAAATGCCAAATATTAGCTCTTTTGTATATTCGTTATTACTAACACTTATTTTGGGTTTGTTTTCCTTCTTACTATTAGGAAAATATCGTTCGCACATTCCTTACTGGCTATAAGAAATAAATACTATGTCTAACTCAGTTATTCAACTAAATAATATATATATACGTTATCCTATTATAGGGGCTGATAGCCGCTCATTTAAACGCAAATTGGTTTCTCTCTCTACAGGTGGCCAGATTAAAGAGGCAAATAAGAATACTCACATTACTGTAGAGGCCCTATCTGAAATCAGCTTCTCATTGCAAAAAGGCGATAAACTCGGTTTAATTGGCCATAATGGAGCAGGTAAGTCAACTCTATTAAAAGTAATTGCTGGTATTTATGAGCCATGCCAAGGCGCTATAAATGTCACAGGAATAATTTCCTCACTTCTTAGTCTCTCAGTAGGTATGCAGATGGGGGCAACTGGCTATGAAAACATCCGAATGCGATGTATTATGCTAGGTTTGTCTCATGATGAAACAAAGAGAATAATTAAAGATGTGGAGGAGTTTACAGAACTAGGTGATTATTTATCTATGCCCGTTAAGGTTTATTCTTCTGGAATGCAAGTACGTTTAACTTTTGGTATAGCAACGGCGATTACTCCTGATATTCTTCTGCTAGATGAAGTTGTTGGAGCGGGGGATGCTCAATTCATTAAAAAAGCTCAGAGTCGATTGGATAAGCTAATTAAAAATTCAAATATACTGGTGTTAGCTTCACATTCTAATGATTTGGTCAAAAAGTTTTGTAATAAAGCGCTGTGGCTAGAGCATGGTAAAACAAGACTATTTGGAAACGTCAATGAGGTTGTAAATGCTTATGAAGCTTCTTTGAGCTAAGTACTAATATGTGTGGACTAGTAGGAATAGTGGGGGGCGCAGTTAGGGGTTCAGAGTTGATGCGCCGTATCGAAGATATGAAGAGGGCAATAGTTCACCGCGGGCCGGATGATCATGGTAGTTACTTGGACCCAGAACGTTCTGCAGTTGCATTAGGGCACCAGCGGTTAGCTATTATAGACCCAGAACATGGGCAGCAGCCGATGATAACGAGTGATGGTCAGCTGATTATTGTCTTTAATGGAGCCATTTACAATTATCTAGAGCTGCGCCGTGAGCTAAATAGCCGTGGTCATTCTATTCATAGTTATTCAGATACCGAGGTCCTGTTGTATGCTTATCAAGAATGGGGAGAGGCCTGTGTTGATAAGCTTAATGGCATGTTCGCTTTTGCTATTTGGGATCGGCGCAAAAATAAATTATTTTGTGCCCGCGATCGAGTTGGTATCAAGCCATTCTATTATTTCTTTAATGGCCAGTCGTTTGTATTTGCTTCTGAGATAAAGGCTATTTTAGCTTCTGGGTTCATCCGGGCTGAGTCTAATTTTGCTGGTATCCAAGATTATATCACTTTCCAATTTTGTGTAGGCGATAAAACTCTTTTTAAAAATATTAAAAAGTTAGAGCCAGGTTGTTCTCTGGCCATCCATTTGGATAGCTCTCAAAATATTAGGCTTGAAAATAAAAAATATTGGGATGTGGATTATACTATCGACGAGCAACATGATGAATCTTATTTTGTAGACCATTTAACCACATTGCTTGAAAATTCTATTCGCCAACAATTGCGCTCAGATGTTCCTTTAGGAGCCCACTTATCCGGAGGCTTAGACTCGAGTGCTGTAGTGAGTTTGGCTGCGACAATGCTTGAAAGCTTAAACTTAAAGACTTTTACTGGAGCTTTTAGAGAAGGGACTCAATTTGATGAAACTGGCTATGCTAGAGAAGTAGCCAGTCAGGCAGGGGCTGAATACCACGAAACCTATATCCCAAGTCATGAATTCTCAGATATTTTGCCCAAATTGATGTATTACATGGATGAGCCAATGGCAGGGCCTGGTATTATCCCTCAATATTATGTTTCCAAGCTGGCGTCAGAACATGTCAAGGTAGTTTTAGGCGGACAAGGAGGCGACGAGCTCTATGTCGGTTATGCTCGCTACTTGGTCGCTTATCTTGAAAAATGCTTACTAGGGGCAATTAACCAAACAGCAGATAATGGGAAATACGCAATTACTTTAGATAGGATTGTTCCCAATTTGCCTTTGCTGAATAACTACACCCCTATGATGCAAAATTTCTTTAAAGAAGGCTTATTCCAGAGTGATGACCAGCGTTATTTTCGCTTAATTGATCGCAGTGAAGGTACAAAGCAGCTGTTTAATCCTGAAATATTTAGAGGTTATAGTAGCTTTGAACAATTTCAACACATCTTTAATCGAGATGATTTACACTCCTATATTAACCATATGACTTATTTTGATTTAAAAGCTTCTTTACCTGCTTTATTGCAGGTAGAAGACAGAACGAGTATGGCAGTGTCTATTGAATCGCGAGTGCCGCTTTTAGATCATCGCTTGGTGGAGCATATTGCCTCAATTCCACCCAATATAAAATTTGCTAACGGGGTAACTAAGCATTTATTCCGCCAATCCATCAAAAATATTGTGCCTAAAAAAATCCTTGAGCGTAAAGATAAAATGGGTTTTCCTGTCCCATTAAACCAATGGATAAAAAATCAGTCACGGGATTTTGTCGGAGATATTCTGCTATCTCAACGCGCTCGAGAAAGGGGCATTTATAATATTGCTGCAGTGGAGCGAGCTTGGCAAGACGAATCCCAATATGGCCGGGTGATCTGGGGCTTATTGTGTCTTGAATTATGGCACCGTATTTATATTGATGGCGACTTTACTGCGCAAGAGTATAAGTAGTGTGTGGTATTGCTGGAGCCATTGAGTTATCTCAACGCCAAACTCCTAAAACCGCAGCTGTTGTTTCATCTATTGTAAATAGTCAGAAAAGCCGCGGACCCGATTACCAAAGAGTAGAACATATAGTAACCTCTCAAGTTTCTATTCATTTAGGACATAATCGCCTTAGTATTATTGATTTATCCAATGCAGCCCATCAACCTTTTTGGGATGTAGATCAAACTTGGTGTATGGTTTTTAATGGGGAAATTTATAATTATTTAGAGCTAAAACAAGAACTTGTTACTTTGGGTTACCCATTTCACACCCGCTCTGATACGGAAGTCCTATTAGCAGCATTTAAGCACTGGGGTGAGGCGGCGATAGAAAAATTTAATGGCATGTTTGCTATTGCTATCTATTCTGTAACTCAGCAAAAATTATGGTTAATACGCGATCGCTTTGGTGTTAAGCCTCTTTTTTATTTAGTAAGAAATAACATCCTGTATTTTGCTTCTACTTCCCAAGAGCTTGCTAAACAGTTTAATTTAGTACCCAATAAAACTTACTTAGGCAATGGGATAAATTATTTGGTATATGAGTCAAGTGCAGATTATACAGCTTATGAGGAGCTGCACTTGATAAAACCTTCAACTATGTTACGTGTCAGTTTTTTGCATGAAAAGTTGACCTTATCGAAGAAAAGTTATTATCACCTGCCTGATCGTGTTAATCAACTTAGTTTGCAGCTAAATGAACTGGATGATAAGGAACTTGCAGATAAAGTAACTTACACTTTAAACAAGGCCATTGATATAAGGCTAAGAGCTGATGTGCCTTTAGGCATATCTTTAAGTGGAGGATTGGATTCTACAACCATTGCGGCACTTGCCCATAAGAAGCATCCCGAAATAATAGGTTTTACCTATGGTTCACTGCAAGAGCCTCGCAGCGAAGCTAAGTACGCGAAGCTGCTTCAGGATAAACTTAATATAGTAGTCCATTATATACCTTTTGAAGATAAACATTTAACTGATAAGTACCAGGAAATACTAGCTGCGCAAGATGCTCCATTTCCTTCATTAAGTATAGTTGCTCAAAATTATGTTTATGAGCAGGCGCGGCAGCAAGGAATTAAAGTAATGCTTGGAGGCCAAGGAGGAGATGAAAACTTTCTGGGATATAGAAAGTTTTTCCTAATGTACTATCGTCACTTGATCAAGGAAAAGAAGTATCTTGCTGCTTTTTCTTTTCTTGGTTCTTTGCTCCCTTTACTTATGCATGAAAGTTTTAAAGTTACGCAATATTGGAAATCACGTCATCGCTATTTTAGGGCGCGACGCTCGCACTTGTTTCCTATGGCCTATATGGATGGGCTGCAGGTAAGCGCTGCTACATCTCTGCAGCAACGGCAAATATTGGATATAACAGATTACAGCTTACCCACTTTGTTACGATATGAAGATCGTAATTCTATGGCTCATAGTATAGAAAGCCGTTTGCCATTTATGGATTTTAATCTAGTTGAGTTGGGAGTTGCATTACCTACTCACCTAAAAATTAATCGCGGCTATGGTAAATGGATTATTCGGCAAATAAGCCAGGGTTTAATACCTGATGAAATTCGACTGGCAAAATTTAAAAAAGGGTTTGATGCACTAGATGAGCGATGGATTGACGCAGGCTTAGGACAGGAAATCAGGAAACTTATTGAAAAAAACCGAGCCATTTTAGAAGATTTTTTGCATGTCAGGCTTGATATAAAAAGTCAGTATTCAGATTATTATTTAAAACACAGTAGTTTTGCTTTAAAGGAAGCGATAACATTAAATTGGTTAGCAATGAGGTTGTAAGTATGACAAAAAAAATAGTAACAATTATTGGTGCAAGACCGCAGTTTGTAAAAGCCAGTGCTGTTTCTCGGCTAATAGAAGTTAATCCGAAGTTAACGGAAGTTATGGTGCATACGGGCCAACACTACGATCAAAATATGTCTCAAATCTTTTTTGATGAATTAGAAATGAATAAACCAGCATATAATTTAGAAATAGGTTCTGGCTTACATGGAGCGCAAACTGCAAGGATGTTAACCGATATTGAGAGCGTTTTGCTTAAAGAAAAGCCAGATATGGTGCTTGTTTATGGTGATACTAACTCAACATTAGCAGGGGCTTTGTCTGCGAGTAAACTACATATTCCAGTGGCCCATGTAGAAGCAGGACTGCGTTCCTTTAATCGCAAAATGCCTGAAGAAATAAACCGAATAGTTGCGGATCAGCTTTCTGATTATTTATTTACACCCACGGAAACAGCAAGTAATAATTTAAAAAATGAAGGTTATAGTAGCAAAAGGGTGCATCAAGTGGGAGATGTTATGTATGATGCTACATTATATTATAGTGAAAAAGCAGAAAAACATAACCGGCTTCTAGAAAAGCTGGGGGTACAGGGAGGAAGCTACTTACTAGCTACAATACATCGAGCTGAAAATACAGACGATAAAGAAAGACTGGACAATATTTTTGAAGGGTTAATTAAGCTTTCCAATATATTACCTATTATCATGCCCCTCCATCCACGAACAACAAAAGTTCTTAGAGACGGAAAGTTATATGAAAAAGTTGAAAAATGTATCCAGTTTATTCCACCTGTTGGCTTTTTAGATATGTTGTTGCTTGAAAAAAATGCCAAATTAATTGTGACGGATTCTGGGGGCGTACAAAAAGAAGCATACTTTCAAAGTATACCTTGTGTTACTCTTCGCGATGAAACAGAGTGGACTGAGCTAGTTAAATTAGGGTGGAATAAATTGGTTTCTCCTACATCACCAGAAATTATAGAAAATGAAGTAATTTCCTTTCTAGATGCCAGAGGCGAGAGTTCGGCGCAGCCATATGGTGGAGGGAATGCGGCAGAGAAAATAGTAGAAACTTTATTATAACACAATGAATATCTGGCTCATTAAAGATGGGGAAATTTTACCTTTAGAATCAAACTCCCGCAAAATGCGTACTGCAATGTTGGCAGATAGTTTGGTGAAAGAGGGACATCAGGTTCTGTGGTGGGCCAGCACTTTTTTTCACCAAAAGAAGTCTCGCTTGTTTAAAAGCAATAAGATAATAAAAATAAATGATCAATATCAATTACACCTTCTAGATGCGGGCCATTATTCCTCGAATATTTCTATAAGAAGGTTGCTACATCATCGACATCTAGCCCAGAGAATGGCAACAGCCTTTGCAGATGAGAGAAAGCCTGATTTGATTATTTGTTCTTTTCCTATCATCGAGGTAGCCTATCAAGCGGCATTGTATGCAATGCGTTATAAAATACCTATAGTTCTCGATGTGCGCGATTTATGGCCCGATCTGTATATTCTAAAATTCCCTAAGCTTTTACGCCCTCTTGCTCAATTACTATTTCAAGCTTCATTTAGAAAAACGCGGTTCATTTTTCAACATGCGACAGGTATAGTGGCTATTTCACAGGGTATTTTAAATTGGGCTTTAAAGTATGCTCAGCGAGATCAATCAGCATATGACCATGTAGTGTACCATGGCTATCCGGCACTGCCAAAAATACTACCAAAGCCGAGTCCAGGGCTGAAAGCTCTTCTTAATAAATTAGTAGGTAAAAAAATCTTTGTCTTCACCGGCACATTCAGTAGCGCATATGATTTAAAATCAATATGCAGTGTTGCACAGCAGGTAGCAAAATATCCCGAGATTCACTTTGTATTAGCAGGTTGTGGGCAAAGTTATAATGAGACTTTAAGAAGTGCGCAGACACTACGTAATATCTCTATGCCCGGTTGGCTAGAACAAAATGATCTGTTTGTATTATTAAAATCCAGTTACGCAGGTTTATTACCCTGGCGGTGTATTGACAATGCGATGCCTAATAAAGTATTTGAATATATGGCATCTGGTTTGCCCATTCTTTCCTCTTCTACAGGAGATTTGCAAAATTTAATTGCACAATATGATATTGGCTTAACATATAATGCCTTGGATCTTAAAGAATTAGAGCAATCCATTATTAAGCTGGCTGAAAATACTGAATATCGAAATATATTGTCATATAATGCTTTATCAGCATTTACCGAACATTTTGAAACGTCCGTGATCTATAATGATTATATTAAGTATATAGAAAAAATAACGGGACATTAGTCAAGAAAGTAGTTTTAGAGCTTGGGGTAGGACAGAGCTATATTTCAGCCAAGCGAAAATCATTATTGTTAAAAGTATTTAGGTAGATTTTCAGCCGCTTATACTAAATAAACTTTCACCCTCACCAACCGATATCGCTTATTAGTCAGTAATGAATTACTGGCACTAGGGCGAAAGGTTTGGCTCTGACTCCCCGTGGTATAAATCCAGAAAATGATCTAACTTGTTTTTATGCGCTACAATTTGAAAAAATAGCGGTGATGAGCTATCAGAGCTGCTGCTATTACTATCAAACTTTTTAGAGCTTGCAGTGCTGCTACTGCGCTCTTTATAATATAGCCTAGGTATCTCTCCCAAAGGAGGAGTGGCTGAGGTGGTGTTGCTCGTATTAAAAGAGTTGTCTCGTGCTCTTTTTTCTTCACTAACATCTTCTTCAGTGGTATTACTCTCACTAAAATTAAACTCTTTAACTTCATTTTCCTTGGCGATATCTTTTTGATGGGTGCTATTTTTGGCTTCCACAAAAACTTGTACCGTTGTGGTTTCATCACTAAAATCTTCTAGATGAACAACCTGGTTGTTTTTCTGAAAAAAATTGCGAGGCATATTAGGAAATTTTCCAGCCAGCTCTCTAACCCTTTTTCTATTTACTCCTAAACATATTACGCAGGTAAGGAGTAAAGACACACAGCCTATTCCGCCGACCCCGAACGCGACGCCTGGAATGAACAGAAAATACAAATAATTTAAATTGGACTGTTGCTCTTGTGGTGCTGGGGTGTGGGTATTGAGTAACAATTTAATAAAAGCTTCCGGTTTATTCGCCGTATTGGCAGCTATGGCTTTAACAAGCAACTCTCCATTTGGGCAACCCTGATAAAGCCAGTGAAAGTATTCTGCTCTACTTACTAGCTCCCCGCAGGAGCTTAAGCTGCCAGGAAGGGCATTGGCTATAGTTACATTATACAATAGAGTTTTGGTAGTATTGAACAAACTGCGGTAGAAAATAACGGCATCGCTTTCTTTTGCTACTGTTCTTTGTAGCGCATGGTCTGCACCAGGATAGAAAGAAGTAACTTGAGGAGGGGTAGGAACCACCACTTTGAGAGGCTGGGTTATTTCTTGCTCACCATTATTGTAGGTGACATTCAGCTCAATATTTTTACCTTCTGCAGCCGGAGTTAAGTTGATATTTTTTTCGGTACCGTCAGCTCCGTGGATATATTCATTGACTTCTTCCCAAGGGCCGGTAACTTGCAGGTTTCCGTTTACGTCGAAAGTCACTTTTACATTGGGGCTCTTGGGCGGCACAAATGTCAAATAGTCGCTGGCCCCTTCAAAAGTTATGGACACAGGTTTAGTGGATTCGGTGGGTGCTGGCAAGCTTAGATTATTCACTGCTGAGGAAATATCTTGTTCAGTTTCATCTTCTTCTTCATTTTTATCTTCTGGTATAGGGGCATTGACTAGAGAAATTTCTCGTAGGGCATAGCTCGCGAGTTGGCCGTCAGAAATTTTAAAAATAAACCCTATATCAATAGCATTTTCTTGAGGAGAAAGCTCCATAAGACTGTAGGTGTTATTAATAATTGAAAAAGTGACCCAACCCGGTTTCCGTTCTCCAGCATAAGCATAGAAATACCAAGTTAAAGTATCGCCATTCGGATCAAATGCGTGCACATAATGCTTAACCCGTGTACCGCGTTGGACGAGCAGTTTTTGGAAACTCCTCTCAAACTCAGGGGCTAAATTTTCTAACGGGGGGATAACCGTCTCATTGGCGGGTGGGACTATAGTATTATTGGTGATAGATGAATTGGCCCAGGTATAGTTTTGAACAGGCACCGGTATCAATAATTCTAAATCAGCTGTTTTACCTTGCTCATCAGAAAGCTGGAAGAAGAGTTGGACATCACTTTGGGTATTGTTGACGTGGGTTCGGTAATAGAGGCTTGGAATAAGAACTTGATTAATAAAGTTTTCCGTTTGATTAAGCACATTAATCCCATTTTCTGCTAAATAATACGTCGAATTCGGAATAGTATTTAATATTTCCAACTGACCTGCTTCATTTGGCAGAGAGCTAATATTTAAATTCAGCCGGCTGTTCGGTAGGTAGAAGGGAGCATGTACTTGAATATGAAACGGAATTTGCTGAGGCTCGCCGAGAGTCATATTGGATGGTGTTGACTGCTGGAGTGCGGTAATCATCAGTTCTGTATAGAATGAGTGTTTAGTAATTTTTTGTAAGTCGGTGCTACGATAGGTATATTCAACTACTTTTTTACTAAAAAGAGTAGGTAAGTGGACAATAGAGCCATCATTGTCAGGCAGTGTTAATGTTAAATAAGGGCTATGCAATTTATTATCATTGTTGGCATAGGTTTGGAGGAAGGCTTGGTTCTGGGTGAACTGGTGGTAAAAAACCAGGTAGCCATTATTAAAGCTCTGTCCTATATAGGTATTATAATTGCCAATAGGAGCAATAAAATCTTGAATAGTGTGGCTAAAGCTAAAAGGATTAAATTGCTCGATATTTTGTGTTGCGGGTGAGAACACGGCAGCTTGGGTAGTTGTTGGATTTGAAATATGAACTCCTTCGGCTACATCCTGTGTTAAGTATCCTATAAGCAGGTCTTCATTGCTTTTTTTAAAAGCAAAACGATTATAAATAGTTTGACCTAACGGATATTCATCATCTGCTGAATAAGTTACATTGAAAAGATTAGTGGGATTTGGGTTATTAAGATCATAGTTTACTACGCTTACTCCGGAGTTTAAGAAAGTAGCTCCATTGCGAAAAAAATTAGAATAAGCATGGTAAAGCGTATAATTAGGCCCTGGCATAAAGTAACTGCCTTCTGAGCCATAATAATTATCGGCATCTGAAATTTGGGTAGAGTAAGTATTTTCTCCCGTTGATGAATTGAAATAATTTATTCTGACAAAACCTATGGTATTGGTATTGTGCTCGTAATTTCCTAAAATATAATTAACACGGTCTTCATTTCCTAAGCAAGCGACATCATACCGCTCGACAGCTGCATTCGTCATGTTAGTTTGAGTGCTGGCCATAAAATCATTTCTTACAATTGTATTATTATGTTTAAACAATGCGTGAACTTGTTTTAGCCCATTTGGCTCTAACTGTGACCACCAATAGGAGCTGTAATTGCCGCATTCCAGATAACGAGGCTCAAGAATAGGAGTGCTCATTGTAAAAATAGTCTCGTGCGAAATTTTTTCTTTAAAGCTGTTCACTTCGCGTTTTAATAAATTGAAGCTATAAGTATTATCGGTATGGTTGCGTAATATGAGGGGGTAGAACAACATGTTTTCTACTTGGAAAGTAGAGAAATCATGGATGTCAGTGCCATTAGGGGTAGAGAATACAGTTTCTGGTTGAAAGGGGATGGTGATAGAAGGGCTATAGGGCACTGGCATAGACAGCTGTAACTGGGTGCTGTTGCCTAAAGTATTCGTAAGGTGAAAATCTAATTGCACGTGGCTTTGAACACTGTTATCGAAGGTTTGATATTTTAAATGCGGGAGAATGTTGTGATTAATGAATTGCTCAGTTTGGCCTGTTATCGAAAAAGTGTTGGAAGGCATATAAGTATAGTTAGCTAACGTTTCATTAAGCTGAAATACGCCGGATTCTGCAGGAGTTGCGGTTATTTGGAGATTTAATAATTGCTTAGGATCATAGAAAGGAACATGGACTTTTATTTCAAATGGGATATCTTGAAGCTGGCCTACAGATGGACTCGCTTGTATAGACTTCTTCTCCGCATTTACCACCAGCTCGGTATAAAGAGGCCGTTTCACAATTTTGCTTAAGTCAGGAGACCTATAAGTATATTCTACAATTTTTTTATCAACGGACGTTGGGAGCTGCATGGCTGAGCCATCATTGTCAGGAATAGCTAAATTTAAGTAAGGGGCGTGGAGTTCGTTATCTTCATTGTCAAAGGCTTGAATAAAAGCCTTCTGCTGGGCGTAATCGTGATAAATGATCATATAGCCAGTGTTAAAGCTTTGGCCTAAGTAAGAATTATAGTTACCAATAGGAAAAGCAAAGTCTGCTATAGTGTGGCTAAACCTAAATGGATCCGCTTGGTGAAGTGTCTGAGTGGAAAGGGAATAACTTGCAAGCTGAGTGGTAGTAGGATTGAATAGTCCTGTAGTACCAGTGACATCTTGAGGTAAATAACCTAAAAGTATATCTGCGTTGCTTTTAGTAAAAGCAAAACGGTTATAAATCCGTTGGCCACGTGGATAATTATTTCCGCTGGGATAAGTCACATTCAATATTAGGTGAGGGTTTAAATCGTTAATATCGTATTTATGAGTGGCTACTCCGGCATTTAAATAGATAAGCTCACTACTATACAAAAATTCACCAAAAGAATGATAAAGAGTGTTATTAGGTCCTGGATATAAATGGAGGCCATCCGATCCATGGAGATTGGTTCCAGCCGTAAGAAGTGTGGAAAAAAGTTGTTCTCCAGTTAATGGGTTAAATCGATTTGCTCTGATAACTCCATAGTTATTTGCAGCATTTTCTTCGTTACCAAAAAAGTAATTGGTATTCTCCCCACTTCCTATACAACCGACATTATAATTTTTAACAGCTGTATTGGAATCATTGGTTAGTTTGCTGACCATAAAATCATCGATCACGATTTCATCGTTATATTTAAACAGGGAGTGAACTTGCTTTAAGCCGCTTGTTTCAAGTTGAGACCACCAATAGGAGCTGTAATTGCCACATTCTAAATAGCGGGGAGCAGAAAGGGTGGTATTTGCTGTAAAGATATGCTCTTGGCTTATTTTCTCTTCTAAACTTCCAATCTCCCGCTTTAATAAATTAAAGCTATAGGTATTATCGGTATAGTTTCGTAAAATAATAGGATAAAAAATAATATTTTCTGTTTGGAATGTTGAGAAGTCGTATATATCCGTGCCATTGGGAGTATTGAATAAAGTTTCTGGCTGGAAAGGTGCAGATATAGCTGGATAGTGTGGAACCTCCATGGTTAACTGCAGCGAGGTGGTATTACCTAGTGTATTAGAGAGCTGAAAATTCACTTGCACTTGATTATGAACATTATTAGCTGCTGTTAGATATTGTAAGTGTGGAAGAATATTTTGGTTAATAAACTGTTCAGTTTGGCCAGTTACTGAAAAAATATGAGAAGGAGTCGGGTAGGTGGGTAAACTTCCGTTAAGGTAAAACACACCTGCTTCTTCAGGAACTATGGTAATATCTAAACTTAATAATTCGGATTCCTCATAGAAAGGATTATGAACTGCGATAGTAAAAGGAATATCTTGTGGCTGGCCGGCAGTTGAACTTGCTTGTATAGACTTCTTCTCGGCAGTGATCATGAGTTCCGTGTAGAGAGAGTATTTGATGAAAGTTTGTAAATCTGGGGTACAGTAAGTGTATTCGACAGTTTTCTTTTCGTCTGTTGTTGGGAGTTTTATTATAGAGCTATTACTGCCAGGCGCTGATAAAGTAAAATAGGGGGAATGGAGCTTATTGCCTGCGTTGTCAAAAGCATGAATATAGGTTTCTTGAGCAGTAAGATTGTTATAAAGGGTCATAAATCCGCTATTAAAGCTTTGGCCAAAAAAAACTCTGCCAGTAGTGAAGTCGGCAAGAATATTATTGAAATGGAAAGGATCAAATTGTTTCATGCTTCCAGTGGAAGGCGAGTAGGTAACAATCTGAGTGCTTGCTGGGCTATTTAAACTAGCTCCATTCGTATTATCTTGAAGTATGTAGCCAACTGTAATTTCATTGTCAATGTTGGTAAAAGAAAAGCGGCTATAAGCTTGTTGTCCATTAGGATAGCTTCCACCACTTAAATAATTAGTGGTAAAAATTGCCTGCGGGCTTTGCTTATTTACCTCATATTGTAAAGTAGTTGTCCCTGTATCTGTATAAATTCCTCCACTATAATTAAAATAAGAAAAAGAATGGAAAATTGTATAATTTGGTCCTTCGGAAAAGAAAGTCCCCGCAATAGATTGACCATTAGCAGAATCACCATTCTTGTATGTAGACAGGCATTCGCCTGTTAAAGGATCAAGTTGGCTGATAGTTACGTAAGACAAATCATTAAAGGGTTTTTTATAAATGCCCAAAAGATAATTAGACTCATGTTCTGAGCCTATACATGCTACAGTATAACTACCCACATCCGTTGTATTATTATCAAGCTGAGAACTTATTATTAAGTTATTTTGTGCTACTTCCCTGTTAAATCTAAAAGTTGAATAGACTTGTGCTACAGCACTTGAATCTTCTTGCAACCACCAATAAGAGCTATAATTTCCACATTTTAAATATTGAGGAGCAGAAATAGTTGTTGTAGTTGTAAAAATACGCTCTTGGCTTCTCTTTTCTTCAAAATTATCCCACATGCGCGTTAACAAATTAAAACTATAGGTATCATCAGTATTATTATGCAATATAAAAGGATAAAAAATAGCGTTCTCAGCTTGGAATGTAGAAAACCCTGTTATATCGTTATTAACAGGTGCCGTATAAAAAACTTCAGGCTCAAAGCTTTGAGATTGAGCGCTGCGGTAAAAAGCCAGTAAAGCAATAATGCTGATAGTAGACTGGAAGGGATGCTCTGCAACCAGTTTGCTGGTGGCAGTAAAAACAGAAAATAATCCTTTACTGATGCCATGAACAAAAGAGGAGAGAGTGGAGGAATGGCTTTCTTCTTGGGAGTAGGCTGATGTAACTTTTCCTGTTTCCTGCTCTATCCCGGCTTTTTCAGAATTACTTTGAATGGCCTGCTTTCTATGCTGATATTCTATCGCAAAGTCTTTATCTGAAATGAGATAATTCAAAGTTTTTAATGCTTGCTGCATTAAAGGATGGCCAAGAAAAGAAGAAAAGTGCTGAGTTAAATATCCTTTATTGGTGGCAGTAAGTGTTTGATTAAATAGTTTTTCGTAGTGGGTAGTTGTTTGAAAAAAGTACTCAAGGAGCTGCGCGCTACTACTATCCGCGGACTCAATAACCTCATTTACTAATGCTCTTAAATAAACCAGCCTTATTTCTGTGAGCTCAATATGGGCTTTAATGCGCTCAATGTGCTTTAACGAAGACTCATAAAAGAGTTGATAGTGTGCGGATTCTGGATAGCTTATAGAGGCCTGGATTTCTTTTAATTCCCTTTGTAACTCGAATAAAACCTTATTCTCTATCTCAACTGCGTACTTATTGAATAACTCTGGAATGCTGTTGCCACCATTATTAGACTGCGGTTTTGCTGTTAATTGATAGCCATAATGCTCTGGGGAAGTTTCAATGGGATTAAGAAAAGAAGCGGAAGTTTGCTCTGAGGCATCCAGCTTATCACCTGAGTAATAATCACCACTTTCAAGATCATATATACGCACTTCACACATCCTTATGGATCGTTTTTATTTTGACGAAAGTGTACCATAAGCACTGCTGAAAAAAAATATACATTATATTTGTAAAAAAATATTCAACTTATGCTAATTTAAATAAAAAAATATCCGCCTACTGCTAAATAAGATACCCATAATAAACGAGAGGTGTCGTTTTTTAGTCTTTAGGGGCTGGCGGTTTACATTGGCAGCCAAGCGCTGTGAATCACGGCCATATCTTTGCAGATTGGCTCTTCTTTATCGCCTCGGTGCCGGATTGCTTCTTTCCATCCAAATATTGCTTATAATCTTTATAACTCCTCACATGTCGCTTAACGCCGCACTCAGTTATAATATCTCCATAAACTGTTTAAACCGATAGGAAAAAAGTTACCTATGCATATCAAAACTATTAATCCCTCCACAGCTGAAGTGATACGCAGTTATCGAGTTATGACAGATA
>Ga0182739_1002943_pt1 | contig 15407 bp, 15 predicted proteins | sample eDN5th30CBELigBY_FD_128873 | JGI IMG/M metagenome (GOLD analysis project Ga0182739, IMG submission 128873) | Enriched backyard soil microbial communities from Emeryville, California, USA - eDNA 5th pass 30_C BE-Lig BY (version 2) (version 2) | ecosystem: Environmental > Terrestrial > Soil >... | reverse complement strand
TCTGCTGTGTGTGCCAAACCCTACTCCTCGTTGAACCTGTCCCCGGATGCGCGATGGTTGGTTTCCCCGGATGTGTTTCGTGACATCCGTACGTTCATCCGGGGACAGGATACTTCGGTTGGGTGTTTGGTGGCGAGCCATGCCGGGCGATGCATGGGAGGTTGGTGGGATGACGATGGGAGCCCGTGAGGTGGGTGATGTGGTGGTGGAACTGCATCGGCAGTGCTGGCGGGCGGATGCGCCGAAGGTGGATTTGCCGCTGGAGGAGCTGGTGGCGGTGATGCCGGGGTTGATCCGCTCCGGGAGCGTGGGGCTGGTGTGGCCCCGGTTGCGGCACGGGGCGGCGGGGACGGCGCTGGAGGAGGCCTTCCGGCGGCAGGCGGCGCACAATGCGAAGGTGGAGGCGGATATCGCCGAGGTGGTCTCGCGGTTGGGTGTGGCGGGGGTAACGCCGGTGCTGATCAAGGGGTTGGCGGTGGCGCGGCAGTATCCGGCAGGGCTGGTGCGGCCGGCCGGAGATATCGACCTGGTGGTGCGGGACGAGGCGTATGTGGCGGCGCGGGAGGCGTTGGAGGGCATTCGGATCTCCTTCCACGGGGATGCGGCGACGGCGCGGCGCTATCGGCAGGAACGGGTGACCTCGGCGATTATGGTGGACCTGCATCGGTTTTTGGCCTGGGGCGAGGCGGTGGACGATGCGTTTTTCGATACTACCGTGGTGGTGACGATTGGCGGGCAACGGGTGCTGGTGCCGGATGCGGCGGATCATATGCGGGCGTTATGCCTGCATTTTTTGCGTCACGCGGCGGTGCGTCCGTTGCGGTTGGGCGACATCGCGCTGCTGGCGGAGCGGTTGACCTCGGCTGCGGACTGGGCTCGGGTGTTGCGCGGCAACCGGCGGGAGATCGAGCAGATCGAGATCTGCCTGCGGTTGGCGGAGGTGTTGCTGGGTGCGGACCTGGCGTGCGCGCCGGCCCGGGTGCGGGAGCGACGTTTGCCGGGCTGGCTTCTCCGTGCGGTGGGGCGGCAATGGGCGACGAACCCGAAGCCACCGGGACCAGTGCTGGACGAGGTGCTGGCGAACCCGCGCGGGATCATGCGCACGTTGACGCGGCGCTGGCCGGACCCGATTACGGCGACGTTGCGGACGGGGGCGCCATTCAACGCGGTGCCCCGGTGGCCGATTGCGGTGGCGGCGTATGCGAAACAGGTGGCGGGTTATGCCCTGTGGCGATTGCCGGTGCAGCTTGCCGACCGGGTGCGGGGACGCGGCGCCTTATTTGGCCTGGCCGAGGTGCCCAAGACGATCATGATCATGCTCATTTACACATTCTCCTTTTGATCAGGTGGGGAGAAGCAACGACACCGCGCATGCGATGCCTTCTACTCTATATACGCATCGAGGATCCCAAAGTGCGCCATGGTAGCGAGTAATTGAAGCGGGCGTTGTATATTGTGCGCAACTATCATTCCCGGATGAACGTGAAATTCCAACGATCGGTGGCAACAATAGAGTAATTGTGACTTTCCAGCATTCGTATCTGACTACGAATCTTTGAGAGGGAGCACGGCTGGTCAAATTCTACGCATAGAATCTTTGGCCAGATACTCCTCTCTCGCATATGTTGCAGCACAGTATGTTCGGCACCCTCGATATCCATCTTCAAAAGATCAATAGACGTATGATTGAGCGATGCCATTATAGAATGAAGGCTTTTTACCGGGGCTTCAAAATAGGTGTCTGTGCCACCCAGATTTAACGCTGAATGAGATATGTCAGCCTCGGGGTTGCGTGGAGAATAGAACTTGAGCGTATCATCTGATGACCAAAGTCCATATTCGTGCAGATGGAAATCCTCAGGTATAGTCGGCAGGGACTCGACATGCTCCTTGGCTTCAGGAGTCGGATCGAAAGCGTGAATGGCACACCCATAGCGTTCAATGAGTGCCAGGTCGAACGTGACATCTTGCCCAACGCCAGCACAATAGCAAACAGATTTTGTGCCGATATAACCCTCCGGAATGATCCACCCGCCGTAATCGCTCCCCAACCGGACAAGATCAACGCGTGATTTCACCTGGTATGAAAAACTCAGTGCTTTGCGACGAACCCGACCCGGTATGACTCGTGTAATGTCCATCCACTTCTCCCAAGATAACGGTGCGATTGTATTACCGATTGCGTGACTGCTGGATTGCCTGCTCATAGATATCCATCAGCATCTCATAGTTGCGCTCAGGAGTGTACTTCGCTTCGTATTCACGTCGGGCGTTCAGACCCATACGTCTCATCTCATCCGAATGAGCGGACGCCCAGCGCATTTTTGCCGCAAGATCGGTAGCTTGGCCCGGTTCGAAAAAGAGCCCCGTCACACCATCCTCAACAATTTCGGCCATTGATCCTAATCGGGAAGCGATGACCGGCAATCCACAGGCAAATGCCTCGACCAAAGTCATCGGAAATCCTTCGTACCATTCCGAGGGGAAAACCAAGGCGCGAGCTGAAAGCATTTCGGCACGCACATCATCGCGATCCAGGCGCCCAAGGGCACGCAAGGAGGGGAGTGCCGATGCCTGGCGGAGCACCTGCTCCTTCAGGGGGCCGTCTCCGGCAACATGGAGATCCTGCTTATGCATCTTCTGGGCGGCCAGGAGCGTGCCAATACCCTTCTCGGAAGAGAGCCGACCGACGAAGAGAAAGTGGCCATCATCCTTTTGTCCTTCCGGTGGCTCCGAAACCACAAAGTTGGGCTTGACGACGATCTTGTTCGCAGGCAAACTACCTTCGATGAATTTATCTTTCGCGAAGTTCGTCAGGGCGATATAGCGATCAACATCACGCGACCAAGTACGCCGCAAGCGGTGGGTCGTGAGCATCGCCGCGACCACTGCTGTCTGCGCCCGGGACTCCCGATAGCAGGCATGAACAACGCCGGGATATGGAGGCGTCTTACCGAGACAGTCTTCACAGGGATGACCATCCCGAAAGAAGAGGCCATTGGGGCACGCTAATCGAAAATTGTGAAGCGTTTGGACAACCGCGACTCCTGCCTCGCTTATCACCGAGTAGACGGCGGGAGAGATTAGCGGGAAGGTGTTGTCGAAGTGAACGACTTCCGCTTTGAAACCCTCAACGGCTTCACGAATCCGCTGACGAGCAGAGCGCGACCAAATCGTATTGCCCGTTAACTTGAGGGAGTCTATCGCAGATGGTTTACTGGGGATATCATCATTGGTGAACTCTAAGCGATATATTTCCTGGCCATGCCGCTCTAGCAGCGCATACTCCGCCTCAAAGACAGAGTCCTCCCCTCCTCGCTGCTGGTAGCGATTATGGATGCGCAGAATGCGCATTGTTACCGCGATGCCAAGTGCATATTAAGCGCATAACGATTCCTACGAATGTATGCAGCAAAGGAATATATTGCGAGGAATTCAATTGCTGGGAACCTGGCTAGACCCCCAGCCGAGAAATATGCTCTTATTATCAGGAATACCAACACTGTCAGCGCCTCCAAGGTCATAGACCACAACAAGGAATAGTCCTTTTCGTGGCGCATGCACTGAACGAGCTGGCGAAGGAGCGCAACTAGAGGAGCAAGCAGCACGAGAGCAAACAGCGCGCTTCCAACATAACCCGTGTCCAGAAGGACATCTACATAAGTACTATGAGTCGAGCCGAGGTTCTCATCAAACACATGTCCGACGAGAAACCTCCCTCCAGCGTATGCGCCATAGCCAGTCAATGGCCTTTCCTCCAAATAGTCGAACGCCAAGGTCCAGTAGTCAGCTCTACCCGATAGATTCGCTATCTGTGCGTCATTTTGACCACGAGCCATGTAATCAAGTGCTTCCTCTGAAATCGTGGTCGGCATATTCAGTAGCGCGATGAGGGCAAGCAGTGCCAAAAGACCTGATTGCCAATATCTGCGGCTACCCAAGACTGCAAACGTTCCCGCTACTACGGCACCCAATATCGCTGACCTGGTTTGGCTTATGAACAACATGGGAAATGACAATAGAAAAGCCATAGCGTACATACTGCTATTCCCGCGCCGGGTCAACATGCGTACCAATGCCACCAACATGAGAATGGAGGAAATATGCCCAACGCCGTTTACAGGAATACTTGGGAAAACGCCCTCAAGCCCATATCCTACCACCCCGTATGATCGCAAGATCGCCCGTGAAGGAGCAACAACAGCACTGATGAGGACGCTGATTAACAACAGAAGATTTAGAAACCATACCCAATTCAGAATACTGGCAAACTCTCGAAGCTCTTTGATGCTGTACGCAATCACCGCGAACACTACAACCGCAATGAAGTATTCTACTGAGCGGTACAAAGACCACGCAGGATATACGGACCAGGCTACGGTCATGAGATTCCAACTACTGAATAGCACAATCGGGATATATAGCCCGCCCAATAGTGCTTCCCATATGTTCGCCTGGTGCGTTATGGGCAAGAACAGAATTACAAGGCCCAATAATCCCATGACGCCTATTCTGATGATGTCCCATACTGTCAACTGCCCAGATATTGCCGACTGGTATGACCTCTGCACCCAGACGAGAGGGACAAAAGCCATAGCCATAATTGCAATTTGGTTGAATGAAATATTGGTAAACAGGCTTCTTGTCGATTTGATGGCAAAGGCACCAGACACTGCAACCAGCGGGACCAGAGCAGCACCTGTGAGATAAAGTCCTGCATTCTCATTAGGAGCAAGCCATATTCCAACAATGACGGCAACTAGCATCGACACCAAGACCAAAAGAAGTTGGGTGTTGTAGCGGTTCAATGGGCGGCTAATCATGTTCCACAATACCCGCATAGAGTGCCCTAATCAATTCTCCCTTGCGATCCCAGGAGAACTCGTCTTTCACACGCTGGCGCCCCGCAGTCCCCATACGCTGCCGCATGACAGGGTCGCTCGCCAGTTTTTCAATCGCCAGAGCCAAGTCTTTGACTGCCTGATCGGGGCTGATCGCGGTAATCTTAAAGCCAGTCTCTGATGTGACCGACATCGCCGGGCCACCCAAATCGAAACAAATCACGGGTAAACTCACCTGCATTGCTTCCAATACTGCAAATCCACCAGAATCATGGAGTGATGGGAATATCATTGCATCTGCACCGGCCAATATCTCGAACACCTCGTGGTGAGTGAGTTGGCCAGAAAACTTTATTCGATCTGAAACATCGAACTCAGAAACGATCTGGGTCAGGTCAACTTTGAAAGGACCACTACCAACCAATGCAAGTCGCGTATCGATGCCCTTGGCCACTGCGATCGCTACGGCACGAATGGCGTATTGCAGTCCCTTAAGGTGAAGAAAATTGCCCACATAGACAAGCTCAAATCGCTTATCGTCAGCAGGCTCCCGAGCCGATTGCTCTATTGCTTGGTCGATCACCATTCCCATAGCAGGGATAATGCTAGCCTTTTGTCTTTGGGCATGCGGTAGCCATCGAAGTGTATCCTCAGTGACCGAGACAATGGCACTGGCCCGTCGCATTGTGTAGCGAACCAAAGGATCGAATGCTGCCAATACATTGCTCAAGTCCCGTAGCAATTCGTGAGCCAGGCCTTTTTGTCCAAACGATGAATAAAAAGCCCTTGGGGCTTTTTCTCCACCGGCAATTGGTCCCCAAATGAAAGGTGCATCAATCCAGGCGAGGGGCGAGGGGAAGCGATTGCTCACGAACGTGACTTGGTGTGTGAGATCAAATTGTTTTTTGCGATGCAACGATCGCAATTTCGGAATAAGGGTGAGCTGCCAAAGATAGTAGTACAAATGGAGCCCTCTACCACCCTTCTTCCACCAGCGCGCCCATTTTGGCAGATCGTGATAGGTGAAATGAAGGTTCGGAACCGGATTCTTGGCCAACTCGGCTTCAATGATATCGCGATTATTGGCGCGAGTAACAACCCAGACTTCATGAAAACGCGCAGCCTGTAGCGCCCAGTTCCAGCCGACGCCTGGTTCGGAGCCGCGATTCGGTTCGCAGGCATAGGCGGACATCAACACCTTCATGCGCTTGTCTCCTCCGCGCCGAGCGCCGTCAGAACCTCTAGCAGGCGAGTCGTCAAGGTATCACTCCTGTGATAACCTAGCTCGCGACGTTGCACGAGGTGGTGCAAGGCATACGTTGTTTGCAATCCCAGCAGGTGATTATGGGTGTACCCATGATGCCTGGTAACGCGCTGCACGCGCAGGCGATTCAGAACCTGCCGCATCGTGGCGCCATGAAGCAGGAAATCGGTTTGGAACTGATGATGAATTTCGTCCAGCAGCGGCAGACCATCGATCAGCCCGTATTCCCAATCGAAGGCCGCGATGCTAGCTCTGGTAACACGCAGGTTCCACGGTGCGAAATCGCCGTGGTTGATCGTCGGCGAGACCTCAAGACTGTCCAAAAGCGATTGTGATCGCCGGAGGGCCGCTCTCGCGATGGGTTGGATATCGGCTGACGCAGATTGAACGCGGTCCGGCAAAGCTTCCATGAACGCCGTCGACAGCGCAGGCTTTCGGCTTGGCAATTGCAGACGACTTAATAACTCATGATGTGAGGTAGTGAGGTTTGCCGGGGCTGGCTTGCCGCTGACCACACTCTGTAGAGTGATCAGCCGCGTTCCATCATCCACATGTGCCAACAATGACGGCACATGCCCCTGTAATCCCCGCACTTCCGCGAGCATCCGTAACATGGCGGCTTCGTTAGCGATGAGCGATCGCTGGATATCTGACTCACCGACGCGAATGATACCCCGGTGTGTCCCATGATCATCCAGAACCGCGATCGTCGGTTTCCGGGTCGGACCGGGTGTACCGGTGGAGATGACAAAATGGAGTGAATTGCGTGAGCCTACATTAGGAGTCGCCAAATCCTGCAATGGTGAAAAAGCGCGTTGGGCGACGATGATTTCGTCGCGATACCAACCGGGCAGCCCGCTCCGGGCGGCGGTGCGGACGGCGGTCTGTTTGATTCGTGCCGCGCGTTTGTAAGGTGTGTATATCGCGAAAGCGACCGCTGCGACCCGTGGCGAATCGAGCGGGATAAACCAGCGACAATCCTGCAAGCTGGGGAAGGCGGCATAGCGTCGGATATCGCGAAAGCCGCGTGTACGCAGGGCAGCGAGATTCAGGCCGCGCGACCTGATGGCGACAAAAGCCCGATACTCATCGACATTTTCCAGGTGGTTTTCCTGCGGTTCCCACAACATCAGAACCGGCGCGGCATCCGGCGCGGGTTCAATGGCCGTCAGTTGATCTCGCAACCAGTCTGACCCACCGTGAACGAGGAATCGGACCGGAGACGGCAAGAGCTGTTTCCATTCCAGTGAACGACCGTCCATCACGGGATGTGGTCCAGCTTCAACCGCTTGCGAGTCCGCGCGGACATGAAATCGAAGATGATGCTGTTGACGTCGCGCACGACATCATCAATGGGCTGATCGGCATTCACCACATGACCTTTCTTCGTGCCCTGCACAAGTTCGATGTATGCGCGGCGTTGCCTTTCGGTTTCCTCCGGTGGCACCTCCTGTTTGCGTGTCTGCAATACTTCGGTGGGCGCTTCAAGCAGGATGACGAGATCCGGCTGGGGCGCGAGCCGACCGAACAGCCGAGCCAACCAGATTGGACCATTGAATCGGTATCTGGCAGGATCGACGACGAGTTCCATAATGTGGCGATCATTAAGGATGAGCATATTCTTGGCGATCTGGTGCCGAGCCCATGCAAATTCCGATACCCAGGCGCTGAACACAAAATAGATCATACGAGCAGACGCAACTGGCAGCGGGTGGGCATCCTTGCCATGTGGATCGGTGACTGTCATTGCCTGTTCACGCGAAGGTCGGAATTTACCACGGCGTAGTTCACCGGGCGATGGCAGGATGGGATGGAAGAGGTGGATACGTATGCTGCCGGCAGCTGGCAATATCCCGACGGAGTTCAGCTGAACACCCTCGATGACGGTTGACTTGCCAGAGCCATCGGCTCCGAGTATCGCCACCATGAGCCCCTGATCAACCATGATAGCGCGCATTCCACTTGTGATTGACTCGCACGAGTGCATCGAATATCTCGGCTTGTGCTGGCGAACCTATGCCCTGCTCAAGACTGGCATCATCCAAGTGGACCACAGAGTCGGCGCCTTGGTCTACGATTTCTGAGCTGGATGCCAGATGAACCAGGAGTTGCTGTCGACCCCAGTATGGAATCTGCTGACGTAACGACCACGGTCTCGTCTTGACATGAAAGCCGAGAAGTGTGTGACCGACGGTGTTGTACAGCCATTGTCGTACGAACGCTTCATCATGATTGCTAACCAGAGTCAGGTACAGAGAGGCTTTTCCGGATATTTTATCAATTCTCTTGCGTCCAAAATCGAAAGAAGCCTGCGTTGAACCTAAACAGTCTACTTTCCAAGCTTCGACGATTGTATCTCTAAACAGACGTTTACGCGCAGAGATGACATCGGGGCTGTCTTCTTTGAGAAACACATCGCAGAACGCCCGGAATGCAGTACGGTCTGGTTTTGTATTCTGCTTGATCGCGTCGAGATTCTGCCGAAGGTACTCGGGATATAATGGCTCCCAGAGTGGGCGTTGTTGTCTCACAGATCGACTCTTCTTAACAATGAGCTTGCTGAGGATTATCGACGGATCTACCGGCAGACCATAGGGCCCAGGGGTTGCAGATAGGCGGAAGGCGTCAGTCACCACAAGGCTGCCTACGCGCACATTGGGTAATACATGCAACTCACTGTATAGATCTGTTGTGAAACCGATACTGCGTGGCCCCCATTTTGGTGACATCGCCGTTGACCACGGGAAACCAGCAGTTTGGTATGCGCTTAATGAGTGTCGAATGAGCCTATTCGCTGCCAAGCCATCTGGAACATAAAAATCCAGGTCGCGACCAATCTCACCCGTCATCGGATCCACACCATTGGCGATTGACGCTTCAATGTTGTATTCGGTCACAAATCGCCCGACCTCTTTGAGAAAGGTGATGCGGATGTCCTCTGCGTGGGCGTTTCGATCAGTTGGCGATTGAGACACTGATCCTCCTTTATTGCTTGATTACGCTCATTCTAAGAAGTTAGCTACGAGAGAGTAGTGGACGGTACTGGTTAGCAAGCAACTCTGCGGCTTCCTCCCACCCGAAATCTTGCCGAGCCGCTTCCCGTCCTCGGTCCCCCATTTCTTCAAGCTTCTCCCCATTTTGTGCCATGGCCGCACGGAGACCAGCAGCAATCGCTTCTGTATTGGCCATCATCACAAATCCTGCATTCGCTGTTTGAATAGCCGCGCCAAGATTTGTTTCTACAGTTGCGATGCACGGTAAACCAAAAGCCATGGCCTCCAGCATCCCGGTGGGATGTCCTTCCCACCGGGATGGATGGAGGAACACATCTGCAAGCGCCATGAGATCGTACTTGTCTTGGTCAAAGAATGCACCCGGGAAGCATAACAGTGCCTCAATTCCGTGTTGGGCAGTGAGCTGGCGGAGCTGCGCTTGAGAACCATCAATATCAGGCCCAGCGATCACAAAGAGGGCATCTTGCAAGTCGTCTTTCGCAAGGGCGATGGCCTCAATGAGAAGATCGAGCCCTTTGTGATCAATCGCCAGCCTGCCAAGAAACAGGAAGATGCGTTTTCCTGTTGTGTCCGGCAGGCGATGCCGGATACGCTCGGGATCGTTGTGCGTCGGGATATGGGCGATATCGACCCCGTTCGGTACCAGGAATGATGAGGTTGCGATACCCAGCCGGCGGAGATCGTGCGTTTCCTCTTCGGCAACTGCGTGAATAGCTGCGGCTTGGGAGAGGAACCTCTTCTCGAACAAGTGGAAGTATGCTGTCTTTTGAAAGCGGTTATGCCTCATCGAGTGCGGATTCAGGGCACCGTGAGGTGTGACGATATAGGGAATGTCGTTTTTGTGGATGCTGCGTCCAAGCATCGTGTTTGGGGGCGTAAGTACCGAGTGAAAATGCACCAGATCCGGTTGAAAGCGAAGAAGATATTGCATCGCCGCTTCTGAAACACGCAAGGGGACTCGCGGCGCAGGGAGGGTGATCGATTTCACACCGGAGATCTCGAGCGGCGGCTTTGAACTGAACGCCAACGCCGACACGTCGTGCCCCAAGGCGGTCTGCTGTTTCGCCAGATGATAGACGACCTTGTCAACACCGTTGGCGCTATCAGGTCGAGGCCGGCCGTGAGTGACATGAACGATCTTCATTTGATGTTTCCTCACTATTTCCCCAATACCGTTTCATCTCATGTATCGCTCATCCCAGCCTGCTGACGAGACCTTGCGAAGAATAACAGTGCCCCACCGAGGACTCCGAATAGAATCAAACTATTGACGGCCATTCCTACGGCTGCGCCCTCCAGGCCCCATGTTCGGACCAGCCAGATTCCAGCAGTGAGCGCGAATATGGCGGCCATCATGTTTGCAGCAAACATCGGGGCGGTCTTGCCGATGCTTCTCAGGCTCACAGACAGCATCAGGCTTCCGTATCCGAGAAGATACGTGATGGAGAACACCCATACCAGCCATGCATAGGGCCGATATTGTTCGCCCATTAGCCATGGGACGATGATGTCGGCCAAAATTGAAACACCAGTGAAATAGAGTAGGAGCAAGGCGCCGAGCGGACGCCCGAATCGCAGCAACTCCGCACGAAGGGCCGCAAGTCCTCCATGACGATATGCCCGAGCCGCGCGCGGAGGAGAAACCGCCTCGAAAGTCTTGACGATGATATGCGTCGGGGCAACCAGGTTTTGTGTAGCGCGCAGGCCACCAGTGGCAGCAACGCCGACGAATCCGGCGGTGAGAACTGGGTAAAGCTGCCCCGAGATCCACGATGCCATCGCACTGCCGAACAACCATTTCCCGAATTGCCAGTTCTCCCCGATAATGGCAAAGGATTTGACGCGGCTCAGGGTCCAGTCCAGATTGGTCCAGATGCGCAGTATTCCGACGATGGCGCCCAGAGCCGATGCCACGGCTACGACCAGCACCGCCAATGATGCGGTCAATTGGCCAACTTTCCACAGAAAGAGAAGTCCGATCACCTGACCGCCATAGGTGAAAAGATCATTGGCGAACGCCATCAGATAGTCGCCTTGTGTATAGAACACCCGACGGCAAAACTCCTGTATCTGCCAGGTTACGGTAGCCGCCGCCACGGCCAACAGGAGTGGCCCATAGGATCGCCCGGCGAGCATGAGCAGAGATGCCGCGAGTGCAATTAGCACACCGGCGATGATCGAGAATGTAATCTGCGAGATGAACGTGACTGTGGTGTAGGCGCGATAGTCTTCGCCTGTGCGAGCGGCACCCAGGACATTGTGCGGCTGAGTGAACAAGGCGCTTTGGATGCTATTGGTGAAGAGCAACACCGTATACGCCAGCACGAAAGTACCATATAGTGCCGGTCCCAAGTTCCTCGCCAATAAAAGCATCATCAAGAAATTGCTAGCGGAGATCACGGCCTGATCTGCGAAGCCCCAGTATACGGGTCGCCAGAGAGAACGTAAACGGAGAGCCGCTGATACCTCCAGGATCTTTATTGCCACAACGTTAGCCCAGTTTTCGTTCATGCGTGCGGGGTTGCAGGGCTCCCATCGCAAGACGCATTACAAACTGTCCGTTATAGAGTAAGTATCGTCGACACAATCGCTTTGGATCCTGGCTCAAGCGATAGATCCATTCTGTGCCACTCCGTTGCATCCACTCCGGGGCGCGCTTGATACGCCCGCTGTGAAAATCGAACGCCGCACCAACGGCGATCTGCACAGGGGTGTTCAGCTGATCCAGATGGTTTCGCACCCAGAAGTCCTGCTTGGGTGCGCCGAGACCGACCCAGACGACATCGGGGTTACTCGCGTTGATTTCGTCGATGATATCCTCACTCTCGATCGCGCCAAGGGGTTGCATCGGTGGTGTATGTGTTCCGGCGATGATCAGGCCTGGGAATCGAGTGCTCAGCCTGGACGCAAGGTCCTCGGCCACTCCGGGTGCGCCGCCGTAGAAGAAGTGACGGTGGCCGGTCTGTGCCGAGCGGCTGACGAGTTCCGGCATGAGGTCCGGCCCGGCGACGCGGGAGACCTCATTGCGTCCGGCGCGGCGTGAGAGCCAGACGAGGGGCATGCCGTCCGGCGTGCGCAGACCAGCGTTGTTCAGGACCTCCATATAGGCGGGATCGCGGGTCGCTTCCATGACTGAATGGACGGTGCAGATGCAGACGTAGTGCTTCTCCCGCTTCTCGATCCATTGCTCGATGGTTTCGATGGCAAGCGGCATGTTGAGGGCGCTGATCTGGACGCCGAGGATATCGGTGCTGGCGATCTGGTCGGTCATGCGAAGGTCAACTCCGGGCGGTGGGCTTCGTACCAGGCGATGGTCTGGCGGAGGCCGGTCTCGAAATCGGTTACCGCTTCGAAGCCGAGCATCTGGCGGGCGCGGGAGGTGTCCAGGGCGCGACGGGGCTGGCCGTCGGGTTTGGTGGGATCCCAGCGGAGTTCGCCTTCGTAGCCGGTGAGGCGGGCGATGGTTTCGGTGAGATCGCGGATGGTGATTTCCTGGCCGACGCCGAGGTTGACGGGTTCGGCGGAGTCGAGCTTTTCGGCGCCGAGGACGATGCCACGAGCGGCGTCGTTCACATAGATGAATTCCCGCGAGGCGGAGCCGGTGCCCCAGACGTCGATGGTGGGGGCGCCGCTGTCACGGGCGTCGACCATCTTCTTGATGATGGCGGGGATGACGTGGGAGCTGGCGGGGTTGAAATTGTCCCACGGGCCGTAGAGATTGACGGGGATGAGATAGACGGCGTTGAAGCCGTATTGCTGGCGATAGGCCTGGCTCTGGACGAGGAGCATCTTCTTGGCGAGGCCGTAGGGGGCGTTGGTCTCCTCCGGGTAGCCGTTCCAGAGTTCGTCCTCATGGAAGGGAACGGGGGTGTATTTCGGGTAGGAGCAGACGGTGCCGACGGTGACGAATTTGGCGATGCCGGCGCGGCGAGCTTGTTCGATGAGGAGCATGCCCATCATGGCGTTGTCGTAGAAGAAGGCGCCCGGATTCTCGCGGTTGGCGCCGATGCCTCCGACGACGGCGGCGAGATGGATGACGATGTCCGGGTTGGCATTAGCGAGGGCGCGTTGGACGCCGGTTTCGGTGCGGAGATCGTAGTCCGCGCTGCGGGGGACGATGATGGACTCCGGGTTGGCGCCGGCGTCCCTGAGTTGGGTGATGACGTGACGGCCGAGGAAGCCACCGCCGCCGGTGACCATGACGCGTTTGTCCTGCCAGAAAGTCATGCGGGCGATCCTTCGGTGATGAGGGCGGCGATGTCAGGTGTGGCGGGGACATCGGGCGGGATGGCGGCGAGTTCGGGCCAAGGCGCGAGGTCGATGCCGTGCTGACGCAGGTCGTGGGCGAGCATGATGGTGACGAGATGGGCGAAGGTGGTCTGCGGTTTCCAGCCCATGATGCGTTCGGCTTTCGAGGCGTCGCCGAGAAGTTGTTCGACTTCGGTGGGGCGGAAGTAGCGCGGATCGACTTCGACGTAGTCCTGCCAATCGAGACCGACGAGGCCGAAGGCGCGTTCGACGAGTTCGCGGACGCTGTGCATTTCGCCGGTGGCGATGACGTAGTCGTCTGGCTGGTCCTGCTGGAGCATGAGCCACATGGCCTCGACGTATTCCCGGGCGTACCCCCAGTCGCGGCGGGCGTCCAGATTGCCCATGTAGAGCTTCTGCATCTGGCCGGTGAGGATCTGGGCGATGCCGCGGGTGACCTTGCGGGTGACGAAGGTGGCGCCGCGCCGGGGCGATTCGTGGTTGAAGAGGATGCCGTTGCAGGCAAAGATGTTGTGGGCTTCGCGGTACTGGACGGTCATGTGATGGGCGAAGACCTTGGCGACAGCGTAGGGGCTGCGCGGGTAGAAGGGTGTCCGCTCGGATTGGGGGACTTCCTGGACGAGGCCGAACATCTCGGAGGATCCGGCCTGGTAGAACTTGACGGGGTGATCGGTCCAGTGCAGGGCTTCGAGGATGCGAAGGTTCCCCATGGCGACGGAATCGGCGGTGTATTCGGGCATCTCAAAGGAGACGGCGACGTGGCTTTGGGCGCCGAGGTTGTAGACCTCATCCGGTTTGATGCGGTTGATCATGCTGGCGAGGCCCATAGAGTCGGTGAGATCGCCGAAGTGCAGGGTCAGCGGCAAGGTCTGCTCGTGGGGATCGCTGTAGATGTGCTCGATGCGGCCGGTATTGAAACTGCTCGAACGACGGACGATGCCGTGGACCTCGTAGCCCTTGGCGAGAAGGAGTTCCGCGAGGTAGGAGCCGTCTTGCCCCGTGATTCCGCTGATCAACGCTTTTTTTGTCACTATAGCTTTCCTGAAATTTGAACCGGATGTGAAATCGTTGTACCTAATAGGCGCCGCGCGTGGTGATAACGGCGGGAATGGTGAGCGCGATAAGCCAGAGATCATACCAGAAACTTCGGCGGTGGATGTATTCCAGATCGAGTTCCACCCATTCATCGAAACCGATGTTGCTGCGGCCGGAGACTTGCCAGAGGCCAGTCATGCCCGGCTTGACGGCGAGACGCCCGAGTTGGCGCGGGGTGTAGTGGGCGACCTCATCTGGCAGGGGCGGTCGGGGGCCGACGATACTCATATCCCCGCGGATGACGTTGATGAGCTGAGGCATCTCGTCAATGCTCAGTTTGCGCAGCCAACGTCCGACCGAGGTGACACGGGGATCGCGCCGAAGTTTGAAGACGGGACCGGAGGCCTCATTGAATGCAACCAAGTCCATTTTCATGGCGTGGGCGTTGGGAACCATCGTCTGGAATTTGAGGCAGAGAAAAGCCTGGCCGTCCTTGCCGGTGCGGAGTTGACAGTAGAGGATGCTGCCTTCACTGGTCAGTCGCACCAGGAGCGCGGCTGTGAGCCAGACGGGGGAGAGGACGATGAGCAGTAGGAGGGCAAAGGTAATGTCAAACGCTCGCTTGCTGCGTTCATAAAGACTATGTTGGTGAGCTCGTATGGACCGGATGGCCTGCAAGGCGGCGGCATCGACGATATTGCCGGTGGCGTGATCGACAATCACGGTCGGGGAGGCATTGACGATAGTGAGGGACGCGCGGGATGGTGGTCGGTCGTTTTCGTAGGGGATTGATGTCAGGATGGAATTCATGCTGGCATCGCCTCATTCGTCCAGCCCGGTTCGGGAGAGGTGAATGGTGCGGTGTATTTTGGGTGCGACGATGAAACGTCGCTCCGGTGTGGAGGCGCGCTGCGTAACCTGTGTTCCATGACTCTCCATCCCCTCGCCCAAGGTATGAGCTCTTTTCAGAACCCCACCTTTGGA
>Ga0182739_1002942_pt1 | contig 15408 bp, 13 predicted proteins | sample eDN5th30CBELigBY_FD_128873 | JGI IMG/M metagenome (GOLD analysis project Ga0182739, IMG submission 128873) | Enriched backyard soil microbial communities from Emeryville, California, USA - eDNA 5th pass 30_C BE-Lig BY (version 2) (version 2) | ecosystem: Environmental > Terrestrial > Soil >... | reverse complement strand
GCCGAAGACGGAGATGATCGACGAGGCCTCCAGCGCGCTGCATCTTCTCTCCGGCCGCAGCCACCGCGTCTTCACCGGCGTCTGCCTCATCACGCCGGATCGCACCGTGCGCCAGAGGGTCATAGACACGAAGGTGCGCTTCAAGCGCCTCTCGGCAACCGACATCGAGCATTACCTCGCCTCCGGCCAATGGCGCGGCAAGGCGGGCGGCTATGCCATCCAGGGCATTGCCGGCAGCTTCGTCGTCAAGCTGGTGGGCTCCTATAGCAATGTCGTCGGCCTGCCGCTCTACGAGACGCTCGCCCTTCTTTCCGGCGAAGGTTTCGACGTGCATGCCGGCTGGGCGGATGCCTGACATGGCCGACGAGACCGAAAAGCCCTCCGCCACCGTGGCGCCCCTGCGCAAGGCCGTGCCCTGCCCGACCTGCAGCCGCCCCTCCTCGCGCGAGCACTATCCCTTCTGCTCGAACCGCTGCCGCGACGTCGACCTCAACCGCTGGCTCTCCGGCTCCTATGCCATCCCCGTCGCCGACGACGAGACGAAAGCCGACGAAGACGACCGGTAACAACGCCCTACCGCGTGGGCAAAAACGCAATCTTTTCCACAACTTGAAAAGCCCGCCATTTTTCCCGCAAAAAACCGCCGATGGGGCTGGACACATTTTCGCAAGATGCTATAACCCCGCTCGCTTCCGGGGCGAAACCAAGCGCCCCACGGATTTCACCCGAAATCCCAGCCGGATGCCCGGATAGCTCAGTTGGTAGAGCAGCGGATTGAAAATCCGCGTGTCGGTGGTTCAAATCCGCCTCCGGGCACCATATTTCCTCAATTAAATCAAATAATTGGCGTATTTTCTGACTTGCGATTACAAGCGTTATTTTACTTATTTACCGCGCCTACCATTTGCCTACCATTCAAATGAAGCTGCCACTCCGCCAACGACTTCCAGAAGGCCGCCGTTATTGGGCGACTTCCTGGAAATAGACCCTCAGCCCTTGATAGTCACCCAGCAAGCATACAGTCGAAGCCATTAGCAAGGCCACCTGACAAGCCAGCTTCATCGGGGCTACTACTCCCACTGGGTCGCAGCCGGGATGAATTCCTTGTAAGATAGGTGGTTCAGCGAATCGCGATGGGGATTGAATGAATATATCGTCTGAAGCTCTGCGAAACTTCGCCATCTTCCACCCCGTCGCCCTCGAAAAGTACCAGCAAATGCTCGCCAAGCGCGGGCGGTTCGTCCATTATTGCAACGCAGAGGCTGCGTTTCACATTATCAAGTCGAGGCGCATGCGCCTGCGTAATGCCGCGGTGATGAACGATTTTATGGAGATTGAGCACGGTTCTGCCTGCCTCGCTCATGCGTGGCATAGCGAAACAGGAAAGCGCCTGATCGGGCTGATTGACGGGTTGTTCCCTAATGTCAGCAAAGAGGTCGCAAAGCTCATAGACGGCTGGGTGCCGTCCTTCCGCTCCGACACCTTCATCACCTGCCTTTCTGAACATGACGATGATGAGGACGAGCTAGGCCGTTTGTCGATGTGGCGAGCGTACGGAGGAACGTCCGGCGTCGCAGTGGTGCTGAACCCTAGCGTGTTCCTTACCCAGGCCGATGCGCTGCCCGCATTTACATCGCCAGTGGCCTATCTCTCAGAAGCCGACTTTGAGCGTGAGCTTGGACGGGTCACAGATAACGTGGCTGCAAACCTCGAATTTCTGAAGGAAAATGGACGGCAGGAACTCGTCGACTCGCTATTTCATGCGCTTCGCCTCGCCATGCTCTGCACCAAGCATCCAGGTTTTAAGGAGGAGCGGGAGTGGCGGATTGTCTATGCGCCGCACATTAATCGTTCGGAGCGCATCAAAGAGAGTGTCGAGCTTATCCGCAGCATACCACAGATCGTGCACAGCATCCCGTTTCAGGATTTCCCAGAAGAGGGCTTTATGGGAGCTGAGCTGCCAAAGCTCGTCAATCGCGTCATCATAGGACCAACCGAGTTCCCCGCTGAACTGCGCAAGGCCACGATAGCTCTCTTAACAGAGGCCGGTGTGCCAGATGCTGGCAGCAAGGTCGTTTGCTCAACAATCCCACTACGCCAATAGGGATAGCTCACTTGGCGACGATAGATGACCTGCAAGAACTGTTTCAGCTCCAGACCGAGACGCTTGCGACCGAGTTCAAGTTCTGGCTCGATCTAAACGCTCCGGCCGGTCGTGCGCCCCTCGCCAAAGCTGCCATTGCCCTCGCGAACCACGGCGGCGGAACCATAGTAATGGGCATGCGCGAAGCGGCAAACGGGCCAATAGGCTCCCATGCACGGCCGGACAACATGAAGCGGTACACGGTCGACGACGTGAACGCCGCGGTCAACCGTTACGCGGACCCACACCTTCATTGTGATGTTGTCCACCTAGCACACCCCGTGACGGGCAATGAGCATGCCTTTGTCGTGGTTCCTGGCGGACATGCTATTCCGGTCATGGCCTCGCGCGGGACCGATGGCGAGATACAAAGCCAAAAAGTCTATATCAGGAAGGCCGGGCCAAAGAGCGAGGAACCCTTTACCGCGGACGAATGGCGCGCGCTAATGAACCGTTGCGTGCAGAATGGCCGAGATGCGTTGCTCGACAACATCCGCATTATTCTGTCTGGCAACGCTCTTACGCCGGCTGCTACGCCGGACAAGCTTCTGGAGTTCGTCGAAGAGTCGCGGACACGGTTTCAAGAACGCGTAGCGGTCTTGTCGCCGGATGCGCCGGAACGGCATTTGATAGGCAGTTACGAATGTGCCTTTGAAATCCAAGGTGTGCCAAGCATTGGTCTGGCAGAATTGAGCAGGAAACTCGGAAAGGCCAACTCCGAGAAGCTGACCGGATGGGGGCCGTTCGTGAGCTTATCGCGCGCACCGATAGCGCCAGTCCCGGCAAACGGAGTCATTGAGGCATGGCTTGGAAATCCAAAAGACGGTGTGAACGATCCACGCCACGCGGATTTTTGGCGGGCATCGCCGGACGGTCGCTTATATGTCCTCCGGGCCATTGATGAGGACTACCACTCCAAACTCAACCCGGGAAAAGCCCTGGAAATCACGCTGCCGATTTGGCGAGTGGGTGAAACCATCCTTTTCGTCGCTCGGCTCGCTAACGAATGGGCAGACAATTCGCGCATCTCAATCCGTATCGAATACTCAGGCCTCGAAGGTCGTGTTCTGGGAGCCTACCTCGGTACGCGCTCGAGCATGAACTCTCGTGTCTGCCACACAGATAAAGTCGTGCTCCAAGGCGAGGCAACGGCCAGAGAAATTGCCGAGAACACTGTCGAGGTCCTACACCCTCTGCTTAAGCCACTTTACGAATTGTTTGAGTTTTACGAGATACCGGTGAATTTCATAGTCGAAGAATTGGACAACATGCGCCAACGGAAGTTCTGAAGGGCAGATTTCACATCAAAGTCGCGCTAACCCTGCCAGCCCGCTTGCCACTTTTTCAGCCGACAGCGGGGCCGGAGGCCGAGCAGCGACTTGCGCTCTCAGGCAAGAAATAGCAGCATTTTACAGGTAACGCACGGCGTCTTTGTCGCGTAGGCTGAGAGTTCATCATGACACTCAGCCTACAAATGTCCGTTAGCGGCAGGTGGGGATGGCATGAAGAAAACGATCAGCATTTGCGGGCTGTGCCAAGAGAGCAAGCCGCTTATTCAGTCTCATGCGATCCCCCATGCCGTATTCCGCGATATTCATCGAGATAATGGCGGAAGTGCCATCATCATTTCCGACGACCGCGGAAAGCTTCACCGATCCGGCAAGAGCGGCCAAGATCGTATTCTGTGCAGTGAATGTGATGGCCGACTGAATATCGCATTCGACGCGCCCACCATAAACTTTCTTCGGTCATTCCGCTCAGAGTTGAATTCGGCCCGCAGCAAAGCCATCGGCCACTTCGACAACAATGTGCTGGCAGCCTTCCTGATGTCGGTGATATGGCGCGCGGCCCTGTCATCCGATCCGATGTACGCCAATGTGTCACTGATCCCGAGTACCAAAGAGTTGATCCGCGGGATACTGACTAAGGACGCCGTCGGTTTTTTTGACATCGCCTCCTTCAGCGTCCGAGATCTCGTTGACGGCTCTGGTTTGGATGGGTTCGACAGGCACTCGCTTTCCAGCCTCGTTCTTGCCCCTGTGTTACAGCGTCATCCGAATGGAAAGCACTCGTGGCAGTTCGCCATGGTCGGCTTCCTCTTTGAAATCTTCATCCCGCGATTGAGCTTACTGCGTCGACAAGATCCCGCGTTGCTCCGCCGAGGTGCCACTGTGGTACGGCCTTCCGATCTCGATATCTTCGACAACCAAGCATTGATGAAGATGATGATGGCTGGCTTCGGTAAGCACCAGAGGGGACACAGCATTCTGCGCGATCGGGTCCTGAAGAAGTAAAGCGCGGCTGTACCTGAATACATAACACCACCCGCAGATCAGGCAGACCTCATCCGGGCCAAGGCCGCTGGTGGGAGCCTGTCGCCCTCTTCTCTCCGCCCAAAATCAGGACGAATGGTAATTTGCGGCTCTACCGGAACAGCGGAGCCGAACTGAGTCAGTCAGACCTCTATCGCCTCCGCTACCTATCAAGCCCCGAGTTCTCCTGCTCGGTCCTCGGTAGTTTCCGCACCCGGTCTTGTATCATTAGAAGGCCAGTGGCATGGGTGCCTTGGCGGCGCACGCTCTCCGTGTATACTTGCCAGCCCTGGGGAGGACCGTAGTGCACATCAAGTTTATTGAGATTGCGAACTTCCGTAAATTGCTGTCTGTCCGGATCGATCTCGCCGAGAAACAAACTCTGTTTGTCGGTGCCAACAACAGCGGTAAGAGCTCCGCTATGCTGGCGCTCCGGCGCTTTCTTGTCTCCAGGCGCTGCCCGTTCGAGCTGCATGACATCACCTTGTGTCATTGGCCGGCGATCGATCGGATCGGGCAAAGTTGGATCGATGCGAAAGCGGCCGACGAGTTCATCGAACTCACGCTCGAACCGTGGCTGGGCCTCCTGCCGACGCTCGACCTGTGGTTGGATGTCGATGCAGGCGAGATGCACCATGTCCGCGACCTGATCCCGACGCTCGATTGGAAAGGTGGCTTGCTTGGGGTCAGACTTCGGTATGAGCCGACCAAGCTCAGCGACCTCTATAAGGATTTCCTAGCGGCGGTCGCCGATGCCAACGAGCTGCGTGCTGCCGCGACCCAGGCCCATGCCGATAAAGTTGCCGCAGAGGGCCAACTGACTCCCGAGCCCAAGCTGACGTTGTGGCCATCGACTCTGGTTGATTACTTAAGTCGAAGGCTGGCGAAGAGCTTCGCCAGCCGCTCCTACACGCTCGATCCTGCCCAGTTGCTGGCTCCCGCGAAGGGACAGGCGCGGCCACAAGTGCTCCCGGCCGCCGCGCTCAGTCTCGAAGGTGAGCCGCTCAAAGGCTTGGTCCGCATTCATGACATACCGGCGCAGCGCGGTTTCGGCGAGGAAGCGCCGCAGAGCGATGATGAGGAGGCTCCAGCAGGCTCGCCAGGCAGCCGCCTGTCCGACCAGTTGCGCAGCTATTATTCGAAGCATCTCGATCCGACCAAGGGACCGGACGTCAAGGATCTTGGCGCGCTCCAGGCGATCGAAGCGGCGCAGGACGCATTCGATCAGAAGCTCACCGAAAGCTTCGAGGCAGCGTTTAGCGAGGTCGAGGGGATGGGCTATCCCGGCGTCACCGACCCCAAGCCGAAGGTGTCAACTAGGCTCAAGGCGATTGACGGCCTCAATCACAGCTCAGCGGTCACCTTCGTTGTGGACGTGACGTCGGCAGCAGGTGAAGCGGCAGCGCCGGTGTTGCGCCTTCCTGAGAATAACAACGGTCTCGGCTACCAGAATCTCATTTCGATGATTTTCCGGCTGATGAGCTTTCGTGACGCATGGATGCGCGTCGGCAAAGCCGCTAGCACCAACCCGGCCGCGGCGGTCGAACCGCTTCACCTCGTGCTTGTCGAAGAGCCCGAGGCGCATCTGCACGCCCAGGTCCAGCAGGTTTTCATCAACAAGGCTTACGAGGTGCTGCGTGCTCATCCTGACCTCGGGTCGACGAAGCTACGAAGAACGCAACTCGTAGTCAGCACGCACTCAAGCCATGTCGCGCACGAAGTTTCGTTCGCCTGCCTGCGCTACTTCCGGCGGCTGCCGGCGGGCATGGCGTCGCGCATCCCAGTGTCGACGGTGATCAATCTGTCCGAGGTGTTTGGGGCAGAAGACGAGACCGCGCGATTCGTAACCCGGTATTTGCGCGCCCAGCACGCCGATCTGTTCTTTGCTGACGCCGCCATTCTTGTCGAAGGCCCGGCGGAGCGGATGATCATCCCGAACTTCATCCAGAACAAGTTCAAGGTGTTGAGTAAAAGCTACGTCACGCTGCTCGAGATTGGTGGTAGCCATGCGCATCGCCTACGCCCGTTGATCGATCATCTCGGCCTATTGACCCTGATCATTACGGATCTCGATAGTGAGGTGGCGGGAACCAAAGCGCAGCCCGCGCCGAGGGCGGGGCAGACTACAAACAACACGACCTTGCAGAACTGGGTGCCCGCACGCGCCGAGGTAGACGCGCTTTGGGCAGCGACGCCAGCAGAGCGCACGCTGGAAATGCAGGATGATCAGCTCTTTGCGGTGCGCGCCGCCTACCAGCTTCCCGTCGAAGTGACGCCTCCGGGTGCAGCGGCTACGGAAACCGCTTATCCCTATACTTTCGAAGATGCGCTAGCATTCGAGAACCTGGAATTCTTTGCGACCCTCCCCGGTACAGGGCTTGCGGGCAAATTTCGCAACGCCGTCGCTGACGGCGGAGGTGTGGCAGCTATTGGAACGGCGATGTTCGACGCGCTCAAGACTGGAAAGAAAGCGGAGTTCGCACTCGACATCCTCTATGCCGAGACGTTCGAAACGCTCGCAGTACCGCGATACATCGCCGAGGGCCTAACCTGGCTTCAGGGGCGCCTCAAGAAGAAGCAGATCGACGTGCTACCACCGGCCGAGGAGGCGAACGAGTGACCAAGGCGCTTGAAGACGATCTGGTTGATGCCGCGGTCGATGAAACGATCAGCCAGTGCCTGGATCTGACGGCCCCGCGCAGCTTCTTCCTTTACGCTGGTGCCGGGTCGGGCAAGACGCGGTCGTTGGTTAGTGCGATACGAGATCTCTGCGATCGCCAGGGCCGAAATTTGTCGCTGACCGGCAAGAAGGTCGCGATCATGACCTATACCAACGCGGCGTGCGACGAGATCGTTCAGCGGCTGGAGTTCGATCCGCGCGTCGACGTATCGACGATCCATGCATTCGCCTGGTCGATGATTCGCGGCTACGACGCCGATATCCGCACATGGCTCGACGCAAATCTGCTAGCTGAAATTGCCGAGCTAGAAGAAAAGCAGGCCAAAGGTCGCGCCGGCAAAGCGGCGATCGAGCGTGCGGCATCGATTGAGAGCAAGACCCGACGCCGTGAAGGCCTCAGGGAGATAGTCCGGTTCATCTATAGCCCGACCGGTGACAATCGCACGCGCGATTCGTTGAACCACGCGGAGGTAATCGCCATGACCGCCGCTTTTCTCAACGAGAAGCCGGGGCTGCGGCGTCTGCTGATCGCGCGCTATCCGATCCTGCTAATCGACGAGAGCCAGGATACGGCACGCCGCTTAATGGATGCGCTGCTCGACGTTCAAGCAGCATTTCCCGAAGAGTTCTGCCTCGGGCTGTTCGGTGACACGATGCAACGCATATACGCCGACGGAAAGGTCGGGCTTGCGGAAGCAATTCCCGAAAACTGGGCCCGCCCGGTCAAGGTCATGAACCACCGCTGCCCCCGGCGCGTGGTTACCCTCATCAACAAGATCCGTGCCGATGATGACGGACAGGAGCAGAAATGGCGAAGCGATGCGCCTGAGGGCTTGGTCAGGTTGTTCATCGCGGCCGAAACCGTCCCGAACAAGGCCAAGGTTGAAGCTGTTGCTGCGATGAAAATGGTCGAACTGACGGGTGACGAAGGCTGGCAACCCGGTGAGGGCAATATTAAAACACTAGCGCTAGAACATATGATGTCGGCGCGCCGGTTCGGATTCGAGCAGTTCTTCGGACCACTCTACGCTTATGAGCCCATGCGGACCGGTTTGCTGGACGGCACCGGGCGCGGGATCGGGTTCTTCACGCGCGAGATTCTTCCTCTGGCGATGGCGCTCGCTGCCGGAGATCGCTTCGCCATCGCGGCATCCGTGCGCCAGACGTCGCCGCTGCTCGATCGCCAACGGCTCGCCGACGCCGGCGAAAAGCAGCACGAGGAGCTTGCGCGCGCCAAGGCAGCTTGTGAAGGGCTGCAAACCTTGCTGCTCGCCGAGAATCCGCCAAGTCTGCGTGCCGTCCTGCGCTACGTCGCCGAGACCAATATCTTCGAAATTCCGGAAATCCTTCAGCCGTTCGTGCCCGAAGCGCCGGCGGACGCCGCCGCGGCAGAACCTGAAGATGACGCAAACACGGAAGCGGGAGCGTGGCGCAGGGCGCTCGACGCTCCGTTCCCCGAAATTGAGAAATACGATTGCTACGTGCGCGGCGTCTCGCAATTCGACACCCATCAGGGAGTGAAGGGCCGGGAATTCCCTCGCGTGATGGTCGTGATCAGCGATGAGGAGGCCCGCGGCTTCCTCTTCAGCTACGACAAACTGATTGGCACCAAGGCAAAATCCAAGACTGATCACGAGAATGAAGCGGCGGGCAACGACACCAGCATCGCGCGGACACGCCGATTATTCTATGTTACATGCAGCCGGGCCGAAGAAAGCTTGGCAATCGTCTACTATTCCGACAACCCAGGTGCAGCGCGCGCTGCTCTGATTGATCGCGGCTGGTTCGGCGAAGACGAGATTGAGACCCTCTAATGTTGAACTCGACGTGTTTAATACGGCGAATCCAAGCGGCCACTTTTGGGATCAACGCTACCAAGCCTGTACGTCGACAAAGAAGGCGCGCTGCTGCCATTCGCCAACATAACTGTTAACCTCTCGATCGCAATACTTCGTTGACCGACTTGCCGGGGAGTCTGGGGCCCGGCATACCTTCCGTTGGAAACGAAAGACGGAGGCGGTGATGGCAAACTTTGGTTCTCCTGCGCATAGCGCGGCAATGGGCAATTTGCCCGGCATGATGCTCATCGCCGGCGGAGCCGTAGGCTTGGCAAACGGTATCATTGCTAGCCTGGATGCGATTGCTGAAGCGCGCCACGCACATGCTTACAACGATGCTCTTGCTGCCGCCGCGACACACGCTGAGGACATGGAAGACATCGCCCGAAAGGCGGTGGCCATGGTCGCGGAACTCGAAGTTGAGGTTGCCCGGCTTCGTGTGGCCTGCCAGCAGCGCCAGCAGGTCATCGATACCCTTCGGGGGCGTGCATGAGCGAAATTGCGGATACCGATTGGCAACTTATCCGCTTCGTCTTCGGCGACATCGCTTATGAAGAACCGCACAACCATTCGGAGATGCTTAAAGCCGCGAGGATCACACTGCTTGAGCAGTATTCACGTGGCGAGCTTCCCGGTCGTCTCGCCGCGGAGAAGCTCGGATTTCGAAGCACCGCCGAACTACTTGTTGCACTTGGAACTGCGGGGCTGCCGATGCCGCGACCGCCTGAGGAGGAAGTCAGGAAACAGGTAAAAACGTTTGCGAGCCTGTTTCGCGAAAACCAGGAGGCACGAGCCGAGGCAAAGGAAATTGCCGAAGGCCTCGCGCACCTGAACCGCGGCGAGAGCCTCAGCGTCGATGTCGTCCTCGCGAAAGCCCAGGCGATTCTTGATCGTGCCCCCAATCTGCCATCGGACCCCGGTGACGAATTGCCGGAATGAAGCAATCGGCCAGGCGGGGCTCCAGCGGACTGTGACCAACGTTCGTGGGTCACGTTTCCAACATCAGCCGACTTTAAATCGATCCTCAATGTTTCTCAGCAATTCCGCCTGCTCCTTCCAGCGCCGGTGATCTAGTGAAGGTCTCGATGCTCTGGCGTTTGCGGGGGCCAGGTAATGCACACCGAGCGCTGGCACGCCATGGATGCCGTGCTTTCTGCCCATGGAAAACTTGCGGATCGCCGGATCGCTTGCATTCAATAGCGCACGGAGTTCATTATCGTCCATCGTCAGCAAGAGGGCCATCACACCGGTGTCGACACCTGGAAGGTCCATGGTGTCTCTTTCTGCTTTCGCAGCCGCGCAGAACTTCCGGACCGTCGCAACAATGTCTCGGCCGAGAACCTCGACGGCGGTAGCACGGCGCGCCTTCTTGAACTCATTGATGATATCCGACCGCATGACGTTCGGCTCATAACTGGGCAGCGGTGGACTTCCGCCCAACACCAACGAAAACGGCCACCGGATGATATCGTCCAGCCATTTCCCGACCGTGGGGAGGGAATGGAAGGCATCTTTTCCGATCTGTCCGAAAAACCTCGCAATAGCTGCTGCCGCTCTCAAAATCATGATTGTCTCCCTATTCACAGGGAAGCGTGGCTTCGCCGACTGCAAACAACAAATCTGCTCGGCGCTACCTTGGTTTGAAAACGACACGGCCGAGTATCCTCAAATGTCGCTTTCCCATGAGGGGCCGACCATGTCGCTGCCGAACGACGTCCCTCGGAAGAGCCGTACGCATCCGAATCACTTCGCGAATCAGCCTCCGTCTGGACGGTGATTCGTCTGAAGCTGAGAGGCGAACAGAAAGGCGTATACGGAAGTTAAATTAGAATCATCTAACTTAATGTAATCTCAGATCCGCATTAAAGTGCAATTAAAGACTCAAATTCAAAAAATTAAAGACTTCATACCTTGAATAATTAAAATGTATAATTTTGGAATCTTCAATTAAAAATCTTTCTAATTGAAGACATAAACACAATACAACTGGATTGATCAAAATAACAATTCGTGCTCTATTTTGCGAAACCCTGACGGACGCCCATCGATGGCAACTCACCCAGGGAAGATGAAGCTCAACAAAATAATGCGTATACTGAAAGGAAATTCACATGAGAAATGTTACTAGAACCATACGGTCGGGCGGCATTAATCTTGAGGATAAGCTTGCGGTTTACGGCGCACTCAGCGCGGTGAATGGTCGGGCTCACAAATTCACACTTACGGCCACGGACGTTACCGCGATTGCCGCGCGGGCGACAAAAAGGCTCGACAGGGCCGGTCTCCCTCTTGCGATGAGGAAGGGCATCACCGTCAGCTATACCCCTCCCGGCCCTGCTGCTCGGGCGTATGGCAACATGGCAGCGGCAACGAAGATCACGCTTGAATACAAGGCCACAGGATGGAGGCTGATGGCAGCGGAACGCGTGTATGTTGGCCCGTGCCAAAAGGAGCAGTTCCACTTGCAGGTTACCGGAGCCGTCGCTGCTGAAATCAGTCGTCGCGCGGTGGTCGATCTCCACATCAGCGAAAAATCCGCGCCTTGCGTGGCAGCAGCGAAGGAAGTGGCAAATGGTTGATATAGTGCACATCAGTTCCAGAGTAATGAATCGCTCATTCTCTCATGTTATCGATGCTATCAATGCCTGGAGTAAATTTAGCTGCAGTGTCTCGTTCGATTATCCACATGCATATATTATGCTCTTAGCGCAGAAGAACGACCTTTAGCTGATTTCAGCAACAGAAAAAGGGGACGGACACTACGCTTTCGCCCGGTTCAACTTGCGGAAAGCCTCGGACCTCCTCACAATTTTCGGTCCTTCCGACTAACCACTTCCCAGATCACGCTTGCGACGATCAAATGTCCGCCTGGATTACAGAGCGGCAAACGATGGAGCTTTTCCTTGAATTTTGCAGATCTTTTCGCCGGCGCCGGCGGCTTGTCACTTGGTCTCATACGTGCTGGCTTCGAACCCACCGTCGCGTGTGACACGTGGTCAGTGGCAGTTGACAATTACGCCCGCAACGTCGGCGATCACATCCAGACGGTCGATCTTGCCAACCCGCTCAAGGTCATCCGAATCCTCCTGGAGTCCAACGTCTCCTTCATCGCAGGAGGCCCACCTTGCCAAGATTTCTCGGCAGCTGGCGGCCGGCAAGAGGGCGAAAATGCCAGTCTCACGTTGGCTTTCAGTTCAATCGTTGTGAGTGTTCGGCCGTCATGGTTCTTGATGGAAAATGTCATCCTTGCCGAGTCGTCCGAGGCTTGGCAGGCTGCATATGCTATGTTCAAAGCTGCCGGATACGGCCTTAGCGTACTAAAGATCGATTGCAGTCTCTACGGTGTGCCTCAGGTCCGGCGACGCCTTTTCCTCATCGGCCGGCTCGGTGAACGCGATGGCTTCCTCGACACCGCCGTTCGAGATGTTGCCGCGGCGAAAAGCATGACGTTGCGCGATCTATTTGGCGATGCGACGCCACCGGCGGTTTATTTCGCTCCGCGAATGTTGGGTAAGCGCGCCGTCTTCAGCGCTCACGAACCTGCTCCGACGATCCGCTCCGCCTCCGCACGACCAATTCCGCAACGGTACAAGCCACACCCGGAGGACGCATTCCTTGTAGAAAATGGGTATGTATATTCTCGACCTCTGCACGGGGGGCGAGGCGTCAGAAGTATCGATGAACCGATGGCGACAATAACCCGAACATCCTGGGAGCGACCTACGCCTCGATATCTAAACAATCCACATCCTTCAGATGCGGTCTGCGCCTCGGATACAGCCGTTCTGACGATGCGTCAGGTTGCCAGGATTCAAGGCTTTCCGGAACACTATGAGTGGCGCGCCAGCGCCAAGCGCGACATCTATCAAATGATCGCCAACGCGGTGCCAGCACCTGTCGCGCAAGCGATCGGCCAAGTCATTCTTGCCAGGCACCGCGGTGAAAATATCCCGGTGGCCGAAAGCCGCTTCGTCCGCTGGCTGCAACGGCGAGGAAAGAGCCCAGCGTCCGCGCGAAAAATCAAGTCGCACGTCAATCGAGCACGCCGCCTGCTCCGGGGGCGCATGCTTGCAGAACCGACTGCAGAAATTGCCATGCTCCAAGCCAATCCGGATTTCGCACTGCTGACTGGCTCCACGAAATCAGCGTTGCGTCAGGCTCTGCTGCTGTACGCCGAGTTCTTGGATTCCAAGGACAAGCGACGGAAGAGACTCCGGCCCCCGGAGATGCCGACAGGGGCCAAGAAGGCAACCTGACGGTCTAAAGCAGCCTCATGCGTACCGACTAAGTTTCTGGCCAAAGCCGACAAAACGACTATCCCGCCCCTTACCTGCCCCTTACCTGCGTTCCCTCGCGAGCCGCCGTAGGACGGGTTGGCATTTCCTCCCCACCAAGTCATCGGGTAAATTACATGGCAAACATCCGCACGGTTGAGTCTTCACCAGCCGATATTTTTCTAATTGGTCCGTCCTATGTCGAACCCGTCAGGCTCGATGGCATACAAATCCAGACGGTTCACCAAGCGATCGATGTAGCGCTTTCAAAACTCTCGGAAGGCTGCGGCGCGGCGTACTATGCCGATCGAACAGAAGGACAGACGGGAAGTATAATAGAATATACTGACTATACACGCACTGCTTACCCCGGAAATCGGTATGCTGTATACAAATTTGAAAACCATAAATGCTTTCCATGTGGAGAAAGCCATCCCGCTACACTCGAACGCGATATGGATTTTTTGTTCGATATCCTAGTCTTCGACGCTGCCCAGGAGTTCGATGAAGATTTCGAGAGGATCGCAGCGGCAGCGCGCCATGGACTCGCCTTCGTTGATATAGCAGAGGCCGTCGATAGAGCGTTTGAAAGCGCGCAGGCCTATGCGCAGTTTGGCAACTACGATATTTCTCAATTCGAGATCGACTTGGAAAGCATTCTAAAAGAAACATCAATTCGGAGAAAATCGGATGGGCAAATCGAAGCTCGTGTTGACGTGCGAAACATCAGCAACCATTTGGTAAGCCTTCAGCCTGGCTTGAAGATACTTCGCTTCGAATATTCTACGAACAATGGTGGCACGTGGACTTCCACACAAGACTACATTCAAATCAATGAGGACAGTTCATTGATGTTCTCGAATGATCGGGATTGGGTTCCACCCGGAGCATGCCTCTCAGCAGCCCAGATCGAGGCTGTCGATACAGCGCTGTCCGCAGCTCTTGAATGCATGAAGAGCCAATACAAGCCTCTGCCAATCAGATAATGAGATTGTATAGCATGGCGACATTCATGTAATGTTGAGCCAGCCGCAGTCTCTGCTCGCATGGGGACCGCTGCATCACTCAAAAAATCGATGACAAATTACCGATGCATTGTAAGCGGTCAGCCGATGGCGTCGGGCTTGAAGTTCCATGGCATCAGGGCTTCGATGTCGGCGGCCGGCCAGCCTTGAGCGATGCGGCGTAGGGTCTGAGCCAGCCAGGCAAGCGGATCGACGTCATTCATCTTGCAGGTCTGAAGAAGCGTGGCGAGCGTTGCCCAGGTGCGACCACCGCCCTCGCTTCCGGCGAACAGACTGTTCTTCCTCGTGATCGTCTGGGGCCTGATTGCGCGCTCGACAATGTTGGAGTCGATCTCGATGCGACCATCGGTCAGGAACCGCTCCAACGTCTCGCGCCGGGTGAGCCCATAGCGGATCGCCTCGGCGGTTTTGGATTTGCCGGAGACTTTACGCAGTTCGCTCTCCCACAGGTCGAAGAGACCGGCGACGATGGGCGTGGCCCTTTCCTGCCGCCGCGCCGCCCTGGTCTCAGCATCTCGACCACGCACCTCATCCTCGATCTTCCACAGCGCACTCATGGTGACGATCGTATCCGTCGCGACCTGCGAGACCCCGGCAATGTGCAGGTCGTAGAACTTTCGCCTCAGATGCGCCCAGCACCCGGCAAGCTGGATCGTGTCATTGCTGCCAGCCTTGGCGCGCGCCTTAGCAAGGCTCGTATAGGCGGGATATCCGTCGACCTGAAGGATACCGTTGAACCCGGTGAGATGACGTGCCACGCACTCGCCGCCTCGGCTGTCCTCGAAGCGATAGGCCACCATCGGCGGGCAGGTTCCGCCATAGGGCCGATCATCGCGTGCGTAAGCCCAGAGCCAGGCCTTCATGGCCTTCCCGGAGCCGGGTACAAGGGTGGGCAAGGTCGTTTCGTCGGCAAAGATCCTTTCGCCCTCCTTGACCCGCTCCAGGATATAATCGGCGCATATCTGAAGCTCGAACCCCAGATGCCCCATCCATTGCGCCATCAGGTTCCGGCTGATCTCGACGCCGTCGCGCAGGTAGATCGCCTCCTGCCTGTAGAGCGGAAGACCGTCGCCATATTTGGAGACGGCAATATAGGCCAGCAGCCGCTCCGTCGGCAGGCCGCTTTCGATGATGTG
>Ga0182739_1002941_pt1 | contig 15415 bp, 7 predicted proteins | sample eDN5th30CBELigBY_FD_128873 | JGI IMG/M metagenome (GOLD analysis project Ga0182739, IMG submission 128873) | Enriched backyard soil microbial communities from Emeryville, California, USA - eDNA 5th pass 30_C BE-Lig BY (version 2) (version 2) | ecosystem: Environmental > Terrestrial > Soil >... | reverse complement strand
CTGACCATCACGGCCCAGCGCGGGATCTCGGCGGCGATGAGGCTGGCGAATTGCCCGGGCGTGGAGGGCGTGGCGTCCACGGACAGGGTCTCGTTCTGCTTGAGCACGGCGGGGGCCTGCAGCGCCTTGGCGATGGCGGCGTTGAGCCTGTCGATGACCGGCTGGGGCACGCCCGCGGGCGTGACGATGCCGCCCCACGACACCACCTCGAAGCCCTTGAGGCCCGACTCGTCCAGCGTCGGCACGTCCGGCAGCACCGGCACGCGCTTGAGACTGGTCGCCCCCAGGACCTTGACCTGGCCGGCGCGTATGAACGGCAGCACACCCGCGACGTTGTCGATCATCACGTCGAGCTGTCCGCCCGCGATGTCCACCACCGCCTGCTGGCCGCTCTTGTAGGGCACGTGCAGCATGGTGGTGCCCGTCTCGCTCTTGAGCATCTCGCCGGCCAGATGCGCGCTGGACCCGACCCCCAGCGACCCCACGCTGACCTTGCCCGGGTGCTGCTTCGCATACGCGACCAGCTCCTGCACATTGGCTGCCGGCAGGTCATTGCGCGCGATCAGCACCAGCGCATTGCTGATGGCCAGGCTGACGGGCGCCAGGCTGCGCTGCGGGTCATAGGGCAGCTTCGCATACATGCTTTTGTTGATCGCCAGCGTGACGATGTTGCCGAAGCCGATCGTGTAGCCATCCGGTTGCGCCGCCGCCAGCGCCTGCGTGCCGACGATGCCGCCGGCCCCGCCCCGGTTGTCCACGATCACCGGCTGGCCCAGTTCGCGCCCCAGGGCGTCGGCGATGGGACGCAGCACCACGTCGGGACCGGAACCCGCGGCATACGGCACGATGAGCTTGATCGGGCGCGCCGGCCAGTCGGCCCGGGCGGCGCCCGCGCCGGTCGCGGCGCACAGGACCAGCAGCAGCGACAAGGCGCGGCGGATACGGCTGGGGAAGACTTGCATGGCTTTCTCCTTGAGGGCGGTTCGGACCAGGCTGCGGATCGCGCCCGGTTCCTTGTCGCCTCAAGATTAGGGATCGTCCCCGCTGCGCGGAAGGCTATATTTTTGTTAAGGTGACCACCCCAGGTTGTCAGGGCGGGAGCCCTCATGAAAGACCATCATCTGCGGGCGTGGCTGAAGGTGGCCGAACTGCGCAGCATCCGTGCCGCCGCGCGCAGCCTGCACCTGAGCCAGGCCGCGGTGACCAAGGCCATCAAGGAGCTGGAGATCGAACTGGCTGCCCCGCTCCTGACGCGCAGCCCCAAGGGCATCGCGGTCACCGAATGCGGCGAACATCTCACGGTGCGCGCGCGCCTGGCGCAGGCGCAGCTTGCGCTGGCGCGCCAGGACATCCGCCAGTTGCTCAGCGGCGCGCAGGCGCGGGTGGCGGTGGGCGTGACGCCCATGGTCATGCTGAGCGTGCTGCCGGATGTGCTGACCGAGTTCAGGACCCGCATGCCGGCCGCGCGGGTCAAGGTCTCGGAGGGCCTGCTGGCCGCCGTGCAACCCGCGCTGCGCAACGGCACGATGGATTTCGCGCTGGCCTCGCGCATGAAAGACGGCGGCGGCGGGCACGAATTCGACTTCGAGGAACTGCGGCCGCTGGAATTCATGATCGCCTGCCGCAAGGGCCATCCGCTGGCGCGGGCGCGGCGCTGGGAAGACATCCGGGGCTGCGAATGGCTGCTCAACGTGTCGGGCGGCAGCCACACCGAGGCCTTCCTGCACGGCCTGCGCGCCCACGGACTGCCGGAGCCCGAACGCGTCATCGACTGCGACACGTTCGGCGTCATGTGGAACCTGATGACCCGCAGCGACGCCCTCATCGTCTGTCCGTCGGGCATGCTCAACGTCAAGCCCTATGGCGACGAAGCCCGGCGCATCCGCGCGGACGTGCCCATGCCGGTGGCCAGCATCGGCATCATGACCCTGCAAGGCACCCCGCTGTCGCTGGCGGCGGCCACCATGGCGGACATTTTCCGGCGGCACGTCGCGCGCGGGGCGCTGCGGGGTTAGCGCGGGCGCGCCGCGACCCGCCTGACGAGGGGTGTAATCTTCGTGACGCCCGCCTTTTCGGCTTTTGTCGACGCGACGCGGTATCGCTGACGCACCGCGCCCCCGGCGCTCGCCCTCGGCCCCGGCGCCGTCCAGCTGCCCCGCACTACCCCAGATTTTGGAGTCTCTGCCTTGTTCCGCAGATTTGAAAGCCAGCTCAACCCGTTCCCCTCCGAGAACGTGCCGCCGCCCCCCAAGGGCTTCTTCGCGTTCCTCTGGTTCTGCACGCACGGATCGCGCCGCTACATCGCCGCGCTGGCGGTCCTGAGCGCGGCGGTCTCCATCTATGAAGCGTGGCTGTTCGCCTTCCTGGGCCAGGTCGTCGACATGCTGACCGCCTGGCACGCCGGAGAGCCCGCGTCGGCGCACGAGCGGCGCGTCCTGTGGGGCATCGCCCTCGTGCTGTGCGCCAGCGTCGGCGTGGTCGCGCTGCGCACGCTGGTCCAGCACCAGGTCCTCGCCATCAACCTGCCGCTGCGCCTGCGCTGGGACTTTCACCGCATGATGCTGCGGCAGAGCCTGTCCTTCTTCTCCGACGAATTCGCGGGCCGCGTCACCACCAAGGTCATGCAGACCGCGCTGGCCGTGCGCGAAGTGCTGCTCACCTTCTGCGAAATCGTGCTGGGCATCGCCGTCTACTTCTTTGCCATCGTGGCGCTGGCGGGCGGATTCGATCTGCGCCTGATGCTGCCGTTCATCGCCTGGATGGCGCTCTACGGGCTGACCATGATGTATTTCGTGCCGCGCCTGGGCAAGGTCGGCAAGGACCAGGCGCACGCGCGTTCATCCATGACCGGGCGCGTCACCGACGCCTACACCAACATCACCACCGTCAAACTGTTCTCGCACACCAACCGCGAAGCCCGCTTCGCGCGCGCGGCCATGGAGGACTTCAAGGAAACCGGCTACCGGCAGATGCGCCTGGTCAGCCAGTTCGAGATCTTCAACCAGATCCTGGCCACCGCGCTGATCGCCTCGGCCGGCGGCTACGCGCTCTGGCTGTGGCACGGCAGCGAAATCGGCACCGGGGCCGTCGCCGCCGTCGCCGCCATGGCGCTGCGGGTCAACGGCATGTCGCACTGGATCATGTGGCAGATGACGTCGCTCTTCGAAAACATCGGCACCGTGCAGGACGGCATCGGCACCCTGACCCACCCGCCGAAGGTGCAGGACGCGCCCGACGCCGTTGCGCTGCGCGTCACCCGCGGCGAAGTCGAGTTCGACAATGTCTTCTTCAACTACAACAACGAACGCCAGGTCCTGGACGGCCTGAGCCTCACGGTGCGCCCCGGCGAGAAAATCGGCCTGGTCGGCCGCTCCGGCGCGGGCAAATCCACGCTGATCAACCTGCTGCTGCGCTTTTACGACGTCGACCGCGGCGTGATCCGCATCGACGGCCAGGACATCTCCCGGGTCACCCAGGACAGCCTGCGCAGCGCCATCGGCATGGTGACGCAGGACACCTCGCTGCTGCACCGGTCCATCTGCGACAACATCGCCTATGGCCGTCCCGACGCGGACCCGGCGGAGGTCCGCGCCGCCGCGGCCCGCGCACAGGCCGACGAATTCATCGAGCAGCTCAGCGACTCCCACGGCAACAAGGGCTACGACACGCTGGTCGGCGAACGCGGCGTCAAGCTTTCCGGCGGCCAGCGCCAACGCATCGCCATCGCCCGCGTCATGCTCAAGAACGCGCCCATCCTCCTGCTGGACGAAGCCACCAGCGCGCTCGATTCCGAAGTCGAAGCCGCCATCCAGGAAAGCCTGGACGAGGTCATGCAAGGCAAGACGGTCATTGCGATTGCGCACCGGCTGTCGACCATCGCGGCGATGGACCGGCTGATCGTGATGGACCAGGGGCGCATCATCGAACAGGGCAGCCACGCGGAACTGCTGGCCTTGAATGGGGTGTATGCGCGGCTGTGGCGGCATCAGAGTGGAGGGTTTCTGGCCGAGGATCCGAGCCAGCCGATTTGATGTCGGGGCCGGGCCCGCGCCCGGCCATTGCATTGCACGCTAAGGAGCAGTCCCAATTCCCATGACAGGTTTGGTTGCACTTTATTAGGGACACAATAGCGGTCCGATCGGATAATCGCCGCGCCATTCGAAAAGGATCTTTATTTTGAAGTTGAAAGCTGCACTCCTCATCTCTGCGCTGAGCGCTGTCGTCTTTGCTCCCGCGAATGCCGCGTCCCAGCGTTCGGTCGACCCCCGCACCTTTGACGTCGCCGGCGTCAAAACAGGCATGGACTTCGACGAAGCGCTCGCCGCTGCCGCCAAGAACTTTCAGGTTGGCAAAGAAGACATCCGGATTGGCTACGCGACTAACAACCCCGTCACGAACACCAAAATGCCGATGAACTTCAGCTACGAAAAGGACGGCGTCGACTTCATCGTCCATTTCGAGCCGCGCGTGCCCGTCGATAAGCAACGGCCATTGGTGGTGTCGCAGATCCGGTATGAGCTGCCCTGGACTCCCGCCAACAAGGAAGCGATGGGCAAAGCGGTGCTGGAAAAGTACGGCCGTCAGTCCAACTATCCCAACGCTTTGAGCTTGGAGTGGTGCCAGAAGCCGAGCACGAACCCCGGCATGGGCTGCTCGACGGACATGACGCAAGCGGTATTGAAATACACCGGCGTCAGCATCCAGATGTATGACCCGGCATGGACGAACGCGCGGATCAAATATGTAGAGCAGAGCCAGTCCCGCAAGCCGAGCTTTTAAGGCTAATTGGGATATTGACTGGTAGCGGACCAGCGCCCGCCGCGCAGGCCGGCGGCCTGGCGATGGCGCCGCACCACGACCAAAGCAACGAGAGCCCTGTGCTGAGCCGCCTCCCCAGGCAAGACGTCGAGGGAAACATGACAGCCAATATTTTCATTCTTTCATGCTAAAAACGCCACAATATTGGCACTTTTTATTAGCACGAATTGCATTGGCCTGCGGCGGCATCGTGGACTCAAGCACACCGTAGCGCTAATATTCTTGCTGTTTCCAGACAGAAACGCCGGAATATTAGCGTCATGGCAAAGAAAACCGCTCCACTCATGCCCACAACCGAGAAGCTCCTCGCCGAGTTCGGAGAGCGGCTCAAACTTGCGCGACTGCGCCGCCGGATCACGGCCAAGCAAGCGGCAGAGCGCGCCGGCATGTCGCCAATGACACTGCGCTCCCTGGAAGCGGGCGGAGTGGGAGTGACCATAGGTGCCTATCTTTCAGTGATGCAGGTGCTCGGCCTTGAACGAGACCTGGCCCTGCTCGCAGCCGAGGATGAGCTTGGTCGCAGGCTTCAGGACTCACGCCTCGTCAAGGCCAGCCATCTCGAGCAGGTTCCGCCCAACACCAATAGGGATATGGGTGTTCGGAAATCTCAACCAACCCGGCAATCCAGCAAGCCGCAGGCGCGCAAAGCCAGAGGCCAAGGGATGGCTGATCAAGCCAATGCCTCAAGCCGTAGCACTGATGCCGATCCACCACCAGCATCTGCCAAATCCACTGCGGCCACTTCGGCAAATCTTGCCTCACTCTTGAAACCCTCTTCGAAAAAGAACGAAAAGGGAGCAAAGAGATGACGACAATCGCAGTCTATGCAGATTGGAAAGGCCTTCAACAACCTCAACGGCTGGGATTTCTGAACCCCCGCAGGACGCGCGCGCACGAGACCTTTGAGTTTCAGTATGACCCTGCAGCGCTGGCCGACACCGTGATCGGCCAACTGACACTCGACCCGAAGCTCTTTCTTTTCGAAGGTCCCCAGTACCCAACGGCCCCGCAAGACAGGTTCGGCGTGTTTGCCGATTCCAGCCCGGATCGCTGGGGTCGTTTTCTCATGGAGCGCCGCCTCGAACGTGATATCCGCGCAGGTGTCCTGCCGGCCGGTACACGGCTGTACGAGACGGATTACCTGCTAGGCGTCCACGATCTCTATCGCGTAGGCGCTTTGCGCTACAAGCGAGAAGATCAAGGAGAGTTCCTAGACAATTCCAACGGACTTGCTGCCCCACCCTTCACCGAGATTCGGGCCTTGGAGCAAGCGACGCGAGCGCTGGAAGAGGATCAAGACAACGTGTCCCAGCAGGGCCAGCAATGGCTCAGGATGCTGATTGCGCCCGGTGGCTCGCTGGGCGGCGCCAGACCCAAGGCGAGCGTGGCCGACGAGCAGGGACATCTGTACATCGCCAAATTCCCGAGTGCGCGTGATGACTACGATGTCGGAGGCTGGGAAATGGTCGTCAACGCCCTCGCAGTTGGCTGCGGTCTGAATGTTGCTGCTGCCGAAGCGCGGAAATTTGCGAGTGACCACCACTGCTTCATGGTGCGACGGTTTGATCGGACCGATGATGGGAAACGCCTGCACTTTGCCTCAGCCATGACGATGACCGGTCATGTTGATGGGGATGACGCCTCGACAGGCGTCAGCTATCTGGAACTGGCCGAGGTGCTGATCAGGCATGGCGCGCAGACCAACGCCGATCTGCGCGAACTCTGGTCCAGAATCGTCTTCAACATTCTTGTCTCCAACACGGATGATCACCTGCGAAATCACGGTTTTATCCTGATACCCGGATCGGGCTGGCGTCTCTCCGCGGCTTATGACATGAACCCAGTGCCCATTGCAGACGGCCTGAAGCTCAACATCACTGAAGCGGACAATGCCTTGGATCTGGAACTTGCTCGCGAAGTCGCTGCGTATTTCCGATTGAGTCTGGTTGAGGCCGATGAAATCATTGACGAGTTTCAAGGGATTGTCCGCCAATGGCGAACGCTTGCCAGAAGCCTGGGGCTGCCTGCGCGTGAACAAGAGTGGATGGCTGAGGCTTTTCGTCTCGCGGAGCGCTGACCCAGAAGGGTGCGTCCAACATGGACAGAGATCGCCAAGGCCTGCCGGCGGGCGCAATGCCCCAAACTTCATCGTGGGATTTAAGTTCCAGGCGGGAACGCGCTGGATATAAGGAGTGGAGCGGGTGAAGGGAACAACATGAAGCACCCAACCCATTGGTTTATAAAAGGTTACTCCCGTTCGGAGAGCGGGAATGTGCCGCATTTTGTACCAGTTCCGCGCACACTGGCAAGCTGCTGCTCCAACAGGCACCGTGCGGCTTCCGCTCCATGGAGCCCAGTCTTTGCTCCTTTCGTCTACAGGCAATTTCACTCTATGGAATGGTTTCAGCAGATGTTGAAATTGACCATATAAGTGAAATTTCGCCAATGTTCTTCAAAAAATGTGGTACTTTCAGCGAATGCTGAAAGAGGCCAATTTAATGAAAGAGTCTGAGGCTCGGGCTGGTGAGGCACTGCGCCGTTTGCTTGAAAAGATCCCGATCCTTCAGGTCGAAGGGATCGAAGCCGAGGCTATGTCCGACGATTGGGAGCCGGACCTTATCGCCCGGCTGCTCGTGGACGGGCGGCAGCATCTGCTCATCTGCGAGTACAAGTCGAACGGGCAACCGCGGTACGCCCGGTCCGCGCTGCTGGAACTGCGGAACTACGTTGCGCAGCGAACTCCCGAGGCAACGCCCGTCTTCATCGCCCCCTATATCTCACCTGCGGTAAGGCAACTGTGCGAAGAGAAGGGTGTCAGCTATCTCGACCTGGAAGGCAACGCCCGGATCGCCTTCCGCGGCGTGTTCATCGAACGCATGGTGACGGACAAGCCTGCGGCGGAGCAACGCGAACTCAAGTCGTTGTTCAGGCCGAAGTCGGCCCAGGTTTTGCGCACCATGCTGCGCGAGCCAGGCCGTGCTTGGCGTGTCACCGAGCTGTCAGAAATCTCCGGAGTCAGCCTGGGGCACGTCAGTAATGTGCGCACCGGGTTGATCGATCGAGAATGGGCACGCGCCTCAGATGACGGCCTCGTTCTCTCAGATCCCGACGCACTGGTGGACGCATGGCGGGACAGCTACACAGCACCGCCAGGTGAGCGGCTGCGGTTCTACACACCTTTGCATGGCAGCGCGTTCGAAGAAGCTGCCCGTAGCGCATTGCGCGCCAAAGACGGTCCCGGGCATGCTGCTTTCGCATCGTTCTCGGCAGCGCAGTGGCTTTCACCCTACGGTCGTACCGGCACGCACTATTTCTTCGCCGACGAAGATGGTCTGCGTGAGCTTCAGGCAACGCTGAAACTCACGCCTGCCGCGAAGGGCGAGAACGTGGTCATCACCGTGCCGAAAGACACGGGATTGTTTGCCGACACCATTGAACCTGCGCCGGGCGCAGTCTGCACAAGCCTGGTTCAAACCTACCTCGACCTCTCCATTGCCGGCGAACGCGGCGCCGAGGCCGCCGAGCACCTGCGCAAGGAAAAGCTTACATGGCCCAAATGACACCCCCCCAGGAACCACAATCGGCCGCCGAATATGACGACCGCACGACCACGGCCGTGAAATCCGTGCTGATCGAGATCGGCCAGATACTTGGTAGCTTCAAAGGCAAGTTCGCCATCGTAGGTGGTGCAGTTCCCTGGCTGCTACTGGCCAACGAGGAGATGCCCCACGTCGGCACACTCGATGTAGACATTGGACTTGATGCAGAAGCTCTCGGCGACGGTGAATACGCAACCTTTATCGGTGCGCTTCAGGGTCATGGATATGCCCAGCGCGACGGGCTTCGACGATTCCAACTGGTTCGTCAGGTTCCTGTGAAGGACGGTGGAGAGGGGATCGACATCGTGGTCGATTTCTTGATGCCGCGCGATGCAGAGATCGTCAAGAACAATCCTCCCCTGATCAGCGACTTTGCCGTACAGCGTGCTGACGGCGCTGACTTGGCGATGCGGTTCTATCAACTGGTGGCGGTGGCGGGCCCGATGCCGAACGGAGGGACCAACCGCGTGGAGATCGCGGTGTGCTCTATCCCTGCACTACTGGCAATGAAAGGCCATGCGTTGGCGGGCCGCTACAAGCAGAAAGATGCCTACGACATCTACTACTGTGTACGGAACTATCCTGATGGCATTGAGGCTCTGGCGCAGCAATGCCTTCCGCTCCTGGGATACGCAAGCGGCGAGCGAGGTTTCCAACACATCGCCGACAAGTTTGACGCCTTCGAAGGACATGGTCCCACCTGCGTGAGGCGTTTCGTCGAAGACACGCATGCGCTGGGTGATCGCACGCCCGAACAGTGGCAACAGGATGCGTTCGGGCAGATTGACGCGCTGCTACGCGCGATGGCGCTGCGAGGTTGAATCACGCTCAACGAATGACCGCCGCATTGGAAAAGGCACAGCGCCAACATGCCAAACGCTAACGAAGGTATCGATACTGTCCGGGCATCTCGTGCGGGACATACGTTCCACGAGAGATGGGCTGCCAGACGGGCATTGCAGCTGGTCTTTCCGAATGACGATCTGGCCGCGATCGCCGTGGAGGGCGTTTCGTCGACAGAGACTACTAGTCCCGGAACATGGGCCGAAGATGTTGCTGACCTCGTCCTTTACTACGGCGGCGGAGACAATTTTCAGACCTGCGAGCGACTCGAGACTGTCCAATTCAAGTACAAGCATCGCGGGGAGGCGGTTACGGCCTCTTATCTTAAGAAGACGATCGAAAAGTTCTCCTGCACGATTGCCGGCTATGAGAAGGAGTTTCCGGCCGCCGAAGTCGACTCGAAGGTGTGTTTTATTTTCGTCACGAACGCGGAGTTCAAGGACAGTCTTTCGGAGGCCATAGAAACGCTCATCGAAGGGACGACGCCTTCAGATCGCGAAGCAACCGACCAGGTTCGTTATCTTAAGGAATGCTGTGCTACTGGGGGCTTGCCCGACGCAAGCCGCCTCTTCTCCAGGATGGTTTTCCGGGCCGGAGAGAAGGGTCTGTCGAGTCAAGACAGCGCGCTCAAGCGAACACTCACCGACTGGTCTACCGGCGCCGATGCAGAAGCCAGAAGCCGCCTTTACGGGCTCCAGGACCTCGTCCTGAAGAAAGCTGGCCCAAGCGGCCAAGGCAAGAACCTGATCCGCCGTGAGGACGTCCTGGATGCGCTCGATTGCGCCCCAGAGGACCTCTTTCCGGCCGACACTCGCTTCATCGACGTGGGTGCCATCGTCGAGCGATCTGAACTTTCGACGGTCCATGATCTGATCAAGACCTCAGCACAGCCCGTCTTCGTCGACGCGGAGGGCGGAGTGGGCAAGACCGTGTTCGTACAGAGTCTTGCCGCAAGGATGGCAAACGAATTCGAAGTGGTCGTTTTCGACTGTTTCGGAGGTGGCTCGTACCGTTCGGACAATCACTCTAGGCACCTACCCAGAATCGGACTAGTGCAGATTGTCAACGAGTTAGCCTCACGCACACTGTGTGATCCGATGCTACCGGGAGGCGACGACAGTCGAAAAGTCATCAAGGCTGCGCGCAAACGACTGGCTCAAGCGGCGACGGCGATCCGGACCCAGTCCGAAAAGCTCGGCGTGCTCATCGTCGTCGATGCGGCCGACAACGCCCAGCTGGAAGCCGACCATCGCCATGAAGAGGCATTCCCGAAGCTTCTTCTCGCAACCATCGATGAAGATCCGATCGACGGCGTGAAACTGCTGCTTACGGCACGTACGCACCGCAGGGACAAGGTCATTGGTCGGAGCACGGTGAGTCGGGTCGAGCTAGGCCCCTTCACCGATCCGGAGGCCCGCGAGTTCCTGCAGAAGCGCAAGCCGGATGCTTCCGGCGTCGAGGTTGCGACCGCCTTGGCTCGATCCGGCCGGAACGCACGTGTCCTCGACTACCTCGTCCAGACGTGGGATAAGAATGTCCGCGACAGCACGTCGGCCGCTCTCATCGAGGTGCCCGAGATCATCGCCCAGCGTTGCACGAAGATCGTTTCCGATCTTCATGTCGCAGGATGGCCAGATTCAGAGATTACCGAGTTCTTCGTCGCGCTGTCGCTGCTTCCCCCGCCGATTCCGCTTGATGAGCTGGCAAACGCGCTTGGATGGTCTGCGGCTCAGGTAGGTACCGCCGCATCGGATCTGGCCCCGATGCTCGAGATGGCCCCGCACGGCGCGATCTTCAGGGACGAGCCCACGGAAACGTATATCCGGGAAGCATACTCCGAAGGACCGGAAGCGCAAAAGGCCATTGCCGACCGCCTATTGGCCTCGCAGGGAACATCGGCCTATGCCGCCGAGGCGCTGCCGCATTTCCTGGTCGTCATCAAGGACAGCGATCGTGCGTTCGCGCTCGCCGATTCAACCAGCTTCCCGGCAACGGTGCAGTCGGAGTTCGGCCGCCGAAGATTGACCCTCGCACGGCTTCGCGCGGCCTTTCGATTGGCGGTCGCGGAAGATGACCTCGACCGGGTGGTAGGCCTCAGCATGCGGCTGGCGCAAGCTACGACAGCCAACATTAGAGGCGACGAGTTCATTCGAAGCTCACCCGCTCTCGCGATCGTGCTCGGTGACGCTGACTCCTATCGTCGCCTTTTCGCGGATCGAGCCGGATGGCGTGGCGCCAGAAGCGCGCGGCTGACGGTCGCCCATCGCTTCGCAGGAGACGCCGAGGAATCGGAGATCCAATGCGAAAGCACGGTGCGGTGGATCAACTGGTATGCCGCCCAGCCCCATGACGAGACGCATCGCGACCGAGCCGGACCGGAGACCAAGGACTTCGCGGCTGTACTGTTCCAGCATTCCGTCGCAGGCAAGTTCGATGTTGTCGATCGTAACCTCGCTGCTTGGAATGATCGCTTCTCGCTGTCCGCAAGCGGCCGCCTCCTGCGACTGCTGGAACTGTTCGACCAAGCGAATGACACGACGGTGCTCGCGGATTTAGTCTCGTTCGCCGCAAGCGCTGAATGCAAATCGCAGGCGCTCAAGTTACGGCTTCTGTCGCGCCCCCGCTCTCTCAATAGACAGCAGGTGAAGTCGCTGGCGAAGACGGCCGGATCGCCAGTGTCCGTCGACGATGACGAAGACGAAGGCTTCTCAGTCGATTCCAAGCGAGGGAGCAGTGGCCACATCGTACAAGCGTCGTTGACAGCACTCCTCTACAGCTCGCGCGCCGCAGCTGCGGCGATCATCCAACATGCGCCGCTGGCCAGACCTTCGGCATACGACTACGGCGAGCGTTACGGCCCCTCGAGGGCCTGGGCCCCGATCCTCCGCGTCTGCATTCGCGCATGGTCGGCTGGAAGACCGGTCGCCTACCATGACCTGCTTCCGAGGGAAGTGGGGATCACCAAGCAAGCGAAGGCAGTCACGACAGAGAAAGAACTTCTCGCGTTTCTGAAGAAGCTGCGCCAGCCTGCGCCCGACGGCCCCGGCAAAAAAAGGAGCGGGAAACCGCAAGGCGCTAGGTTCAGCGACCGCGATTGCGAGAACATCAGCAGGGGCATCGAGCTTGCACGCCAGTTGACCCGGCCGATCGAGGAAGCCGCCCTCTCGCGCCGGGGCCTTTCGGATGCAAGCGTCACCGACTTACTGGATGCGTGGCGCAAGCACTTGCGGGAGGGCGTGCACTGGAGGGCTGAGGTAGCAGCCGACTTGCTTGTTCGCACCGTCGGGCTTGGCTGTATCCACATCTTGCTGGACCATGCCCCCGGGATATCAGAAGACCAGGCGAAGACCATCATCAGCCTGATTTCTTCGGGAAGATTCTCCGTCCGGCAGAAGACTTCCGTATTGGCCCAACTGGCCCAGCGATCGGAGCTCCATGAGCTCGCGGGCCGGTTTGCACAGCACATCGCCGAGCAAATCGGTCAGGACGACAATATCGAACAGCGCGGCGGTGCATACGCCGATCTCGCGGCTTCCCTCGTTTCCATGAGCATTGACGAGGCCCGCGAATACTACCGGCAAGGTCTGGCCCAGTTGGATCAGCTGGGCGGAGAGAGCTACGAGCAGATCTATTCGCTGCTTCGTTTCGCGAGCGTGCAGCAGGGCGGATTCCTGAAGCCCGCGCTGTCGCATCGGTTGATGAACCTTTGCCAGACCATCGCGCGGAATGAGCCAAGCAAGTTCGGCTGGACGTTGTTCGCGCGCGCCGCCGCCAATTCCATAGGCTTCCAGGCGATCGCCAAGATCGTGCGTTGGCACGACCAAGACGTCGCGGACCTGTCCTACGGATTGCCGCAGCTTGCATGCTATCTGGCCAAGAGTGGAGAACTCGATCCGCGTCGCGCTGCCTTCGTCCTCACAATCTGCGAAGACCACGGCTGGTGGGACTGGCGTTCCGGTGACGGGGTCGCCGACCTCTTGCGACTGTCCGATCCCGTCTATCAGAGGCGGATATTTCTGGCGGTCATCGAAAAGTTGCGCGCCCGGTACCCGTTTGGCGGCTGGACTTCTCTTTGGGAAGGCTTCCTGGAAACGGGGAATCAGTTCCCGAACGCTCTCACAAGCGAAGAGCGTGAGGCAATCGAACAACTTAAGGTAGAGGCACAACGCGAGCGGGATGAGTTCAACAGTCGCGATAGGTCGCAGCCGGACTTCCTCTCCGATAAGACTCCGAAACCGAGCAAGGAAGAAATCGACGGTCTCATCGCAGCGCTTGCCTCGAACTGCGATCCGTCATCGGCGCATTCGATCGACCAAGCGCTGACGAGCATCAAAGCGGACAGTCGGCTTTCCTATGACGCACGCCAGCGCTTCATCGCCGGATTGCGCGCCTCGTGCCCATATCCCAAGAGGTTGGCGCTTCTGTTCGCAGTCTGCGACGCGGCCGAGCTGAGCCTCACCCAGTCATTGGACATACTTGCCGAGTGTCTGGCCGCCTGGGGCGGATCCTCCAAGCACCTCGTTTCCAATGCAAAGGCGTTGGTTGAACGGTTGTTCGAGTCCAAGATCATCGAGCTGTTCGAAGGCCAGTTCTCCGACATCGTTCGCGGCATTCATCGACTGTCGGAACTGTGCAATGACAAGCGCTTCGTGCTGCTGCTTGTCCTTCGCAAGGTGGCAGTGGAAGAGGTGGAACTCGACGGTGACGAGTGGCTGCAGTTGGCCACTGCTCTGTGTGATGTAACGTCGGGCCAGGCCGGCCTCGACGCGCTGGAGTTGTTACTGTCCGGGCCGGCGTCCCGCATCGCCGACGAGATCGGGGAGGGGCCCTTCCGCCCCGAGCAAGCCGTAGGGGGCGACGAGGCGGCGTTCTTCGCTGACCTCATTTGGCACCTTCTCGGCAACGATGATGGTTATCTCCGCTGGACGGTCGCCAGGGGCTTGAACACGCTTGTCGAACTGGGCCTCAAAGAAGAGCTCGGCCTGTTGCTCGATCGCTTCGACCAGAGAGAAATCGCGGCCCTGGTATCGCCGGATCGGGGGCTGCCGTTCCAGAATTCCCGGCAGTGGCTGCTGATGGGTCTGGCGCGGGTCGCCTTGCGCCATGGACGGACCATGGGTGACCTCCGGCGCCAGCTACTGGCGCTCGCACAACGTAGCGACCTCCACATCATTGACAAAGTCCACATTGCCAGGTGCTTAAGGAACATCGGTAATGACGGTGTGCGCGACGCAGATCTGGAAACGTTGCTCGATCAGGTCGACCAGCCGCCATGCGGCATTGTCACTAGCGATGTCTACCCGGGTCACACAGAATCGACGTCGAACTTCCGCTTCGACTACGAGTTTGCGAAGCACGAGATCAGCACCCTCGCTCGTCTCTTCAACCTCGATCAGGCAAAGGTGGAAGATGCGATGGCGACCGAGATCACGCATCGATGGCCGCACGCTACCTCGCTGGGTGATTTCCCCGGTCGCCAGCGGTACGACTGGGACCGAAGCGATCGATATGAGACTTACCGCGAGCATGTCCAAAGACACGCGTTGCTGAGCGCAGCCACCAGTCTTTCAAAAACGCAGCCGGTAGTCGTTCGGAGTTATGAGGTCGGCGGCGGATCACCTTGGCGGGAATGGCGCGACCGCTACGATGTCACGTTCGATGATGGCTCGTGGTTGTCGGATTGGAAGGATCCGGTCCCAGGGCAGGCGAAGGAATGTCTGCTGGGCAAGAGGACAGGCCAGCAGGAGACACTGCAGGATCAACACACAGTGCTGCGGAAGCTTGGCCTCGTAGACACCCCCACCGACGCGCTAGTCCTGCTCTACGGGCGCTGGTCTTCGCCGGATGGCGTGCGCGTCAGGATCACGTCGGCGTTGACGGAACGGAAGGGCGCCATTGGCCGCTGCATGGCATTCGCCAAGCAACCCAGTCATGACCTTTGGCTGCCGGAGTTCTGGGACGAGGGATACTACGACCTTCGTCGTCGACAGAAGAGCATTTTCGCTCCCTTGGTGTGGGCACCTGAGACCCACAGCCTCGGCATCGATGTGGTTGATGAAATCGCGGCGGAGGGACCGGCAGGCAGACCGCGTCTCGGAATCGACCTCACGAAGAGTTTGATGTTGGCAAATGAGCCGGACAGCGGTGATTGGCAT
>Ga0182739_1002938_pt1 | contig 15424 bp, 14 predicted proteins | sample eDN5th30CBELigBY_FD_128873 | JGI IMG/M metagenome (GOLD analysis project Ga0182739, IMG submission 128873) | Enriched backyard soil microbial communities from Emeryville, California, USA - eDNA 5th pass 30_C BE-Lig BY (version 2) (version 2) | ecosystem: Environmental > Terrestrial > Soil >... | reverse complement strand
GCTGCACCTTCTCGTTTTGCCCGGCTTGATATAAATATACTTTGTCTTCCAGTAAATGATAAACACCTTTAAAACGTTTCCCCATGCCAATCGGCCAGGTAATAGGCGCGCACTGAATTTTTAAAATGGCTTCAATTTCATCCAGTAATTCAATCGGCTCCCGGCAATCGCGATCGAGTTTATTGATAAAAGTGATGATAGGCGTATGACGCATACGACACACGTCTAATAACTTAATCGTGCGCGCTTCCACCCCTTTAGCGGCATCGATCACCATCAATCCCGCATCCACCGCGGTTAAAGTTCGGTAAGTATCTTCCGAAAAATCCTCATGCCCCGGCGTGTCTAATAAATTAAAGATACATTCGCCATAAGGGAATTGCATCACAGAACTGGTTACCGAAATACCCCGCTGCTTTTCAATTTCCATCCAATCCGAGGTAGCGTGTCTAGCGGCTTTTCTACCCTTTACTGTGCCCGCAAGTGTAATGGCACCTCCGAATAATAATAATTTTTCGGTTAAGGTCGTTTTACCCGCATCGGGGTGAGAGATGATGGCAAAAGTGCGGCGTTTGGCTAATGCTTGAATAAGTTGGGTCATAAATTTAAGTTTACCTATGCGTAAATTCGGTGGTCAAAGCTTTGATTTCCGGCTTTAAAAACCGCCTAAGTATAACAAGCCAAATAAAATTTGGCTAATTACTTGCATTTAGACTTTTATGATATATATTTTAGTAGTTGAAATTTTTTTAAAGGATGAATCAAATGAAAATTAATAAATTAGCACTAGGGACATTTGCTGCAGTTGCTGCTACCACTTTGAGCCTACCTGCTTTAGCCGCTACGAAAAGTGATACCCAACCAGGTTTTTACGTTAAAGCGGAAATCGGTGAGTCTTTTTCTCAAGTGGCTGATTTACAGGTTCGTGGCAATAAAGCCAACTGGGATACACCAGACGATGACTACAGCGCTAAAATTGGCAATTCGCTAATAGGCAGCCTTGGCATCGGTTACCGAATTTCACCTTTATTACGCACCGATTTAACTTATACCACGCGTAATCAATTTGACTATAGCAAATACTTTGCCTCGGAAAACTATACGCGAGTCATGGATATTAAAAATCAAACCTTGATGGCTAATCTTTATGTGGATGCCAACGGTATTCCCTGCGTTGACTTTGGCCGCTTCAATCCATATGTGGGCGTAGGCGTGGGCATAGCGCGTAACGAAACCAGCAATGCCATTACTTATAATCATAAGCCCGGTGGGAGTGATTTCCCAGCCATAGAAACCTTTGCAAAAAATAGTTTTGCCTGGCAGTTTACCGCGGGTACTGCAATCTCTTTAACCGATAATTTATCTTTAGACGTAGGCTATCGCTTAGTTAATTTAGGTAAAATATCAACGGGCAGTAGAGCCCCGGACGCAGATTATATATCACCTTTAGCTACTAACAGTGCTTATACGCATGAGGCTTTCGTCGGAGTTAGATACTCATTTGTCTAGTTCTTTACGATAAGGTTTTAATTTAAAATCCCCAGCCAATGCCGGCTAAATTAACGATTCCTTGTGTTAATTTAGCCGGCAAGGCTCTTATTTAGCTAGCAGTTTTCTATACACGCCCGTTATTTTTAATTACAAGGATTTCATTATGCAACCCTATATCTTAGTTCTTTACTACAGCCGTTATGGCGCTACGGCTAAGATGGCTAATCATATAGCACAAGGCGTAGAAATGGTTGAAGGGATAGAAGCACGTATTCGAACTGTGCCGGCTGTCTCCCCTGTTACCGAAGCCACGGAAGATAGTATTCCTACAACCGGTGCTATTTATGCAAGCCTTGAGGATTTAAAAAATTGTGCGGGGCTCATTCTAGGCAGCCCTACTCGCTTTGGCAATATGGCCGCTCCTTTAAAATATTTTCTTGATGGCACCAGTTCACTCTGGTTATCGGGAGCCTTAATTGGTAAACCGGCAGCGGTATTTACTTCTACTTCCAGCTTGCATGGCGGTCAAGAAGCTACTTTACTTAGTATGATGTTACCTTTACTGCATCACGGCATGTTGTGTATGGGCATTCCTTATAGTGAAGCCGAGCTTACCTCGACTACCACGGGTGGCACACCTTATGGCGCTAGTCATCTTGCAGGCCCCGAAAGCAACAGACCGCTTAGTGAAGAGGAAAAACGGTTGTGTATTGCTTTAGGTAAAAGAACGGCTGAGACAACTATAAAACTAATAACGCCGCCTCATACAAGCTAATACAAGACCATTTTGATCAACAAAACGTCTTAACAACCGGTATATTGATGACCATAGTTTATCAACCTGCCGGTTTAGAGCGTGTTTTCAAACTGTCATTTTTACAAGGGCTTAGGGCCTGCCACAATCCCATTTTCATTAAATAATCGGCCATTAGCAAATTTATTGCCAACCTTATAAGCCTAAAACTTCTTTTATAAATGGAATTGTCAAGCGCCTTTGTGCCGCTAATGAAGCCCGGTCAAGCTTTTCTAAGGTAGTAAATAATATCTGCATATTACGTGGGCAACGTAGCAATAAAAAACGAGCTACCTCATCGGTTAATAATAATCCACGGTTTTTAGCGCGTAATTGTAAAGCAATTAATTTTTCTTCATCGGAGAGGGGCTGCATTTTCAGAACCAGTCCCCATGCTAAGCGGGAAACCAAGTCAGCAAGTTGCAAACCTAAAAATTGCGGTTGTAATGAAGCCGAGATTATAAGCTGCTTTCCCGCCGCCTGAATACGATTATAAAGATTAAAGCAAGCCTCTTCCCACCGAGTTTGTCCGGCCAATTGCTCAATATCATCTAAACAAATGACATCACATTGCTCCAGCCCCTCTAAAATAGAGGGTTGCCATTCTTGATAATCGCTCAAAGGTAAATAGCTTGCAGAAAGTTGTAATCGTTGAGCCAGATGGCAACAGGCTTGCAGTAAGTGACTGCGCCCCGTACCTTCTTGACCCCAAATGTAAATAATAGGTTGGTTTTTAAATTGCACAGCATCTTGCAAATACTTAACCATCGCTTGATTATTGCCATTATAAAAATTAGCAAAAGTTGCGATATCATTGAGCTGAATGTTTAATGGCAGCTGATTAATCATGAGACTTATGAGTATAAGCTTTTTTACTCCACACCCAAACGTAATCCAGCATGGAACCTAAGGTGGTTGCTAACATCGCGTACATCAAGCTTAAAATAAGAATATCCGGTATACCAACAAATTGCATTTTAGTGACTACAACAACTAAAAATAATATTTGTAAAAACGTATTTAGTTTACTCAAAATCGTCGCAGAAAATTCATAAGGAGCTATGAAAAAATGATAAATAATCGCTCCCGTTACTACTATAATATCCTTTAATAAAATAATGATAAATAACCAGAACGGAATGGCCTTAACCCAAGCCAATGCAGTAAAACAACTGATAACCATTAATTTATCGGCTATAGGATCTAATAAAGAACCTAAGCGAGTTTGCCAATTAAAATGTCTAGCTAGATAACCATCCAGACCATCACTTAAACCGGCAAGGATTAGAAAACATAGGGCGGGTAAAAAATGCTGTTGAACAATATTATAGCAAACGGGAACAATGAGTATAATGCGTAAAATTGTTATCAGATTAGGTAAGTAATTCCATTTCATAAAGTTAACTCATACTCCAAGACATTTTGATCCGTTTTGGGCAATGCAATAAGCACCTGCCCCTGGTCAATGGCGTGCATTAGATCCTCTGCCGTTCCTTGGATTGTGATATTGAATGTTATCTGATCGGCACCTACATTTAATACTTGCACCGATAACACCGCTGGCAAATTTTGCAAAAAATCTTGTACTTTTTGATAGTCGGCCAATCCCGTTACGCCATTAACAATAATCTCAATCTTTTGTTTAGCTATATCATTCATATTAGCCGAAATATTACTACTCGCCAGTTGTAATAAAATTTGATCCAAACCTTGCTGAATAACTTCTTTAAGATTAGCGCCTCTAGCCTGAATAGTTTGCCACTGCTCAAGGTTTCTCAACTGCCACTGGGCAGACCAATTCTGCGAATTAGCTTGGGTAATTCTGCCCACTAATAAATTATCGGCTTGATAACGTGGAGCAGCTTTTAGTATGGGAGACAGGTTAGGCGCCCACAGATCATTCACCGATACCTGCTGCATATCCTCCAGATCATAAGCAGGAAAAATACAGGTTATACCTCGCTGTTCTGCCTGTAGTTTTATTAATTGGCTGATTTCATCGGACTCATCTATTATGGTGGGACTACCATTCACCTCGGTTACTAACCACACTAATACTAAAGGCCTTTCGCCGGCCCATTTTTGCTGCCCTAATTTTTGCAATACCTTATCTATGGCCGCCGAATTAAAAGTAACCCATAGCACCGATTTACCATCGGCTAAACTATCATAACGATATTGTTGAACATAACGCGGTGCTTGGGCTAAATAACTTTTAAAATTAGCATTATCCACTAAACGCGGGTTGCCGCTCACTTTGATTAACACCTGGGACATTGCTTCTGGTAACAATTTTTGACGCTCGCTATTGGCTTGAGAGTCTACAGGAACAATAGCTTGATATAAATTTACTTCAGGCGAAGCCTGAACAGATATAGATATTCCAATGAATCCGATAAATAAATAAAGAAAAATTAAACTTCGTTTAGCTAACATAGTTTCAACCATACAACATTTTGGCACATCTTACGTCAAAAATAACTTAACTACCATTATTTAACAACTTCCTAGCAGAAATTTAATGATCATTTTTCTTACGCCCTGACTACAGTTAAGCCAGCTATTTTATAAACTAGCTATCTCACTAAAATATAACACAAAGGCATAAATTTTTATGAAGAGATTTACTAAAAGTGCTTTAAACCTCAATTCATTTACACTTTCTTATAGCAGTTTAGTCAATTTATTTAACCATAGGTTTTGCAAAACAATCTTCTATTAACACTAGGACCTGCTCTTATTATGTTTATCTCACTTATAAATTTTAAGCTTATAATACCGGCTAAGCTAATTTTAGTTTAGTATTGGCTAGGGTATGCCATATTTTCATTCGTTTAGTAGCCTAGAATAAGTTTTAAATTTTTTGTGCCATTTTGGCTAAAAGTGCTATACTAGCCTCTAATTTTTAGCTAGATTACCTTTGTTTAATGGCTGAGTAAGCACATGATTAAATCAAATCTCATAGAAAAAATAGCAGCTAGGCAAACTAAATATTCCAATGAATACATGGGCTTGGCCGTTAATACCTTGATCGAACTCCTAGCCGACTCCTTGGCTAATGGTAAGCGTATTGAAATAAGAGGCTTTGGCAGTTTTTGTTTGCACTTTCAAGCTGAACGTACGGCGCATAATCCTAAAACCAAGCAGAAAATTACCACTAAAGGTAAATATCGAACTTATTTTAAACCTGGCAAAGAACTTAGAGATAGGGTTAATCGAATCCCAGACGAAAAACCTTTTACCTGATTGCCGTAGGTAATTAAGCGTCATTTTCACATTAAAGTTATAGAAGCGCCTTAGACCAGTTCCTGCGAAATAACCGTAAGAATCATTACTAAATTCCGTTTCAAACTTTTTATCTTTTGCCCAATGCTAAAGTTATACCCTTTTCATTAACTCATCATCTATAGGACTTACGCAAAATGATGCTAGGCTAGGCAAAAATAGGTGAAAAACCGGAGTTTACATTCGGTAAATGAGGATTTTGAACCTATTTTTAACAACGTATAGCGCATTTTGCGTAAATCCTAATCTATTAGAAAGAGAGTAGCAGACGTATGGGCTCTCCTGCACGCACAGTCTACGAGTACGCAGGAAAACACAGCTGACAGAACCCACGTCCTTTAATAAAAAATTAATTAATGAAAAGCGTATTACAGTTCTTGTCGAGAGATTCACAAATGCAGCAACTACTATTGAATAGGTTATTCGATTGGAAAAGAACTCCATTGGGCTATACTTAGCTAAACTGAGTTTAGCTAAGTTCTCGGCAATGTGACGCCGCGTTGCCCCTGGTATTTTCCACCTCGATCCTTATAAGAAGTTTCACAGGTTTCATCGGACTCTAAAAATAACATTTGCGCGATACCTTCATTCGCATAAACCCTTGCTGGCAAAGGGGTGGTATTAGAAATTTCTAAAGTAACATGCCCTTCCCACTCTGGCTCTAAGGGGGTTACATTGACGATTAAACCACAGCGGGCATACGTTGATTTACCTAAACAAATGGTTAAAACATTACGAGGAATACGGAAATATTCTATGGTATGGGTCAGTACAAATGAGTTAGGCGGAATGATACAGACATTTGACTTGAGATCGACAAAACTATTGAGATCAAAATTTTTAGGGTCGACTAAAGCGGAATTAATATTAGTAAAAATTTTAAATTCAGGCGCACAACGCACATCATAACCGTAACTAGAGGTTCCATAGGAGATTATTTTCTGCCCGGCTATTTCACGGACTTGATTAGGCTCAAAGGGAGTGATTAAGCCATGCTCTTCAGCCATACGGCGAATCCACTTATCAGATTTTATTGTCATAGTTACTCCTCATTATTAATGCACTAATTAAGGCTTATTAAACTAACATTAGCGGGGACTACACCTAAAAGTTTAATTAGCCTTTATATATATTGTGAATCCTACCTGTATACTCCGCAACTCGTTTTTTGTTAGTCAAAACCAGTCTGTTTTGCTGCTTTCATGACTTAATTCAAGCTAAAATTAGTTAAAAAACCTCTTTAATTTTATTCTTTTTCAATCACAATTTTAGGAAATAAGCGGGTATAATTTTTAGCTTGCAGGCTTAAGCAGGCAGCTAAATTACGGGCGATATTACGATAGAGTAACGCCGTTGCACTCATGGGCTCACTGGCTACCGAAGGATTTCCCTTATCTACTTGTTGGCGAATATGGAGATCTAAGGGTAGTTGACCTAAAAGCGGGATCCGATATTCATCGGCCATTTGCCGCCCTCCTCCCGTACCAAAAATGGCCTCTTGATGACCACATTGGCTACAGGTATGTATACTCATATTTTCAATCATGCCTAATACCGGAACTTTTACCTTATTAAACATGGTGATAGCCTTACGTACATCTAATAAAGCAATATCTTGAGGTGTAGTCACTATCACCGCGCCACTAACCGGAATTTTTTGAGCCAGCGTTAACTGAATATCACCCGTTCCTGGCGGTAAATCAATAATTAAATAATCTAAGGCTTGCCATTCGGTTTCATTGAGTAATTGTTGTAAGGCGCCAGTTACCATGGGGCCTCGCCATACCATGGCCGAAGCCGTATCCACTAAGTAGCCTATAGACATAGTCTGAAGGCCATGCGCCATAACAGGTAATAGCGCTTTACGTTCGGTAACTTCGGGGCGCTTTTGCACACCCAGCATCATAGGTTGGCTAGGGCCGTAAATATCGGCATCTAACAACCCCACCTGGGCTCCCTCTGCACTAAGGGCTAGTGCCAAATTAACGGCTGTGGTAGATTTTCCCACCCCTCCCTTACCCGAGGCCACCGCAATAATATTTTTTATTTGCGGCAAACTTTGCACACCCATCTGTACGGCATGAGAAATTATCTTCCAGTCAAGTTCAATGACTATAGAGCTAACACCGAGGATTTGTTGTAGATGCTGAGTTAACTGCGCTATCAATTGTTCTCGAATACCTGCGGCTGGATAACCAAGCAGGATTTGAATAACCAAGCTATCCGCTATATTAATGGATTTTACAAAACCAGCACTTAGCCAATCTTGTTTGAGATAGGGGTCATGGAAAGCCGCTAAGGCCTGCTCTACTTGGGATTTAGTAATCGTTAACATATAAAAAAACAGTTATAAAATACGTCTATTGTAACAGGCTCATAAAATAGATAAAGAAAATAGCTCATTAACGACTTACTTCAATCTGCTTTAAGCGCTACTTTTGTTTTGAACGCTGCTATATAAGCCATTTTTAGATATAATGATAAGGCTTTAAAATAGTAATCCCAATATCACCCCATACCTATCAACAACTTATCCAAGCAGGATGGAAGCAAGGCAGCCAAGACTTTACTTTTGCTTTACCTATTAACGATGGCAAGGAACTGGTAGAGGTTATACAAGAACTACCTATACAAGGCAACAAAATACTGTTAGCGGTCAAGCCCCGTGATCCTACTTATGTGGTTTCAATTATACCATGGGTGGCAGCTAGCGCCTTAAATCAACCTTCTTATAAAACTAAAAGTGAGAAGATTAAATTGGCTGAGCGTGAGGCTTATACCTTCCAGATTTTATCTGAACAAGCCATTCAGACTTTTTATGAAGAAGCCTATACCTTAAGAAACCATTATTTTAATTTGTGTACCGAGGATACTGCTTCCCTCTCAAATCCAGCAATGACATCTTAAATTTTGCATGAACTCACTAGGCAAGTGTTTTTTTATTTCCTGCTAAAATAGCCGGGCTCACCATTAAACTAGGACCTATACTAAAAGAAGAGCTATAAATCCGCACTTGCCAATTCATAGCGCCAAAGATAATATCTCTATTCAATTAACGCTAAGATAAAATTAAGTTTATGCCAACGATACAGCTTGAAAATTTTCAAACAAAATTAAAATCACTGTTATCAGCTTCTACAAATAAAAAAGCACAGTTCCCGTTAACCAAAATTTTATAAAACTTATCATAAAGATAACGTAAAACTCAAGCCAGGAATTTTTATATGAGCCGAACCATTATCGCTACCGCCGCCCTTATCTATGCCAATGGACCAGTTCACTTAGGTCATATGGTAGAACATATTCAAACCGATATTTGGACTCGTTTTCAGCGCTTAAGGAATAATAGGTGTTGGTTTATTTGTGGTAGTGATGCACATGGCACACCTATCATGCTGAATGCTCAAAAACAAAATCTAACGCCAGAACAATTGATTGAACAAACCAGCACCGAGCAGCAACAAGATTTTGCCGATTTTCTAATTAAATTTGATAGTTATCTCTCTACCCATTCTGCAAAGAATCAAAGCCTAGTCAATGAGATTTACCAACGCCTCTTAGCTAAAGGGGATATCAGCACTCGCACTATCAAACAGGCCTTTGATCCCGAAAAACAATTATTCCTTCCCGATCGCTATATTAAAGGTGAATGCCCTAAGTGCGGTGCCAAGGATCAATACGGGGATGGTTGTGAGGTTTGTGGGGCAACCTATTCTACATTGGATTTAAAAAATCCCACTTCGGTATTATCCGGCGCAACGCCTATTGAAAAAGAATCGGTCCATTACTTCTTTGAGCTGGCCCATTATACCGATATGCTAAGTGAATGGATTCAAAGCGGTAGCTTGCAGCCACAAATAGCCAATAAACTACAGGAATGGTTACAAAGCGGCTTGCAGGCCTGGGATATTTCCCGGGATGCGCCTTACTTTGGCTTTCTCATTCCCGGCACTACCGATAAATATTTTTATGTCTGGTTAGATGCGCCTATTGGTTATCTAGCTAGCTTACAACACTATTGTGAAACGCATGGACAAGGTGATTTTCAACAACTTTGGCAAGCAGAAGACACCGAAATTTATCATTTCATTGGTAAAGATATTGTTTATTTTCACAGCCTATTTTGGCCCGCCATGTTACATGGCGCGGGTTTAAGAAAACCCACCAGCATTTATACCCATGGCTTTTTAACCGTTAATGGTCAAAAAATGTCTAAATCCCGTGGTACTTTTATCAAAGCGCGTACCTATTTAGACCATCTTGAACCGGAATACCTACGCTATTATTTTGCCTCTAAATTAAGCGCTAGCGTTGAGGATTTGGATTTGAATTTTACCGATTTCATGCAACGGGTAAACGCGGATTTAGTCGGCAAGGTGGTAAATATAGCCAGCCGCTGCGCGGGTTTTATTCATAAGCATTTTGCTGGAAAACTTAGCCTAGAATGTTCCGCACCCGAACTTTTAGCTCAATTTATTAAAGCCGAAGCTCTGATTGCCGAAAATTATGAAACCCGTGAATACGCACGTGCGGTCAGACACATCATGGAACTTGCCGATTTAGCCAACCAATATATTGACGCACAAAAACCATGGATGTTAATTAAAGAGCCGGGCCAGGAAGCACAGGTGCAAAACGTATGCAGCATGGGCTTAAATTTATTTAAAATTTTAACGATTTACCTCAAACCAATTTTACCACTCATGGCTACCCAGGTAGAAGAATTTTTAAATATCCCGGAACTAAGTTGGATGGATATTGCAACCCCACTGCAAGCCCATACAATTAATCCATTTAAACCGCTTAAAACACGCATCACACCCGAGCAAATTGCTCAATTGCAAGCAGCGGCTCAGTCATAGTAATGCCGCTACTTTTGAGTTTATAAACCAAGTAAAATATCTTAACCGCGGATTAAGGGGATTGAATTCCCTTAATCCGCAAAACGCGTTTTAATGGTAATCTTTTCAGGCGCACTCACTGAGCAACGTGCATCTATCTGGCTTTTGCGCTACAATGAGTTTGCAAATTGGGTTAGATAAATACAGGACTTACGCAACATGATGCTAGGCACGGCAAAAACGAGCGAGAAACCGGATTTTACTTGAGTCAATGGGGATTTTGAGCGAGTTTTTAACAAAGCATAGCGCATTTTGCGTAAGCCTTAAAATAACGGCCTTTACTTTCAGACTAACATGCAAAACTCCAAAAACTTATTAGAACAGATTAATGACTTGCTTCCACAAACCCAATGTGGTTTATGTAGTTATAATGGTTGCCGTCCTTATGCCGAGGCCATAGCCTTACATAATGAGCAGATCAACCGCTGTCCTCCGGGTGGTTTATCAACGCTAAATGGCTTGGCTAAGCTACTGGAAATCGACGCAAAACCCTTGCAAGCACAAATGGCAACCCTGGCTAAACCCGCCATGCAGGCTAAGATCCGAGAAGATGAATGTATAGGATGCACCAAATGTATCCAGGCCTGCCCTGTTGATGCTATTATAGGTAGTGCAAAGCAAATGCACACCGTGCTGTACATGGAGTGTACCGGTTGTGAGCTTTGTATTGCGCCCTGCCCCGTCGATTGCATTGAAATGCTTGAGCTAACTAAACCGCTCTACGAACCCGCTAAAGCCAAACGTCGCTATGAAACGAGAATACAACGCTTAACTCGAGAAAAAACGATTAACGTATCTCCAGCTAAATCAGTAGAGTTTGCCAATAATCTTGCTAATCCGATTAATGCCAGGCAAGAGGCTATTCAAGCGGCATTAGCTAGGGTAAAAGAAAAAAAGTTAAGTAAGGAGTCACCGTGAATTCTCAGCAATGCTATGAAATATTTTACCGCTTTGCCAAACAAATGCCCGAACCCGTTACAGAACTTATTTATAACAGCCCTTTTGAATTGTTGATTGCGGTTATTTTATCCGCTAATGCCACCGATAAAAGCGTTAATAAGGCCACTAAAGAACTTTATCAGGTAGCTAATACCCCGGAAGCAATGGTTGCGATAGGGGAAGAAACGTTAAGAAACTATATTAAATCGGTCAATCTTTATAATACCAAGGCTAAGAATATCATTAAAACCTGCCAGATGTTAATTGAACAACATCAAGGCCAAATTCCCGATACACGTGAGGCCTTGGAAGCCTTAGCAGGCGTTGGCAGAAAAACGGCTAATGTGGTGCTTAATGTGGTTTTTCGCCAGCCTACCATGGCAGTGGATACCCATATTTTCCGGGTATCCAATCGAACCGGCATAGCGCCCGGCAAAACCCCTCTTGCAGTAGAAAAGGTTCTGGTTAAAGTAATCCCACCCGAATTTATGTTACATGCTCATCACTGGCTGATATTACACGGACGCTACACCTGCATTGCCCGTAAGCCCAAATGCCCAACCTGCATTATTAAAGATTTATGCCAATATCCAGATAAAACGGGTGAATAGCGCATGTTTGCAAACACCGATCGCACAGAACTTAGACAATTTTACTTTGAGGTTTGGCATAAATATCAACAGCAACAATTCTTGGAACCATTAGAACAGCAGGTTTTGCATATTATTTTGCAACACCCCGAATATCAGGATTTATTTGACAATCCCGAAAAATATTTGACCCAGGATTATTTACCCGAGATGGGAAAAACCAATCCCTTTTTACATTTATCCTTGCATCAAGCCTTATTAGAGCAAGTTACCACCGACAGACCCACTGGAATTAGAGCAATTTATAGTCAACTCACGCAACGATACGGCGCTCATGCAGCCGAGCATCAGCTGATGGAGGTGCTGACAGCAACGCTATGGGAGGGGATACAGCAGGGAACATTTATTAGCGAAACCGACTATTTAGAACGCTTAAAGCGCTTAACTTGAATAATTCCCAATCTCATTAAATAATCGTCCTTTAGAAAGAGGGTGGCAGATGTGTTTCCCCCACGCCCGCAGCGTGCGAGTACTAAGGGGCGAAAGCGTGAACAGACAAAGCACCGCTTTGTCCCGCTGAAGCGCCTTGGCCAGGATAGAGCAAGGCCGGTTGCTAAGAAAATAGGTATGAGAACTAGTTTGGTTAAGCCAATAAAAAGCCCTCTCTTTGGGAGAGGGCCATATAACATTTCTTCAAACCGCGATTTAGAAATAAATACCAAATTGTGCCAGCAGGGTATCAGATTTATTACCCAACATAGGCATATTGGTATAGTTCATGGCAATATTTTTACCCGAAGCTATATCACCAGCGCCATACGCAATTTCGTGGCGATACTCTAAGCTAGCGATGGTATTTTTCCAGTAGGAATAATTCCATACCGCACTATAACGTTGCTTTGGTAAAGCCAACGCTAAGGCTTCGCCAGTTTGCCCATAACCTAAGGCAAAAGAACTGGGTTTGCCCGCAATATTGAAGAGATAAGCCGCCTCAAGGTTCATTGCACTAGGTTTAGCGCCTTGGTTATTGTAGGTCATATCGGCCATATTAAATGAACGGGTTGCCGTTAAATATTCACCCAGAAATACCATGGATCCTACAGTCAACTTGCCTTGGACGTCTACGCCAGGCACCCTATTTTGCAGAATTTCGGTGTTAGAGTTTGCACCAAAACCGGTAAAGCCACCGCTTAAACCATTGCTTTGCATACCCGCGGCATCGGCCATATTATTGATATAACTGCTACCTAAGGTAAATTTGTAGCCTTGACCTACAAAATCATAAGCCACATTGGCGCCCCATTGGTTAACTCTGCCCGAATTACTTGCGGTAGAGCTATCTCCCTTAAACGTAAATAATGAGCCATATAGCCCCTTATCTTCTTTGGGATGGTAGCCTAACAATAACGCACGGGCTTTAGTACGTCCCACCGATACGGTTAAGGGACTGCTCACCATAAAGCTGCTGTATTGACCAAAAGGTACTTGGAATTGACCTGCCGTTAAATAAACCGGGAGTTGGTTTAAATTGCCTAAGGTTAAAAAGGCCTTGTTAACAAACAAATTAGAGTTACTGGTACGGGTCGCCGGCGTTGATAACGAGCTATTATCATAATTAATAGCCATAAAACCAGATGCCCAAGGATTAATACTCGCACTCACATCTAACTCTAGCCCCGATAAATCGATATCTGCAGTTTTCTTTCCTACATAAGGCTTAGCGGCTACAGCTTGAGCTTCTATCTTACCACTCAACTCTATCATGGGAGCAGTGGGAATTTGTTTACCGGTTTTTGCTAATTCATTTTCTAGCATTTGCCATTGTTGCAGTAAACGCAAATCTTGATTGATACTGGACATATTGACGATAAGATCCGAACCATCAAATGCCGAATGTTCACCTAAGAAGGGTGAGGTAACCACCGGCGTGCCACCCCAATAACGTTGCAAAATCGAATTCTTGTCTTTAGGTTCTACCGCTAAAACTGGCTGTGGTTCTTTGTTACTAACAACTTGTTTACGGTTTAATTTTCCTTGTTTTTGCTTAAGTACGCGAATTTGTTGTTGTAAATCCTTTACCTGCTGCTCTAATGATTGGGTTCTACTATTAATTTTGGTTATAAGTTCATCCACCTGTTGATCATTGGTAGCGGCAAAAGCGTGCGATGTAAGTAACATACCTGACATTAAGCTTAGTACAAGGGGTTTAAGTTTCACGAACAGCTCCTCTCAAATGAAAAGTTAGTGTAATGTAATAGCGAGCGATTACAATTTTAGCTGGTAAAAGAGTATCATTAAACACTTAGACAAGTGGTAATTTAATTATAGTTGCTAACAAAAGCAAGTTTTTTCGTAATTTTATAAGGTTTATAAACAAAAAACCCGCTGTAAAAGCGGGTTTTCTGTTTTTTTAGTAAAACATTAAATTAAATAATGAGTTACTGATGATGACTTATTAAGCCAGTTTAACCGTTAAGCTCACTAAACCAGTAGTGTTCTTATTACCATTGCTCCACATATCGGAGTAATTGCGATCGTGATAAACTTGTAAGCCTAAGTCGGTATTTTTCCAAACGTTGATGTCATATTGAGCCACATAACGTTGTTTTGGCATACCGTAGTTTGCAAAAGTCACTTCGTCACTTTCAGGACCTAAGTTACTAGCTTGGCTAGAACGTTGGTAACCCAAACCAAGACGTGAGTCATGTCCGGCAACAGCAAAGCTATAACCTGCATCTACACCCCAAGCGGAAGGCTTGGCACCGACTACATCATTACCGGTAAAGTGATTCACATCGTTAACATCAAATGATTTGAGGGCGGTTACGTAATGAACATTGGCATCAAATGGGCCAGATTTTACACTGCCATCAACGCTAATGCCACCTACCACATGATTAACCGAATCGCGTGTACCAGCCGCAATGTAGCTTACATCGGCCATATTATAGATATAACCTAAGCTTGCTTTATAACTTACATCGTTATAGCTATTAGTATAACCTACATTCAAACCAAAATTGTTGATACGGCGATTTTTCGCTTGATTCTTATCTAGGTCAGTTCCGTTGAAGGTGTAAGCCGAAGCATTAAAGCCGTTAGCCATTACTACACCCGCTTGTAACGCGGTTGCGTGAGTTTGAGTCAACATTTGGGTTAAGCTTGGGGTAAGTGCGTGAGCATCATAAGAACCAAAGGGTACATATTCACGACCCACACGCAAATAAGCAGGCGATTGAGCAAAGTTGGCAATCGTTACATAAGCTTCGTCAAGCCAGCTAGCTCTTAAATGACCATATACCGCTTCTTGAACATTCTCTAAACCATCGCGTTCTACATTGCTATCGAAATGCAAACCAACATGCGCTTTTACCCAGTCATTGATCTGAGCGTCAACGAACAGGTTAGCATTGGCTAGTTCGATT
>Ga0182739_1002937_pt1 | contig 15424 bp, 19 predicted proteins | sample eDN5th30CBELigBY_FD_128873 | JGI IMG/M metagenome (GOLD analysis project Ga0182739, IMG submission 128873) | Enriched backyard soil microbial communities from Emeryville, California, USA - eDNA 5th pass 30_C BE-Lig BY (version 2) (version 2) | ecosystem: Environmental > Terrestrial > Soil >... | reverse complement strand
TGGCCGACTTCCACCGTCCAGCCACCCGTGCTCATGAGCTTGGCGGCACCGCCGCCCAGCCCGCCGCCGCCCCCGCTCGTCGATTCGTTCACGGCGCGGATCGGGTAGTAGCCAGGAAGGTTGCCGGCGATCTGCAGCACGCCGAGGCCGCTCACGAGGTCACCGCCGAACGTGGCGATTGCCGTCGAGACGCCGCTGAGGTTCACATAGGCGGTGATGGAATTTGGCCAGAAGCCGTCGCCGCGCATCTCGATGCGGGTGTTGCCGCCGCTGGTACGCAGCACGGCGCCGGTCACGGTGCCGGCGGTCATGCTGCCGAAGTCGGCCGAGAGTGACGACAGGGTGCCGATGCTGGCCTTGGCGGCGGTGACAGCGCCGGTCTTGAGGTTGTTCGTATCAACGGAGTCGGACGAGAGATGGTTCGTCAGGATGGAGCCATCGACGACCAGCTCGGCGCCGTACTTCTTCATGCAGACGACAGTGCCGATGCGGTAGCTGCCGCCTGACAGGTTCGAGCCCGCCGACTTGTAGATCTGCACCACCGCCCGAACGGCGTTCGCCGGCACGACGATGTTCGCCGAGGTGGTGACCTTCTCGGTGTAGGAGGTGCTGTCGGCCAGCGCGTCGCGGCGCTTGATGATGTCCTGGACGACCGGGTCGTTCACGTCGTGGCCGCGGTCCATGAAGGCGACGATGTCGGCGTTCAGCCCCTCGATCTGCTTGTCGAGGCCGCCGGCCGAGTTGGCCGCCTTGCTGGTCAGCCAGTCGAAACCCTTCTGGGCCAGCGAGAGCAGCTGCGTCATCTTGCTGATCTCGAAATTGATCCCGAGGAGCGCGCCCATCGCGACCGGCTTGCCGACCGTCGCGAGGAAGGTGTCCATGCGCTGGGCCGCGACCTTCATCTGGTCGTCGAGTTCGTCCCAGGCCTTGATGACCTCCTCGCCGATCACCGCCTTGTGCGCCTTGGCCGAGGCCACGACCGCATCGTTGCCCTCGGCCAGGGTCGTCAGCACCGTGACCAGGCGCATGCCCGACCGGCCCATGAGTTCCTGCATCAGCGCGCCGCGCTCGGTTTCCGAACTCACGTTCAGGAGGCCGCGCGCCAGTTCCGGCATGACGTCGGCCGTCTTGCGCAGGTTACCTTCGGAATCGAGGATCTTGACGCCCAGCTTCTCGAACTTCGCGATCATCTCGTCGCTGCCGTCGTTGGCCGTGCCCATGGCCTTCGCCAGGCGCATCATGGCGGCGTCCATCTGCTCGGCCTCGATGCCGGCCTGGGCCGCCGCCAGCCGGTAGGCCTGCAACTGGTCGGTGGTCAGGCCGATCTGCTCGGCCTGCTCGCCCATGTTGGCGGCCTTCATCCCCGCTTCCCAGATACGCGAGGCGACCGCCGCGGCGGTGAAGCCGGCCGCCAGCGGCGCCAGCGCACTGCTCAGCCGCGTCATCGCCGCCGTGGCGACATTGTTCGCCATCGACGTCTGCTGGCCCAGCATCGTCGCCTGCCGGGACGATTCGCGCATGCGGCGATCGACGGCCGCGAAGGCCTGGGCCGAGCGATCGACGGCGCCGATCTCGATCTGCCAGCGGGCATCACCGTCGAACGGCATGACGGGTCCTCACGGATTGACGGTTGCAGGACGATGAGAGGTCAGCGCGCCTTGGCGGCCTTGCGCCGCTTCTCGCGCTCTGAGGCCTCCTCGGTCAGATAGACGAGGAAGGCGTTGTAATCCTCGACCGGCATGGCATCGATCTCGGAGGGCAGCTTGTGCAGACGATCCGCGAGAGCGAGCCTCACGTATTCGGGGGATCGTCTGTCTCCGATTTTTTTTCCAGCTCGGCGGTCGACGGACCATGGATGGCGGCGAAGATCGGGCCGAGCCGATCGCCGGCGACCAGGCTGCGCAGGGCTTCCTTGTCGGCCTTCGTGAAGATCGGATTGCCCTCGGCGTCGCGGCACTTGCGCACCAGGGTCTCGACCGAGCGCGCGGCGCTGTCGTTGGGATAGAGCGCGCCGATCACGGTGTTCTCGCCCACCGTCATGGGCGTGACCCACACTTCCTCGCCCAGCACCTCGACCTTGCGGCGCCGGCTGGCGAAGTCGTCCTTCAGCTTCTCGATCAGGCTCACGGCGTCACCGCCGATTCGACCAGCGGGCCCTTGCCGCGGAAGGTGAAGTTGCGGCTGCGGGCGCTGCGGCCTCGGGTGTCGTCGAACCGAGGACCTGGCGCTCGAGCAGCACCTGCTTGCTCTTGGTATCGAAGTCGCCGCCGGTGCGCTCCGTCATCACCTGCTCGCGGGTCTTCGTGCCCATGTCGATGTCGATCTTGTCGGAGTTGGCCTCGACCTGCGGGTTGATCTGGATGCGGGTCGGGCCGATCCAGATGCGGCCAAGCCAGGCCGCGCGCTTGATCGGGTCGTCGAAGAAGCCCGGCGCGTCGAACCGGCCCGAGGCCACCATCTCGGTGAACTGCCACTCGCGGATCGGGTCCAGCACGGAGCGGATCAGCCAGGCCTGGTCGACCTGGAAGCCCTTCCACGCGACCTCGAGCGCGCCGCGCGAGGCAGAGAACGAGGAATCGAACTTGCCCAGCAGCACCTCATAGGGCAGCTCGAGGGCCACGCCGATCTGCTTGCAGAATGCCCCCACGAAGTCGTCGAACGCCGTGTTGGGGCGCGACGGCTTCTTCACCTCGATCGTGCGCCCCGGCGCCAGCGACGTGATCGCAAGGTCCGAAAGGGTCAGTTCGCCGGCCTCGTCCGCCGGCTGGCCGTCCGGCGCCGTTATCGAAGGGCCGCCGTCATCCTCCGCCGCGCTCTGCTCGAAGGCGAAGAGATACGCATCGTTGATCGCGGCCTTGATCTCGGCCGCCGAATAGTCGCCAAGCTGCTTCAACGCCTCCTCGATCGGCGCGAACAGAGGCACGCCGCGGACCTGTCCGGGACGGTAGACCTGGGCCGGCAGGAGCATCTGCAGGAGGCCGCTCTTGCCGCGGCGGGCGACGTAGCTCCAATCCAGTCCCATGGTCATGAGGTCGCCGGGGTGCCTGTCCGTGACCCAGTAACCCAGGATTTCACCGTCGGACGCGATCTTCACGCCGCCCTGCAGTTCGGCGCTGTCCATGACGCGCTTCGGGTTGCTGATGCGATCGGCCTCGATCAGCACGATGCGCGTGCCGTAGGTGTCCCCCGGCCGCTTGCGCCAGCGGCGGGCGATTCCGATGTCGCCGCTGACCCGGGCCGACCGGTAGATCAACCGCTGTATGTCGGAGAAGTGCATCTGACCGGTGAAGTCGGCCTCTTTCTCGAACAGGTCCCACTCGCGCTCGATCTGGTACTGGAGCGCCGCCCGCGCCTCCGGCGCGATGCCCAGCACGTCGATATCGATGTCGGCCCGCAGCTTCAGGCCGGTGCCGACAACGCCGTTTGCCTTGGTCTGGATGGCGCCCAGCGCCAGCGGGTTGTTGCGCTCGAGGTCGCGCGAACGGCCGCGGAGGATCTCCAGGCCGGGCAGGATGTCCGATGCCGGACTGCCCTCTCCCGGCAGCCAGCCGCGCGTACGCCGGCTCTTGCGGTCCGCCGCGTCGTACCCGCCCTTGCCGCCCCCTTGACCGGAGCCGCCACCGAAACCACCGAGCGCCATGGCGCTGCGATGGACCGACTTGGCGAGCCCCGTGAGGCCGAGCGCGACGCGGCCGCGCAGGCTGCGCTTGCGAGCAGGCTTCATTGCACGAGATAGCGGGTGCCGCTGCGGCCGCGCGCCGTGCGCGTCAGCTTCGACATCCACCCCTGCCAATAGTCGATCTGCTGCCGTATCTCCGCGGCGTCGACCCGCCGCAGACGCCGCCGGCCTCCGGATCCGGTGTCGATCTCGTATTCCTGTCCACGCGACACGGCGGCCGACGCGGCCAGCCATAGCGCGAGATTGGCCTCGGCCAGTTCGAGCGTTACTCCAGGCATCAGCCAATCCTCATTTTACGAACGCGGGGGCGCTGCGCGACCCGGGGGTCGGCCGCTGCCGGCCGCACGGGCGGGCTGCCGAGAAGGTCTTCGATGTCGCCTTGGGCCGATTCGGGCGGCGGGGTCTCGCGGTCCGCCTCGAGGCGGTTCCATGTCTGGTCGGGCAGGCCACGCACGCCGAACTTGGTCGCGGCGGCCTCGGCCTGGTTCATCGTGTCGAGCGCTTCGTTGGCTTGCGCCGGATCCTTCTCCCAGCGCCACTGGGTGAAGCCGTGCTTCTTCACCGGCTTGCGGTGCTCGGCAGTCAGCTCCTGGAAGTAGGCGTCGTCGAGGCCGCGAGGGAACGAGACACCGCCCTTCTCCAGCGGATCCTCCTTCGCGAGGTCGCGATAGAGCGCCATCTTCATGATCGAGGCGTTGAAGTTGAAGAAGCGTCCGGACCATTTCAGCAGCCGGCCGGTGCGGTCGTTGCGTTCCTTCTTCACGCGGGCGAGGCGCGGCGCATTGTCGTTGTTGCCGCCGCGCACCATCATCAGGCGGTGCCGCGGGTGACGGCGGGCCCAGTCCCAGACGTCTTCGGTCCAGGCGTTGCCGTCGATCGCCGCCATGTCGAGGCCGATGCGGTTGCCGACCGCGTTCGGCCAGGTCTGCTGCATCAGGTCGTTCAGCTTCTGCCGGCAGCCCTCGGTCGAGATGTGTCCCGGCAGGGCGAGGTAATCGATCACAAAGCGCCGGAAGTCGCGGCCCCAGGCCACGACTTGGCAGGCGACGAACTCGGCCTGACAGTCGATGCCCAGGGTCAGGACCAGGCCGCCGGCCGGGATCGTGCCGCGCCCGTAAGGCGACTGCGCCGCCCGGTCCCGCAGCTTCTCCCAGGGCGGCGCCTCGCCCCTCGTCTCCCAGGCCTTGCCGATCTTGTCGTTCAGGAAGACCTGCTCGGCCGCGCTGTCGCCCTTGGCCTTCAGCCAGTCGCGGGCGATGCGGCCCCAGCTGTAGAGCGGGCTATAGGCCGACCAGATCCAGAAGCTGCGATGGTAGTTCGCGGCCCTGGGATTGTGGGCGACGAACTTGAGGCCTTCGAGCATCTGCGGGCGGTGATGCTCCTCGATGACGGTGCCGCAGTCGACGCAGGTGAAGTGCGCGGCATCGGGATTGGCCTCGTCGAGACCGGACGCCATGTTCTCCCACTCCAGCACCTGTTCGTGCCCGCAGTGCGGACACGGGACATAGGGATGCTCCTGGCTGCCGTCGTTGAAGTTCTTGGTGATGCGGCAGCCCGGCATGACCAGCGGTGTGCTGGCCTTGAGGATCTTCGCGAACTCGATCGAACCCGAGCGGCTGTCGGCCTGGGTCTCGGGATCGCCGGCGTTGTTCATCTCCCACTTGGAGAGGTCGTCCTGCGCCTGGCGGGGCATGGTGACCTGGCTGAGCGAGGCCGGCGAGTTGGCGCCGCTGATCAGGATCGAGCCCAGCCCGTCGATATGCTCCTTCATGAACACCGAGTCGCCGCCGTCGCGGCTCTTCTCGGGGAAGATCGCGTCCAGCGCCGGTGTGCCGCGCAGCAGCAGGCGCAGTTTCAGTTTCGACCAGCGCCGCGCGTTCTCCTCGGTCGGGTGGACGACCATGAAGTCGCACGGGTCCATGAACATCGTGCCGCCGAGGAAGATGTTCAGCATCGCCGTCTTGCCGATCTGGGCGCTGCATTTCAGCGTCACGTAGCGGCACGGATCGTCGGGCGACAGGGCGCGCAGGATCTCGTCGAAGTACGGGAAGGTGCGGCGGTTGTAGGGGCCCGGGAACTGCGATTCGCGCGGGCTGAAGACGATGTGCTCCTCGGCGAACTTCAGATAGTCGATCGGCGGCGGCGGTTCCCAGGCGCGGGCGGCGGCGAGGGCTGCGATGCGTTCAGCATTCGCGATCTGGATCGAGGTCAAAGCCCACTCTCTCCGGCAGCGGCTCGGCGCGCTCGCGGGCCTCGACGGCGCCGGCGGCGCGGACGATGCGCCAGCGGGCCTTCAGCTCGTGCAGCACGTCGCGGGCCGGCACCTTGAACTTGGCGGCGATGGCATTGGCGAACTCGGGCAGCGCGCCTTCGAAGCGATTGATGGCGCGATTCACTTCCTGACCGGCGTGGCGCCGGGCGTCGTCGGCCTCGACCAGCTGGCCGAGGCGCGCGAACTCCTCGGTTTCCTTCTCGCGATTCTGGCGCTTCAGCAGCTCGAGCCGCTGCTCGGCGATCTGGTCGGTGACGGTGTTCGCGAGCGGCAGCCGCGGCGCTTCCGCCTCGAGGTTGGTCGCCAACCCGTTGCCCGAATGCGCCTGGTCGACGTCGCGTGCGGCCTTCACCTGCGCCTTGCCGAGGTCGACGTCGATCCGGGCGTTGCGCCCCTCGCCGACGATGGCCGGCCCGTGCAGCATGCCCTTGGTCAACCACTGCGAGACGCGGCCCGGCGTGACATTGCACAGCTCGGCGAAGCGCCCCTTGCTGACAATCTCACCCATTTTAGACCTGTCTTTAGCCTCTGAATTTAGCCTCTAAAAACCCGCTGCAACTGCCGCACCCCCGCGGATCGAATACCCCGCTGGCCGGGGGTGCCGGGAGGACCCGTGAGCATGGCGAAATTTGCCGCTCATGGGTTTCATCGGAAGGCGAGAGCATACGCTGATAGCTTTTGTATATTGTTGCGCGGTCAGCGGTTGTCGCGGCGGATGTGGCGGGCCAAAGCTTCGTTGAAGAAGCGGCGGGCGACGCGGTCGAAGGCTTTGCGACCGACGCCGAAGAAGTCGAAGCGCTTGCGGTAGAGGGGCTGGCGGGTGAACAGGAACACCAGCGCCGGCACGTTGGCCCCGCTGCTCCAGTAGATGCCCGGCCGGATGCCGCTCGGATCGCCGCTGCGAATGGCGAACCAGTAGTTCCAGCGCCGTTGCCCCCGCCTCGCCCCGCGCCGGTTGGCGCGATAGCCCTGCTCACCGAAGGCCTGCAGGTCAGACAGCATGCGCACGATGTACGGACCCGGCACGTTGCCGTAGGCATCGCGCGGCGCGCCGTAGACCGGCATGGCGAACTCGTTCGACCGCATGATGCCGGCCACGATCAGCGCCCGCTCGAAGCGCTTGTGCCGTCGCGTCCCGCCCTCGATCTGAGGCCGAAGGAACACGGCCGGCGGTATGCCCTTGCCACCCCACTCCTCGAGCCAGATGCGGATGATCGGCTGACTTGCCGTCGCCAGCTTGTAGCGCAGGCCGCGCAGGGCCCACGGCGTCGGCCGGTCGAACACTTCCGCCATCTCCGACCGCAAGGCGCCATGGATGTAGCGGCCGGTGCGGTTCGTGGCCTCGACCGTCGCGGCCGGCAGATGCTTGCGCTGCAACTCGGCCATCCGAGCCCGCACCGCGACGCCGTTCTCGCGGATATCCAGCTTCAGCACGCGTGCACCACCTGGTGATGCAGCCCCATGCCCGCAACACACCCGAGGACGACGCTGACGATCAGCCCCGCATCCATCCAGTCCATGGCGACCCTCGGCACAGCAAAAAGCCCGCGAGGCGGAGGCCTGCGGGCAGTGTGGGCGCGTTAAGCACCGACGATAGCAAAAAATCTACTCCAAATCGGTCCATTCGGTCCACCCTATTTTCTGCGGCGGGCGAACAGGCTCTCCCAGGACGTGAAGGTGACCTCGTCCACCTTGGCGATCGGATCGTCGCGTCGCGCCTGCCACTGCCCAGCCAGCACGCGACGCTCCTGCAGATACCAACGTTGCACCGACGTCTTGCTGCTCTCTTGCCCGCGCGCCTTGAGCGCGTCGGCGATCTTGTCGAACGACAGGCCGAACAGAGCAGCGAGCAGCAGCTGCTGACGATGGCGGCGCGCCATCACTTCGGTCAGCGTCCAGTCGGCGAGCGAGATCTCGGCCGGCGACGGTGCGATGCGACGCTCGACCGACATTTCCGAGATCGCGAGACTGCCGAGCTGGGAGACGTAGCCCTTGCGCAGCACCGGCGGCAGGCGCTTCACCACCTCGCCCGCGACCAGCAGACGGCAGTGCACCAGGTCGGGCGTCCAGACCGTGCCGCCCTTGTGGTTCCAGATCGGATCGCTGATCGCCTCGCTCGGATCGACCGGTTGCAGCCCGGCCGCCTTCCGGTCGAACACCGTCGCGCGTTCACTGACCAGCAGCGCGGTCTTGTCGTCGGCGCGCGGCGTCCAGCGCACCGTGACGACCGGCTCTTCGTCCCGTACCGCCCCGTCCCGCCCCTGTACCGGCTGCTGTACCGCCTCAGACATATTGATTTTCCTTGGTTAAATGAAGAATCGGTACACCGGTACGCTCTGACCGACTCCCGACACTACGCGCACGCGCGCGCATTAGGCGTTCTCTCTAGGAGCCGTACCGGTGTACCGCTTTGCCCTCCGATGCCGATGGCATCGGCACTTTCAGGCGGGACTCGTCGCGGGACTCCCCCCGGTACGCTGCCGGGACTCCTCTGCGAATGGGGGCCCGGGGGCCGGCGAGAGGGCATCATTGCCGGTCGTCCTCGACCGACGGCAGCAGCTGAGGGTCGATCAGCCAGGCGCGCCCCTGCGGCCCGGCGAAGCGCAGTGGGCGGTCGGAGGGCTTTGCCGCCGCCTCGCCGTGGATCTTCAGTTCGGCCAGGATCTGCGACCGACGCAGCCCCTGGTATTTCGGATAGTCGCTGAACAGCCGGTCGAGGCCGGGATGCCGGTGCGCGATGGCGAGCCAGGCCTGTTTCCAGGTCTCCTTCGTGCCGTCGATCAGCTCCCGCCGATCGAGCCGCAGCCCGTAGGGCAACAAGGCCTTGCGGAAGTCGTCATTGTCGGGCTCGCGCGCACGCGCAATGAGCTGCCCGACCGTGAGCTGGTCGCCGCCCCGCCAATTCTGCGCCGGAAGACCGAACAGCGTCATGATCAGATCCATGGCGTCGTCCACGCCATCCTCCTGGTCGCGCAGGGTTGTGATCCAGGGCCTGAAGCGATCGAGCGCACCGACCTCGTCTTCGGTCATCGCCCGGCCGAGCGTCATCGTGGCGTGGCCGGCGATCGGATGGCCGACCGTGTCGGCATCGCGCGGATCGCCGCCCAGCTCGAGGATGCGCGCGCGGGCAAGCTTCAGGTTCTCGTTGAACAGCTCGAAGGTCGCGAGCGCTGCTGCCCGGAATCCGGCCGAGATCGCCTTCGCCGCCGCAGTCATCGCCGCGACGTCCTCGATCGACATCATCCGGTGGTCCGCGCGCGACTTCAGGCTGCGCAGCTCGAGCAGGATGACCCTCGACTTCACCGTCGAGCGCCAGTCGTCCGTCAGAGTGGCGACCATGGTCACCGGCCCGTGCAGATCGATCTCGCGCTTGAAGCGACCGCCGACCGCGCCCTCGTCCGACAGCAGCAACAGCAGCTTCAGGATCTGCTGAAGCCGGTGCGCGTCCTCGCCGGCGTCGCCCTCGGCCTCCTCGAGCAGGATGGCGAGCGCGGTATGCTTGCCGATCTCCTCGAGGTGGGTCTTCGAATAGGTGCGCTGGATGGGATGCGCCGCCGCGCCCAGCAGCGCGCTCATGTACTGCAGCAAGGTCGACTTGCCGGAGCCGGCCTGCGCGCGGATGAAGCCGTGCGTCTTCCAGCGCGGCGCGTCGCCCAGGGCGTCGCACCAGATCTTGCCAGCCGCGAGCTCGCGCGCTTCTGGCGACTCCCAGTGCCATTCGTCCAGGTGCGCCAAGATCGCGTTGCGGCCGGCCAGGTCGAGCGGCTGCCACGCGTATCCGAAGCGATCGCGGGTGTGCGCCGGCGCCGAGCGGTCGGGACCCAGCACGTAGCGCGCGACCCCGATCTCCTCGCCCGGCTGATAGACGGAGCCGTCATGGAAGATGGTGCCGCCGGTATGCACCAGCGGCTTTCCGCCCTCGAGCCAGGTGCCGATCGAGCGGAAGGGCTGCGACCCGTCATAGTAGCCCTTGGCGACGCATCCCGCGATCAGCGCTTCCATCAGCGGCGGCACGTTCGGCCGGCCCGTTGGCGCGCCGTCGCGATCGCGCGCCGGGTAATGCCGCACGGCCCATCGCACGTCGCCGGCGAACAGGTCGGCCAGGCCACCCCGCCCGTGCAGCTGCGCCGAGGTGAAGGACCGCAGCTCGCGCGAGGCGCCGACGAAGAAGAACTCGCCGTCGCGATGGCCGAGCATCAGCACCGGCGGCGGGTCGAGCCGATGCCCCTGGTCCGGCCGCCAGCGATACCACCACTGGCCCCGCTTGAAGTCCCGCCAGCTGGGCGCCTCCCAGTCGTCGGGCGGCCCTTCGTGCCCGTCGTCCCGCTGGGTCAGATCGAGCGAATCGACCGCGAAGTCGTCGCCCTCAATGTCTTCTTCGTTGCTGGCCATCCGGCCTAGTCTCCAAATCTATGCAGGCAAGCCTTGGCTGGCTGAGGCCGGCAAGTGCCGGCTACAATCCAGTCGGCAGCCGGAGGCGACGAATAGGTATGGGAATCTTGAAAGCGTGGTGGGGACACGTGCTTTCGCTGTATCGACTTGCCGAACAACGATCTCCCGACTGGGCTCGCCTTATCGTGAGGCGTTTGAGGGCGTGGTGGGGACACGTGCTTTCGGTATATCGGCTGGCCGAACAATGCTCTCCTCAGTGGGCCCGTCACATCATGGCGGGCTGTCTCGGCGCGATGATTGCTGTTTTGTTGGGGTTGGTGGACGCCACAGGCGACGGCATACGCGTCTACATCGGCATCGTCGGCGTGATACTTGCCGCTATCGCCGGATTTGTGGGAAGCCGAATCAACAATGAGGCCGCTGATCGCAAGGAAGTTCGAAGAAAAATAAACCTGTGCCTGGCACGAATAGAGAATCTCAGAGACGCATTGTCTTTCGTGGGGAACAGTTTGCGAGACTACCGTAAGGAGGAGTCTAGCGGAGCCCTGAGCGACGTTGCCATTTTCAATGTGGCTTCCGCCGTCAACGTTGCTGCAAAGCTGGCTCTGGATCGACCTGACTTCAGTGACTTCCTGGACACAGATGAGGACAGAAAGCACGCACGTGTTGTCGGCTTGGTGTTCGCTCGAGCAGCGGGGGAAGACATTTCGGACTTTTGGGGCGAGGTGAAGCAGGCGCGAGACACGCGGGTTGCCCGTTTCGTGGCCGCCAACACGCCTGAGATGAATTCTCGGATTATGACCGTTCTTTCCGACAACGGCCGTTATCTGAACAATAGGCTTAAGCGGCTCTAGGCAACAGCGAACGGCGTTCGGCCCCACCTCACCAAGCGATGCAGACAATACCGGGTTGTCGCTCACGCCGGCGCCCTCTCCCCGTTAGAACCGCGCGGGCTCTCGGGGCTTCGCTGCGCGGCAGCCCCTGCCGCCCGCCCGTGCTCGCGCGCATGCACGAGCACATCGTTGAAATCTCCGGTCTCCTGACCGGGCGGCAGCTTCGGGACCTTCACCTGGACGGCGCGGCCGATGCCGAAGGCCTTGGCGCCTTTCCAGGCCGCTGCCTCGCCGACCCTCGACTTCGCGGGGTCGCGATGCGGCTTGTTCCGGTCGGCCGCATAGATGAAATCTCTGCACTCGAAGGGCGGCTCGACGGTCGCCATCAGTGCGCGCGACCCGAACGCCAGGCCCGAGCGTTTGTAGAGCTGCATCGCCGACAGGCTGGTCTCGATCCCCTCGCCGCCGATCATCCGGTCGCTGACCGGGCCCAGCAGCATGAAGGTGCCGGCGGGGTCGCCGAGCATCGCCTTGTCACGGGTGGTGCCGGCCTTGATCACCTCGCGACCGGTGAACTTCAGATAGGTGCGATGCACCGAACCGAGCGTGCCGTCGCTCCGGCGCTGGGCGGTGACCATGGCGGGCAGGCGGCGCTTCTCCAGCCCGTGCCAGACGGCAGCGCCATAGCGGATCGCCGGCGGCCAGCCCGCATTCACCGCGGGATCGCCAAAACCATACTCGGAGGGCGGCATCAGGCAGCGCCCTCGCAGGTAGCGGTCGACGATGCCGCCGGGCTCGAGCGCGACGGTGTCGCGCCAGATGCGCCGGACCGCCTCTTCCTTGTCGGCATCCTCGCGTTGCCGGACCTTCGGCAGCGGCGGTGCCGGACGCGCGGCCTGCAGCGACCGCAGCCCGTTCTCGCTCTCGAGCAGCTCGACGGCGGCCTTGAAGTCGAGGCCCTGGCGCTCGCGCACGAAGTCGATCGCGCCGCCATGTACGCCGCAGCCAAAGCAGTGATAGAAGCCCTTGCGGTCATTGACCGTGAAACTCGGGGTGCGCTCGTTGTGGAACGGGCACAGGCCGGTGAACTCCCCTCCCGCCTTCTTGAGCTCCACGACGCGACCGACCACCGTCGACACCAGCAGGCGCGCGCGGATCTCGTTCGCGCGGCGGCTCCAGGCCTCGCGATCGTAGGCGACGGACTGGACGTCGGTTCTCATGGGACCTGCGGCGCGCGTCGCACGCCGGTGACGCCATCGCTCACCAGGCGCCAGCCGAGGTCGCCGTCGCGGCGCAACGCCTGGAGATCGTTGGCAATGACGTAGCGCGACACGCCGAAGATCGCCGCCAGCTGCTTGAGCGGCGGCAGGACGGCACCGGACGCCGCACACTCGCCGGCCAGTTGCCGAAGGCCGATCCGCCGCTCGGCCGGCGACAGGCGACAGGCAGCGCCGTCGATCGGTTCGACGGAACTCGGCTCCGGCTTGGGGACAGGGCGGCCGGCAAGGTTCCAGGTCTCGTCGAGCTGCCGCCAGTCGCGCGGGCCGCCGGCCAGCCGCACCAGAAGGCTCTCGGGCGCGCCACGCTGGCGATAGCGCCGCAGCGTCGTGACGATCAGCGGCTCGTAGCATCGCGCCGGCGGCGGCCGGTCGATCAGGGCGGCGTGCGCAAAGCTCGTCTCCGTCACGACGCCCGCCGCTGGCCGGTCATGACCATCCACACCAGGTCGCGCTGCAGCGCCGCCGCGCGCGGATCGTCTGCCGGCTTCAGGCCCATCGCTTCGAGCACGGCGCTCTCATGTTCGCGTGCGATGACGCGATAGAGCAGATGCAAAGCGCCGAAGTGGCGCATCACCGCCGAAGGATGGCATCCGGCCTGCGCGCCGATCGCCAGGGCGTCGGGGCGGAACGTGCCTGCCGCGATCATGGACAGGGCGGCCTGGACGATCGCCGCGCGCGTGCGCTCCCCCTGTCGCCGCCGGAAGCCGGAGACGTATTTGCGCGCGGCTCCGCAATCGGCTTGCGCCGATGTTCCCTGTGAAACAGGAGCGGCGGCGGTGTTCATCACGCGCCCGCCGTCCGGTCGAGCCGCTCGATCTCGGCGACAATCAACGCGGCCGCCCGCACGAGATCATGCCGGCGATCCCGAGGCTTCCACCAGTCGAGGGACCAGGGCCAAGTCGGCGGCGCGCCCGTGTAGGTCGCACGCCACTCATCCGGAGTGCCGGCGAACCATGCATAGGCAGCGGCGGCGCGTGGGAGCTGGTGATGAACATAGCCATCATCACGCGAGGGGCCGAAGCCCTCGCCCGAGATCTGTCGCTGCCGCTCGGCCGCGATGTCGTCGATCGCACTCATGGAGCCCGCTCCCTTCCTGGATCAATCCGGCTGCGGCCGACCGGCCTTGCGCGAGGCCGCGACGGCGCAGCGGAGCTGCACCAGCACCCGAAGGGCCTCGTCGAGTTCGGCCAGCGCGCGGGCGCGCTCGCCATCGTCGATGGTGGAATCGGTCAGAGCGCGCACCAGCTCGGCACAGGCCTCGCCATGCTCGCGAATCGAATGGGCGGTGAGTTCGCCGATCTCGTCGGCGCTCAGGGCGATCGGCAGGAACACCCCGCCGGCCAGCAGCGCCAGATACTCAGCCGCTGCCGGCGCCTCGTGCGAGGTGAGCGACGCCGCCTGGGCGAAGGTCAGCTCGTCGCTGACGCCGGGATCGGTGTAGGCGTAGGTCTGCGACGGCGAACGGCCGAGCCGCACCGCCGTGCGCTTGATGCCGCCGGCCTGGTCGACCAGGCGCCGCACCGCCGCCTTCGGCAGCTCGGGGTCGCACGGCTTGACGGGGACGAAGGCGCCGCGACTCACGACGCGTCTCCCGGTGAGGCGGCGAGCGGGAGGCAGCGCGAACGACCGTTGCAGGTCGTGATCCGGTCCGGCAGGGTCGGCAGCGACGCGGCGCCCCGCGCTGCCAGCCAGTCGGCATCGTCGCCCTCGCCTCGCGCGAGCCCGGAGGCCTCGACGCGGCTCAGCCACTCGTGACGGAAGCGCGCGAGACACGGGCACGCCGGCCCGGTGCCTTCGACCGGGCGGAAAGAGTCCTGGCCGTTCCGCTCGCCGCTGGCATCGCCAGCAGGCAGGGTGCCGTGCATGTTCTTCGACCGCATCAGACCGCCTGCCCCGCCGACTCCGCTTCGGTGGCGGCTTGGGCGGCGACCGGTATCTCGTCGCCGGCCTGCCAATCCGACGGCACCACCGCTTCAAGGCGCGCCAGGATCTCGCGGGTCGGGTTCCAATCGTGGTCGTGGAAGCCGCGCAGGGTGGTGTCGCGCAATCCAGCCTCGACAGCGAACCGCGACTTCGTCCATCCCTTGGCCGCCGCCCAGGACCGCAGACGGGCAATGACAGCGGGCGTGGTGTTCGGGGCGATCGGGTCGAAGAGTGACATGGTCAGACCCTATTCGCATCTTGATGCGAATGTCAATTCACGAGGCCGCATCAACATGCGGTCGCACCATAATGCGAGAATTGGCACGCTGCTTCGCATGGCAAAGGTCAAAGCGTTCAACCCCGAACTGCGGCGCCGTGCATTGCGCGAGTACATGGCCGCCCACGACCTGACCGTGAACGGCTGGACGACACAGGCCGGCCTCCGCGAGAGCACGCTACGGAATTTCCTGAATGGCGATTCCCAGTCGCTGTCCGATCGTTCCTACGAGCTACTTGCGGCGGTACGGGGCGACACCGTATCGCTGCTGCGGGGCGAGAAGCCTGAGCGGATCGCGTATACCGAAATCCCGGTGCGGTCCTATGTCGGCGCTGGCGACGAGGTCGTGTCACTCACCGATGACGAGGAGCCTATCGACTGGACCGCCTCGATGCCCGACCTTGAGGATGCGGAGGCCACCCAAGTGCGCGGCCTCTCGATGATGCCGCTCTATCGGGACGGCGACCTTCTGTTTCACAAGCGGATGAACATCGACCCGCTGCTGCTGCGCGACGAGGTCTGTGTCATGCAGACCAAGGGGCGCAAACGCTACGTGAAGATGATCCAGCCGGGCACTAAGCGCGGCACCTTCCGACTGGTCAGCTTCAATCCGCTGTTCCCACCGATCGAAGACCAGGTGCTCTCGTGGGTGTCGCCGATCCTCGCGATGCGCCGGGCGCGCTGGATACCGCGGCGGCGTTAAGGCTCAAAGAGCGGGCGACCGACGAGACAACGACCGCCACTCCCATGCGGAGATACAGCCATGCC
>Ga0182739_1002933_pt1 | contig 15431 bp, 13 predicted proteins | sample eDN5th30CBELigBY_FD_128873 | JGI IMG/M metagenome (GOLD analysis project Ga0182739, IMG submission 128873) | Enriched backyard soil microbial communities from Emeryville, California, USA - eDNA 5th pass 30_C BE-Lig BY (version 2) (version 2) | ecosystem: Environmental > Terrestrial > Soil >... | reverse complement strand
TAATAAACAGGATGATGATGCAACATTTCTTTATACCAATCAATCGGAAAAAATTCCTCTGCATGTGACCGGAAATTTGTGATTTCTTTAATTGGAATGACTTCTTTATTCATAATAACCTTATTCCTCCTTCAAAATGGATTACACCACTTACCTTTATTTTTAATAAAGTAGCATACTTACAAGACAACTTACTCATTTTAAAATACTCTAATTAGAGTATTTTTTGTAGAGTAAAAAGTAACAGGACATAGGACTTGTATATAATTGGAAATTAATATAAAAAATAATCCCTATATAGCAGAACATTTTACTTTTCCTGCTATACGGGGATTTAAAATAAAATTCGATAATTTATCAAAAGAACTATTTTATAGAATATTTCATTGTTCAACGATCGGGCCAAATGCTTGAATAAGAGAAGAGATTATTAGAAAGTGAGTCGAAGCTCTCAGTTATTCAATTAACGGCAGTATAACAAAATAATAAAAACCTTTAAAACTTACATAAAGTCCCTTTTATGCCCCTAAGGAATATACATGTAAAAATATTTTTTATATGGGGGATTATATGAAGTTGCAGGGGAGGATAAGTTTAAGTGTTGGTTGGATAACTTTGTTTCTAATGGGTACTGATTTATTTGTGGTATCCCCATTATTACCGTTTATTTCGGAAGCATATGAAGTTAGTGCATCGACCACCGGATGGATGGTAACTGTTTTTGCAGTTACATATGCTTTTTCGGCTCCTTTCTTTGGTTGGCTTTCAGATAAAAAAGGAAGGAGAACACTGATTACATTTGGTTTATTGCTGTTCGCTATTTCTAATATGCTAACTGCATTTTCTCCTTCATTTCTCTGGCTGATTGTTAGTCGTATTTTAGCTGGTTTATCTGTTGCCTCAATCACTCCTTTGATATACGCAATTATTGGAGATATTGCGCCACCAAATCGAAGAGGGACATGGCTTTCGATTGTTGTTTCAGGACACTTAACGGCTCTTTGGGCAGGAGCGCCATTCGGGACGTTATTAGAGTATTTTCTTGGTTGGCGTTCAGTATTTGTTGTAATGGCTATCATAGGATCCGTATTGGCAGTAGTGAATTTCAAAACATGGGAATCTATTCCTAAAAGTGATTTAACAAGAAAGCTATTAGAAGGAAATCTGTTACGAATACTTGGTTCCGTAAGTGTTACCATCATTTGGGCGATTTCAATGTATACCCTCTATGTCTATTTGGGTGCAGCTCTTTACTCTGAAAATCGATTTTCTTCATCAGAAATTGCATTAGCTGTTACTTTTTATGGTGTCGGTGCTGTTTTAGGAAGTCTTACAAGCGGGCAATTAACAGATAAATTCGGAGAAAGGAAGATTTCGAAGACTACACTAATTTTCTTGACTCTAGTACTCATTTGTTTAGGGATATTCTTCTCATCAGGCGATTGGGTTTATTTCTTTCTGTTTATATGGGCTTTAGTCGGGTATGCAGGATTTACATCATATCAAGCACGATTAGCGGTGGAATATCCAAAAAAACGAGGAATTGTTATGGCATGGAATAATACGGCTCTGTATATTGGTATCACCATTGGTTCAATGATTGGAGGTTATGTCATATCTAATTGGGGATATTCTTTACTCCCATATGTTTGTAGCGTTGCAGCAATCGTAAGTTTTGTGCTTAGTACTCAAAAGGTACAAGAAGCCAAAAAAGAATCAGCTTTTTCAACAGATATATGACCTAGGAACAAGGTCTATTTGGGATTCAACCGAGATACGTGTAAAAACAGGCCACAGACTTACTTTTACTTCCAAATTATATGATGTCAAAAATGGCATTAAGAAACGTGAATTTTATGCACAAAGCGCAACTTCAAACTAAAAAAGTCAAATTCCCTATACATTTTTAAAGGGAACTGACTTTTTTATTTGACTTCTTCAGTACCGTCAACAAAATGCGGATTTCACATGCTAAGCTACTTTTTTACATGAGAAAGTCGACATTAAGAGTTGGATTTGTCTCGCTGAATCACTAGTGATAGTGACAAGTGAATGTCAGTAATCTTCATAATCACTACCACTAATATTTTAAGGTGTTTTCTTTTTAGAGCTGACGACTAGAGTACAGCATATCTTAGATATCCATCTTAATGTTCCTACCTGGGTAGAAAGACAATTGCGGATTCAATTGATTTTCTTTTGCAGTTCGTACACTGGGAATAAGTCTAAAAACAGCAGTATGGCTCCCTAGAGAGGAACGATATTTCTCAACATGGGATTGTAAAAGGCTTTTATCGTAATAGCCGGGTACATACTTATCCAGCATGGCTTGCATTGCCGAGGTAGCTTCTTTTAAATCACTTACTGTTTCTAGTACTCCAAACAGCATCACACTCATATAAGCAGTATCCGTCTTGGCGGGTATAGGACTTACCATGGTCCCATAATCTTCAGATACTGTGAAACAACAGTTGGGATTCGCATGAATTAAATTTATTTTTCTCCCTTCCGCAGCTCCATGAAAATATAAAGCTCCATTCATCCAAATAAAATTCAAAGGAACAACATAAGGAATCTCCCCATCCGTTAGCCCAAGGTAACCCGTCCTTGCGTGGCTTAAAAATTGATCAATACGCTTATCATCTGTACACATTAATTTTTTTTGGCGGATCTTATGCATTTGTCATCCCATCTTTCTTTATAAATGATAAAATCATTTTAAATAATTCCTGTACATGAAAAAAGTGACAGAATTAAGAAATTTAATAGGGACAGATGGAGGGTTAATAGTGGAACTTACCCCATTTTTGCATAGGGAACTGCCAGAGTCGTTATACAGTCAGTTGTATCATTGGATTAAGAAGGAAATTGAAGAAGGCAGGCTCTTGCCAGGAATGAAGATGCCATCCATTCGCCAGTTAACGGCCCATTTAAAGGTCAGCCGGAATACAGTTGAGGCAGCATATCAGCAGCTGCAAGCAGAGGGATACCTCGAAAGTGTCCCTAAAAGTGGAATATGGGTAGCTGAGATTGAGAAACCTTTACTACATCCAATTGAGGGGGAACATCCTATTAGATTGGAATGTAAGCCTTCAAGCGAAGTCTTGGTAGATTTTGAATATGGAAATGTCGATCTTGACAAATTTCCCTTGAAGAAGTGGAAGAAATGTCTGTCAGAGGCAGTTGATCAAGAGAACAATTGGTTATTTCAATATAGTGAAAAACAAGGTGAGCTTGCATTGAGACGGGAGATTTCAAACTATTTACTGCAATTTAGAGGTGTACGTTCTTCACCAGAACAGATTCTTATAACGGCCGGAACACAAAATTCCATAGCATTAATTTGCCGTCTTTTAGCACTTCAGGGAAAAAGCGTGGCCATGGAAGAACCGGGTTACAGTGGAGCACGATCTGTCTTTGAAGACCAAGGATGCTATATTGAACCTGTGCCTCTTGAAAAGGACGGATTGTCAGTAGAACATATTCAAACAAGCAAGGCAAAGGCCGTATATTTAACGCCTTCTCACCAATTTCCATTTGGTATGATTCTATCCATTTTGAAAAGAATGCGATTACTAAAATGGGCTTATCAAACTGGAGGATACATTATTGAGGATGATTATGACGGCGAGTTTCGATACCAGGGACAGCCAATTCCCTCGCTGAAATCCCTGGATGAAGAGGAAAAGGTAATTTATTTAGGAACATTTTCTAAATCATTTCTTCCTTCAGTCCGGTTAAGTTATATTGTATTTCCACCTTCTTTAATGGATCAATATTTACTAAAGTTCGCGGCTTATAACCAATCTGTCTCTCCTATTATTCAGAGGGCTATGGCTCTGTTTATGCAATCTGGAGAATTCGAAAGGCATATTCGAAGAATGCGCAGGCTGTATCAAAGAAAACATCAGGCTCTACTAAGGAATATTGAACAATATATGGGGAATCGAGTAAAAATTGTTGGAGAAAAGTCAGGCTTGCATATCTTATTGAAACTAAAGGGGATATCTACCTTCGAACTGATTGAAAATGGTCTACAGAAAGGGGTCAAAGTTTATTCTCCGTTAATGTTTTGGCTTCATACGACCCCCGAAAGTAATTCCTATATCATGTTAGGATTTGGAGGATTATCAATTGAAGAAATTGATAAAGGAGTCAGATTACTTGCTAGCTGCCTCACATGAAGAGGGAGAACGGTAAGTAATAAACATATTGGCTTGATTAATAAATCCAAATAAGAAGATAGTAGAAAAATCTGATTTATATACGTTAAGGTGAACCGTTTCATAAATAGGAAGGATGGTTTATTCAACAATCGAGTGCTTTTCTTGAGCAAGAATCACAAAAATTATCAAATTTTTTTATTAAAAGATGATTCAATTGAATATAGAAAAAGCGTGTTTTGATCAATTTTTTTCAAAATACGCTTTTTTATTTGCTCTTTTATAAAGTTGCACTATATGGGAAATATTTTTATTTTTTCATTGACTTCGCAAAAAGAATAAAATAAACTATAAAAGCACTTTAATTTGAGTACTTTTATTAAAGTGTTTTAATTGAAGTGGTGTGGTTTGATTAAAATAAATTTTAACTCAAGGAAGGATAGAACATATGAAATTTACTCAGTTCTTAAAAACAAGAGGGGCAACTGCTACAATCTTTATGGGGATTTTTTATGCAATTGCAATGCTAGGTATATTCCTACCTGGTTATACAGCGATCCCAGGAAATATCGATAAATTACCGATTGCTATTGTCAATGATGATGCCGGTGAATATGGAGCAAAGATTGCCAATCAGTTACAAGAAAATTTACCATTTAAGGAAATCGAGACGGATTTAACAAATAAACAGGCCTTAAACGATTTAGAACACAATGATTTAGCATTAGTCGTACATATCCCAGAAACATTCTCTGCGGATATGCAAAAAGGCGAAGCGTCATCAAGTATCGACTTTACAGTTAATGAAGCAGGGGCAACAGTTGTTTCTTCTAGTATGAATTCAATTGTTACAGAAATTAATAACCAGTTAAGCACACAATTCTCACAACAAACAGCTCAAGGCGTATTAATGAACTTTAATGTACCAGAAGAGCAAGCTGCTGAATTGGCTAAAAAGATTGAAACAGCTTATGTAGGAAATGTAGTTGCAATTAACGAAATGCCAGACGGTATGCATAATAATATGCTGCCAATGTTCTTAACGATGGCTGGTTATACGGGTGCGATGATTGGAGCGATGCAATTAGTAGCTGCCTTTAAGGAAAGCCGCGGAAAAGCAAGTAAAACACGTTTATTCAGCTATGTACAATTAACTGCGTTATTGGTTGCAGTTGTATCGTCATTATTTGCTATGGGTTTAACATATTTAATCAATGAGCCAAGTGGTGACCTGTTCTTCAGTTTAGTAGGACAACAAATTTTAAACTATATGGTATGTTTTAACTTTACCGCGATTGTGATCTTCTTAATCGGTGAAGGCGGTATGATTTTAAACTTACCAATTTTATTAATACAAACATTAGCGAATGGCGCCACAATGTCACGTGATATGATGTACTTGCCATATGAATGGATGAGTCACATTTCGCCGATGTATTACTCGGTACAGGCATACTTTGCAAATCTATATGGCAGCATTAGTCCAAGTCCGTATATTTGGTCAATGGTTACAGTAGGTGCGGTTGCCCTGTTAATTAATATTGCTATTGTCGCGTTTATCCACAAACCAATGCCAATAGAAGTAGCGGAAACAGAAAATGTAAAGAATGCAACTGAAATCACAGTGTAGTTTTGCTAAAATAAGAAGAGAATTCTTCTTGAAGGAGCAAAGGGAATGTCCATTCAAATTTTTATATTGAGTAAATTGATGGAGGATAACAATTATCCTTATAAATTAAAAAAACAGCTTTCAGAACCCATTCCATTGGATCAACTAGGTGGGTTGACAGAAAGTAAACTGTACTACCACTTTGATTCATTAGCCAAACAAGGTTTAATTGAGACCGTCGAAATCGTAAAAGAAGAACATCGACCTGATAAGCAAATATTTACGATTACGGAAAAAGGTCGTGAAGAACTACCGAAAAAAATCTACAAGTTGTTTGAAAATGCGGATAAGATTAGTGATATGGTAGTAGGTTTAGCAAGCATCAAGTATGTAGATCGTGAGAAAGTAGTAGAAATATTAGAGAAAAAATTAAAAAATATTAAGGATCATTGGGAGCAAATTACTAATTTTGAAAAGCAGATTCAGATAGACAAAGAACATGAGAAGTTTGCAGAATTTATGAGTGGCTATGTTTCAACTAGAACAGAGCACACAATTTATTGGCTTGAAGAGTTAATTAAGCGAATTAAACAAAGGGAAATATAATGGAGTATAGTTTGTTCTAAAATAAAAAAAGCCAGTTTTCCTTACTTTAAGGAAAACTGGCTTTTTTATTAAACATTAAACTAATCTTTTGTGAAGAAGTCTATTTAAACTAAACCAGCTAATACTTTTCAATAAAATTTTGAACGCTATACTAATTGAGATTCCATGTTTCTAACAAGTCATATTTGTATCAGAACCATTACTCGACAAATTATCCAGAATAGCCAATTACAAGAGGAATTTTTTCACTTAGAAAAGTAATTGTATTAATAAGGTGATTTTGTTACAATATTGCTATCTATTAAGAAATGGAGGTTTTCCTTGTGACAGCATCAATGAGATTACGATTCCCAACTTTCATCCGTTAACTAAATACGTTTGAAGGCTCTGCCTGCGTTCAGAGCATTGGGATTGGTCTGTCTGTCTTTAAGGAAACCTATATTGAACGGTTATGTTAAAGAGGGGATGAGTTCTCCTCTCTTTTTTGTGTCTTTAAAATGATTAGGAATAGATCGGTACAATCTTGTGAATGTAGGTGAAGCAAATATTCTAAAAAATTAATAGAAATGAGCTGTTAATGAATGAATACAATAGATCATAATCTCAAGGAGAATTGGTTAAAGAATATCATTCTCTTTTTAAGTAGCCAGACCATCTCGCTTTTTGGATCATCCCTGGTCCAATACGCAATTATGTGGCACATAACTCTAACGACGGAATCCGGTTTGATGATGACTTTGTATATTATTTGTGGTTTTATTCCAACCTTTATTTTGTCACCAGTTGCAGGGGTTTGGGCGGATCGCTATAACCGTAAGATGCTGATTATTTTAGCGGACGGACTTATCGCGATTGCAACTTTAACACTTGCCATTCTCTTTTTAATGGGATTTGATGCAATCTGGTTGCTTTTTGTGATGGCAGCGGTTCGTGCCTTTGGAACGGGAATTCAAATGCCAGCTGTTGGCGCCATTTTACCACAAATAGTTCCTAAGGATAAACTGACGAAGGTGAACGGAGCAAATGGAAGTATTCAAGCTATTATCATGTTCGTATCTCCAATGGTTAGTGCAGCACTATTAGGGGTGACCTCGATTGAAATGATATTCTTTATTGATGTCATTACGGCAGCGATTGCGATTATCACACTTCTTGCCTTCTTAAAAATTTCTGTACATGAGAAGGCAGCGGGAAAACAAACAACAAGCTACTTTAGTGACTTTAAACAAGGGTTACAATATGTGAATAACCATGATTTCCTGAAGAAATTCTTCCTATTCTTTGCAGTATTCTTTGTATTAATGGCACCAGCATCATTTTTAACACCACTACAGGTCACACGTAGTTTTGGTGATGATGTGTGGCGATTATCAGCAATAGAAATCGCCTTCTCCATTGGCATGATGGTAGGTGGAGGAATAATTGCTTCCTGGGGGGGCTTCCAAAATAAAATTAAAACGTTAGGCTTTGCAAGTGTAATTATGGGCATCTGCACATTTGCACTAGGGATTATTCCGGTCTTTTGGGTATATTTAGCCTTTATGGCTATATTCGGCGTTGCCCTGCCAATTTTTAATACACCAGCAACCGTTTTGTTGCAGGAGAAAGTTGAAGAAGATTACTTAGGTAGAGTTTTTGGTGTAATGGGGATGATTTCAACCTCGATGATGCCACTTGGGATGCTAATATTCGGTCCAATTGCAGATTTCATCAAAATTGAATGGCTGCTAGTAGGAACTGGAATATTCATTATCATACTAGCAGTTTTCCTTGGCCGAAATAAAGTATTAATTGAAGCTGGAAAACCTGCATTGACAGAATCTTAAAGTCAAGAACGAGGGCTATTTGGCTCTCATTCTATTATTTCATCAAAATTGAATAGTGTAACCAGTGTCTAATTTCAGGCACTGGTTTTTTCTTTAAACAAGTTAATGTTGATTTGAAGTGAAGTTTGATAATTTAAAATAAATATTTAATGGTTTAAAGTTATAGGGCATTTCTTTGAATGAGGAATGCTTTTTATTTTTGCCTAAAACAAAATATACAATAAAAATGTCGTCCGAATTAATAAAAATTTATTGTAAAACGATAAAACATATATTAAAATCAAAATCAGAATAAATAAGTGAGGTGCTTTCTATGGAAAAAGTAACAACGTTGTTTTTAAAAATAACTGTTATTCTTTTAGGATTCCCAGTTCTTGCTCTGTGCATCTTTTTGGTGCCTGAGATGGCGAATCTTGCAGCAAAATTGCTTCCAGAGTTTGGTTTTATAAAATATCTCGTTTTCATCGCTTTTGATGCATCAGCGATACCTTTTTACTTTGCTTTGTATCAGGCATTCAAACTCTTACGCTATATTGACAAAAATAAAGCTTTCTCCGATTTATCTGTAAAAGCTTTAAAGAAAATCAAATACTGTGCCATCACAATCAGTATTTTGCATGTGCTAGTTTGGCCGCTCTTCTATATCTTTGCGGAAGTAGACGACGCACCAGGAGTTATCTTTGTCGGATTGGTTGTTCCTTTTGCTTCGATGGTTATCGCAGTCTTTGCGGCTGTTCTCCAAAAACTTTTACAAGAAGCAATTAATATCAAATCAGAAAATGATTTAACAGTCTGAGGTGAATAACAATGGCAATTATAATCAATATTGATGTGATGTTAGCAAAAAGGAAAATGAGCGTAACAGAACTTTCCGAGAAGGTTGGAATAACAATGGCGAACCTGTCTATATTGAAAAATGGAAAGGCAAAAGCGATTCGATTATCCACTTTAGAGGCGATCTGTAAGGCTTTAGAATGTCAGCCTGGAGATATTTTAGAATACAGAAGTGACGAAGACAGTTAAACATTGTGGAGGAAACTTAATATAACAATTATTAGGGGAGGTATAATGATGGACATTAACAATTTGATTATTGAAAATATTGCTAACCCTCATGAACTGGAGAGAATATATAGAAAAGACCCGAAAGCGTTTAAAAAGTCATTCTCACACGCATGGGAACAAAATCCTGATTCTCAGGTTCTTGGTGTTTGGTATGAAAGATTGCATTTCAAGGAGACGGCAAATACAGAAAAGCCTTCCTTGCTTCAAAAAGGTTTCTTATTCATGGGCATTTTAGCCATTCTGGCCGGGATAAGCACCAGGATTATTTTCCATTTTGTCGAACAGGAAGCAATTGCTCCAATTAACCTGGCTTTTGGTATCATTCCCTTTATTGCTGCCTATTTTGTTTACAATAATACTCCGAAAAAAAGTGTTATTTATTCCCTTGCAGCATTGTTCCTAATTTCCGGGTTTTATCTTAATATGCTGCCATTAAATTATAAAGACAGTATTATCCTTGCTTATTTACACCTTCCCATATTCTTATGGGTACTGGTAGGGCTTGCATTTACAGGAAATGAATATTCAAAAGGCAGTACAAGATTAGCCTATATTAAATTTAATTTGGAATATTGTATTCTCTACGCCAGCATGGCAGTTAGCGGAATGGTACTAGCAGCATTAACCATGCAGTTATTTAGCTTTGTTGGCTTGGATATAGAAGACTTCTATTTTAGTAATGTCGTTTTATTTGGTGCTGCCGCTCTCGCTATTGTGGCTGTATACCTGGTATCAATGAATCTTAAACTTGCTAAGAATATTACACCATATATAGCTAAAATTTTTAGTCCTCTTGTTCTGGTCACATTGTTGGTCTATCTTATAACGGTTATATGGGTCGGAAAAAATCCATTCTTGGACCGTAATTTCCTGATAGCCTTCAACGGAATACTCCTTGGTGTATTGGTCGTTACCATATTTTCCATTACCGAGAGCGACTCAGACGAGAAAAAGAACATTTCAGATTATATAAATTTTGCCTTAATTGCTCTTGCACTTATCATTGACAGTGTGGCTTTGTCAGCCATCGTGTTCAGACTTTCTTCTTATGGGATTACGCCTAATAGACTTGCTGTTTTAGGAGTAAACATACTTATCTGGGCAAATCTAATTTGGATTATGCTCTCCTATATGCGTTTTTTACAAAACAAATCCGGGCCTTCAACTATCCAAGATGCCGTTACTAAGTATTTGCCAGTCTACGGACTTTGGGCAGCTTTTGTTACATTTACTTTTCCTATAATTTTTAATTAGAAAGGCTCTGTTAATGTAACGAAAAGCTAATCTTCTATAACGTATAAAATCCTTAGAGCCGATATTATGCAGCTTTTTATACAGAGTTGCACAATATCGGCTTATTTTCATTACTAAAGTTAAAAGAGGGTATTCAAACTAGAAGACATAATATATTGTTGCAACGGGATTCTTTAAAATATGTCCAGTTTCATGTGCCCAACGAAAAAGAACGGAAACCCCTAGATATCTGAATATTTAAAATATATCGCAAACATGGTAACTATTATATGCTTAGAAGGTATTTGCTCCCTTGTGAAGAATTGGAATTAGATAAGATTAAAATTTTTCAATTGGGAGTGGTTCACTATGTTAGCTTTAGCTCTACAAGGCATTGGGGGAATGAACTCATTTGCGGCTGGGGTACTTCAAACGCTTCGGAATGAGGGGGTTAAACCCGATTTGATTTCGGCTACCAGCGGTGCTATATTGTCAGCATATTATTTTTTGCAAAAAGATCCTAATGCTATTGGAAAACATTATGATGAGTATTTTAAATCCGAAGAAAATGGAATCCCAACTTTTTTCAAATTCATGCAATACGCATACCTGGGCATTCCTGAAAAATTTTCTCCTAATTACCTCAACATTTTTGAAAGATTGCCTGACAATTGGCCTTTCTCGAGATTGGAGGAATGGATTAACTTCTACTTTCCTAACAAAATTTACAAATCTGAATTTCCTCAACAATTCTTTGATGATATCGCCAATTTTTTTTCCACCAATGAGGAAGTGGGAATTATTATGAATGCCTATAATGTTAATAACGATCAGGCAGTTTTGTATGTGAATGAACGTGCTCTGGATACAATGGAATTAAACAAGAGCGAACATTTTGAGGTCAAACCAATAACTCCGGATGGTGTGAGAGCATGTTTACAGTTGCTTCAATATGGAGACTTTAAAGGGGAATATGATGGAGCTTATCAATATAATCCGGTTTTGTCTCCGTTGGTAGTAGCTGACGAGATTATTTTGGTGACAGTAGCGCCACTAGGCAAATCTCTGGACCCAATCGATAACATCTTTGATATCGAAGACTTTAAATTGAAGATGTTGTTTAAAAATGCCCTTTATGCAGAGCTTAATGATATTTCTCGGATTAATAAACTTATTGAACATGGAAATAAGTTGGTTCGTCCAGAATCAGCAAATAAACCGTATAAAGAGTACAAACCGATTAAAGTGCAAACAATTCAGCCTACAATTCATCGTGGATTCTTTGAATATTTTGTGGAAACCCGTGAATTTTACCAGGATGGTGTGTCTCAAGCGAAAAAGTTTATGGATGATAATCTAAATAAGTAGACACAGATTGAACGTGGATAAATCCCTCGTATAATTCATTGTTTTTAAACTAGAATATTTAAAGTTATCAAATTATTGTTGACAATTCTTTTTAATGTGATAAATTAAGTCTATAAGTTTAGTGTGAATTAAATATATACATATTGTTAGCGGCTGATTAGACAACTAAAGGCCCCTATGTTCAATTATATGCTTGCTCAAGTATATATTGAAATAGGGGTCTTTTTGTTTTCAAATATCAAGCTCAAAGATTAGTTTAAATGTAGGCACTGACTATTGTTGACTGAACAAATCAGAAGCAAATCGTAATCTATGTTAATAAAAAACTAACAGGGCTGATACAACCATTAAACATACTATTCATATGCGTTTAATAAAGGGTGGGGGGAAGCAAATGACTACTGTTGAAAAAATTAGATTTGAACGTGTCACAAAATCCTTTGCTGTTCGTGATGCGAATAAAAAAGGAGTATCAAATGAATATACAGCGGTCCAGGATCTAAGTTTTACAGTACGAGAAGGAGAGTTTATCACTCTGGTTGGACCAAGCGGCTGCGGTAAATCTACGCTATTGGATCTAACAGGAGGTTTAACCACACCAACACGAGGCCGTATTTTAATTGATGGGAAAGAGATTGCGGGTCCCGGTTTAGATCGTGGAATTGTTTTTCAACAATACGCATTATTTCCATGGAAGACGGCGCGAGGGAATATCGAATTTGGCTTAGAGGCAAAAGGTATCCCAAAGGGTGAATGGAAAGAAAAAGCAAATTATTATCTTAATTTAGTAGGGCTCAGTCAATTTGCTGATCGCTATCCACATGAATTATCTGGCGGGATGAAGCAGCGTATAGCAATCGCTAGAAGCTTAGCTTTTAATCCTGATGTCTTACTAATGGATGAACCCTATGCTGCATTAGATGCGCAAACACGTGAATCTTTGCAAAGTGAATTACTTCGAATTTGGAAACAAACAAAGAAAACAATTATTTTCATTACTCATAGTATTGATGAAGCTATCTACTTGGGAGAGCGTGTCGTTGTGTTGACTGGGGGACCGGGACAAGTAAAGGAAATTGTCGATGTTCCGTTAAAATCACGGGATGCAGATGTTCGTTCACATCCAGATTTTGTGAAAATACGTCAAAGGGTTTGGAATTTATTACATGAACCAGAATATATAGGAGCAAATATTTAAATAAAGAGAGGGGGCTATTCAAATGGAAACAGTAAAATCAATCGATTTATCTGTAAATAATAAAAAGTTAAAAAATATTGGATTTTCTGGATTACAAAAGTTGTTTAAACAATCCATTGTATTAATTGCATTGTTCTTACTATGGGAAATAGCGCCACGTATAGGCTTAGTGGACGAAGCATTCTTTCCGCGATTTTCAAGCGTATTAATTGCTTGGTGGGAGATGGTGAAGTCAGATGAACTGTTTGCCCACTTCTCAGCGAGTATTACACGTTCTATTTTTGGTTTTGGTTTGGCATTAGTGATTGCGATTCCACTAGGTCTATTAATCGGTTGGTATCCGCTAGCACGCGATTTACTGAATCCTGTATTAGAATTATTCCGTAATACAGCGGCGTTGGCATTATTACCTGTATTCATGCTATTACTAGGGATTGGTGAAACTTCTAAAATATCTATTATATTGTTTGCTTGCACATGGCCTATTCTCTTAAATACTATCGCTGCAGTAGGGAGCGTGGATCCATTACTTATTAAATCTGCGCGCTCGATGAATATTTCATCGTTTAAATTGTTTTACAAAGTTATTTTACCGGCATCTGTACCAACAATGTTTACCGGTATTCGTATGGCGGGATCAAGTGCTATTTTAATTTTAATAGCAGCAGAAATGGTAGGCGCAAAAGAAGGGTTAGGTTATTTAATCACTTACTCTCAGTATAATTTCATGATTCCAGAGATGTATGCAGGAATTCTAACAATCTCCGTTTTAGGTTTATTCATTAACTATGGTTTACTGTCGATAGAAAAAAGACTTTCACGATGGAAGCAAGATCCAACTTTATAATCGAGAATTACAGGACATTGTATTGAAGCAAGAAGTTTTAAATAAAGTGAAAGATTTTAAGGGTAGCGATTATTCTATTGAAAGTTAAGTCTGACTGCTTAGCAATCAATTTTTATTTTATAAAAAACACACTAAACAAGTATGAAAAACAGGAGAATGATAGTTATGTCAAAGAAAGAATTAAAATTAGGCGCATTTTTTATGCTTCCAGGACACCATGTTGTAGCTTGGCGTCATCCTGAAGCAAAGGCAGAGCATGTGTTAGATTTTGACTTTATTAAGGAGCAGGCGGTGACAGCAGAAAGAGGCAAGTTTGATATGATTTTTCTTGCTGATGTATTAAGCGCTCGCGCAACTAATTCTGGGTTTGATCAGCAATGTTCGGTATCTTTTGAACCGTTTACTCTTTTATCAGGTTTGGCTGCGGTGACCAAAAATATTGGGCTTGTTGGGACTGTATCGACAACTTATACAGAGCCATTTAATTTAGCTCGGCAATTTGCCTCACTTGATCATTTAAGTAAAGGCAGAGCTGGTTGGAATGTTGTAACAAGTACTGGTGAAGAAACGGCACACAACTTTGGTCAGAAAGACATTAAACATGCAGAGCGTTATGAGAGAGCAGAAGAATTTGTAGATGTTGCGAAAAAACTGTGGGATAGCTGGGAAGATGATGCTATTTGTTTCAACCAAGAAACCGGGCAATTTGCAGATTCTTCAAAAGTTCATACGATTAATTATGAGGGAAAATGGTTATCTGTAGGAGGTCCATTAAATATTGCCCGTCCAGTACAAGGATATCCAGTTGTTGTGCAAGCGGGATCATCAGAAGCAGGAAAAGAATTAGCAGCAAGGACAGCGGAAGTGGTTTTTGCAGCATGGCAAACATTAGAAGATGCACAAAAGTTTTATCGTGATGTGAAAGGTCGTATGGTGAAGTATGGACGTAATCCAGATGAATTAAGAATCATGCCTGGTGTATATCCGATTGTTGGTAAAACAGAGGAAGAAGCACAACTAAAAAGACAGCAATTGTTAGATTTAATTCCAGAGGCAGCAGGTGTTGCAAGACTATCTGCGCAGTTAGATTTTGATTTAAGCGGTTATCCAGTGGATGGTCCGCTGCCTGAATTACCAAACATTGAAGAAGTAAACGGTATTAAAAGTCGCTTCCAATTAGTAAAAGAGATTGCTGATCGTGAGAATTTAACTATTCGTCAGTTATATCAACAAATTGCAGGAGCACGTGGTCATCGTGAAATTATTGGAACACCAGAACAAATTGCGGATCAGTTACAAGAATGGTTTGAAAATGAAGCAGCGGATGGCTTTAATATTATGCCATCAGTATTTCCAACAGGTTTAAATGATTTTGTTGATTTGGTGATTCCTGAACTACAAAAACGCGGTATTTTTAGAACAGAATATACAGGTTCAACGTTGCGTGAAAATTTAGGTTTAGCACGTCCAGTCAATCAATTTTCGAAAGAATCAGTAGAAACTGACCACTCCTATG
>Ga0182739_1002931_pt1 | contig 15443 bp, 14 predicted proteins | sample eDN5th30CBELigBY_FD_128873 | JGI IMG/M metagenome (GOLD analysis project Ga0182739, IMG submission 128873) | Enriched backyard soil microbial communities from Emeryville, California, USA - eDNA 5th pass 30_C BE-Lig BY (version 2) (version 2) | ecosystem: Environmental > Terrestrial > Soil >... | reverse complement strand
GCCCGGGGTTCTGCCGATACCATTGATCGAGTTCGGCCTGCAGGCGGTCGCGTTCGGCCAGAAGCGCACGATTCTTGGGTGCAAGGTCATGGATCAATTGATCCAGTCCGGCCCAGAATTTGGCGGGCTCGAGACCGGTGCCGGGCAGGGCCTCTTTCTCGACAAATTGATGCAGTACAGTGGCAACCTGGAGCCGGTTGCAAGCAGTGCGCTCGATCATGGTCTTCCTTTTAACAATTACGGTTCTTGAACGGTGCCATCCCGATCGAGGATCAGAATGGCGCGAAAATCATTGACGTTGGTCAGGGTAGGGCCGGTGACGAGTCCATCGCCCAGCGCTTCAAAAAAGCCGTGGCCGTCGTTGTTTTCCAGATAGTCACGCGGCCGCATGCCTTGCTGGCGGGCCCGGGAAAGCGTGTCAGGCGAGGCGAACGCGCCGGCGATTTCTTCCTGGCCATCGACGCCGTCGGTGTCGCCGGCCACGGCATGAATGCCCTCGGCGCCGTTGAGTGTCAGTGCCATCGACAGCAGATACTCCACGTTACGCCCTCCGCGGCCGTTGCCGCGTACCGTCACGGTGGTTTCTCCGCCCGAAAGCAGGACGCAGGGCGGCGCGAGCGGTTGCCGATGGTGGCTGGCCTGCAGCGCAATGCCGGCCATGACCTTGCCGACTTCACTTGCTTCGCCTTCGATGCGGTCGCCCAGGATCATGGCGGGATAGCCTGCCTGTTCCGCAACAGCGGCCGCGGCCTGCAGCGCCATTTGCGGCGTGGCGATCATCGTCGTCTGGACGCGTGCAAGACGTGGATCATCCTTCTTCAGGGTTTCGCCGTTGCCGCTTTCGAGCAGCCGCCTGGCCCCCGCCGGAAGGTCGATTTCGTAGCGACGCACGATGTCGAGCGCGTCGACGCAACGCGTGGGATCCGGCACCGTCGGACCGGATGCAATATCCTCGGGCTGGTCGCCCGGCACGTCGGAGATGAGCAGATTGATGACTTTGGCGGGGTGGCAGGCCGCCGCCAGGCGTCCGCCCTTGATGCCCGACAAGTGGCGCCGAACGCAATTCATTTCGGAAATGGTGGCGCCGGATTTGAGCAGCGCCCGATTGATGGCCTGCTTGTCCTCCAGGCTCACGCCTTCGCCGGGCACCGGCAGGAGCGACGATCCGCCGCCCGATATCAGGCAGATGACCAGGTCGTCGGCGGACAGCCCCTGCACGAGCTCTAGCATGCGTCGCGCCGCGTCGCGGCCGGCGGCGTCGGGCACGGGGTGCGCCGCTTCGACGATGTCGATATGGCGGCAGGGGACGGCGTAGCCGTAACGCGTCACCACCAGGCCGCTCAACGGACCCGACCAGTGCTTTTCCAATGCTTGCGCCATGGCGGCCGAGGCCTTGCCCGCGCCGATGACAAGCGTGCGCCCCTTGGGCGCTGCGGGCAGATGCTGCGCGATGCAGTGCTCGGGTTGCGCGGCCTGGACGGCGGCCGTAAACATTTGGGTCAGTAAGCTGCGGGGCGAAATCATCATGGCGCAATCCTGGTAGCGGGCGGGCGGGGCGGGCGGGAACTGCCCGTCGTGATCGACATTGCGTTTTACCACGCACGGTACGCGTACCTTCTGGAGTCCTCCATCATGAGCCCTGGGCGAGAGAGCGAGCCGATCGCCAGCCTCAAGGATAATCAAGGCGTTGCAATGAGGGAATGCCCGCGGATCTCGGTACTGTCGATACTTTTAGTATATGCTAACGCCGATCCGGGACGGTATCGCCCGTGTAATCAGCCGGGATGTCCCTATCAGGAGGTATGGAATGGACCGTTATACCGCCATCCGCAGTTTCGCCCTGGTCGCCGAGAAAGGCAGCTTTGCCGCTGCGGCCGTCGCCGAAGGGGTCACGCCCGTCGTGATGGGACGGCGGGTGACGGCGCTGGAGCGCCGGCTTGGAGTTCAATTGCTTCATCGGTCGACGCGAGGCCTGACGCTGACCGACCTGGGGGAGCGCTTCCTGGAAAGCTGTCAGCAGCTGATTCGGGATTTCGATGCGGCCGAGGGCAGCGTGAGTGCAGGTCGCGACGCGGTACGCGGGCACCTTGTCGTGTCGGCCCCCGCCGCGTTCGGCCGCCAGCATATCGCACCCTATACGGCGGCCCTGAGGGCGCGCTATCCGGAATTACGGCTGTCCTTCAACTTTACCGACAGCGTGGTCGACCTGGTCCATGAAGGCTACGACGTCGCGATACGGATCGGCGAGGTTCGAGACCCGAACTATGTGGCGGTTCGCCTGTTTCCCAATCGGCGGGTCGTTTGCGGCACGCCGGACTACTTCAAGCGTCATGGCATCCCGCGTGTCCCGGAAGACCTGACACAGCACAATTGCCTGGCGTTCAACCTGCAGGGCGGGCAGCCTCGCGGTTGGACGTTCTTGCGCGATGGAAAGCCTCTGGCCTTGCGCGTGGACGGTGACCTGGCCTGCAATGACGGCGAAGTGCTCTATGGGTGGGTCAGGCAGGGACTGGGCGTGGGCTGGCGGTCGATCTGGGAAATTCAGGCGGAGTTGAAGCGCGGGGAATTAATCACCGTGCTGGACGACTTCGCGTTGCCGGGATATGACATTCAGGCGGTTTATCCGCAACAGCGTTATCTGCCGGCAAAGGTCCGCCATTTCGTCGAGTATCTGCGCGGGATCTATAACCAGCCGGGCTACTGGGATGCCAGGCCCGCCCCGGCGGGTAGTCCCGGCGCCTGACTGAATGAGCCTTTACGGGCGCGCGTGCAACGCCGGAATGAGGGCGCCCTCGTCGAGCGTGATGACGTCGCAATTGTCGCCGGGACCGCTGCGATCGATCACCAGGAAATCGCTGATCTGTTCAAGCGCCAGCAGGGGATGGTGCCACACCCCGCGCGCATAGTTCACGCCTTGATTGGCCTGGCACAGAAATACGCGCAGGTCGCCGGCCGCGGGCGGGTCGCCAGGCGCTGCCACCACCGCGAGATAGGGGCGGCCCGACAGCGGAATGAAGGCCTGGCTGGCTCGAGGATGGCGCTCCATCATCACGACATCGAAGGGCAGTGTCCGCGGCTGCCCGCGGAACAGCGATACGATCGCCCTGCCGTCGGGTCCGGGATCGATATGGGCGAGATCGTGGTAGCGCTCGGTATTGCCGTCGTTGATCGAAAAATGCAGCACGTCGTCGGTAGCTTCAATGACATCGCCGAACGGGGCAAAGGCTGCCCGGGTCAGGGGCTCGATAAGTAACGTGGTCGTTGTCGTCATGTCAGGCTCCCGGCCCGTCCAGTAACGCATCCAGGCGGATGCGGGCGATCTTGGCGATTTCGCGCAGGCATGTATCGCGTTCCATGGCAGGTGCGTTATGCAGTCGCTGCTCCAGCGCGTCCATGATGTCGTGGCGGCTCAGTCCCTTGACGGCGATGATGAAAGGAAAGCCGAAGCGCGCGCGATAGGCGGCGTTCAGCGCGCACAGGCGTTGCAGTTCGTCGGCGCTGCACTGATCGAGCCCCGCGCCTTTCTGTTCCTGTGCGGAAGCCTGGGTCAGCGTTCCGCGAGCGGCCTCCCTGCCGGCGAGCTCCGGGTGCGCCGAGATCAGCGCCAGGCGCTCCTCGTCTGTGGCCATGTCGACCACGTCGATCATGGCGCGATGCAGGGCGTCGACGCTGCCGAAGGGTCTGGCGTCCCAGGCCCGTTCGGGTATCCATGGAGAATGCTCGAAGATGCCCTCCAGGCGCGTCGCGAAGTCGCTGCGCGAAAGTGCCGAGAGATCGTTCAGCGTCAGGGCCGAGGCGCGTGTGGGGGTCATGATGCCGGCGACTCCGTGGGGATAGTGGAGTGAGGGTTGGCGTCCGACAGATGCGCGGCCACATCGGCGATGCGCCGGCGCAGCCAGGTGACTTCCGGCGCATTGTGCGCCCGCTTGTGCCACAAGAGATAGAAGCGCATCAGCGGGAATTCGATGGGCGACTCCAGCACAGTGATCGGCAGGTATCGCGCGTAGTGCCTGGCGAATTGGCTGCCCGTCGTGAACACCAGGTCGGTGGACATCAGTATGTAGGGGACCAGTCCGAAGTACGGGATGGTCATGTGGATGTGGCGTTTCATCTGGTGCTCGGCAAGCCAGCCGTCGATGAAGCTGCTGCGCTCGGACACATAATGCGCCGGCGCCAGGTGGCGCAACGACAAATAGTGCTGCAACGTGATGCCCTGGCGCGCAAGGGGGTGCTGGTTGCCTACCATGCAGACGACCTCGTCATCGAACAGGCGCGACAGGTGCAGGTGGGCGGGCGGTTCGCGCCAGTTGCCGATGACCACGTCCAGCGTCCCGTTGGCGAGCGCCTGCTGGTAGTCGAAATCGGCATTGATCGGATGGACATCGAGGCGGGCTTGCGGCGCCAGTCGACACAGGGTTTCGGCGATATTGGGCAGGAACAGGGCGTCGAGATAATCGGGCGCGCCCAGCCGGAATACCCGCGTGGACGTCTGAGGCGAGAACTCGGCCGGCGATTGGGTGATGCGGTCGATGGCGGCCAGGGCTTCGGCGGCGTGGCCCAGCAGCTCGAGGCCTCGTGCGGTGGCGACCATGCCGGTTTTGCTGCGCACCAGCAAGGCGTCGCCCGTGATGTCGCGGAGCCGCCGCAGCGCATTGCTGACGGCGGGTTGCGACAAGCCCAGCTTGATCGCTGCGCGGGAAACGCTTTGCTCGGTCAGCACGATGTGCAGTACACGCAGCAAAGAGGTGTCCAGCGGTTCACGGTGTCGTTCCATCGGCGTATTATCAGTGGCAGGGACTCGCCTTGTCCATAAGGCGTAAGCGGGGGCTGCGGTGATACCGGACATCATTGCGGGTGAATGCAGCTGGGTCGCTTACGGTGCTATCTTGGGTGATACTTACCTGGAACAGGCCGGCCATGGAGACTCGGAACATCCGCTTTTATTTTCGCGGTTCGGTGAACGAGATGGAAGGACACGCTCCCACGCGGACAGTACTTCAGTTCCTGCGCGAGGACGTCCATTGCACCGGCACCAAAGAGGGCTGTGCGGAAGGCGATTGCGGCGCCTGTACGGTGGTGGTCGGCGAACTCAACGGCCACGGCGGCGTCGATTTGCGCGCCGTCAATGCCTGCATCCAGTTCTTGCCGACGCTCGATGGCAAGGCCTTGTTCACGGTTGAAGACCTGCAGCAGCCGGACGGCGCCTTGCATCCGGTGCAGCAGGCGCTGGTCGATGCGCATGGATCGCAGTGCGGTTTCTGTACGCCCGGCTTCGTCATGTCCTTATGGGCGATGTATTGCGCGCAGGCGCCCGGCGATACTGCGCCCGGCCGGGAAGCGATCAACGATGCGCTATCCGGCAACCTATGCCGATGCACCGGTTACCGGCCCATCATCGACGCGGCGCGTGCCATGTTCGATATGCCTCGGGTTGCGTTCGATCGGGCGGCGCTCGCTGACACATTGAAGGGCCTGGCGCGTGCCGACACCTTCACCTGCGATGCCGCGGGTCAAACATTCCTGGCGCCGCGTTCGCTGGATGAACTGGCCCGCCTGCGGCTCGAGCATCCCGACGCGCGCATCCTGGCGGGCAGCACCGACGTGGGCTTATGGGTGACCAAGCAGCTGCGCGAGCTGCCCGAACTCCTTTACATCGGACAGGTGGCCGAGTTGCGCGAACTGTCCAACGACGGTGGGCATCTGTACATCGGCGCGGCGGTGCCGCTGCAGGACGCCTATGAGGCGCTGGTGCATCTTTATCCCGACCTGCATGAGCTGCATCGCCGCTTTGCGTCGCTGCCCATACGCAATGCCGGAACCTTGGTGGGCAACCTGGCAAATGGTTCCCCTATCGGCGATTCCATGCCGGCATTGATTGCGCTGGGGGCGCGCATCGTGCTGCGGCGGGAAAGGCGGATGCGCGAGATCCCGCTCGAGGATTTTTACATCGCCTACCAGAAGACGGCGCTGACTCCGGGAGAGTTCGTGCAGGCGGTGCGTGTGCCGCTTCCCGTACCCGCGCAACGCTTCCGCGCCTACAAGTTGTCCAAGCGTTACGATCAGGACATCTCGGCGGTCTGTGCCGCGTTCGCCTTGCAGCTCGATCAGGGCATCGTGCGCGGCGTCCGGATGGCCTTCGGAGGCCTCGCCGCCACGCCGCGGCGCGCGCAGCAAGCGGAACACGCGCTCGAGGGGCGGCCGTGGAACGATGCGACGGTGGCGCGCGCGATGGCCGCATTGAAGGATGACTTCGAGCCGCTGTCCGACATGCGCGCAAGCAGCGCCTATCGCACCACCGCCGCGCAGAATCTGCTCTATCGCTATTTCCTGGAAACGCGTGAGGACACGCCGCTGGCGCCCCGGCAGACCAGCGTGTTTGCCAGCGCCGGGACAGGCTGAGGAAGGACGGTATGGATACGCAAGTCAAAGACGCCGTGGCGTCGCCCACAAGGTCGGCCGCCCCCAGCGCAGCCGGGCGGCCGCTGCCGCATGAGTCGGCGGTGCTTCACGTCAGCGGCACCGCTACCTATACCGACGATATTCCCGAATTGCGCGGCACGGTGTATTGCGCGCTGGGATTGTCCGGCAAAGCGCATGCGCGCGTCCTGTCGATGGACCTGGAAGCGGTACGGCAGGCGGCGGGCGTCGTGGCTGTGCTGACGGCTGCTGACATTCCGGGGGAAAACAATGGCGGCCCGGTATTGCATGACGATCCGCTGCTGGCGGACGGCCTGGTGCAATATCGGGGGCAGCCCCTATTCGCCGTCGTGGCGACCAGCAGCGACCTGGCGCGGCGGGCCGCACGCCTCGCTCGGGTCGAGTACGACGCCTTGCCGGCCACACGCCCCAGCAGGCAAAAGCGGCGGGAGCGAGCGTATTGCCGCCCCTGCGCATGCAGCGCGGTCACGCAGCGGCTGCCCTGTCTCGGGCGCCGCATCGGTTGACGGGCGTATTTGAGTGCAATGGCCAGGAGCAGTTCTATCTCGAGGGCCAGATTTCCTATGCCGTCCCGCGCGAAGACCATGGCGTGCACGTATGGTGTTCCACGCAACATCCCAGCGAGATGCAGGCGCTGGTCGCCCGGGCGCTGGGATGGCAGTCGCACCAGGTCCTTGTGGAGTGCCGGCGCATGGGGGGTGGCTTTGGCGGCAAGGAGTCGCAATCGGCGCTGTTTGCCTGCGTGGCGGCGATCTGTGCGACCCGCCTGAACCGTCCGGTCAAGCTTCGCCTGGATCGCGACGACGATTTCCTGATTACTGGCAAGCGCCACGGTTTTTATTACGAGTATGAAGTCGGCTATGACGAGGAAGGGCGCATCCTGGCCCTGGATCTCGACATGACCCTCAAGGCGGGGTTCTCGGCGGATTTGTCCGAGGCGGTTGCCACCCGCGCCATCTGTCACGTGGACAATGCCTATTACCTGTCGGACGTTGACGTGCGTGCGCTGTGCGGCAAGACGAACACGCAATCGAACACGGCCTTCAGGGGCTTCGGCGGGCCGCAGGGGGCGCTGATCCTGGAAGTGCTGCTGGACGCCATTGCCCGAAAGCTCGGGCGCGATCCGCTGGACATTCGCCGCGCGAATTTCTACGGCGTGTTCGATCGCAATACGACCCCGTATGGGCAGGTCGTGCCCGACAACGTCCTGCATCCTCTGGTCGACGAACTGGAAGCGAGCAGTGAATATCGGGCCCGGCGCGAGGCGCTGCGCGCCTTCAACGCAGGCAGCCCGATCCTGAAGAAAGGCATGGCACTGACGCCGGTGAAATTCGGCATCTCGTTCAACGTGCCCGCCTTCAATCAGGCCGGTGCACTGGTACACGTGTACCGCGATGGCTCGATACTGGTGAATCACGGCGGCACCGAAATGGGCCAGGGCCTGAACACCAAGGTCGCGCAAGTGACGGCGTCCGAGTTGGGCGTGGATATGGCGCACGTCCGCGTGACGCCCACCGACACCAGCAAGGTGGCCAACACCTCGGCCACGGCGGCGTCGACGGGGTCCGATTTGAACGGCAAGGCGGCCCAGGACGCGGCCGCGAAGATACGCCGGCGACTCGCGCAGTTTGCGGCGGGGCGATGGGGCGGCGCACCCGAGTCCGCGGTCTTTGCGGACAACCGCATCACCATCAATGGGCATTCGATCCCCTTTCCGGAATTGGTGGACGCGGCCTACTGGGCCCAGGTGCAGCTGTGGTCCGACGGCTTCTATGGCACGCCGGGCATACGCTGGGACAAGCAGACCATGTCGGGGGCGCCCTTCTATTATTTCGCGTATGGGGCCGCCGTGTCCGAGGTGGTGATCGATACGCTGACCGGGGAATGGAAACTGCTTCGAGCCGACCTGCTGCACGATGTAGGCCAGTCCATCAACCCGGCCATCGACATGGGCCAGGTCGAAGGCGGTTTCATCCAGGGCATGGGCTGGCTGACCACCGAGGAATTGTGCTGGGACCAGGAGGGCATGCTGACGACTCATGCGCCGTCCACGTACAAGATTCCGGCGATCAGCGACTGTCCGGCCGACTTCCGGGTCAAGCTGTTCGACAACGTCAATGTGAAGGAAACCATTCATCGCTCGAAGGCGGTCGGCGAGCCGCCGCTGCTGTTGTCATTCAGCGTCTTCAATGCCATCCGCGATGCGGTGGCCAGCACCGCCGGGTACCGCGTGGAGCCGACGCTCAATGCGCCGGCCACGCCGGAAGCCATCCTGAACGCGGTGGCCTTGTTGCGCAGCCAGAGTGGTGGATGATGCATACGTGGATCGCGCAGGCCGAGCGTCTGCTCAAATCCGGCGAGGCGGTGGTCCTGGTCACGATGGCCAGGGCGGAAGGCTCGACGCCGCGCGAACCCGGCGCAAGAATGCTTGTCACGCTCGACAGGCAGTGGCTGACCATCGGGGGCGGAAACCTGGAATGGCGCGCCGCGGAAGTCGCGCGCGCAATGCTGACCTCGTCGGGCACGATGGCGGCACGCAGGCTGGAGCGCATTTCACTGGGGCCATCGCTGGGCCAGTGTTGCGGCGGCGTTGCGACGCTGGCGTTCGAACGCCTGGGCGCTGCAGACCTGTCGTGGTTGTCCCTGCTGGGGCAGCGCCTGCGCGCCGGGCACGCATCCCGCCGTACGGTCTTGATGGGTCCGATCAGGCCTCTCGACATCGACGACGTGCCTGAAAGCACGCAGGCCGCCCCGCTTTCGCCCTGTGCCTTGCGCGAGGAAGGCGCGCGCCGCTGGCTGGTCGACATCATCAGGCCGCCGGATTTTCATGTCTTCCTGTTTGGTGCAGGGCACGTGGGGCAGGCCCTCGTTCGACTCTTGGGGACACTGCCGTGCACCGTGTCCTGGGTCGACGAGCGCGATGCCCAGTTTCCCGCCGACGTGCCGTCCAATGTCGAAATCGACGCGACGGATACGCCCGAAGCCATCATTGCCGATGCGCCGCCCGGCAGCTATTTCCTGGTCATGACGCACAGCCATGCCCTGGACCAGCATTTGTGCCACCACATACTGAAACGGGATGACCCTGCGTATGTCGGCCTGATCGGCTCGCGGACCAAGCGTCGCAAGTTCGAACACCGGCTGCAGGAGCGCGGCATATCGGCCAAACAAGTGGAACGTATGGTCTGCCCCATCGGGGTGCCTGGCATACGCGGCAAGGCGCCGGACATCATTGCAGTCGCCGTGGCCGCGCAACTGCTGCAGGTCTACGAGCGGACGATCGCGTCCAAAGGGCAGGATCCTCGCGCGAAGGCCGTGACCGAAGGTATGATGGCGTCTCGCCCCGCCACGGCCGATATGCCGGATGCCCTGACTGAATGATGACATGACGCCGACGCAACCAACGGGTGCCGCCCTGACGGCGGGCAGCACAGCCTACCGCGCGCAACTGCTTTACTTCAAGGGGCCGCCGGACGGCCCCGATGGCGATGACGGGACCCGATGGCATGCCGACGGCCTGATCGTCGTTCGCGACGGTCGCATCATCGACGTCGGCGACTATGCGGCGCTTGCACCGCGGCTGGCGCCGGCGACCGACATTGTCGACTGGCGGGGCAAGCTGATCGTTCCGGGCTTCATCGATGCACATGTCCACTATCCGCAGACGGACATCATTGCGTCGCCGGCCGAAGGGCTGCTGCCTTGGCTGGAGCGCTACACCTTCCCCATGGAGCGCCATTTTGGCGACCCGGATTATGCGGCGGAAGTCGCGCGCTTCTTCCTGGATGAATTGCAGCGTTGCGGCACGACGACGGCACTGGTGTATTGCACGGTGCACATTGAGTCGGCCGAGGCCTTCTTTACCGAAAGCCATGCGCGCAACTTGCGCATGGTGGCGGGCAAAGTCCTGATGGACCGGAATTGCCCTGAGTTCTTGCGGGATACGGCCGAATCGGGCGCGCGCGACAGCGAGGCGCTGATACAGCGCTGGCATGGCAGGGGACGCCAGATGGTGGCCCTGACGCCGCGCTTCGCGCCGACGTCGAGCGAGGCGCAGCTACGCTATTGCGGCGAGCTTGCCCAGCGTTACAGCGACGTGTTCATTCAAACCCATGTGGCTGAAAACGCAGACGAGATGGCATGGGTGGCGGAACTGTTTCCCGGCCATCGCAGCTACCTGGATGTCTATGACGACTACGGGCTGTTGCGACCGCGTGCCGTCTATGGCCACTGTATCTGGCTGGACGATATCGACCGGCGGCGCATGCGCGACACGGGCGCTGTCGCGGCGCATTGTCCGACGTCCAACCTGTTCCTGGGTAGCGGCCTATTCGATGTCGCCGCTGCAAAAAAGCAGGGCATGTCCGTGGCGCTGGCGACCGATGTAGGCGGCGGAACGTCGCTGTCCATGCTCGAGACCATGGGCGCGGCCCACAAGGTCGCGCGCCTGTCCGGCAGCTATCTGGATGCCCGGACCATGTTCTACATGGCGACGGCGGGCACGGCCGAAGCGCTAGGCCTGGGCGGGCAGATCGGCACGTTGGCGCCGGGGGCCGAAGCCGACTTCGTCGTACTGGACCCGCAAGCAACGCCTCTTCTGGCGCGCCGCTGCGGGCATGCCGAGACGCTGGAGGAACAGTTGTTCGCGTTCGCCACGCTGGGCGACGACCGGGCGGTGGCGGCCACTTATGTCGCCGGCCGCTGCGTGCATCGTCGGGATGGCGCCGCCGCTTAGGCCAGGCGACCCCAGATCCGCAGCCTGCTGATACCGCCGTCCGGAAACATGTTGACCCGCACATGCGTGACCGGGCCGATGTCCCGGATGTCGGCGCCGTCGAAGAAATGTTGCTTGTCCATGTCGGTCTCGCTTTCGCCCAGAAGCTCGGGCCAGAACATCGCCTGGGTGATCAGCGACTCGTCCGTGGAGGCCTCGACGCGCGCCGCCTGTATCGAGACGCGGTCGGGATAATTGCCTTTGAAGTGCGCCGTGTCGACTTCGATCTTCTCCACGATGGCCGGATGGCCCAGTTCGACCACGCACCAGTCGTAGCCGGGTTCGCGCCGGCGGCGTGTCTCCCAGCCGTCGCCCATATTGATGCCGCGTCCGGGCATGAGCAGTCGGAACGGGACGCCGTAATGGGCATCGTTGTAGCCCACGATGCGTCCGCCGTTGGCCAGCGCGGAGACCTCATGCAGGGCGGCGGGGTCCCGGGCATCCCAGTCGCATGTGGGCTGGCCGTATACCCGAAAGCGTGCGATGCCGCCGTCCGGATAGAGGTTCAGGCGCAAGTGGGTCCAGCTTCGTTCGTCGGCCAGTTCAATGAAGTGATGGGCGTTTCCATTCAGTGACCGGGCCGGCAGGATGTCGGTCCACGGCGTGGATGCGTCGGGTCCGCCCTGGCTCTGGCAGCCCTGCAGCGAGACCGCAGGCGGGAAGTTCCCAGTGAAGTGGCTGGTGTCGATGTCCAGGCCCTTGATCACGCCCGGCAGTCCCAGCCGGATGATCGCGGTATCGTGCCCGCCGTTGCGGCGCCGCTTCGTTTCCCACCCGTCCATCCATTTCCCGTTGTCATCGAACTTGCCGACGATGAACACCGGTTCGGACGCTTGCAACATGCGGTCGGCGCTGGCGAAGAATTCGTCCGTGCAGGACAGGACCTTGGCGCCTAGATCCGCCGAGGCCAGGTTGGCGTAGCGGGTGGCGAAAGCGGGTAGCGTTGCGGCGGGCGCATTGACGACGGTGCCGGTGGGCAGAGGAGGCGTGGCCATGGGTGCGGGCTCCGGAGTTGCGGGTTGGGACGATGGGTCCGTTGACGACGTTGAAGGGGGCCATCAGGCGCCGTCAGGCGGCTTCCGGGCGTTGGTAAGGATGACGTTCGATCCAGTGACGCGCGATGGCGGCACGTGTGGGTATCCACACCCGGTCGTGCTGTTGCACATGGTCGAGGAAGCGCTGCAGGGCGGCGAACCGCCCCGGCCGGCCGATGAGCCGGCAATGCAGTCCGACGGACATCATCTTGGGCGTGTCGGCGCCCTCGGCATACAGCACGTCGAAGGCATTCCTGAGGTAGGTGAAAAACTGATCACCGCTATTGAAGCCTTGGGGCGAGGCGAACCGCATGTCGTTGGTATCGAGGGTGTAGGGGATGATCAGGTGAGGTTGGGCCTGGCCGTCCGCCAGGGCAACGTCGGTCCAGAAGGGCAGGTCATCGCCGTAGTAGTCCGAGTCATACAGGAAGCCGCCTTCTTCGACGACCAGCCTGCGCGTATTGGGGCTGTCGCGACCCGTATACCAGCCTTCGGGGTGGCGGCCGATCAGCGCCTTCACCACTTCGATACAGCGCTGCATGTGGTCGCGTTCGATGGCTTCGTCGACGCTTTGATAGTGTATCCAGCGGTAGCCATGGCAGGCGATTTCGTGGCCGAGTTCAACGAAGGCCTCGGCCGCTTCCGGATTGCGCTCCAGCGCCATGCCGACGGCGAAGATGGTGAGGGGCAGGCCGCGGCGCTCGAACTCGCGCAGCACGCGCCAGACCCCCGCGCGCGATCCGTATTCGTAGATGGACTCCATGGACAGATGGCGGTCGGGGTAGCTGGCGGCGCCGATGATTTCCGACAGGAACTGCTCCGAGCCGGCATCGCCGTGCAGCACGGAATTTTCACCGCCCTCTTCATAGTTCAGGACGAACTGCACGGCGACACGGGCCTGCGCAGGCCAGTCCGCGTACGGCGTGTTGCGGCCATAGCCGACGAGATCGCGAGGATAGGGTATTGACGACATGGTGACTCCCGGCGTTTTCGGTTGACTGGTCCTTGCTATCGTTTGACGCTGAAGGCGAGCCAGGGATTGACCGGGCCCTTCTCGGGCTCGTTCATGCGACGCTCGCAATCCTCGAGGTGGTGCTGCATGGCGGCCTTGGCCCCCTCTGCATCGCGGCGCGCAAGCTTCTCCAGGATGTCCTGGTGCTCGCTGTACGAGCACGCGGTCGTGCCGGGCGTCGCCACGCCGGCCATTGCTGTGTCGGGTGCCGACACGTCGAAGGTGTCGTAATACGCGATGATCAGCGTGGTGCGCGCGCACAGGCTTTGCAGCATGGCCGTCAGTACGTCGTTGTCCAGAAGCCGCGCCATCTCGACATGAAAGGCGTTCGACAGCCGCAACCAGCTGACGCGATCGCCGCGCTCGAAAGCCTTGCGTTCGTGATCCACCATGTCGTACAGCGGCGCCAGGCGCGCCTGAAGGTCCGACATAGCGAGCAGAAGGTCGATCACCATGCACTCCAGCGCGCGGCGCATCTGGAAGACATCACGCGTTTCCTTGCTGCTGGGCTGCCAGACAAACGCGCCGCGGTTTGGCTCGATGACCACGATCCTGTCGTGAGCGAGCTGCGACAGGGCGCTGCGCACTACGGCACGCGAACACGAGAAGATGGCGCACAGCGTCGCTTCGGTGAGTTTGGTGCCGGGCAGCAGTCGCCGATCCATGACGGCGTCGAAGATATCGTCATAAACCCGGTCCGCTTCGGTGCGGCGACCGGCGGACGGCAGGCCGCCGTAGCTTGCGCCGCGCAACGAAGAGGCTTTCGGCGCCTCGAGAGTGAGCATGGAATGGCTCCGGTAAGGTGTTGACAATTATTGGCGTGGGGAACAGAATCGTCAACATAAATTGTTGACAATCCTGACGGAGACGCCGTGGGCCGACTATCCACCCATGTCCTGGACACCATGCACGGCGTGCCCGCCCAGGGTGTGCGACTGCAGCTCTACCGACTCGACGGCGACGCGCGCACGCTTCTGAAGGAGGCCGACACCAACGCCGACGGCCGCTGCGACCCGCCACTGCTCGCAGGCAGTGCCTTCCAGGCCGGAACCTACGAGCTGGTCTTTCATGCCGGCGAGTACTTCGCGGCTCGGGGCGTCGAGGTTCGCCAACCTCGGTTCGTCGACCAGGTCGTCCTGCGGTTCGGCGTCGCCGATGCGGCGGAAAACTACCACGTGCCATTGGTCGTCACGCCTTGGGCCTGGTCCACCTATCGGGGCAGTTGATTCGCCTGACAACGGCGGTGCTCCCCACTACCCGACGAGACCAACATGGACGCCTTTGCCCTTGAGTACGGCAACCTGCTGCTGCGATGGCTGCACGTCGTCGCCGCCATCGCCTGGATAGGCGAGTCGATTTATTTCGTCATGCTGGACAACAGCCTCCGTGCCCCGCGCGACGAACACGGCAAGAAACGCGGCGTCTTCGGCGAGATGTGGGCCGTACACGGCGGCGGCTTTTATCACAACCAGAAGTACCTCACGACGCCACCGGAGCTGCCGGATGACTTGCATTGGTCCTTCTGGAAGGCGTACACGACCTGGTTGTCCGGATTTGCGCTGTTTGCCGCGATGTATCTGGCCCGGTCCGACCTGTATCTGGTCAATCCTGCGAGTCCCTGGGCCTGGGCGGCGGGCATGAGCGGCCTGCAGGCCGGGATGCTCGCCGTTGCGTTTCTCGTCGCGGGCTATCTTGTGTATTCGCAACTGTGCCGGCGCATCAGCCCCAACATGGAGCGGGACGGCGTGTTGAGCCTTGCCGTCGGGGTGATGATGGTGCTGGTTGCCTACCTGACGATGCAGATCTTCCCGGGCCGGGCGGCGTTCCTGATCACCGGCGCCGTGATGGCGACCTGCATGTCGGCCAACGTCTTCTTCTGGATCATTCCGGGACAACGGCGCATGGTGACGGCCCTGAAGGCCGGACGGACACCCGATCCGCTGGACGGCATGCGCGGCAAGCAACGCTCGGTGCACAACACATACTTCACGCTGCCCGTCGTCTTCCTGATGCTCAGCAATCACTATTCGTTCACCTACACCAGCGCCCATGGCTGGATCATCATGAGCCTGTTCATCTTGGCGGGCGCGGTCATACGCCAGTACTTCGTGCTGCGTCACCTGGGCAAGAATCAACTGGCTTACCCGGCTGCGGGCATCGTGCTGCTGTTGGTCGTCGGATGGCT
>Ga0182739_1002928_pt1 | contig 15452 bp, 14 predicted proteins | sample eDN5th30CBELigBY_FD_128873 | JGI IMG/M metagenome (GOLD analysis project Ga0182739, IMG submission 128873) | Enriched backyard soil microbial communities from Emeryville, California, USA - eDNA 5th pass 30_C BE-Lig BY (version 2) (version 2) | ecosystem: Environmental > Terrestrial > Soil >... | reverse complement strand
AGCTCGGGATGGAGGGCAGCCATCCCCGTGCCGTACTTGGAGAGGGACGCCGGCCGGTGGCCGTGCCGCCACAGCGTGCGGTCGAGGGCGCCGGCGCGCTGACCCGACTTCGTCTCGACGATGACCGAGCGGGGGAGGGTCAGCGTGCTGCCGTCCGCGCCGAGCCAGGTGAGGTCGACGTCGATCGTCGCGCGCGAGGGGTCGCCCCCCGCGACGGCCGGCAGCAGCAGCGTGGCCCGGCGGTAGCGCGTCACGAGAACGGGGGCGAGGGTCTCGGCGAGCTGCGACGCGCCGGGGATGCCGGCATCGGCGAGCAGATCGGTCGCGTAGGCGACCGCCTCGTCGTCGAGGACGTCCCCGGCGACCGGCACGCGGTCCTTGACGGTCGCGGAGCGCGCTCCCCGCGTCTTGACCTCCAGGAACGATCCGCCCGAGTCGAGGTAGGTCCTGGCGCGGACCTTGAACCGCCGGCGTCGCCCGCGTGCCGCGCCGAAGTAGCTGTCGAGACCGGGGGTGTCGAAGTACTGCGACGCATAGCGCAGGGCGCGCTCGCCGCCCATCTCGAGGATCTCGCTGCCGGCGGGGAGCTCCTCGAGCACGGCGGGAAGGTCGGCGGCGGGGAGGAGGTACTTGCGGTCCACCCGTGTCTGGAGCTCGGCGGCCGCGTTGAGCTGCGCGAGGTCGACGGCGGGGAGGCAGGTGAGGGCGGACAGGCTCGCGCGGGCGGGGAGCGACCGGGCCGGGGCGAGGGCGTTCATCGTCCGGCCTGCGCGATCGACTCGTGGCTGCGGCGTGCGGGCGCCGCGGCTCCGGCGGGGCGTGCCGTGTAGCGGATGTCGACCGTCGTCGTGTCGGACACGAGGTCGAGGCTGCGGATCGAGAGGCGGTGCACAGGGGCGCCGAGGAGCTCTTCGACGGCTGCCCGCGCCTGCTCCTCGTCGGGGTAGGCGCGGTCGAGCACGAGCGACTGCTCACGCGAGCGGCGCAGGAGGGCGGGGCTGTCGACGACGGCGAGCACGCCGACCACGAGCAGCATGAGTCCCGCGGAGGTCCAGCTGACCGTCGAGGAGAGACCGGCGATGAGTCCGAGTGCGAGGGCGGCCAGGTAGTACGCCATCTCGCTCTGCTCGATCTCTCGCGAGCGCAGCCGGATGATGGAGAGCACACCGAACAGGCCGAGCCCGAGTCCGGCCCCCACCGTCGTCTGGGCGAGCACGAGCGAGACCGCCAGCACGCCGACGTTCACGCCGACGAAGGCGACGGCGAGGTCGCGGCGCCGGTGGCGCGGGTAATAGACGGCGAAGGCGAGCGCGCCGATGGCGACGAGGTCGATGGCGATGACGGCGAGCAGATCCATGAGAACTCCTGACGGTTGTGTCCGGAGTTCTATTGAGCGGTCTGCTCCTATGCGCTTCCTATGCCCCGCATCGGGCCGGGTTACGAATCGGTGAACGGCGTCAGCGCGCGGGCGTGGTGGTGTCGATCGCCTCGCGCAGCGGGCGCCGCATCGCGTTCCAGTAGTGCACGGGCGTCAGCCGGGTGAGGATGTCGACGAGGCGCGCCTCGCGGCCGATCATCGTGCGCGGACGGCGGCGGAGGGTCGCCTCGACGATGCGGCGCGCGGCATCCTCGGGGGCGGTGTGGTACATCCGGGCCTGCGCCTGGGCGGCACGCTGCGCGATCGCGGGGTCGAGGGCGGCCGCGTAGCGTCCGTGCAGGATGATGCCCGTCTTGACCCCCGCGGGATAGATCGCGCCCACCGTGACCGTGCCGTCCTCCAGCTCATGACGCAGCGCCTCGGTGAAGCCGCGCACGGCGTACTTGCTCATCGCGTAGGGGATGCGGCCGGCGGGGGCGGCGAGGCCGTAGATCGACACGAGGTGGGTGATGTGGGCGGCGGGCGCGCGCCGCAGTGCGGGCAGGAGCGCCTGGGTGACGTTGACGGTGCCCCACAGGTTCACGTCCATGAGCCAGCGCATCTCCTCCATCGTGAGCTGGTCGATGCTGCCGAGCATGGACGAGCCTGCGCACGTGATGAGCGTCTGCACGTGCGGGTGGGATGCCGACACCTCCTCGGCCAGCGCGGCGACGGCGGTGTCGTCGGCGAGGTCCACGACGTGGGTCGTGTGGCCCGTGCCCTCCAGCGTCTGCGCCGTCGCGGCGAGTCCCTCGGGGTTGCGGTCGACCAGGGCGATGCGTGCGCCTCGCCGTGCGAGCTGCCGGGCGACCTCCGCTCCCATCCCGCTGGCGGCTCCCGTGATGACGCTCGTCGCGCCCGTGACATCCAGTTCCGGCATCCTCGCCTCTCCTCGCCCTCTTCGCTCGATTCTCGCCGATGACCTTCCGTAGGATCGACACAGGGAGATTCGTGGCTGAGAACGCAAAGCGGGCGCGCACCCGCGACGTCGTCGCCGAGGGGCTGTACATCGCCTCGGCGGCCACGCGGCTGAGCCTGAAGAACACGATGCTCGTCCACATCCTCGCCGACGGCGAGGACTTCGACATCGAGCGCTATGTCCCCGAGGCCCGCGAGGTGCTGCTGACCCTCGCCGCCGAGGCGGAGGCGGACGCCGAGCGTGCCGAGCGCGAGCGGAAGCTGGCGCGCCGGCGCTTCACGGAGTCCTACGGCACGCACGACTATCGCAGCCGCGACGTGCGCAACCTGCGCCGCAGGCGGAAGCAGTCGCTCCACGTCGCGGAGGAGCTCAGGGCGCGCGCGGACGACCGCGAGGAGCTGGGCAAGCTGATCGTCGACGCCCGCGATGCGGCGTGGGCGGAGGTCGCGAAGAACATCGACCGGACGCTCCGCATCGAGGCGGCGCGTCCCGATCTGGAGCCCGACTACGACCGGATGCGCACCGCGCGCATGCAGGCCCTGCGCCTGGTCGATCTGCCCAAGCTGCGCGCGCGCCGTCGCAGCATCGACAAGCAGGTCGAGCATCGCGAGCAGGGCATCGTGCCCGATCTGCTCGCCCCTTCCGCGCCCTCGGCCCCCGGCGGCTTCGACCCGGCCGAGCTGGAGTAGGCCGATTCGATCGATCGCGCGGGATCATGTAGGCTGGACGCTGGTCTTCGCGAGAGCGGATGCCGTGCGCCCGTAGCTCAATGGATAGAGCATCTGACTACGGATCAGAAGGTTAGGGGTTCGAGTCCCTTCGGGCGCGCACTGTGTTGAGACAGTAAAAGAGGAAGCCCGCGGATCCCCGCGGGCTTCCTCTTTTCCGTCGCGCCCGCCGCCCGCCTCCGCTGTTCATCCGGCCGGAACCGGGTCCATCGGGCTTCGTCCGGGCGGAACCGGACGGATGACGGTGCGCGTCTCGCGGGTCATCCGGCAGGAACCGGGCCCACCGGCCCCCATCCGTGCGGAACCGGACGGATGACGGTGCGCACAGAAGGGGGACGAGGGCGGGCTAGGCGCGGGCGGCGTCGAAGCCGCGGCGGGTGGCGGCGATGAAACGGGCGACGGCCTCGTCGGGGGCGGGATCGCGCAGCACCCCGGAGGTCGAGCCGGTGCCTGCGGCGCCGGCGCGCATGATGCGGAAGGCGTCGTCGGGGGCGCTCACGCCGCCCGCGTGCATCATCAGCACGTCGGGCGCGGCGGCGCGGACGCGGGCGTCGATCGCCTCGATCCAGGGGCGCTCTGAGGCCTCCGCCCGCCCGATGAGCGCGGGCGGCTCGTACAGGACGATCGTCGGCGCGAGGGGGAGGAGGTCCATCGCCTCCGCGTCGCTGCCCGCGCACACCATCGTCATGAGGCCGTTCTCGCTCGCGCGCGTCACGGTGCGGCGGATGCCGTCGGCGTCGAGCGGGTTGCTGTCGTGGTTGAGCATGACGCCGTCGGCGCCGGCGTCGACGAGGGACTCCGCGATGACGCGGCCGACACTCGGGCCGATCTCATCGGCATCCATCGACTGCGCGAAGACGAACACGCCGGGGACGGCGTCGCGCACCGGCGCGATGAGCGGCGCGGGCACGGTGAAGATCACCGACACGGCGTGCTCGGCGCCCGCGGCCGCCGCCTCGGTCGCGACGTCCACGACCTCGGCCAGCCGGAGCAGGTTCTTCGGGCCGACCTCGAAGAAGGGGGCCGCAAGACGCCGGGAGGTCGCGTCGGCGGAGCGGAGAGGCGCCATGTGGGGTTTGTCCCGTCAGGCCGTGCGCGCGAGGCCGCCGGCGGGCTCGACGAGCACGACGTCGACGCCGGCGGGAATGGATGCCAGGGCCTCGTCGTCGGCGGAGGCGTCGGTCACGACGACGTCGACGTCGTCCAGCTCGGCGACGCGCGACATGAGCACGCGTCCGAGCTTGGAGTGATCGAAGGCGAGGAGGACCCGGTCGGCGCGTTCGAGCGCGAGCCGCTTGCCCGCGGTCTCGTCGGGGTCGTAGTCGGTGAGGCCGCGCGTCGGGTGCACGCCGCTGATGCCCATGACGTAGGTGTCGACGTTGTAGTGCTGCAGGTCGTCGGCGCGGGTCGAGCTGGTCGTGACCATCTCCGAGGACTTGAGGCGTCCGCCGAGCAGGAAGATCTCCATGCCCGGCTCCTGCGCGAGCTCGGTCGCGATGAGCAGGCTCCGGGTGAGGACGGTGAGCGACTTGCCGCTTCCGATGAGCGCGTGGGCGACGGCCAGCACGGTGCTGCCGCCGTCGAAGAAGACCACCTCGCGATCGGCGATGAGGTCGGCTGCGGCCCGTCCGATGTGCGCCTTCGTGATGTGCGCGCTGTCGGCGCGCGCGGAGAGGGTCGGCTCCTGGTTCTTCGCGTCGACGATCTCGGCGCGGCCGCCGATGAGGCGACGGACGACGCCGTCGGCTTCGAGCGCCTCGAGATCGCGGCGGATGGTCATCTCCGAGACGCCGAAGTGCGCGGCGAGGCTCGGGATGTCGACTTCGGTCCCGTCGCTCATGAGCGACTGGATCTCTGCTCGCCTCCGCGAGGGTGATCGTCCAGCCATGTGACCTTCCGCTCCTCCCTGGGTCGCGCCGTCGATCGGGTCGCCGGCGATTGATTCGAGAATCTATCACAGTATGTTTCGTGAATGTAACGAAATCACATGATCGATTCGCCCTATTGCGCCAGCAATGTGATTGCTTTACATTGCTCTGTAACAGGCTCACACTTTACGGAGCGCTGTCCGATCACCCGACCGGAAGGACTCTGATGTACCGCTTCACTCGCACCGCCCCCGACGGGCGACGCACACTTCTCCGCCGGGGCGCCGTCGCCGTGGCCGCATCGGCCACGGCCGCCCTCGTCCTCGCCGGCTGCACGAGCGGCGGTGGCGGCGACGTCGACCCCGCCGACGCGAACGGCTGGTCGCAGGAGTTCGCCGGCACCGAGCTGAACGTCCTCGCCGAGGCGACGCTGAACTCCGACATCCTCGCCCAGCTCGCCCCCGAGTTCACCAAGATGACCGGCATCGAGGTGAACATCGAGACCGCGCCGTTCGCCCAGCTCGTCCAGAGCGTCACCCTGGACTTCTCCACGGCCCAGGGCGACTACGACGTCGTCTCGATCCCCTACGACTACCTCGGCGCTTACGCGGGCAGCGGCTACCTGGAGGAGATCACGCCGCTCATCGAGGCCAACGCCGACAAGGTCAGCGACGAGTTCGACCCCGACGACATCATCCCCGGACTCTGGGACACCGCCGCCCTCTGGGACGGCAAGTACTACGGCATGCCCTCCAACAGCGCCGTGACGATGATGATGTACCGCAAGGACCTCCTGGAGAACGAGACCGAGAAGGCCGACTTCCAGAAGGAGTACGGCTACGAGCTCGCCCCCGCGACGACGTGGGAGCAGTACCGCGACATCGCCGAGTTCTTCACGCGGGATGCCGGCGAGCAGCTCGCAGGCGAGACGCTCACCGACCCCGTCTACGGCGTCACGATCGCCGGCAAGCGCCACGAGGCCGCCGTGTTCGAGTGGATGAACTACGCCAACGCGTTCGGCGGCGGCGTCGTCTCCCCCGAAGGCGACCTGATCGTCGACAGCCAGGGCTCGATCGACAGCCTCGAGTACATGAGCTCGCTCGGCGAGTTCTCCCCTCCCGGCTACACGTCGGCCACGTGGGACGAGGTGACCGCCCAGCTGCAGCAGGGCATCGCCGTCCAGGCGATCTCGTGGGGCGACACCGCGGGCGCCATGGAGGATGCCGAGCAGTCGGCGGTCGTCGGCAAGATGGGCTACGGGGACGTCCCCGTGCTGAACGAGGGTGAGGACCACCACGCCCTGCACGGCGCGTGGACCTACACGATCAGCACGCAGGCCAGCGATGTGGATGCCGCCTACCTCTTCACCGCGTGGGCGCTGTCGTCCTCCGTGCAGAAGAAGATCGGCGAGCTCGGCGGCGTTCCCGCCACGCGCTCCGCGTTCGAGGACCCCGAGCTCGTCGCCGCGCTGCCGTCGTGGCCGCAGCAGCTGAGCAGCCTCGAGAACGCGCTGGCCCGTCCCCGCAACGCCGAATGGCCGCAGATGCTCGAGCAGCTCGCCCTCCAGGTCTCCAACGCCCTCGTCGGCGACGCGACCGCGGCGAAGGCGCTCGGCGACGCGCAGTCCGCGATCACCGGCATCCTCGGCGACAAGCTCCCGCTGAAGGCGTTCTGACCGTCATGTCCACCGTTGCAGACCGCTCCCCTCGGACGCAGGCGCCGGCTCCGGCCGCCCGCCCGCGTCCGCGGGGGGCGGCGCGCCGCCAGCTCTGGACCCGTGTGGGGATGCAGGCGCCGAGCCTCGTCATCCTCGTGCTGGTCCTCGCGTTCCCGCTCGTCTACAGCGTCACGCTGAGCCTCCAGTCGTACAGCCCCGTCGACCCCGCCGCCGACGGCCACTGGGTGGGGTTCGACAACTACGCGCGGATGTTCCAGGACGCGCAGTTCGGCCAGGCCGTGCTCGTGACGATCGCGTACGTCGTGCTCGCCGTCGCGATCCAGACCGTCCTCGGCACCGTCATCGGCGTGTGGCTGTCGCGACTCATGCGCACCCGCCGTCTCGTGACCTCCTTCCTGCTGCTGCCGATGATCGCGACCCCGCTCGTGGTCGGCCTCATGTTCAGCTTCGGCCTGAACCCGCAGTTCGGGTACATGACCGGCTTCCTGCGGGCGATCGGCCTCGTCGGCGAGGGCGGCGTGCTCGACAGCGCGACGGGGGCCTTCTCGGCCCTGGTCGTCATGGACGTGTGGGAGTGGACGCCGTTCATCGCCCTCATGGTGCTCGCGGGGCTGTCCGCCGCGCCGCAGGCGCAGATCCAGGCCGCCGAGCTCGACGGGTGCAACACCGCCCAGCTCTACTGGTACGTCATGCTGCCCATGATCCGTCCCGTCATCGGGGTCGCGATCCTCTTCCGCGCCACCGAGGCGATCCGTCAGTTCGACCAGATCTACATCCTCACCGGCGGCGGTCCGGGCGCGGCGACGACCGTGAACGACATCTTCCAGTACCGCGTGAGCTTCACCGCCTTCGACATGAGCTACGGCGCCGCGCTGGGCGTCACGACGTTCCTCGTCGTCGCGGCCCTCGCGTGGCTCCTGTTCCGCTTCCTCAACCGAAAGGACGCGCAATGACCAGCACGGCCGCGACAGAGAGCACGCGCGCGATCATCACCGGCCGGCGCGGGGCCACGCAGCCCGCGCCGTCGGCGGGCGTGCGGCGGCGGGTGCTCCGCATCGTCATCGGCGTCGTCGCCGCGGCGATCATCGTCGTCTACCTTTCGCCGATCGTGTGGCTGGTCCTCACGTCGTTCAAGGACCGCGTCGACATCTTCTCGACGTCGCCGAGCCTCCTGTTCACGCCGACCCTCGACAACTACATCGAGGCGTTCGTCGACAAGGGGTTCACCGACAACCTGATCAACTCCGCCGTCGTGGGCGTCGTCTCGACCCTCATCGCCCTGGTCGTCGGGGTGCCCGCCGCCTACAGCCTGAGCCGCGCGAACAGGGGCGAGTCGTTCATGATGGCCCTGCTGGCGGCGCGGCTGCTGCCGGCGATGGTGCTGGCCGTCCCGCTCTTCGTGCTCGCCTCGTCGCTGGGGCTGCGCGACACCTACTTCGCGCTCGTCGCGGCGCACCTCACGTTCGCGCTGCCGTTCACGGTGTGGATGATGCGCGGGTTCTTCCTGGCGGTGCCCACCTCGCTCGACGAGGCTGCGCGGCTGGACGGATGCGGCGAGTGGCGGACGTTCGGCAGCGTCATCCTGCCGATCGTCAAGCCGGGCCTGGCCGCCACCGCGATCTTCTGCCTCATCAACTCGTGGAACGAGTTCCTGTTCGCCCTCGTGCTGACGGGGCGGCACACCGAGACGCTCCCCGTGGCGATCCCGAGCCTCATCACCCCCATCGGCACGTCGTGGGGTCAGGTCGCCGCGGTCGGAACCGTGACGATCCTGCCGGTCCTCATCATCGCCTTCATCGTCCAGAAGCACATCGTCGCCGGCATGACCGGCGGTGCCATCTCCGCCGAATGACCCATCGCCGGCCGCGGCGTCCCGTCGCGCCAGGCCCACGTACCCGCACCAAGGAGCGTACGATGCTCGTCCAGTCCCATTCCTTCGTCGTCACCACGCCGGCGCGCCAGGAGTTCTTCGACGTCACCGACCGGGTCGCCGAGCTCGTCGCGCAGGCGGGCGTCGCCGAGGGCGTCGTGATCGCCTACACGCAGCACACGAGCTGCTGCGTGTTCATCCAGGAGGAGTCCGAGGACGTGACGTACTACGGCACGCAGCTGATCCTGCAGGACACCCTCAACGTGTTCGCGAAGATCGTCCCGCCCGCCCGGCACGAGGGCCAGTACCTGCATCCGGGCCCGATCCACATCAAGAACGCGGCCGAGCTGCGCGGCGAGCACCCGTCGTGGGGGCTCAACACCGACGGGCACATCATCTCGTCGGTCATGGGGCGGTCCGAGACGGTCCCGGTGCACGCGGGCGCCCCCGTGCTCGGGGAGTTCGGCCGGATCTACTTCGGCGACCTGGATGCCGTCCGCGAGCGCGACAGGACCGTCTTCGTCACCGTCATGGGACAGGCGGCAGCGGCCGCCGAAGCCGCCCCGGAGGTCGCGGCCGAGTGAGCCCGCTCGTCTACGCCGTCGACCTGGGCTCCACCAACATCAAGGTGGTGCTCTACGACGACACCCTGGCGCCGCTGGCCTCGGCGAGCCGTCCCGTCCGCTACGACCGGGACGCCGACCGCGTCGAGTTCGACGCCGACGAGGTCGTCGACGCCGTGATCGCGCTCATCGGCGACTGCGCCCGGGATGCGGTGGCGCCCGCCGACCGGGAGGCGATCATCGCGGTGACGGGCCAGGCCGAGTCGCTCGTCCTCGCCGATCGGACCGGGCGGGCGACAGGCCCCGCCATCTCGTGGATGGACGAGCGCTCGCACGTCGAGGCCGCGGAGATCGCGGCGGCGTTCGATCCCGCGACGGCGTTCGCGGTGACGGGGGAGCCCGCACCGATCCCGACGTGGCCCGCGACGAAGCTGCGCTGGCTCGCGAAACACCACCCCGGGGTGCTCGGGGCCGCTGCCCACGTCCTGATGATCAAGGACTACCTCCTCCTGCGACTGACCGGACGCGCGGTCGGCGAGGAGACGACGCGCGGCTTCACCTACCTCTACGACGTCCCGGGTCGCCGGTACTGGGACGAGATGGTCGCGTTCTGCGGCGTGCGCCCCGAGACCCTCCCCGAGCTCGTCCCGGCGGGGGCGGTCGTCGGATCGGTGCGCGACGAGGTGCGCGCGCTGCTGCCGCCCGCGGCGTCCTACGCCGTCAACGCCGGCGCCCTCGACCACTTCTGCGCGATGGTGGGCACCGGCTCCTACCGGCCCGGCGCCGTCAGCGCCTCGGCCGGAACCGTGCTCGCGCTGTCGATGCTCGTCGACGAGCCCGTCCCCGACCCGGTGCTGGGCGCCTCGCTGCACCCCGGCATCCGCCCGGGCGAGACCGTGCTGTTCACGTGCGCCGACAGCGGCGGGGTCTGCCTCTCGTGGTTCCAGGAGCAGATCGCCGGCCAGGACGACTACGACGCGCTCGAACAGGAGCTCCCCGCGCGCGACCCCGCCTCCGCGCCCCTCTTCCTGCCGTACCTGACCGGGGTCAACCCGCCCGACTTCGATCCGCAGGCGCGGGGGGCGTTCGTCGACCTGCACCTGCGGCACGACAGGGTGGACCTCGCGTACGCCGTGATGGAGGGGGTCGCGCACCTGCTCCGCCGCAACATCGTCGCGCTCGCCGAGCGCGGCCACGCCGTCGACGCCGTCGTGTCGGCCGGCGGCGGCACGGCGTCGCGATTCTGGAACCAGCTCAAGGCCGACGTCACCGGGGTCGAGCTGCGGGTTCCCCACGAGGCGGAGGCCGCCTGCCGCGGGGCCGCGCTCCTGGCGCTCGCCGCGGCGGGCGTCGTCTCGTCGATCGACGACACCGCCCGGCTGCACCGGCCGGACGACGAACGCTTCCCGGCGCGGCACGACACCCTCCGGCGGGCGCGCTACGACGCGTTCGACTCCGCACTGACGCGCCTGTACGGCGCGGGACATCCCCGAGACGAGGAGAGACCATGATCCTTTGCTGTTCCAGCCCGATGGTGCCAGGGAGCACGCTGACGGAGAAGGCCGACCGGCTGCGCGAGTGGGGCTACGACGCGATCGCGGTGTTCCAGCCGCTCGCCGAGTGGAACGACGGCGTCCACGCGGAGCTGCGGGAGCTCGAGTCGCGCACGGGAGTGCGGCCGGTCGAGTTCGTCCTGATCGACGACATCTACGGCAAGGCGATGTCGCCCGACGAGGGGCTGCGCGCCGCCTGCCGCGACATGTACCGCCGCGCCGTGGACGTGTGCGCGGAGCTGGGCATGGTGACCGAGATCGAGTACGAGTACGGCCCGCAGGACCCGATGCCGCTGTTCGACCCTTACCAGCAGCCGTCCGCCGCCGACGAGGAGCGCTTCACGGAGTTCTACCGCGAGCTGCTCGACCGGGTCGCCGGCTCTCCCGCATCCGTCCTGCTCGAGCCGCTCAACCGCTACGAGAGCCGCTACCTGAACTCGGTCGCCGACAACCTGCGCGTCCTGGAGACGGTGGCGCACCCGAACGCGGGCCTGCTGCCGGACACCTTCCACATGTCGATCGAGGAGGCCAGCATCCCCGCCGCCCTCCGCGCGGCCGGCGACCGCGTCCGCCACGTGCACCTCGGCGACAGCAACCGCCTCCTCCCCGGCGGCGGGTTCCTCGACTGGCCCGCGATCTTCGCCGCACTGCGGGAGATCGGCTACGACCGCGCCGTCAACCTGGAGTGCTCGACCGAGGGCGACCCGGGCGTCACCCTGCCGCGGACCGCCGACCGCCTGCGCGAGCTCGTCCTGAGCGCGTAGCGGCGGCCCCACCGACTCATCACAGACCAACGAAGGAGAACCCCCATGGACACCAACCTGAACGGAAGGACCGCCGTCGTCACCGGCGGCGCACGCGGAATCGGCTACACGGTCGCGCGCGCACTGGCCGCAGAGGGCGCGGACGTCGCGCTGCTCGACCTGCTCGACACCGTCGAGGACAGCGCCCGGACGATCGCCGACGACTACGGCGTCCGCACGATCGGCCTGCACCTCGACGTGACGGACCAGGATGCCACGACCGCCGCATTCGACCGCATCCGCGCCGAGCTCGGCGTGCCGCAGATCCTGCTGACGGCCGCGGGGATCGAGATCAACGGCGACTCCGTCGACGTGACCGCCGCCCAGTGGCGCAAGGTCATCGACGTCAACCTCACCGGCACGTTCTTCTCGGCGCAGGCCTTCGGCCGCGGCCTGCTCGAAGCCGGCCTCTCCGGCAGCGCCATCATGATCGCCTCGATGTCGGGGCTCATCGTCAACGTCCCGCAGTGGGCCGCGTCGTACAACTCCTCGAAGGCCGCCGTCGCGCACCTGGGCAGGTCGCTGGCAGTCGAGTGGGCGCCCTCCGGCATCCGCGTGAATTCGATCGCGCCCGGCTACGTGCTGACCGATCTCACGCGCGAGATCCTCGAACGGGAGCCCGAGCTCGAAGCCGGCTGGGTCGCGATGATCCCGCAGGGCCGCATGGCCACGCCGGAGGACCTGACGGGGCTCGTCGTCTTCCTCGCGTCGGACTCGTCGAGCTACCTGACCGGCCAGCAGATCGTGATCGACGGCGGCTACACCGCCGTCTGACCCGCGTTCGCCCCTTCCTCCGGCCGAAACCGCGTCCATCGCGGCCCATCCGTGCGGAAGCGGCCGGATGAGGGAGCACGTGCATCCTTCATCCGGTCGATACCGTCGCCATCGCGGCCCGTCCGTGCGGAAGCGGCCGGGTGAGGGAGCGCGTGCGGGGCGCGCTACAGGGGCGAGACGCGCAGCCAGGTGACGCCGAGCGGGGGCAGGGTCACGCCCTCGTCGAGGTCGACGTCGCACTCGTGCAGCAGGTCGCGGGCGATCCGCTCGAAGCCGGACAGCGTCAGCGGATCGACCGTCACCTCTTCCGTTCCGACGTTCGCCAGGACGAGCACCCGCCGGTCGCCGGCCGGGCGCTGGTATCCGATGACCGACGTGTGCGGAGTGTGGAAGCCGATGACCTCGCCGCCTGCCAGCTCGGGCGTCGCCTGACGCACCGAGACGAGCTTCGTCAGCCTGCGGTGGATGCGGCCTGCCGCGGTCCGGTCGTCGTGCCGCGCCGCGTACCGATCGCGCGGCCGGTGCCCGCGGTGCACCCACCGGACGTCGTCGCGGCGCTCCGGATCGTCGGCGCACGAGTAGTCGTTCAGCTGGGCGACCTCGTCACCCAGCCACAGCACGGGAAGGCCCCCGGCCGACAGCGCGAGCGCATGCGCGAGGACGACGCGGTCCTCGCCGCCGGCATCCTCCGCCTCGACCCCCGCGAGGGATGCCGTCGTGCCGGCGACGGCGGGACCGTCCGCACCTGCGCCTTCCACGCGCAGCCCCCGGGCGAAGGCGTCCGCCGTGACGCCCGTGTAGAAGTCGGTCAGGAAGCGCCGGTGCGCGGCCGCATCGATGCCGAGCGCGGCGGCATCCTCGTCGGAGAACCCCCATCGGAGAGCGTCCTGCGAGCGCACGGACGTGACGCGCGTCGCATCGTCGGGCTGCGCCGCGCGACGGTCCAGGGCGCGCTGCGTCAGGCGCCCGTCGCCCGTCGCGAGCGCCTCCCAGACGAGGGTCGCCGGCAGGTCGTCGTCCACCAGCCCGCCACCGGAGACGGAGGCCGACAGCACGGTGCCGGGCGCGGCCATCGCCCGCACGGCGTCGAGCGCCGACACGAGGAGTGCGCCCCGTGCGGGCGAGGCGTCTGCGCCGACGGATGCCGGGGCGTCGATCCGCAGCACCTCGGCCCCCCGGTTCGCGAGGAGGAGCATGACGCGCGCGAGGGCGCCGAGCGCCTCCGGACCGTCCAGCGCGACGCCGGCCGGGGCCGGCACGTCGACGCCGAGCGAGATGCCCGCCAGCCGCAGGTCGGCGGCGAGCTCTCCGAGCCTGTCGAGCGTCCCGAGCCCCGGGTCGACGCGGACCTCGACGTCCTCGCCGTCCTCGAACAGCGACAGGAGGTGCAGGTAGGTCAGTCCGAGCTCGCGGAGATACGGGATCTGGTCGCCGACGCCGGCGAGGTTGCCGCCGTAGCGGCCGGCGTCGCACGCGCCGCCCAGCATCCGCTCGGACGTCAGCCGGTCGGGGTGGGCGAGGTGCTGCCCGTCCCGCACCTTCAGATCGAGGGGGCGTGCGTTCCACGACGCGGATGCCCTCACGACGAGGTCGGCGAGGACGGCCTGCCGTTCGGGATGCGCCGGGTACAGCTGTGTCACCGACGCGTGCAGGCGCGGGAAGTGCGCCTCGAAGCGGTCGCGGAAGGCGTCGTCGACCCGGCCCGCCGCGTCGAGGGCGTCGAGGGCGGCGTCGTGATCGTCGTCGAGCGTGCCGAACGGCGTGGCATCCGGGGCGGTCATGGTGCTCCTCTCGCTGCCGTCCACCCTAGAACGCACCGGCGCCCGAGCACTCGGCGGATCGCGGCGACGGATGCGGCCCCCGCGGCCCTGGAACCGTGCCTCGGGGCGCGTTACGCTGGCGGCATGCGGCTCGTCCAGATCGCCCAGCACGCCGACGACCTCGACCGTGCCGCGGACTTCTACACGGTCCTGCTTGAGACACCTCCCGTCGCGAGGTTCGACGAGCCCGGGCTGCTGTTCTTCGACCTCGAGGGCACGCGGCTGCTGCTCGACCGCGCGGCGCCGTCGGCGCTGATCTACCTGCGGGTCGACAACGTCCACGACACGCTCGATCGGCTCGCGGGTCTCGTCGACGTGGTCACGCCGCCGCACGTCATCTTCACGCACGAGGACGACAGGCTCGGTCCCGCCGGGCACGAGGAATGGCAGGCGTTCGTCCGCGACAGCGAGGGCAACACGGTGGGCCTCGTCGCGTTCCCGCGCGCCTGACGGGCCGCCGTCGCGGGTTTCACGCGTACGCTCGAGGTGTGAGCGCATACGTCTCGGCGTTCGAGCTGTTCTCCATCGGCGTGGGACCCTCGAGCTCCCACACGGTCGGCCCGATGCGGGCCGCGAGGCACTTCGCCGCGCACGTGCGGCCGCTGATCGCATCCGTCACGCGGGTCGAGTGCGTGCTGTACGGATCGCTCGGCGCCACCGGCATCGGACACGGAACCCCCGACGCGGTCGTCGCGGGGCTTCAGGGACTCGACCCCGAGACGGTCGATCCGGACGCCGTGCGCGCGGCGTGGAGCGGGTGGACGGACGGATCCGACCTGCTGCTCGACGGTACGCACCCCGTGCCGTTCGCGCGCGCCGACATCGAGCTCGCGCCGCGCACGCGCCTGCCGGGCCACCCGAACGCCATGACCCTCCGCGCCTTCGACGGCGCGGGGACGGTGCTCGTGGAGGAGACGTACTACTCGGTCGGCGGAGGGTTCATCCGGCGCGAGGGCGAGGGGCAGGCGGTCGCCGCCGCGCCCTTCCCGTTCGGGTTCGACTCGGCTGAGGAGCTGCTGGCCCTGTGCGACGAGCACGGGTGGACGATCGCGGAGGTCGCGCGCTACAACGAGGAGGCGCTGCGATCCGAGGCGGAGGTCGCGGCCGGCCTCGACGCGATCTGGGATGCCATGGCCTCCTGCGTCGACGCCGGACTGCACGCCGACGGCGTGCTCCCCGGCATCCTGCGCGTGAAGCGTCGCGCGGGGGCGATCCGCGCGCAGCTGGAGGAGGCCGAGAGCGACGGGCGGCGGGAGCTGCCGGGGGAGTGGCTGGGCGCGTTCGCGCTCGCCGTCAACGAGGAGAACGCCTCAGGCGGTCGTGTCGTGACGGCGCCGACGAACGGCGCGGCGGGGATCGTTCCCGCCGTGGCGATGTACTGGTGGCGCTTCCTCGCCGACTCCGGTCTCGGCTCCGGCAACGCCGTCACGCCGTACGGCGAGCTCGTGGGCTCGGCGCT
>Ga0182739_1002927_pt1 | contig 15455 bp, 12 predicted proteins | sample eDN5th30CBELigBY_FD_128873 | JGI IMG/M metagenome (GOLD analysis project Ga0182739, IMG submission 128873) | Enriched backyard soil microbial communities from Emeryville, California, USA - eDNA 5th pass 30_C BE-Lig BY (version 2) (version 2) | ecosystem: Environmental > Terrestrial > Soil >... | reverse complement strand
CTTATTTCAATTTTTGTCAATTAGAATTTTTATCTTTTTAAAAATACTTTTTAATGATGAGATGTTTTTTTATTAATGTAAATTTTTAAATCAGGTTTATTTCCACTTAAAAAAATATAGCAGTTTTCTTATATAAAATACTAAATTCTAACAGATGATCTAAAGTTTGTTATTTCATAAAGCATCATAAAGTTTTAGTTTGGTAAGTTATTGCACCAAGGACAGTTTGCGAAGTTCTGAAGATATTCTTGCCAATTTTCCTTGGTTGCTGGTTTTCTACAACTTGCACAAGGTACAATTTCATTCTTGTCAACAGGATAACCAGTAATAATATCCAAAGCGGATTGAGTTTTACATTTCGGACAAGTAATACAGCTCTAACAATTATTAATACTTGAATAATTAAACAATTACATCAGCGATTTTGTTTTTGCAAACTTCACAAGTTTTTGTATCAAATGAATGTTCCTTCTTATGTTTCAAAGAAACTTCAACTAACCAGTCACTAATCTTTTGTTTTTCTTGTTCTGAAATAAGATTCTTCTCTGGTAAAGGAACTCCAAATGGCGATGGGAAATCCGTTGAAGCAAAATCAGGATTGTCTTCAAGATTATTACCATCTGGATCTTCAATTGCTTCATAGATATCCAAATATCTGTTTAATATCAAGAATGCAGTGCTTGTTAAGTTCTAAAAAAATAAAATAAAAGTATGAAAAGAATTTTACTTGTTTCTTAGCATTCATACCAGCTTCGTAGTACAACTTATCAATTCTAACAAGATCACTGTACCTCAATAATGAAATTGAGAGATCAGTAGTAAGTCTCTCAAGATTCTTCTTTTCTAAAACTGGCTTAAGGTTCAAAAGATGAGCAACAGTGAGATATTTGGTAAATTCTTTTCCAGCAGGAGTATTCCCTTCTCCTGTTTCTTCAAGACTTTCCACTAAATCATAAAGAGCTTTTCTAAGATCTCTAAGTTCTTTAGGGTCACATTCAGCAAAGATTTCCAAAGTTAAGGTTTTATAAGCAGCATAGAAATTAGGATTCTTTGGTAAACCATATTGAGCAAAGGCAGCAATAGTCTCTCCAAATCTTCCAGATTCCATCATGACCTTAGCATATCTCATTAAGTATTTTGTTAGAACTTGAGGAGATTGTTGTTCAGCGATCTTAAGAGCTTGATCCCAATTCCCTTGTTCAATCATCATAGCAATTCCCTTATCAACTTCTCCAAGATTGACTAAATCGGATCCCTGTCCTCCTCTCCCAGCTGCCATTTTTTGAGCATTCAAGATTTGTTCTTTGAGGCGATTGGCAAGTCCAGGATCTCTAATTTGAGCAACACATCCTTTTGCTCTATCAAATAATTCACCATCTAAAAGACATTCAACAGCCTCCTCATACATTCCAATATCTTCGTATTTTTCAGCAGCCTATTAAATTGTAAATTTTTGGAAGAAATTATTTATTACAGCTTCATGTTGTCTAATTTCCCAAAGACGCTTAGAAATAATGACAACAACATCTTGTAATCTACTCTTATCATGAACTCTGGCAACTTGAATTGCTCTTTCCCAAATATCTTTCTATTAAATATTATTATTTTATAATCCTTAAAAACCTACTAAAGTGAGAGGATCATCGAAGTGTTCTTTTCTAATTTCCAAATAAGTTTCAATGGCTCTTCCCCAATCACGACTTTCTTCCCAAAGTTTAGCTGATTGGAGTAATTGATCGCCTGATATGACTCCTTGGTTTTGACTAACAGCACTTCTATTAATCTTTTCAACAAGATTAGGAGCATGTTTCTTTGCTACTCTCAATGCTTCAGTATGTTGACCCATTTCTGTGTACATTTTAATAGCAAGATCAGGTTTTTTTGCTTGAATATAACATTGTTCTGCTTTTGCATAATCTCTTCTTTCCAAGAAGAATTTTCCTTGGTTCAAAAGAATACCAGCAACATTTTGAGGGTCATATTGACGAGCAACTTGTAATGCAGAGTGCCAGTCTCCTTGATGCTCATACATACTGATAGCTTCAGCAGGTTTACCTGCTTTAATAAACTCTTCTTCAGCTTCTTTATACCTTTTTTCATCTTCTAAGAATAAAGCATATTTCAAGTGAACATCTCTAATCTTATGTTTAGCATTTTGCTGGGCCATTTTAAATGCTTCTTGGAATTCGTTTCTATCAGTTAAGTATTCAATAACAGCGTCAACCAAGTTCATTTTTAATAACATTTTCATACCGACATCAGGACCCAATGACTCAGCCCATCTTTTAGCAAGTTCGCTTGTTTCCTTATCTGTTCCATTAATTCTGCATACACGAATGGCATCTTCCCACATAGCATTATTCTTGTACATTTCAACAGCTCCATGCCAAGCACCAGATTCAGTGTAGTGATACTCTGCTTGTTTGAAAGTTCCCTCTCTCTCAAGTTTTTGAGCAATAGAAAGATGAGTATCCCTAAGAAGATTTTTTCTGAATTTGGATACAAGACGAATCATATTATCATATTGACCAGCTTTCTTGTACATGTTAATAGCAAGGTCAGGTTCCTGAATTTCCATAAACAACCTTTCAGCTTCTTTGTAATGTCCTTCTTCTGCAAACTTTTGTCCAATACGAGCATACAATTGAACAATTTCACTTTCAGGAAGGTTCTCTCTGGCGATCTTAAAGGCAAGTTCCCATTTATTTACACGAATGTAAAGTTCAAAGGCTTCAACGGGAGCACCTGCTTTGACGTAGTATTTTTCAGCCAGATCATATTGCTTAACATCAGCATAATGCCTAGCAACTTGTTTATAGAAAGGTCTTGAAACTTCAGGAGGTTGATTTTGAAGTAATTGAATAGAAATATTCCATTGTCTAGCTTGAATAGCGGCTTCAATGGCCTTTTGGAATTGATTAGCTTCCTTATAATGATTAATAGCATTTTCAGTTTGTCTTTGAGACACTAACCAATCTCCCCATCTTTCTTCAAGTTGAGCAACAAGTGCAGGAGCTGCTTTTCTAGCAAGATCAACAGCTTTCTTGAACGCATTTCCTTCACAGTAAGAGTTCAAAGCCTTTTGAAGCATTTCAAGTTTTTCATAGAACTCACCAGCTTTTTCATGCATTCCTGCTTGAATAAGAGTTGTTGCGATTTTCTCAAGAAGATCTTGAGAATAATTGACAGCATAATTGCTTGCAATGAAAGCAGCTTTTGCTGGAAGACCTCCTTTTAAGTAGAGGTCAATAGCTCCTTCATAATCACCTTCATTTTCTTTCATTTCAGCAGCTTTGCCTTCTTGATTAGTATCAATTAACCATTTGAAATAGTTAGCTTTGAAATCTTTAACATCAGGATGATTTCTCTTTTCAGCAATCTTAATTGATTCAGTCCATTTGTGAAGTTCTTGATACATTTCCATAGCTTCTTCATCTTCATTTTGGTTCAAAAAGATGGTTTCGGCCTTATATAATTGTTTTTCTAAGATTGCAAGATGAGCTTGAGCTTTATAATACTCAAGACCATTTTCCTTTCCAGTTTGTTTCTTGTAATCATCCATCATTTTCAAGATTTTATGAAGATAGCTTGATCTTGCGACATCTCCCAAAGCACTATAACAACGTTCAGCAACAACAATATTTTGTTCTTCCAAAGCAACTTTAGCAAGAGTTTTCCAGTTGGCTTCGGTTTCAGGAGTCATTTCAAGAGGATCTAAAATTTCCATAGCCTTTACAAGGTCTCTAGCTTCGATGGCAAATCCAAATTCGATCAAAGGTTCATCAAGGGTATATCCAGCAGTAGTTCCACCATCATTTACAATAACCTCAGTTTTTCCTTCAGTTCTTTCAATGGTTTCAACATCACCTTTAATTGAGTAAATAGCAACCTTGTCTGGATTCTCGATTGAATACCAAACGCAAAGGTTACTTCTATTTTGAGCAACAACGACCTCAGAGTTTGGAACCCATTGAGCATAATTACAATAACTTAGGAGAGTATTTTTAACTTGATCCTTGATATTATAAAGGTAAAGTTGTTTTCTTTTGTCTCTGAATAAGAGTTTGTTTGCATGTGAGTTCAGTTCTAAGAAATCAATCTAATATAATATTAATCAAGATTATTGCAAATAAAATACCTTTTGGTCATGACTGATAGTAGCAACAAATGATGAAGTGTTAAGATCTTGGATAGTGATTGTCTGATTATCAAGAAGATAAGCAATCATTTTAGTGCTTTCACCTTGGGCATTTTGAATATAACTAAGTCTTGCAGAGATCAAATGTGGTTTTATATGTTCAGTTCTGGCGGTACCAAGGATATCATCGTTACCGTATTCAACAAGAATGAGCTCTCCTGCATTGATAATCATGCAAACATTAGGATTTGAGAAATCATATTTTTCATTTCCAGATCCTTTCCATTGAATTTCTGATATCTTGGCTGTGGCCAAATCACCCAAAAGCAAAGAGTCATAAGTGTTAGCAACAACATATCTATCTTGATGAATGTTAATCTTGCTAATTTCAGGAGCGTATTTTGTCTTGACAACGCAACGACTTCCATCAGCTAAAGTCTTGACAATAACTTGATTTGGAGCAACATAGTTGAATTCAAACTTTCCTTTATACTTAATTTTCTTCATTGAAGCATCGAACAAGTCAACTGAACCACAAAGTGAACCAGTCACAAGTTTACTTCCATCTTGTTTCCATGCTAAAGCGGTAACACTATAATAGTTCTCAATATTCTTCACACCAATTTCTTCCCATTGGCCTCTTCTTGAATTGTAGTTATAAATATAAAATCTATTGAAATTTCCAAGAACAATAGTTTCTCCACTTGGATTTGAAGCAGCTTGTGTGAAATCTTTAACTTTGTCATCGTTTGAATAATCAAATTTCTGGAACAAATTTCCTCTTGAATCATAAAAAGCAACTTTTCCATCCAATCCTGCACAAACAATACTCTCTCCCCAAGCCAATCCATAAGGAATCGAATTATAATTGATAATCTTTTGTCCATTTCCTCCTTCAATATTGAATACGTATACAGATCCATCCAAGTGACCAGATACAACAGAGCGACCATCACGACTTGATGCAAGAGCAACTACATAACTATCCGTTGAATAAAGTACTCCTCCTTTATTATTTTTGAGGAATCCAACTCTGACCTTTCCTTCAGCAAGTCCAAAAATAACATCACCGCTCTTTGGCCAGGTCATACATGTTACAGATGAGGTTGTTGGGAATTTGTTGCAAATAGACTTTTTCTCTCCCCAATCAGTACCAAGCTTGTAAACAAATACAATGTTATCACTTTGTGCGACAGCAATCTTGGTTGAGTCTGGAGAAAACTCCAATCCGCGAATAATATAGGATTTTTGTCCCTTTAAATGATTAGAAATAAAAAGAAACGGATTACTTTATCAGAAGGTTTTGTTGGGAATCTTTCCTTTTTCTCCCCGTTTTCATCGAAAAGATGGACAATCTAAAGTATAAAAATTGAGAATTAGGAAAAAGAAAACCCTGTCTGAAGTAGCAACAGCAAGTTTTTTACCATTTGGAGACCATGTCACTGCAGCGATTTTCTGCATTCCATCGACTGCAGGAGCGATATTTTTCCAATATCGGAGTTGCATGTTTGTTAATTTTATTAAATTTTTGAAAAAGTAATGTAATTTTGGTTCAAAGAACTATAAATTAGTTTCATTTCTTATCAAATATTTTTTTTAATTTTTTACTTTGAAGAATTTAACATCAGAATTGCCCTTTTTTATGATACAAGATATCAGTTAAAAATAAGAAGCGCAAATTTCTAAAAAACAAATCAAATGGCTCAAAAATAACAAGATGTTCATTCAGAATTATTTTTGTTTAAGTTGAGTTTTTTTAATTCTTTGAGGAAAAGAGAAATTCTATGTTTGCAATATAATCATATTCATTATAAGCTAACTTTAACTAAAGGAATGCTCCCATAAATAAAATAAAAACAGAAAATAAAAGTATGGAGTGAGATGTAGAGAAGATAACCCTTTGGTGAGGGGAGATTTTTTCCATTAGAAACCAGCACCAAATTGTAATTTTTCTTCGGTTTCTTAGAAATGCTTAATATTAGTTCTTGGGAGTTTGCATCTAGGGATTAGCCTTGATGTTAACTCTCAGAATAAATATTGCTAATATTCTGGAGTTTTATTTTCCAAGAGGATCAAAAAAAATTTTTTTCCAAATTTTTCCAAACATATTTATTTAAGATCAAGAAAAAGATCACTATCTCAAATTTTTATATCTTGAGTTCTCTTGATGATCTCTTTGATATTTCCAATTATCGCAAAAGGAGAAAGACTTATATTCTCTTAATCTAATAGCAGGTATTTTAAAAAGCAATTCTCCCCTTGACATCACCTCCCTTATTTAGGAGATATTTGAAATTAAAAAAAAGTCATTTATTTCTCCGTTTGACACCACCCCGACGGCAGATAGATAATGTAATATTAATTTAAAGTAATCTTTTTAATTCCTCAAAGAAAATAAAAGAGACAAAAAAAATAATCTTGCAGCATTAATTAACGGGAAAAACATAATTTGATTTGCAAATAGGGTTAACCTGAACATTAATTTTCTATGAATAACAAATTTATTCTGTATACAAAATAAAACGCAAATAAACAAATGAAACTTTGACAGAAACAAATAAATTACATATTTATATAACCTTTTGATTATGCTTCATCATCTGAATTTTCCTCTTGAAGCTTATGATGAATTTCAAACATACCTGATCCCAATGTAGGTGGCTTTATAAAATTAAATAAAAAAAACTAAAATATTTTTACTCTTCCCAAAACAATTTGAGAGGATGCCGATTTTGAACTATCAAATTCACTTGCCATTGCAGATTCAGTCAAAAATCTTGAAGCCATTTCAAAACTCATTTTTTGGAATGGAGAAATTGAATCCTAAAAAATTAAAAAAAAAAAGCAATATAATGAGATACTCTAATGACTCCTCTACTTGTTAATGTTCTAATTCTTCCATCAAATGTCATAACATCAGCAATCAAGGAAAGATGTCTAAAATCTACATTGATACCGTATGGCTTGAAGACTCTAACAATTTCATTGATAATGCCTCTTCTTGCAGCTTCAACCTTTATTGAATAAATTAGAAATATTCATAACAAAAATAAATACTCCGTAAATTGTGATTAACTCAGAAACATCATTGCATTCCATAGAGTTCTTATGGATAAAGTCATAATTAAACATGGCTGGGAAATTCAATCCTTCTGTTATAATTTTAAAAACATCCTTTTTAACTCCATTGATTTCTTTGGTATCCTAGTAAAACCAATTAATATTTTTTATTCAATTAGACTTACTGTGGTTAAGAAACAATTATAAATTCCTGGAATGGCTGATAAATAAACTTCTCCAATTGCGCTTTCAACAATGCTAAATTAATAAGTATTTTTCTTAAAATAATGTATTACTTGAGCATCAATAATTTCTTTGAATCCAAGGGTACTTTTATAATGATATTCACAATGTGATGATTTCCTTCTTTCTCATAAGAAAGTTTCTATTTTATTAGTTCAAATATATCAATGATTAAACCTTAAAGTATTGACCATAATTGAGATCTTTTTCTTTTTCTTCGTCTTTTTCTTTATCTTTCTTTCCCGCTTTTCCTCCCTTCTTTTTCTTATTCTTTTGCTCTTCTTCATTCTCTTCTTCTTCTTCAGATTCTGCTTCTTTTTCTTCTTGATTTCCAGTATTTCTTTTGGCTAAAATAATTATTAACCTCGAATTTGAATTATTCATACATTCCTCGTTAGTTGTAATTTTCTGAGCAATAATTTCTGATCCACTATGTCTTGATTTTTTCAACTCTTTACTGACTTTGTTCAAAAGACTAAACATCAAATTATTCTTGACTTTCTATAAATTGTTATTCGCTGTTTTCATTAACAAAAATTTACATTTTTAATAGTTTCAAAATCTAAATCAAATGAGGCCTCAATAGCTTCAATATCCTCAAACTTAATATCAATTTTGTACAATCTTCCTCTAAATTATATTATGCTAAAAGTCTTTTTTTTTTATACCTTTCATTTTCAGGGAGAACCTTTCCTTCTTCAACAAGATATTTAACTTCAGAAACTTTAATACCCTGAACCAATTCAATCATCTTCAATCTTTGTAATTTTCGACTGAGTTTTTCAGCTTCTACTTTGGTTAAATCTTTACCATCCTCAGGTAAAAGAGTCAAAGTCATCATAGGAGTCTTAACTCTTCCAGCTCCTCTAAAGAGAATTTCTCTCAATCTTGGGATACCCAGGGTAACGTTTGCACCACTGTGACCAGCCAAGTGGAAAGTATTTAAAGTCATTTGAGTTGAAGGCTCACCAACAGCTTGTCCTGCAAGCACACCAACACACTCTCCTGGATGAATTAAAGATTTGAAATATTTAACTCCAACAACTGATCTAAATTGATTCTTTTTGATTTTTGATGATTCTAAGTTATAAGCAGCCAATTTCTCAGTAACACTTTCGGATGTGGCATTTAAGTAAGAGCCAGGCAAGAAATGATTCATAATTGTATCATTTTTAATTTCACTGGGATTCTTATTTCTTTTTTTAATAAAATCTTTGACTCCATCTGATTCTAATTTTTCAGCCAAAGATGCTGGATCATATTTATGAACATAACCTTCAAAGTTATTCTCAATAAATTTAAAGTTGGTAAGATATCTTGTTTTTGTAGGATCCAAAGCGTCTTCTCCATAGTAAAATTGGACAACTGAACCATCACCATCTCTAACAGTAAAATCATATTGTACAACTAATGTTTCCATGTTCTTAATCAAACATCTTTGTAGATATCCTGACACACTTGTTTTGACTGCAGTATCGATCAAACCTTCTCTACCAGCCATACAATGGAAATAAAAGTCTTGACATCTCACACCTGTCAAGAATCTGTCTGTGATATAACCCCATGATCTTGGATTAGGATCATAAGGAATAAAACTAGGAAGAGTTTTTCCAGAAGGAAGAACGGGAACTCTACGACCTTCAAGTTCTTGTTGTCCAAGAAGAGCACTGACCTGATTTTGATTGACATTACTTCCCTTAGCACCAGTTAAGATAATAGCACTGAAATAGTTTGAAGGGAAACTCTTGGTAAGACCAGCAGGAATCAAAGTTGAGGTAATTCCAGACGTATGTTTTCCCATGACTGGTTTCATAGCATTATCAAAGTCTTTGTATCCATTCTCTAAAAATGTTTTAAAAAGAAAAAATAGGTTGCTTACTTTCAAGAATTAATTTCTTTCTGAGCCCTTGAACAATTTCATTGTTAGGAGAAATATAATTGAGATCTGCTTCCCTTTGAGTAACTTTGGAGTTATATTTTCCTTTGGAATCTAATTCGAAAAATGGACGATTATTCAAATCCATTTCTTCTGGAATAATAGCATCAGGGAGTCCAGCAAATTTAGCAGCTGCACCAACTCCGGCCCTGAGGGCATTTTCGAAAAGATTTCTTCTTTCAAGATTGAACTTTTCAGTCATAACAAGATCATCCATACTACAAGTGAAACCATGAAGTTGCAAATAACAAGTCATAACTCTTGCAATACAGGTGATCAAAGTTTCAGTCATTTGTCCTCCATAAAGTTCATAAAAAGAATGAACAATACCAAATTCAGCGCTACCAATTTGATTTGAATCAACAATACCTTGTAAAAGTTCATTGTCTCTGATAATTAAATCTGATTCTTGTGCTGCTGCATAATCGAAAACTTCTTTTTCTACGATAGTTTTGCTGTGACGATCTTCAATTTTAATTTTCTTCTTTGAAAGATCTCCTAATTTGACTTTGGCTTTTGAAGTCATGTTCAACCCAAGATTTTCTTCCAAAAGAGCTTCATTGTGACTTCCAACAATTGTCTTTATGATACTTGAAATAACTTGTTTACCAGTCCACATTGGTTTTGGCTTCAAGATTGCTGGTTTCAAAATGATAATTTTTGCGTGGGCACTTTGCGCAATAACATTCCAAGTTGCCATATAAACTAACTGCTGATATTCATCCTTTGTCAAAAAGGTTCCTCTATTTGTAAGGAAGAAAGCACTAATAACAGAATCTTGAATTAAACCTCTAAGTGGTTTTCCTGTTGTTGAACTGATATATTGATTTGCAGTGTTTGAAATGGTATAAGCTTCTGCTCTTGCGAGATGATTTTGGAGAAGATGGAGATTCATTTCATCACCGTCAAAATCGGCATTATAAGTCTTACAATTGGCATAATGGTTTCTAATAGTGTTTTCTTTAGGTAAAACTCTGGCGATATGACTCATGATCGAGGCTTTATGTAAAGTTGGCTGTCTGTTGAATAACAAAACATCTCCACTCGTTAAATGTCTATAAACCACTTTGTTTCTGTAATTATGCATCAACATCTTTGCTAAAGCTTTTCTTTGAGTTTCGTTTCTAGTATCAAGAGCAATTTTAACACCATTTTCTTCAATGAAATTAGCTCCAGGCCATTTGTAAGCTCCGTTTGAGACAAGTCTTCTTAATTTCTCGACATTATACTCATTTACACTTTCAGGGAAAGTTAATGTCTTTGCAACGTACATTGGCACTCCGACTTCGTTAGTATTAATATAAGGATCAGGACTAATAACTGAACGAGCTGAGTAATTAACTCTTTTACCCATCATTTTCATTCTAAAAAGACCTTCTTTTCTTTCCAATAATTGTCTAATTCCTGAATTTTCTTTTTCTTTAAGCTTAAGTGCTTTCGAAGAATCAATAAAGCAATTGACATTGTCTTGAAGAGTGATCCATAGTCTGATAGTATCGGTCAACTCAGTCTATATCATATATTAAAATTTGAAAATTAAAATAAAATTTTACTCTTTCATCACCTTCTTGTTTTTGTTCTCTCTTCTTTGGCTTTTCCTTGTTTTCAATTGTAAGTTTTTTAATTTGAAGATTTGTTTCAAGAACTTCTTTCAACATAACAGTATGCTCATGTAAATATGTTTGATCTATCGATAATTAAATTTATTCATCATATAAAGAAACCAGCCATCTTATTTTCAGGTCTAAATCTATTTGGAGGAACAGGTAATGCTTCAATAAAGAAGGCATCATAAGTGTTAGCCTTGATCAAGTAACCTTATTGGATTTTAGAAAAGAATCTATTTCTTAGATTACCTTTTTTGAAATTTTCAAGAGTTTTTTGACTGATAATCAAATTTCCAAAAATGAGACTAAGCAACTTCTTATTATTCTTCCATAAGTTTTCTAAATGTGTTTTAACCTTTGAATATTACAATTATCATTTCAATCATTCTAAACCTGAAGAGGTGTAAGGAACACTTGCTTTGCTTCTTTAATTTTAATTCCATGAGTTTTCTCGATTTCAGTATTTTTTTTATCCTCTTCATCTCCATCTTCAATTTCAAAATCCTTTTTGTATCCCTTTTCGGTATGTAAAACTTTAGCAATTTGTTCTTTTTCTTCTCTTGTTTCAAGCAAGACTTTTGTGTTTGAGTCAAGCTTTACTGTTGGAGGTTTTGCAGAACAATGAGGACACTTTAAACTCATTACAGAGCTCCAAATTTCTTGAATAGTATCTCTTGTTGCTTTGACCATTGCAGTGTTTACATTTGAAATTCTAAAATTTGGGTTATTTTTAATATCCAAGAGCTTTTCAATTGTTTCTCTGATTTGATCATTTGGACGACGAAAATCATCCATGACATTATCATCAACTTCTGAATGTTTTCTTGATGTTGCTTTTGATACATTCCCAGAAGCAGAAGTAGAAGCTGCTGCACTAGATTTTGATGATTCTAATTCACGCGACTCACCACCTTTTGCTTTAGATTTTGTTGGTTTTATTGGTTTTCCTGTGCAAGCATCATCATAAATAAACTTTTCAGTAACGTATCCCAACTTAATAAGTAAAAGCATGTTCGAAAACTCTTGCATTCTATTAAAATAAAGCGTTAAAACTTTTTTGTGATTACCTTTTTGCAGGAATTCTAAGCTTATGACATTTAAAACAGAGAGATCTATAACAGCTAAAGAATTTTTGGAAACAATTATTACTTCAAAACTCTCATCATATATTTTGTTGTTAAGGGATTATAAACCGGAACTGACAGTTCAATATGTCCAATGTGTCCTAATCAAGAATTTTAGTCATTGACAAAAATATTGAAGTTACCTGGACAGCTCAAACCTTCTAATCCACATGTAATACATCTTGAATTCTTATCGTAAGGTGAAATACCCATACTAGGATCATAGAGACCCTCTAAACAAATAAGAACAAATTAATTTTGATTCTAAAACTTTTCAAGGGTTTATTAAGATTATCAAAAGCAGCTGGGTTTGATACTTCAACAACACTTAACTTCCTGATTTCTTCAGCTGTATAAAAAGAGAAGAGAACTCCATCCAACCTTTTGGTTATGTATTCTGCAGCCATATCTTTAAATCAAAACTATTCGATAAAACCACTCAAGTCCAATAAAATTAATTAAAATTAAAGATTGTGAAGATGTTGGATCTTAAGTGTGGTAATGTAAATATCCATCAAAACAATTAGTCGTGAATTTCACAAATCTTTTGATTTAGTTTTTGTACTAAAAAATTTCTCTTTTAAAATCCAAAAAAAAAAGAATATCAAATAAATAAAAGACAAACACAACTAAAAAAAACAATGTATAAGAATTATTACAAATATCTTTTTTTCTAGTTTTCTTATTTTTAAATTTTTGAGAAAGATTATATTTGCTCTGCAAACATTTTTTTAAAAAAAAAAACTTTGACAATATATTAATTTTGAAAGACAAAAAGATTATATATATCTGTTTAAAAATTGGTAACGAATCTGTTCAAAATTATATTGAAGAATTAAAGTTTAATGTTATTAAAATAATTTTACAATCTAGTGAATTCGTAATTTAGTATTTTCTTTATTATAATTTTTCTTATTAAGGTTTAGAGAATAAGTCATCAGTAAATTTAACTAGAAACCTTTTTAGAAAGATATCTACAAATATTAATAATTTAAATCTTCAGAAGAAAAAAATTTTCATTTGTATCGCCAACATTGTAATGTTTTTATTTTATAGTGGTTAAACTCATACACAATCTTATATTATTAATTAGTTAAAATAAATATGAATCATTTTATCATATTCAGACCTTTACATGGAAGAAAAATTTATATTTTACTATTCTCAATCAACAACTGATAATAATTCATAATCAGGTAGCCACAATTTATAATGAATTGTCAAAAAGAGAGCTTTCGTCTGAGCAGTCTACTTCTACAATTACTTGTGGCGCAATACTATCACCTTTATATATTTTTCTACATTCTAGATGAAAAGATTTAGGTTTTTCTCCCTTTGTTTCACCTTTGGACATGTATAAAGGTGGTAACATTTTTTGATATTGTGAATCCATAATAAATTTTTTGCGACAAAGAACACACCTATTCTCAATTGTTGCTACAAATTCTTCTGGATTTTGTCGTAAAATCATTGCCAATATTTTCGATTGATTTGAATGATTATCCTTTTCTTTAAAAAGAACTTTATTAATTGTTTCTATTTTTTCTCCCATATGATGACTAAATCTTTGGAAGACAACCATATTTGGATAAATGCAAGGAAGAATAATTCTATGTTGGTTTTGCTGAATCATTTCTACTAATTCTTTTATTTCTGGATCTTCAACTTTAAATTCTTCTGGGAAAAAGTAAAATGGCTCAGATTTTTTTTGACTTTGGGAAGTTATTCCACCATCGAATATATTAGAATATACTGTATTCACAAGATTCACTTTATTTCTATCCACTTTTTCAGTTGTTAAATTTTCTTCATTTTTCATTGAATCTAATTTTTGATCAGGCACTTTTCTAAAGGTCAGAGTGACAGTAATAAGGTCCAATCTTACGAAACATATATAAAACGTTTCTGGAAGATAAATAAACTCTAGTGATTTGTCAAATCGAATTAATAATCCTTTTTCAACTTGAGCCAATGTCCTCAAAGTATTCAAAAGCAAATCGTAAGAAATGTCAAGCATTGCTTTTTCACTTTTTGCAAAGACGTTTGAAAATGCTTTAAAGTCTTTATAAATTGACAGGTCTTGAAATATACTAGCTACTTCATCTCGATATACTTTTAGTGAAGTATTTAAATGCTGGGTTTTCATATACTTTTGATAAAGAATTGGGTCTATTCTAGTTTTCGAAGGTTTAATGACTGGAAGAACGTTTTTCAAGATGATATCTTCAAACTTTTCATACGTTGCTAAAGGATTTATAGAGTCTTTCATTAGTTTCATTTTTTTTTGATCTTGGCTTTGAAAAACATTTACCATCAACTCAAGCTTATATCGCATTTCTTGAAGTTTTGACTCAGCATCTCTTAATTCAACTAAAGCTTTATCGACAGATGCTAGATATCCTTGAGCCTTTTTAAGATCTATAGCTTGGATTGGTTGTGAATTCATTTGTTCCAAATAAATTCAAAGCAAATTAATAATTTCCGAAAAATCATTTAAAGAAAATAATACCGCTAAAAAGATTGAAAAGAGAAAATAAATGAGGATCTTCCTTTGTCTATTTTTTTGCAATTTCTTCACTTAAAAAATCTTCATTAAAGAATCATTTTCTTTTGGAAAAACTAAATGAAAGATAATAGTTAGAAATTTTTTAGATTGGAAAGATTTTTTTTTCAAAATGATAAAATGAGAAAATACAAGATAAGTTTTTTATTTTGAATTTTGATATTGATTCTTTCTTTAATTTATTTAAATCAAAGATTGAACAATAATTATAAACTTTACATATTTTACACAATATGTTTCTTATATTCTTTACAAATGTTTAAATGAAACAATTTTTTTATCCTGTTTGAATTCTGTTTTTGACAAACCTCTAAATTAATTTGATCCTTTGTTGTTTTCAGCACTTCCAGCTGGAATATCTGTCTTTTCAATTTCTTCTTCCTCTTCATCTTCAAAGAAAGTTTCATCTTTCTCTTGCCAAGAAAATTTAGAATTATCTCCTTCCATTAAAATTTGGTTATAGGCTTTATCTATCAATCCAATATTTACATTTATTTCGGAAAAACATTGTGATATCATTCTATAAAAATATTAAATTGTTTATTTTATTGTCTTACATTAATTGTTCTTTTTTATCAACAAATTTCTGAAGCATTAAATTGTATTTGTAAATAAATTTCTCAAATTCAAGAGTAGATAAACTATTTCTCAATGCTTCCATCTTTGGAATATTCATTACACCAAACTCCAACACTCCTTTTCTTAGGACTCTTTTTGTGAGTAGAGGTCTTGAAGCACTCACTAAAACTGAAAAAGCCTCATCTGGGGTAAATTCTGGAGTTTT
>Ga0182739_1002926_pt1 | contig 15457 bp, 19 predicted proteins | sample eDN5th30CBELigBY_FD_128873 | JGI IMG/M metagenome (GOLD analysis project Ga0182739, IMG submission 128873) | Enriched backyard soil microbial communities from Emeryville, California, USA - eDNA 5th pass 30_C BE-Lig BY (version 2) (version 2) | ecosystem: Environmental > Terrestrial > Soil >... | reverse complement strand
TCCCACGCGACCATGCATGCATCGACTTGGTGGCGCCTCCCCTAGGAGGCGGCATCTCCGTGCGTGATTCATCGCAACCTTGCCGCCGTTCTGGCAGGCAAAGGTCTCTACGAATCTGTCTCCCGGTGCGGCGGCTCCTGAACCAAGGAAGACCATGACCGTATCGCCCTTCCCCCGCATCATCCAGCTTCCGCGACCGGCGTCGGCGCGCGTGCCCGTTTGCCGACACTGACCAGGACGACCCGACCATGAAGCTGCTGATGCTCGACAACTACGATTCCTTTACCTACAACCTGGTGCAGTACTTCGGCGAACTGGGCGCGCAGGTCGACACCGTGCGCAACGACCAGGTCACGCTCGACGAGATCGAGGCCATGGACCCCGACCGGATCTGCGTCTCGCCAGGCCCCTGCACACCCAGCGAGGCGGGCATCTCGGTCGACCTCATTCGCCATTTCGCGGGCCGCAAGCCCATCCTGGGCGTCTGCCTGGGGCACCAAGCCATCGGCGCCGCCTATGGCGGCACCATCGTGCGTGCGCGTGAAATCATGCACGGCAAGGTCTCGCCCGTGACCCACACGGGAACGGACGTCTTTGCCGGCCTGCCCTCGCCCTACACGGTCACCCGCTATCATTCGCTGGCGATCGAACGCGCGACGCTGCCCGACTGCCTGGCGGTCACCGCCGAGACCGCGGATGGCGAGATCATGGGCGTGGCCCACAAGACCCTGCCCGTATACGGCGTGCAGTTCCATCCCGAATCCATCCTCAGCGAGCATGGCCACGCCCTGCTGCGGAACTTCCTGGAACTCTGATCCCTTCCTCCAAGACCAAGAACAAGGACATCCCCATGCCCATCATCACTCCCACAGAAGCCCTGGTCCGCTGCATCGAGCACCGGGAAATCTTTCACGACGAAATGCTGGAGCTCATGCGCATGCTCATGCGCGGCGAACTCAGCCCGCAGATCGCCAGCGCGCTGATCATGGGCCTGCGCGTCAAGAAGGAAACCGTGGGCGAGATCACGGCGGCGGCCCAGGTCATGCGCGAATTCGCCCTGACCGTGCAGGTGCCCGACCCCGACGACCTGCTGGACATGTGCGGCACCGGGGGGGACGGCTCGCGCACCTTCAATATCTCCACGGCCGCCATGTTCGTGGCCGCGGCCGGCGGCGCCCGGATCGCCAAGCACGGCGGGCGCAGCGCCTCGTCCTCCTCAGGCAGCGCCGACGTCCTCGAGGCCCTGGGCATTCGCATCACCGCGACCCCTGAGCAAGTCGCCGAATCCATCGAGGCGACCGGCATCGGCTTTATGTTCGCGCCGGCCCATCACGGCGCGATGAAGAACGTCGCCGCAGTGCGCAAGGAACTCGGCGTGCGCACGATCTTCAACATCCTCGGCCCGCTGACCAATCCCGCCGGCGCGGGCAATCAGCTCATGGGCGTCTTTCACGCCGACCTGGTCGGCATCCAGGTCCGGGTGCTGCAGCGGCTGGGCTCGCGCCACGTGCTGATCGTCCACGGCAAGGACGGCATGGACGAAGCCTCCCTGGGGGCCTCCACCCTGGTGGGCGAACTCAAGGACGGCAAGGTCAGCGAGTACGAAATCCACCCCGAGGATTTCGGCATGTCCATGGTCTCCAACCGCAGCCTCAAGGTCGACGATCGCGAGGCGTCCGCAGGAATCGTGCGCGAGGTGCTGGACAACACCCCGGGGGCCGCGCGTGATATCGTGGGCCTGAACGCCGGCCTCGCCCTGTACGCCGGCAATCGCGCGCCTTCGATCCACGAGGGCATCCGGCAGGCCTTCGAACTCATCGCCAGCGGCGCCGCCCGCGACAAGCTCGAGCAATTCCGCCGCCATACCGAACGATTCGCATCATGACCGACATCCTTGCCCGCATCCTCGAGACCAAGAAGACGGAAGTCGCCACCGCGCGCCAGATGCGCAGCGAGTCCGAACTCATGCGCGAAGCCAAGAGCCGCAAAGACTTGCGCGGCTTCGCACGCGCCATCGAGGACAAGATCGCCCAGGGCAAGCCCGCGGTGATCGCCGAGATCAAAAAAGCCTCGCCCTCCAAGGGCGTCATCCGCGAGGACTTCAGGCCGGCCGACATCGCCGCCAGCTATTCCGCGCATGGGGCCGCATGCCTGTCCGTGCTCACCGATGTGCAGTACTTCCAGGGCGGCTATGACTACCTGCGCCAGGCGCGGGCGGCCTGCACGCTGCCCGTGCTGCGCAAGGACTTTCTGATCGATCCCTACCAGGTCATCCATGCGCGCGCCCTCGGCGCCGATTGTGTCCTGCTGATCGTCGCCGCCCTGGAACCCGACCAGTTGCGCGAACTCGAGGCCGTGGCCCTGGAGCTGGGCATGGACGTCCTGGTCGAGGTCCACGACCGCGCGGAACTCGATCTGGCCCTTGCGCTGCACACCCCGCTGCTGGGCATCAACAACCGCAACCTGCGCAGCTTCGACACCTCGCTGGACACGACCCTGGCCATGCTGGCCGACATCCCCGAGGGCAAGCGCGTCATCACCGAAAGCGGCATCCTCTCGCCGGCCGACGTCGCCCTCATGCGCGAACACGGCGTCGAGGCCTTCCTGGTGGGCGAGGCCTTCATGCGCGCCGAGGATCCGGGCGCGGCGCTGTTCGAATTGTTCTTCGCCCAATGAGCCGCCCCGCCCAGCCCGATTCCGAGGCTTGCGGGGCTGCCGGCACGGCGGATGCCGTCAGGACCGATGCGGCCTGCCCCCTGTGCGCGGCGGATCTGCCCGGCACCCTCTGGCGCAACGACACCCTGCGCGTCTTGCGGGTGGACGACACGCCGATCCCCGGCTTTACCCGCGTCGTCTGGAGCGCCCACACCGCCGAGATGTCCGATCTGGACGCCGCCGCCCGCGCGCAGCTGATGCGCGCCGTCTGGCTGGTCGAGGACGCGCTGCGCGGCTGCCTGCATCCCGACAAGATCAATCTCGCCAGCCTGGGCAACCAGGTCCCGCACCTGCACTGGCACATCGTCCCGCGCTGGCGCGAGGATCCCTTCTTTCCAGCGTCGCCATGGTCCGCACCCACGTCCGACCCAGCCCGGCTGGCGGCCTGGGAGGCCCGACGCGCCCGCCTGCAGGGCCGGCTGGCGTCGTTTCACCAGGCGTTGACGGGGGCGCTGGAGGCGGGGATGTCTCGGTAGCTGGCGCCGTGCGCGGGGCGCACGTCGTGGGTCAGCCAGGGGGCTGGGCCGTCGTGGTCAAACGCCTCGGACACTGCGATGATGTGCTGCGAGCAGGCGCAGCTGCTCGGCGCCCGAGATCCTGCCCGCCCGCGCCAATGCGACGAGACAATTGTCGGTCGCGTCGCTGCGGATCTCATCACCGGCCAGGCGTGTGACCGCCTCGGCCCACCGGTCGACGTACAACGGTCGGAAAACGACTCCCGCGCGTCGCGCGAGCGCGCGCACAAAAACCGATGTGACCGACGTGCGTCGACGCCGCGCAGCACGCCTCGAGGACCGTATCGCGTAGAGTGCCAGCGCGGCCGCGGCGCCGCCGAAGTGTGCGCGTTTGTCCATCCTTTGATTATACATTTTCCGACAAACACCTTCAATATCAATGTATTACGCGTCGTGTGGGGTATGCGGCCCTGCTGCCCGGATCCGTCAGGAGCGCGCCATGCAGTTCAAGCTGTTTCAACCATCTCCCTTTCTCAACGTCGAAAACGAACCGTCAGCAGGCACTTTGCTGGCACGCCAAGCCGACGGCCAGCTGGTTGAGGCACCCTTTCAGGCACAAAACGAGGGTTCCCCAGGTAAGAACGCACTCCTGGGCGCACATAAAAAACGAAGGCCCCAGTGAAGGGGCCCCGTAGTCTGGAATCCGTTACCTCCGCTTTTGGCGGAGCCGAAGCTCGACGGCAAGCACTATTGTCACTTGGACTCACCAGCTATTGCGCTTGCCTCTATTCTACTTGGCAATTCCAAGAAACACGGCCAAACACCGCTCAACCTCCACCATGACATCGGCATCGATGCGTCCAATGGGCGGGCCTAATTTCTCCCGCTTGACTGTCACCGCTTTGTCGATCATGACCTGAGAGCGCTTCTGCAGTCCGTTCTCCGTGGTCGGCTCGATGGTGATGCGCAGCAATGGAGCTGCGACCAGCGTGCTGGATACGGGCAGGACCGTGACACTGGTGTGTTCACTGAATTGATCAGCCTGAATGACCAGCGCTGGTCTCGGCTTGCCGAAGTCCCCCTGCACGGCAATTGCCACGAAATCACCGCGTGCATGCCTGCCCACCATCATTCAGTCCAACCGTCAACGTCGGACAGGGCATCATCCATGAATTCCTGTAGATCGACGTCCGCCTGGTCTGCTTGAGCGACCAGAAGGCACTGGCGGCGACATTCTTCATCAAAGCCAGGGCGCCGGGTATCGGGCACCCAGATCTGCACCGGCCGCAGTCCGGCCATGCGCAGCGCGGCGCGATGCTTTTGAACGCGAGTGTTCACGTGTGTGGCGGCCATAGTAGCTCCCGATTTCGTTACATGCAACATTGTATATGGTCGCCACGTTACATGCAACTTTTATGGGAGGGTGGCATCGCTAAACGAGGAGTGAAGGGCCGAACGAAGGGTGAGGGGCTGAACGCATTGGGGGAATTGCCCACCGCCCGGCAGGACTACGCCGTCACACCCGACGACACGCCGGCAAACTGTCTATGAAAACGCCCCGGGATTGGCTGGGTCCAATCCGCGGGGCGTTTTTCCTGGCCCGACGAAACGGCGGGCACGATCGGATCAACCGTATCAGTGCGAGCTGCGCTTGTGGCTGAGCTTGCGTGCCGCGGCGGCCTGGGCCGCCAGCATGGCGAGTTCCGCCTCGACGACCGCGATGTCGGCCTTGTCCTTGGTGTTGCGCAGGGCTTCCTCGGCGCGCTGGCGCGCCTCGACCGCCTTGGCCTCGTCCAGGTCGGCTGCGCGGATGGCGGTGTCGGACAGGACGGTCACCGAACCCGGCTGGACCTCGAGGATGCCGCCGGCGACAAAGATGTTTTCCTCGCCGCCGCCGGCCAGCTTGACCTTCAGCGTGCCGGGGCGGATGCGCGAGATCAGGGGAGTATGGCCCGGCAGGATGCCCAGGTCGCCCGATTCTCCCGGCAGGGCGACGAAAGTCGCCTCGCCGGAGAAGATCGATTCCTCCGCACTGACCACATCAACGTGGAGAGTAGCCATTTGCAATCCTTATTGGAGGGTCTTGGCTTTCTCGAATGCCTCGTCGATCGAGCCAACCATGTAGAACGCCTGCTCGGGCAGCGCGTCGCACTCGCCCTCGACGATCATCTTGAAGCCGCGCAGCGTCTCGGACAGCGGCACGTACTTGCCAGGCGAGCCGGTGAACACCTCGGCCACGTGGAAGGGCTGGGACAGGAAGCGCTGGATCTTGCGGGCGCGAGCCACGGCCTGCTTGTCCTCGGGCGACAGTTCGTCCATGCCCAGAATCGCGATGATGTCGCGCAGTTCCTTGTAGCGTTGCAGCGTCTGCTGGACGCCGCGCGCGACGTTGTAGTGCTCCTCGCCGACGACCTGGGGATCCAGCTGGCGGCTGGTCGAATCCAGGGGGTCGACGGCCGGGTAGATCCCCAGCGCGGCGATGTCGCGCGACAGCACCACGGTCGAGTCCAAGTGCAGGAAGGTCGTGGCGGGCGACGGGTCGGTCAAGTCGTCCGCCGGCACGTACACGGCCTGGATCGAGGTGATGGAACCGGTCTTGGTCGAGGTGATGCGCTCCTGGAGCTTGCCCATTTCCTCGGCCAGCGTCGGCTGGTAGCCCACGGCGGAGGGCATGCGGCCCAGCAGCGCGGACACCTCGGTGCCGGCCAGGGTATAGCGGTAGATGTTGTCGACGAAGAACAGCACGTCGCGGCCCTCGTCGCGGAATTTTTCCGCCATGGTCAGGCCGGACAGGGCCACGCGCAGGCGGTTGCCGGGGGGCTCGTTCATCTGGCCGAAGACCATCGAAACCTTGGATTCGGGGAGGTCGTCGAGCTTGATGACGCCGGCATCCGACATTTCATGATAGAAGTCGTTGCCCTCGCGGGTGCGCTCGCCCACGCCGGCGAACACGGACAGGCCGCTGTGCGCCTTGGCGATGTTGTTGATCAGTTCCAGCATGTTGACGGTCTTGCCCACACCGGCGCCGCCGAACAGGCCGACCTTGCCGCCCTTGGCAAACGGGCACACCAGGTCGATCACCTTGATGCCGGTTTCCAGCAGTTCGACGGACGGCGAGAGTTCGTCGAATTTCGGGGCGTCCTGGTGGATGGCGCGCTTTTCGTCCGAGGCGATCGGACCGCGCTCGTCGATGGGGCGGCCCAGCACGTCCATGATGCGGCCCAGGGTGCCGGCGCCCACGGGCACCGAGATCGGCGCGCCGGTGGAGGAGACCGCCATGCCGCGGCGCAGGCCGTCGCTGGAGCCCATGGCGATGGTGCGCACGACACCGTCGCCAAGCTGCTGCTGGACCTCGAACGTCAGGCCTTTTTCCGCATAGTCGGAAGACTCGTCGGTCAGGGTGAGTGCGTCGTACACCTTGGGAATGTTGTCGCGGGGAAACTGAATATCCACCACTGCGCCGATGCACTGAACGATGGTACCGTTGCTCATGTCTAGTCCTTGCTAAATATCCTTGGGTTGCCCGGGTGTCCGAAGATCAGACAGCGGCGGCGCCGCCCACGATTTCCGAAATTTCCTTGGTGATGGCCGCCTGGCGGGTCTTGTTGTAGACCAGCTGGAGGTCGCCGATGACTTTCTTGGCGTTGTCCGAGGCCGCCTTCATGGCCACCATCCGCGCGGATTGCTCCGAGGCCATGTTCTCGGCCACCGCCTGGTAGATCAGGCCCTCGACGTAGCGCATCAGCAGATCGTCGATGACGGTCTTGGAATCGGGCTCGTAGAGATAATCCCAGCCGTACTTGGTCTCGAGGCGCTCCTCGCCCTCGGAGTCGGACTGGAAGGGATCCTCGAGGCCGGTCGGCAAGGGCAGCAGGCGGATGAAGCTGGGTTCCTGCCGCATCGTGTTGACGAACCGGGTGTTCGCCAGGTACACCGCATCGATCTTTCCGGCGATGAAATCGTCGATCTGGACCTTGATGGCGCCGATCAGACGTTCGAGGTTGGGCGCATCGCCCAGCTGCACCTCGGAGGACACCACGTTGGCCCTGATGCGATTGAGCAGGCCGGCGCCCTTGCTGCCCAGCGCCGTCGCCTGCACACGCACGCCCTGTTGCTCGAATTCCTTGATCCGCGCCAGCACCAGCCGCGAGATGTTGGTATTCAGGCCACCGCACAAGCCCTTGTCGGTGGTCACCAGCACGATGCCCACGGCATTGAGCTTGGCGCGTTCGACCATGTAAGGGTGGGTGTAATCAGGGTTCGCCTGCATCAGGTGGGACGCGATCGCCCGCACCTTGCGCGCATAGGGGCGCCCGGCCCGCATCCGTTCCTGCGCCTTGCGCATCTTGGATGCGGCGACCATCTCCATCGCCTTGGTGATCTTGCTCGTGTTTTGCACGCTCTTGATCTTGGTTCGAATTTCCTTGATTCCGGCCATTACACTTTCCTGTCTGGGCAGACCGGGGCGGGCGCGAGCCCGGGCCCCTCGGACCGCTGCTTAAAACGTGCCGTGCTTCTTGAATTCCTGAATCGCGGCGCCCAGCGCTTCGTCGTCTTCCTTGGAGAGTTCCTTGACGTCTTCGATGCGCTGGATCAGGGCTTCGTGCTTGGACTTGAGGTAATCCTTCAGGGCCTTCTCGAAGGACAGCACCTGGCCGACCTCGAGGTCGTCGAGGTGGCCGTTGTTGACCGAATACAGCGCGACGGCCAGTTCCCAGACCTGCTGCGGCTGGTACTGGGGCTGCTTGAGCAGTTCCACCACGCGCTTGCCGCGCTCGAGCTGGCGGCGGGTGGCGTCGTCCAGGTCGGAGGCGAATTGCGCGAAGGCCGCCAGTTCACGGTACTGGGCCAGGTCGGTCCGGATGCCGCCGGAAAGCTTCTTGATCACCTTGGTCTGGGCCGAGCCGCCCACCCGCGACACCGAGATCCCGGCGTTGATGGCGGGACGGATGCCGGCGTTGAACAGGTCGCTTTCCAGGAAGATCTGGCCGTCGGTGATGGAAATCACGTTGGTCGGCACGAAGGCGGACACGTCGCCGGCCTGCGTCTCGATGATGGGCAGGGCGGTCAGGGAGCCGGTCTGGCCCTTGACGGCGCCGTTGGTGAACTTTTCCACGTATTCCGCGTTGACGCGGGCGGCACGCTCGAGCAGGCGCGAGTGCAGGTAGAACACGTCGCCGGGGTAGGCTTCGCGGCCGGGCGGGCGGCGCAGCAGCAGGGACACCTGGCGATAGGCCCAGGCCTGCTTGGTCAGGTCGTCATACACGATCAGGGCGTCCTCGCCGCGGTCGCGGAAGTATTCGCCCATGGTGCAGCCCGAATAGGCGGCCAGGTATTGCATGGCGGCGGATTCGGAGGCGGCGGCAGCTACCACGATGGTGTATTCCAGCGCGCCGTGTTCCTCGAGCTTGCGCACCACGTTGTTGATCGTGGAGGCCTTCTGCCCGATGGCGACGTACACGCAGGTGACGCCCTTGCCCTTCTGGTTGATGATGGTGTCGACCGCGACGGCGGTCTTGCCGGTCTGGCGGTCGCCGATGATGAGTTCGCGCTGGCCGCGGCCGATGGGCACCATCGAGTCGATGGCCTTCTGGCCGGTCTGCAGCGGCTGCGACACGGACTGGCGCGCGATCACGCCCGGCGCGACCTTTTCGATCACGTCGGTTTCCTTGGCCTCGATCGGACCCTTGCCGTCGATCGGGTTGCCCAGCGCGTCGACCACGCGGCCGCGCAGCTCGGGGCCGACCGGCACGGCCAGAATGCGGCCGGTGGTCTTGACCGAGTCGCCCTCGGACACGCCGATGTAGTCGCCCAGAATCACGGCGCCGACGGAGTCGCGCTCGAGGTTGAGGGCCAGGCCGTAGACATTGTTGGGGAATTCGAGCATTTCGCCCTGCATCACGTCGGACAGGCCGTGGATGCGGGTGATGCCGTCGGTGACGGAAACGACCGTGCCCTGCGTGCGGACGTCGGTCGACGCGCCCAGGCCTTCGATGCGGGATTTCAGCAGTTCGCTGATCTCGGACGGGTTAAGTTGCATGGTAAGACTCCTGGAATCCTGTTATGTGGCCCGCCATCACGCGGCCAGCGAATCGCGCAGGCTGGCCAGCCTGGCCTGCACGGAAGTGTCGAGCACGTGGTCGCCCACCGCGACACGCACGCCGCCGATCAGGTCCGGATCGACCGTGACCACGGACTTGAGCTTGAGGCCGAATTTCTTTTCCAGACCGGCGACCAGCGAGGCCACCTGCGCCTCGTCCATCGGGAAGGCGCTGGAGATGCGAGCGAGTGCCGTACCCTCGTGGCGGTTGCGCAGCAGCTCGAATTGTTCGGCGATCTGCGGCAGAACCTCGACGCGGCCGTTCTGGACCACCAGGGCGACGAGATTCGCCGCCTGCTCGGGCAGCGCCTGCGGCACCAGGCCGGTGAGCAGGTCGATGCGCTGGGCGTCCTCGAGGCGGGGATCGCCCAGGGCCTCGCGCACGTCCTCCATGCCGGAGACCTGCGCCAGCAGCGACATCACCTCGGACCAGTATTCCAGCCCGCGCGCGTCGTCGCGCACCGATTCGAACAAGGCCTCGGCGTAAGGCCGCGCAATTGTAGAGTGTTCAGCCATGACTCGCCCTGATTCAGAGTTGCGCCTTGAGCTGGTCGAGCAGCTCGGCGTGCGCCTTCGCATCGACTTCGCGGCGAAGAATCTGTTCGGCGCCCTTGACCGCCAGCACGGCCACTTCGCCCCGCAGGCCCTCGCGCACGCGCTGGGCCTCCTGGAGGGCATCCTGGCGGGCTTGCGCCACGATACGCGCCTTTTCAGCCTCGCCTTCGCGACGGGCCTGGTCGATCAGCGCCGCGGCCTGCTTTTCGGCCTCGGCCAGACGCGCGTGGTTTTCCGTCTTCGAGGCGGCCTCCATCAGGCTGACGCGTGCCTGAGCCTGCGCCAGGTCGGCCTTGCCTTTTTCGGCGGCGGCCAGCCCATCGGCGATTTTCTGGCGACGATCATCCATTGCCTTCGTCAGGGGCGGCCACACGAATTTCATCGTGAACCAGCCCAGAACGAAAAACACGATCATCTGGAAGAAGAGAGTCGCGTTTAAATTCACGGTCGTATCCCTTATTTACCCTGTGTGTCCCGCGGCGATTCCGCGAGACACCGAACCAAGCCGTCCGCCAGGCGCAAGCGCCGTCCGGACGACAGCCTGGCCCGCACGCTGCGGGCCATCGCCGGACCTCAGCCCACGAAGGGGTTGGCGAAGGCGAACAGCATGGCCAGGCCGACGCCGATCAGGAAGGCGGCGTCGATCAGGCCGACCAGCAGGAACATCTTGGTTTGCAGGGTGTTCATCAGTTCGGGCTGGCGCGCGGAGGCTTCGAGGTACTTGCCACCCATCATACCGATGCCGATGCAAGCGCCGATGGCACCCAGACCGATGATCAGACCGCAAGCAAGAGCAACGAATGCAACGTTGGTCATAACAACTCCTTGGTAAGTAAACGTTGTGTATTAATCAGGAAATCAAGAACCAGAGTGCAGGGCGAGCCCCGCGAGCCCGCCCGGGCGGACCCGGGCGAATTACTAGTGGCCTTCGTGGGCCTGCCCCACGTAGACCAGCGTCAGCATCATGAAGATGAACGCCTGCAGCAGCACGATCAGAATGTGGAAGATCGCCCATGCCGCACCAGCCAGCACGTGTCCGAACCCAAGACTGAGGCTGTAAGCATTCATTCCGGTCCAGGCGCCGCCCAGCAGGGCGATCAGCATGAACAGCAGTTCGCCTGCATACATGTTGCCGAACAGCCGCATGCCCAGCGAAACGCACTTCGCGGCATACTCGATCAGGTTCAGCAGGAAATTGAAAGGGGCCAGGATCAGCGCGGCGACGCCGTGCGCATGGAAGGGCGCGGTGAACAGTTCCTTGACGAAACCGCCCGGGTGCTTGATCTTGATCCCGTAGTACAGCATCAGCACGAGCACGCCCAGGGACATGCCCATCGGGATGTTCAGGTCGGCGGTCGGCAGGATGCGGTGGTAGTACAGCGAGTCGCCATGATGCGCCCCCAGGCCGGTCATCTTGAGGATCCAGGGGATGAAATCGACGGGGATGAGATCCAGGGCGTTCATCAGGGTGATCCAGAGGAACACCGTCAAGGCCAGCGGCGCGGCGAATTTGCGCGTGGTCTCGTTGGGGATGATGCCCTTGGCTTCCTCGTGGACCATGCCGGCGAGCATCTCGACCGACATCTGGAAACGGCCCGGCACGTCGGTGGTGGCCCGGCTCGCGGCGCGCCAGAGGAAATAGACGACGATCGCACCCATCAGGATGGACCAGAACAGGGAGTCGTAGTTGATGACGTCGAAGTTCGCAATGACGGCTTGCTTTTCGCCGATGTTGTTCAGGTGCACCAGGTGGTGCTGAATATATTCGGACTGAGGCGTCGAAACTACGTCGGTCATCTGAATGCCCTTAAACGAAAACCAATGTCATGGCATGCGGCGCATCGCCAGCAACACCACGTACCCCTTCATGACGCCCAGCAGGCCCAGCAGGAACGCCGGCCACACCAGCCGATCCCCCGCCTGCCACGCCACCAGGACCACCACGCCCGCCGCTGCCAGGAGCTTGAGCGCCTCGCCCCAGAAGAAGGCGAGGGATCCCGGGCGCCGGGGCCCGAAGTACCCGAGCAGCAGCCGCAAGGCGAACAGCGCGTTGGGTACAAAATAGGCCGCCGCCCCAGCGAAGGCGGAAGCCCCTGCGTCAAAACCTGCAACGCCCCAGGACACCAGGACCACCAGCATCCCCGTGAATGCCTGCGCGCCCAATGCCCGGAGCAATCCGACCCGTGCCCGCCTGGCGATGATCGCGCGTTCCTGGTCCGTCAGGACCAGGGCCTCGGGTGCATCCGGCCCCTGGCCGTCGCCCCCTGTTGTGCTGTGTGCGTCCATTCCCTGGCCGTACCGGCGCGCGTTCTTTAAAGCCCAAAGGACCGTAAAAAGATCGCGCGCCGCGCAATGGTCAAACTATTGAATTATAGCTGTGTTTTCAGGTTGCGTTCAAACTTGCCCCTGAAAAGGCCAGCTATTTTAACCCAGTTCGATCAGCCGTGCTTGAAGTCGGGCTTGCGCTTTTCCACGAAGGCGCGCATGCCTTCCTTTTGATCCTCGGTGGCGAACAGCGCATGGAAAGTGCGGCGTTCGAAGAGCAGCGACTCGGCAAGCGTACCCTCGAAGGCGCGATTGACGCATTCCTTGGCCATCATCACCGAGGGCAGCGACATGGAGGCGATCACGGTGGCCGCCTCGACGGCCTCGTCCAGCAGGCGCTCGGGCGGCACGATGCGCGACACCAGGCCGGCGCGCTCGGCCTCGGCGGCGTCCATCATGCGCGCCGTCAGCACCAGGTCCATCGCCTTGGCCTTGCCGACCGCGCGCGGCAGGCGCTGCGTGCCGCCATAGCCCGGGATCGCACCGAGCTTGATCTCGGGCTGACCGAAGCGCGCATTGTCCGCCGCGATGATGAAGTCGCACAGCATGGCGAGCTCGCAGCCGCCGCCCAGCGCATAGCCGGCGACCGCCGCGATGATGGGCTTGCGGATGTGGCGCAGCGCGTCCCAGTTGCCCGCGAGGTAATTGGCCTTGTAGACATCCATGTACGACCATTCGGCCATGGCGCCGATGTCGGCGCCGGCGGCAAAAGCCTTTTCGTTGCCGGTCAGCACCATGGCGCCGATGCCGTCGTCGGCGTCGAAGGCCCGCACCGCGTCGGCGAGCTCGTCGATCACCGCGTTGTTCAGCGCGTTCAGGACCTTGGGACGGTTCAGGGTGAGGATGCCCACCCGGCCCCGGACTTCAACCTTTACCAACGACTCGCTCATAGTGCCTCCAAATGTAAACTATCGGGATGGAAAACGATCTGATCCGCTACCGCGTGCGCCTGGCCGACCCCGCCGGGCACCGATACGCCATACGCCTCACGATACCGCAAGCCGCGCCCGAAGGTCAGGCCCTGAGCCTCCCGGCCTGGATCCCCGGCAGCTACCTGATCCGTGATTTTGCCCGACAGATCGAAACCCTGCACGTACGCGGCCCGCAGGGTCCGGTCGAGGTCAGCAAGGCCGACAGCCACACCTGGCGCTGCGCGCCGTCCGCGGGCCCGCTGGAGGTCGAGTACGTCGTCTACGCCTGGGACTTGTCGGTGCGCGGCGCCCATTTCGACGAAAGCCATGCGTTCTTCAACGGCACCAGCCTGTTCCTCGCCGTCCACGGCCAGGAGGACCGCCCCTGCCTGCTCGAGCTCACACCGCCCGCCCACGCGCGCGGCTGGCGCGTCCACACCAGCCTGCCGCCCGCGCACGGCCATCCGGGCTGCGCCCGGCCGCGCGGCTTCGGCCTGTACCTGGCGCCCGACTACGACGCGCTGATCGACCATCCGGTCGAGATCGGCACGCCGCAGTGCGTGAGCTTCGAGGTGCACGGGGCGATCCACGACATGGTGTTCACCGGCGTCCTGCCCAACCTGGACCTGGCGCGCATCGCCGCCGACGTGCGGCGCATCTGCGCCGCGCAGATCGAGTTCTTCGAACCCCTGACGCGGCGCGTGCCTTTCCTCGACAGCGCCGAACGCTATGTCTTCATGGTCATGGCCACGGGAGACGGCTACGGCGGGCTCGAGCACCGCGCATCGACGGCGCTGATGACGCGCCGCGCCGACCTGCCGACCCTGGGTGGCCCCAAGGCGCCGACCGAGGGCTACCAGTCCTTCCTGGGCCTGGTCAGCCATGAGTATTTCCACACCTGGAACGTCAAGCGCATCAAGCCCGCGGCCTTTGCGCCCTACGACCTCGCCCGCCCCAGCCATACCCGGCTGCTCTGGGTCTTCGAGGGCTTCACGTCCTACTACGACGACCTGATGCTGCTGCGCGCGGGCGTCATCACCGAGGCGGATTACCTGCGCCTGCTGGGCAAGACCATCAGCGCAGTGCATCGTGGCGGGGGCCGCCTGAAGCAATCCGTGGCCGAGAGCTCCTTCGATGCCTGGACGCGCTACTACAAGCAGGACGAGAACTCGCCCAATGCCCTGGTCAGCTACTACACCAAGGGCGCCCTGGTGGCCCTCGGACTGGACCTCGAGATCCGCCGCCAGAGCGGCGGCGCCCGCTCGCTGGACGATGTCATGCGCCTGCTGTGGGACCGCTACGGCCGCGACTTCTACCGCGGCCGCCCGCGGGGCGTGGCAGAGGACGCACTGCCGGCGCTGATCCTCGAGGCCACGGGGGCGGATACGGCCGCGTTCATCGCGCGTCATGCCGAGGGCCTCGAGGACGTGCCCCTGGCCGGCCTGATGGCCGACCACGGCATCGCGCTGCGCTGGCGCGCCGCGCACCCCCGTCCCACCCTCGAGGCGCGCTGGCGCGCGGCCGACGGCGGGCTGCTGCTGACCACCGTATTCGAGGGCGGGCCCGCGCATCGCGGCGGCCTGTCCGCCGGCGATGTCCTGGTGGCCCTCGACGGGTTGCGGGTCGCCGACACCGCCGGCCTCGAGCGCCTGCTGGACGCGCATCGCCCCGGCGACACGGTGACGGCGCACGTCTTCCGGCGCGACGAACTGCGTCAATACCGCATCCGCCTGGGCCGGCCGCCGGCCCTCGAATGCACGCTGAGCCGCAAGGCCTGAGCCACGATGGACGACACGGAAACCCGACGCATCCTGCTGGAGGGCCTGCGGGTCCAGGCGCGCATCGGCATGCTGGACCACGAACGCCTGGCCCCCCAGACCATCGTGTTCCACGCGGCCTTCGACACTGACGCAGGCCGCCCGGTGGACGACCGCGACATCGGCACGGTGCTGGACTACCGCGGCCTGCGCGAGGCGCTGATCGACGAGGCCACCCGCGGCCACGTCGACCTGCTCGAATCCCTGGTCGACCGCTGCCTGGACCGCATCCTGCGCCAGTTCCCAGGCGTGCTGCGCGCTAAAATCCGCATCAGCAAGCCCGAGGCCTTTGCCGACTGCGACGCTGTCGCCATCGAGCGCGCCCGCGGCCGCTGAGGCGACCACCCGTTCCGATACCGCCATGCCCACCGCATCCCCGCCCACCGACGCCGCCCGCCCACGCCCCGACACTGCCGCGCCCGGGCCGGCCCGCCGCCAGAGCGTCAACGAGAACAAGCTGGAAAAACGCCTGCTGCGCGAAACCGGCCGGGCCATCGCCGACTACGGCATGATCGAGGACGGCGACAAGGTGATGGTGTGCCTGTCCGGCGGCAAGGATTCCTACGGGCTGCTGGACAT
>Ga0182739_1002922_pt1 | contig 15471 bp, 16 predicted proteins | sample eDN5th30CBELigBY_FD_128873 | JGI IMG/M metagenome (GOLD analysis project Ga0182739, IMG submission 128873) | Enriched backyard soil microbial communities from Emeryville, California, USA - eDNA 5th pass 30_C BE-Lig BY (version 2) (version 2) | ecosystem: Environmental > Terrestrial > Soil >... | reverse complement strand
TTACACAAATCCAGCAAGAGAAATGTCCTTCAGCCCTTATACTTTAATCCCTTAAAAAAGTTCATCTTTCTTCAAATATTAAAAATCCCCCGTCTTCTAAGGACGGGGGATTACGATTTGAAAAGATTATTCAATCAAGCCGCGCTTTCTACCGCTTCTTGACGTATCCCTAAACTAAGAATTAATGTGCATGCGGGTTATAGCCACCGTCAGTTCCAGTGTCTTCAAGTCCTCTATAACCTGTTTCAGCTTGGAATTTAACTTCAGCGTAACTCTTCTCACCTTTACTCTTAGGTGATAGAAGACTTCCTATAATAGCTGCAAGGAATCCAGCTGGAACGGAGATAATTGCAGGATTTGTCCATGGGAATAGCGGCTCGCCAACGAAAAAGGCTTTTCCTTCAACAGGATTAATAACGTTAGGACCGAGAATTACTAGGACAACGGCTACAATCAATCCAGTCAACATCGAAGCAACTGCACCTGTCGTATTAAATCGCTTCCAATAGATTGTAAAAAGAAGCGTCGGTACGTTCGCAGATGCCGCAATACAAAAGGCAATCGAAACAAGGAACGCAACATTTAACTTTTCTGAACCAAGTGCAAGAAGGATAGAAAATACAGCAACACCAAGAGCAGCCCAACGTGCAGCAGCTACTTGCTGCTTTTCTGTTACTTTACCTTTTTTAATAATTTGTCCATAAAGATCATGTGCAAGAGCCGAAGCTCCAGATAGTACAAGACCAGCAACAACCGCTAGAATCGTTGCAAATGCAACTGCTGCTACGAATGATTCTAGTGCATTTCCACCTAGTATACCGGCAAGCATCGGAGCAGCCATATTACCAGCCGCATTTTCAGCTACAATCGCATCAGTACCAACGAAGGCCGCTGCACCGAAACCTAAGAAGATTGTTAACACATAGAAAATACCAATAATCCAAACTGCGTAAATAACAGAGGAACGAGCTGTTTTCGCATCTTTTACTGTAAAGAAGCGCATTAAGATATGTGGAAGACCAGCAGTACCTAATAAAAGTGCAATCAGAACAGAAATTAATTCTAATGGGTTTTTATAAACGGTACCTGAAAGTAAGAAACTTTCACCATGAGCAGTAGCAGTCGATACCTTCTCAAACATGGCAACCATGCTAAAATCAAATTTTAAGAGGACAAGGAAAGAAATAACGACTGTTCCTGCCATAAGAAGGCCGGCTTTGATGATTTGTACCCAACTCGTAGCTCCCATTCCTCCGAATAATACATAAATCGACATCATAATCCCAACAAGAATTACGGCCATCCAGTAATCAAGTCCAAAAAGTAACTTAATAAGTGCTCCTGCCCCAACAAGCTGAGCAATCATATAGAAAATAACGATTGTAATTGTATTTAAAGCTGCTGCACCGCGAACTTTTGTCGCCGAAAAGCGGGCGCCAATCATATCAGCCATCGTATATTTTCCAAGATTACGAAGTGGTTCTGCGATTAAGAATAAAACGACTAGGTATGCTACAAGCCACCCTACACTATAATAAAAACCGTCAAAACCATTTAATGAGATGGCCCCGGCAATTCCTAAGAAAGAAGCAGCAGATAAGTAATCCCCCGCAATCGCAAGTCCATTTTGCCAGCCGGTCAAAGAGCCTCCAGCCGTATAAAATTCACTTGCTGTAGACGTACGCTTTGCTGCCAAATATGTAACATAAAGCGTGATCCCTATTACCCCAAAAAAGATGATTAATGTGATTGCATTCAAACCAAAGACCTCCCCCTACTTCAAAATGTGCTTTTCAATAATCTCTTCTGCTTCCTTATCGAAGCTAGAAGCTTTTTTCGTATAAATTGTTGAAAAAACCCATGTCAATACGAACATGCTAAAAGCGTATATCCAAGTCCAATTAATCAATCCAATCGCATTTGAATTAAGGACCTTTGTATATCCTGTTAGAATAGGCAGCATGAAAAAGGCTACTAAGAACACAATAATATAAGGCGTCATAAACTTAGTTTTTCGACGAGTCAAAGCTTTAAATTCCGGTGTTTCAATAATTTTTTCAAAATCAACAACCTGAACTTCTTGGCTATTCTGTGCATTGTTACCCATCATTTCAACTCCTTTGTTCGTCTTTTTGAAAATATAGAGTTTTCAGTCTCCGGTTTACCCATGATTCCCTTCACTTCAGCACTTTTTCTCCTCTTATCCCCCCTGACCCCTGTAACCGCTTCCATCAACTTTAAAAAACATATCTACCATTCTTATATACTCTCTTATACCTATCCTTTCATTCTCTTCCCGAATGAAAGTTCGAAGCATCTTCCTAAGTATGCCGATAGAATTCAAGACTGTTTGGTAGATATAATGTATTATTTCAAATTTTTCCATTTTATTCAATGTTTTTCCATTTTTTTCTTATAGATTAATATTTTTTTTATTTTTGTATACCAAGGTATACAAAAATAAAAACAACCATTTCATTCTAGAGTTCATTAACTCCTCTATTCCCTAATGCTTACTCCAAAAAATTGCAATATTGTATAAGTTAGAACGAGCAGAATAGATGGTTTTTTTCGCTTGTCGTGCTACACTAAACATACATAATTAAATAATGAAGAAAGCAGGTGTAAGCGTGGCTATCACAATTTTGGCAGACAGTGCATGTGATTTGCCATTGTCTTTCTACACAGAAAACAATGTCTCATTTATCCCTCTCCTAGTAAATCTTGAAGGGAAAAATTACGCAGACCTACAAACGATTACTCCAAAAGAAGTTTATGATGCGATGCGTGAAGGAAAAGCTCCTAAAACATCCCAACCTTCTCCGGAATATGTAATAGAATTATTCACACAATTTGCGAAAGAAAAACGACAAGGCATTTATATTGCTTTTTCTTCTCAGTTGTCTGGAACTTATCAAACAGCTCTTATGTGCCGCGATCAAGTGAAAGACCAATATCCAGAATTAGATCTTGAAATTATCGATACGAAGTGTGCCTCCCTTGGTGCGGGACTCGTCGTAAAAAGCGCCGCCCAATTAGCAGCAAACGGCGCTTCTAAGGAAGAGATTCTGGAAGACATTCAGTTTCATATTAATCATATGGAACACCTCTTCACCGTGGACGATCTTGAATATTTGGCTCGCGGCGGACGAATTTCTAAAGCTTCAGCCTTTGTCGGCGGTTTATTAAACATTAAGCCCTTGCTGCATGTTGAAGATGGGAAACTAGTTCCGCTTGAAAAAGTACGCGGCAAAAAGAAATTAATGAAACGAATTCTGGAATTAATGCATGAACGTGGACAAAATTTGCATGAGCAATCGATTGCAATCAGTCACGGTGACGATGAAGAAGCGGCTTTAGAATATAAAGCGGCCATTCAAGCAGAGTTCGGTACAAAAGATGTTTTCATTAATACGGTTGGAGCAACAATCGGCGCTCACGCTGGTCCAGGTACAATCGCCATTTTCTTCTTAAATAAAACGAAATAAAACGAATACATACTCCCTTTCATTTGCGTCAACACTAAGAACTGACCATAAACGAAAGGGAGTTTTATTATGTCTACAACAAAAGATAACAATAAAAAAGCAAGAGATAATCAAGCGCATAATGCCGAAAAAAATGTGCAATATACAGAAAACCTTAGAGCAGGTAAACACTCCTATTCTAAACAAACTGACCATAAATAGAATCCGATTAGTTGTCTTCCCTCCCATCATTCCATATAATAAAGGAAATAAATCTTGCTGGAGGTAAGACATGGCAAAAGAAAGTTCATTTGATATTGTATCAAAAGTAGAGTTTCCAGAAGTAACAAATGCAGTCACAATGGCGATGAAAGAAATCGCAACTCGCTATGATTTCAAAGGAAGCAAAAGTAACATTACGCTAGAAAAAGAAGAGCTTGTACTCGTTTCCGACGATGAATATAAGCTGGACCAATTAAAGGATGTACTTCTTAGTAAACTTGTAAAACGTAACGTACCCATTAAAAACTTGGAGTACGGAAAAATTGAAGGTGCTTCAGGCGGAACGGTACGCCAACGTGCAAAGCTTATTCAAGGGATTGATAAAGAGCAAGCAAAGAAAATTAATACAATTATTAAAAATAGCGGCTTAAAAGTAAAAAGCCAAATCCAAGATGATCAAATCCGCGTAACAGGAAAAAGCCGTGATGATTTACAAGCGATTATCAATGCTATTCGTAATGCAGATTTATCAATCGATGTACAATTTTTAAATTACCGCTAACACAAAAAACTCGCCAATTCTGGCGAGTTTTTTAACATTCTTTAACTAATTTTAGCCTTACGAAAACCGTCAAATACAGCAATTGCGGCAGATATAATAAATATACTGATTACTCCGCCAACCGCCCACGTTTCTAATTGTTTAAAATCTGTGATATAGGCAAGGAATTTCGGATGAAGCAGGTCGGGATTGCTGAATATGACAATAAATACAACTGTGCCTACAACCTGAACAACCATATTAAAAATAGCTATGCTCTTCGTCCATTGCCCCTTCATCAATTTGTAAAGAGATAGTGCAATTTCACATCCGATAATCACAACCACAATGGGCCAATAGTGAAGTAACACTTCATGGTTTAAAACGGGAACCACGAATTCAAGACCTGTTTCGCTGCCTCTATATATCCCTACAAGATGCTCAGCATAAAAATAAAGGGTTGCCCAAATCGCCGTCCACATTAACCCTCCAAATACTTCAAACTTCGTAATCGCTTTTTTCTTAGGAATATACGAAATGTTTTTTAAATCATCCGGTGTCCATTTGCTCAAACTTGTTGTTAGCGGATTCTGGTCTTTTCCTTTATCCGTTCGTTCGAGAATGGCGAAAACAAGTGTTACCCAAAAGAATACTTGCATGCTTACCTCGATGATTCTCCATATTCCTTCCCCCATAATATGGAGCACAACATTCATAACCGCTTCTTCTCCACCGTAATTCATAAAATATGTGGCAATCATCGAAATTAACGAAATGACCGCGGCAATTGGTAAAATCATCTTTAATAATGTGACATATACATCAAAATAGCGCGGACCAATTAAGTGCATGGGCTGATCTCGGTAACCGCTAGCCAATGTTGCTGGATTACCCAGTTTTTCAAGGACTTCCTTCACCTCTTCCTCGCTGTAATCATCGGACAGCATATCCTCAATCGTCGACCGTAATTCGAGGGCAATATCCTCACGGCTTTTCTCAGGCAGTCTCCGCGTGACTTCTTGTATATAAATATCAATTAGATTCATCGTCTTCCCCCTTTGTTAATAGCCCATACAGTTCTTTCGAATTCTTCAGCCATTCCCCTTTTAACTGCAAAAAGATTTCTACACCATATTCACTTAACACATAGTACTTACGGGGTCTACTCTCAGATGTGTCCCAACTGCTTGTTACTAACTCCTGTTTTTCTAAACGGCGAAGCAACGGATATAAGGTACTTTGATCAATATTAATACCTGATTCCTCCAATAATTGAACAAGTGAATATCCGTACTGGGGTGTTCGCAATTGACTTAAAACCGCCAATGTCAACGTTCCTCTTCTAAGCTCTGTCGTTAATGAATTCAGTAAAGTACTCATTCACCCACCTCAATTTTTAATTAATATATGTTATACACTATATGATTTATACTATTCATCATACAGTATTATTGTTACAACATCAATCTGCATTTTACTAATTTGTTTAAATTAGGGGAAAAAAACAAAGAAAAAAACGAAGTATGCCATTCATACATCGTTTACTGTATCTACCTTCCTAATATTTCCCACGTTTTATTACTCCCTCACTTGCAAATAAGAAGAAGTAGATATGAAAAGCAGGAGGGATTTTATGAGTCCATCAAATAATAATCAAACGAAGCAAACCTTTCCGCCGCAGCATCAAACACATCAGCCCGGTGTAGAAACAAAGATGACCCCTAACCCAAAATCCGTAAATGAAAACTATAAAGGTAGCGGTAAATTAGCTGGTAAAACAGCGATTATTACCGGCGGTGATAGCGGGATTGGCAGGTCTGTAAGCATTTATTTCGCCAAAGAAGGCGCGAACGTGGCGATTGTCTACTTAGATGAAGTTGAGGATGCAAAAACAACGAAGCAGTTAGTAGAGAAAGAAGGCCAAAAATGCCTGCTCCTACAGGGGGATATCGGCAATGAATCTTTTTGCCAAAGCGTCGTTACACAAACAATGGAAGCATTTGGGGGACTTGATATTTTAGTCAACAATGCTGCTGAACAGCATGTGCAAACGAACTTTCTAGATATTACAGCCGAGCAGCTAGAAAAAACGTTCCGCACCAATATTTTTTCGATGTTCTATTTAACAAAAGCTGCTCTTCCTCACTTAAAAAAAGGCAGCAGCATTATCAACACCGCTTCCATTACAGCCTATAAAGGCCATCCTAAATTAATCGATTATTCAGCTACAAAGGGAGCCATCGTTTCCTTTACACGAGCGCTCTCCAATTCGATTATTACAGATGGTATTCGTGTGAATGCTGTAGCACCTGGCCCTATTTGGACACCGCTCATTCCCGCTTCTTTTAATGAACAAGATGTCTCCAAGTTTGGCAGCGATACGCCAATCGGGCGCGCTGGACAGCCAGAAGAACTCGCTCCTGCTTATGTATATTTAGCGAGCGAAGATTCCTCTTATATGAGCGGACAAGTGCTCCATATCAATGGTGGTACGGTTGTAAATGGATAAAGTGATCAAGGCTTCCTTTCCAATAAGGTAGGAAGCCTTGAGTTTTATATTAAACTAACATCTCTGCTTGCACTCGTTGACACGAGTCGCGTTCGACAAAATGATGGGGGATAATAGCACTTTGTATTCGTTCTCCTGGAGACGCTAGCTTTTGAACTAAGCATCTTGCCGCTTGATATCCGGTATGATACATATTTGTATCAATAGAAGTGAATGAAGAAAGTGAAATTTCTGAAAATAGAGTATTGTTCAAGCTCACAATAGACATATGCTCTGGCGTAAGGCATCCTAAAGACCTTAAATTATTCATAATACTTAGCGCCATTAAATCATCGTGGACGACTAAAGCGGTAGGCACTTCTGATAAACTTAAAAGGTTTTGCATCACTTCATGCATCTCTTCTCGTAATGCCTCTTCATAAAAAATATAGTCGTTTCTAGGTACGATTCCATGTTCCTTCAAAGCACCTTCATAGCCTAATAAGCGATCATGCGTCATAACAAGTTTCGAATGGCCTCCAATGAATCCAACCTTCTTATGTCCTAAATCTAACAAATAGTTCGTCGCTTCCTTTGCTGCTAAATAATTATCGTTATCGACATATGTAATTTCTTCAGCAAACTCATAAGGTTTTCCAATTAAAACAAATGGAAAATTGCGCGATTGCAAATAGGTAATCGTGTGATCATTCATACGCGAGTACATTAGAATAATCCCGTCCACCATACCTCCTTGCACCATTTCAACGACTCCCTCAAAAATCTCTTCATCGGAATTCCCCGTATTCATAAGCAATGAATATTTTCTTTCCCGAGCTCCTTCACTTAAACCACGTAATATCGTAGCGAACGTCGGATTATTAAAAAACGTTTCTGATGAACCGGGCATTACTAAGCCCAAAATCTGTGTTGATTGATTGGCTAAACTGCGTGCAATAAAGTTTGGATGATACCCTAACTTTTCCATCGCTTCACGAACACGCACCTTTGTTTTTTCACTAATTCTAGGATTATTTGCAATAACTCGTGAAACCGTCGAAGGAGCAACGTTTGCCAATTGTGCCACGTCTTTTATCGTAACGGCCATTACTCTTTTCCTCTCCCCTCTGTAGACATTAAGCCCTTGATGTATTAAAAAGATGCAAAGGATAATCCAAAGCCTCTTCATTTTTTAGATATATCTTTTATCATACACTTATTATACAGTCCCTCTCTCTATATTTGTGTCTAAATTCAAAATTTTTAAGCAATTAACGCGTTAAAACGTTAATTTTCCCTAAAATTCTGTTAAATAATAGAAAATTCCCGCCCTTCATATGACAATTTTTTACAAAAAATTCAATATGTATGAAATAAACTCTTTTGTTTAAAAATAAGTAACCCCTTTTTCGTGCTAGAAACAGCTTGTTCGTATATATCAAATAAAATGATAGGTAGAGAGTATGAACCTTGGAATTATTCGTAATTTCACCCCTAAAACACCTCACATATTATATAAATTACGCATTCAAAATAGTGGAACACGCAAGGAGTAACATCCCTTTATTACATACTTGAGGGGGCTTTCAGCATAGCTAAAAAGGTGTGTGAAACCGAAGTCTCACACACCTTAGCCAAAAATCGTATGATCAGCCATACTGTTTAATACATCCAAGTGAAAACAGTTTTTCCTCTGACTTATTTATCTTCCCTTAATAAATACTCATTTCCATCTTGATCTTTAAATGAGAACATTGTTCCAAACGGCATTCTTAACATGTCCCCTACTTCTACTTCATTTTGTTTCATCTTCTCATAAGCTGATTCAACATCGGTTGTGCTAAAAAGAATCGATGGATGGGCAACTTTAGAAGGTTGCTGTTGTTCCATTGCAGATTTAGAATACAGAACTAACGTAGTAAATTCGTCTTCACTAGGTCCAACTTCTATCCAGGACATATTTGGTCCCATCGGTTGTTCAAATTTCAATACAAAGCCCACTTTATTTAACCAAAAGTCCTTTGCCTGTTCTTGATCTTGTACATACACAGTAATTTTACCAATTTTATTAATCATCATAAATCTCCTTAGGATCGTTTAATCATCTAACATCATTCTATCAATCCAAAAAAACAAAAGCAATTTCGTTCATTGATCTACTTTACTAACTTAGTTTATAGAAGATATACAAGGACTTCATAAGGTCTTAGAGTAGTATTCTTCTCCAGACTTACACAAGCATCCTTATAATTCGCTAACAGAAGCTGTGTTCGTTCCGTACGCCACGAAGATAAATCAATAGACTGCTTCTGTTTACTAAAATTACAAACAACTAGAGCCGCTTGACCTTCACTTCTTCGAATATAAGCATAAATCTGTGGATTGCCCTCTAACACTAATTCATAGGCACCATAATAAATACTTCATATTGCTTGCGCAGCCGAATTAACTTCTTATAAAAAGTATAGATTGAATGACCGTCCGTTATTTGATTGGCAACGTTAATAGACGGATAGTTTTTATTCACCTTCACCCACGGTCATAATATCATAGTTAGCAAACGTTTCTGTCTTTAATTCTTCCAAATACTCGAGAGGTCTGCCATTAATCTATTGAATTTCTTTTCGAACGTTTCATAACTAAAGCAATAAACAGAGCGAATAAAGCAAGTACAGCAAATAATACAGCAAAGTAAGGAATGTTAATAATCGACTTATGAACAAGCTTGTACACTTCTGCCAGCTCTCGGTCAATGACAATAGAATACTTGCCATCTTGACTGCGAACGAGGTCGCCGTTCAATAACCCTCTCAATTCCTTATTATCCTCTAGCTGGGATTGATTCAAGACAATCTTTTGTGTCTTCGACGTATTATTAATGACCACAACATTCGTTTCTTCAGCCAACATCCGCTTGTACACAACGACACCGTCTTTTTCATATAAAACATCTAATTTTCCTCGTAATAAAGCAGGATGTTCGGCACGAATTTTGGCAAGATTCGTTATATAGTCCACTAAGTCTTGTTCAGTTTTAAAATTCATCAGTTGGTGATTTTCAGGAGCTTCATTACCGTTTAACGCAATTTCGGAGCCATAAAAAACAACAGGCACACCAGGTGTCGTATACAAATAAGCTAAAGCCATTTTCCAGCGTGTACCTGGATGCTGGTTATGATTAGCCGCATCAAAGGTAAAACGCGATGATTGACTCGTATCCATAAAGTTCACAAGCTGTGTGTCAGCCTTAAGTAAGTCCTCGTTTTTTCTCTTAACAGAAAAAAGGTTTGTTAAGCTTTCATCTGGAGCAGCAAAGGCCTGGCGTAATGCTTCATTTTCGGTGTAATCCATAAAAGCATCCATCCCAGTCCCTTCATAGCTGGAAATCGTTTTCGGAGTCCCCTCTAAAACATCACCAATCAGATAGAAATCAGATTTTTTTGATTTAACAGCCCGTACAAAACCCTTCCAAAAATCTTGATTTACATACTCAGCTTGATGGAGACGATAGCCATCAATATTCGTTTCTTCAATCCACCATTTAGCTGCATCTAATAAATAAGCCTTCACCTCAGGATTTTCTTGATTTAAATCCGGCAGATCATCAACCCAGCTTTTTTCCAGCTGTTCATCAGCGCTGTTCTTTTTATGAAACCAATCTTCTTTTGTTGGATCCTGTAACCATGGATGATTAGGACCGACAGAGTTAGCTACAAAGTCTATCATCACTTTTATGTCTCGACTATGAGCCTCCTGTACTAATGTTTTCAATTCATCTAGTGTACCAAAGTGTGGATCTGTATTATAAAAATCCTCCACCCAATATCCATGATACCCCTCTTTATCATTCATAAAAACAGGGGAAAGTAAAATGGTTGTGAACCCCATCTCTTTTAAATAATCTAGTTTTTTTGTCACACCGGCAAAATCGCCGCCATTAAACGTATTCAGATTCGTAACATCCGCATCTCCATTATTTTCTGGATTTCCATCAAAAAACCTGTCAATCATGATAGAATAAATAATTTCATCTTCCAACGTTCGTTCTTCTTTTTCAGCTGCTCCTACTGGAATGGCGTAAAAAAGAAGAAACGGAAGTAAAACGAGTGATAACACTCTGCGCATATTCCGCTCCTCCTCCCTAAACATCCTTACGCCTTTAAGATTAGCTTCTTATTCTTCCAAGGTCAAACTTAAATTACAAAATATTCTAATTAATTAATAAACAAGTGATTTGGCATGATTATGCAGCCTTTTCGCTCGATTATCTCCGAATTTGGCATGATTTTATACTGAATTCGCCCGATTATTCCCGAATTGCGCATGATTTTATCCCACTCTTAACGGGCAGTAAACCCCCCACTGATGGAAGTTTCACTTTATCCCAAACCCTCTCGATTATCCTATTCAATCTACAATCTCAATCTTATAATCGTTAAACCATACATGCATTTGTGCTAAATGAGCGAGCAATTGCGGACCGGACATCAATTGCCCAAACCAAGGCACTCTAAACGCCTCTCCCTTTGATTCGACAAGCTCATTCAGCCTCTGTTTGTCAAAAAATTCATATAGCATCGAATTCGAATCCTCTAAAATCTCTTTTAGCCAGCTTTGGACACGCTCTGTGTAAACTGGATTATGCGTTTTCGGATAAGGACTTTTCTTGCGATAAAGCACTTCCGTTGGCAGCAATCCTTCGAGTGCTTTACGTAAAATCCCTTTTTCACGATTGCCCGTCATTTTCATTTCCCACGGAATATTCCATACATATTCGACAAGACGATGATCTGCAAAAGGAACCCTTACTTCAAGACTAGAGCCCATACTCATTCGGTCCTTTCGATCTAACAACGTCGTCATAAACCAAAGAATATTTAAATAAAACAGTTCTCTTCGCTTGGCTGCTATACCTGTTTCACCAGGAAGCTTTGGCATTTCACGAATCGTCGTTAAATAGGCTTCCTCCGCATATTCCTCTAATTTCAGCTTGTCACGCCATCCTTGTTTCAATAAAGACACTCGTTCTTCCGTTGAACGCATCCACGGAAAACCAGAACGATTCAAGTCATCTTCCCGATGGAACCATGGATATCCGCCAAAAATTTCATCCGCACATTCTCCAGACAAGCCGACCACAAAATCTTGCTTAATCTCTTTACAAAACCAGAGTAAAGAGGAATCTACATCCGCCATTCCCGGTAAATCGCGAACATGAACGGCTTCCGTTAAGTAGTCTGTCAACAGCTCTTGTGTAATGACGGACGAATGATGCCTCGTCTGGAATGCAGTCGACATTTTTTCAATCCATGGACCGTCCGCATTTGGTTGAAAATCATTTGCTTTAAAAAACTTCGCGTTATCTTCATAATCGATGGAATACGTGTGAAGCGGTCCTTTCCCTTCACGGCGATAGGCATTCGCTGCAATCGCGGTGATCGCACTTGAATCAACACCGCCCGATAAGAATGTACAAAGCGGCACATCCGACACCAACTGACGAGTTACCGCATCTTCAACAAGAAAACGAACTTGATCTACCGTTTCTTCTAAGCTATCTGTATGCTCTTCACTTTTCACATTCCAATAACGCCAAATCTTTAGTCCGTTACGTGTCAATGTCATTGCATGAGCCGGACGCAGCTCTTGAATATGATGAAACACTCCTGAACCCGGCTTACGTGAAGGCCCTACTCCAAATACTTCCGCTAATCCCTCATAGCTGATTTCTGCTTTAACATCTGGATGAGCAAGCAGCGCTTTTAATTCCGATCCGAATAAAAGTCCGCCATTTCTTTCCGCATAAAACAGCGGCTTTACGCCTAAACGATCACGTCCAACAAATAGTTTTTGCTCCGCACTATCCCAAATCGCAAACGCAAAAATTCCATTAAACAAATCCACACATTTTTCTTTCCATTCTATATAAGAAGTTAGCAAAACTTCTGTATCAGAATGACCTTTAAAGGAATATCCTTTTAATAATAGCTCTTTACGCAAATCTTCTGTATTATACAACTCACCGTTATAACAAAGTGTATAAACTCCACTTTCATGCACCTTCGTCATCGGTTGTTTTCCTCCGACAGGGTCTACAACTGTTAAACGACGATGGCCAAATACAACATGGGTATCGCTCCACACATTTTCATCATCTGGTCCGCGTTTCGCTAACGTACTTGTCATTTTGGCTACAGTGTCCGTTTCCGCGCGTAAATCTTTTTGAAAATGTACCCATCCAGTTATCCCACACATAATTCTTCATCCTTTCTAACTCGAACAATACTCTTAAGGAGATTAGGAAGTTGTGAGCAAAGTCGTAAGTGTATAACATAACCTATGCAAAAATAAAAAGATGGTTATTTGTCCAGTTACGATTATATTTTCAACGAATTTTGTCAAAAAAGTAGGTGAGGCATCCCAAATTGGAGGTAATTGTAAATGAGGCAGCAGCAACGAGTAAAATTAATTAAACAACAAACGAGAGCATTTACAGAAGGAAAAGTAGAATATATTAATTTTCAATGGATTTTCTTTGATGATGAAACAGATGAGGCCTCCTCCATTGAAGACTATATGCACAACGAAGTAGAGGTATACCGATCAGGCCGTTGGAGACAAGGAATCATCTTAGAAGAAGGAGCCATTCAGCTTACTAATCATGAAATCGTCTTCCTCAAACAAAATGAAACCATTCATATCCGGAAGAAGTTAATCTACTCGTTTGAAGAATTATTAGAGAAACTAACCGATGATTCCTTTTTTCAATTTGTGACAACATTGAATTCTCTCGGTTTCTCCACATATGATTGCATTTACAGCTATAATCAGCTTACCTTTTTAGAAAATACAAGTACCCAGTCAGGTGTGAATTTTTTCACTTTCGATAACAATTCAGAAATCTGTTCCGTTCAGCATCATTTCTCTTATGGAGAAAATAAAAATGACCGATTTGAATTTACGATTAACACGGGAAAAAGAATCATCATTGAAAAGGTAAACTCTAAATAAAAGAAGCGGACGCTCTTAGCGTCCGCTTCTTTATTACTTATTAAAAAATAGTGATTCCTAACGGTAAAGAGAAGCCTAAATATAGTACAAAGAGTAAACTTAATATAAATAATGTCCACATAACTCCTGTACTTTTTCTTTTAGCCGTACGTACTAATACCATTTCCATAAACGCAATGACTAACAGGCCGACAATCAGCTTCGTTGCGTATACGCCGAAATCTGAGATCAGCATACCGCCTGTAAGGAAAATAAGAATGTAAAACAAGCGAGTGATCATATGCATCATTTTCGCCTTAGGATTTCCACCTTTTAACATCGAATACGTTACGAAAAAGAGGATAAGACCAATCACCCAAGTTGTGATGTGTAAATGCGTTGTATCCATCATAAGTTTAATGCCCCCTAGTACAAATTCTCCTACATCATATCACAGACAAGAGTTAAAAAACAAAATTAAGCATTCTGTCCTTATTTCCCCTTTGCATGAAGAAATAAGCATATACCTATCCCTTTTCACCCTGCCTTTTCATTGCAGATCGTTTGCTATACGTAAACCATCTCCATACATATTCCATTGGGCCAAAGCGATAGTGTTTCAGCCAAATATAGCTTGCTAACGATTGCAAACCATAAATAACAAAGATTAGAATAAAGCTTGTTGTATACGAAACTTGCCCATATAAACCGAAGCCATAGGAGTAAAACAATAAGGTGCACACAATCGATTGAAACAAATAATTGCTCATGGACATTTTCCCAATATAGGAGAGTGGGTGTAATAATCGACGTAAGCTGTCCTTTTGCACAAGCAAGGTAATACCTGTTATATAAGCAAAAGTAAGCAGCGGACCACCTAGTTCATCTTGAATGAAAGTCGTCCCGGTATGATAGACCGTTACATACGGAAGCCATTTAATAGCTAAACCGACAACGAAGCAAACAATCGCGATAACGATAAGCTTTCGTTTATGAAGAGACGGCTCATGCAGCCAACGCAGCTTAGCAAAACTCGCTCCAAGTAAAAAGAAAGGAAAAATGAAAAAGAGATACATGACGAGTCCTACCGTATTATTCACATAATACCAATCTTGCATTCTTTGCTTCGTAACCTCAATAAATGAACCATGTTGATAAACGTCCTGCGATTGTTCCACTAATTCATAACTAGCTGTCGCTTCTGTTGCTAATTCTTCAGAAAAAAACAAGCTCATAAACACCATAAGCAAGCTCAGAATCATCACTGGAATCATATACAGCAGCGAACCGACAATTAATAATGTCTTGCCTTTTACTTTATAAAACAATAAAAATACAAATCCTAGTACCGCATATGTAATTAAAATATCACCATGCCAAATAAAAAAAGCATGGATACAACCGATAAAGAGCAAGAAAAGCATTCTACGACTAAAAAGAACGGGAAATGACATCCCCTTTTCCGCACTTCGTTCATAAAGAATAATAGCCCCAAACCCAAACAAAAAAGCAAACAATGGATAAAAACTAGTTTGAGCAAAAATATCACTAACCATATACAGCAAGCGGTCAGACCCTGTCGTCCAAACATCATAGCCATCGATATATAAAATAGGCATATGAAAAGACGACATATTGACTAAAAAGATTCCTAGAATAGCTATTCCTCTTAAAATATCAACATGAACAAGACGCTTTTTCTCCTCAATCGGATTTATCGCTTCCTTCACACTCTCACTCCTTTTATTAGTATGATAGGACAG
>Ga0182739_1002921_pt1 | contig 15471 bp, 14 predicted proteins | sample eDN5th30CBELigBY_FD_128873 | JGI IMG/M metagenome (GOLD analysis project Ga0182739, IMG submission 128873) | Enriched backyard soil microbial communities from Emeryville, California, USA - eDNA 5th pass 30_C BE-Lig BY (version 2) (version 2) | ecosystem: Environmental > Terrestrial > Soil >... | reverse complement strand
TATACGCTGATGCATGACCCAAATTATCGGTTAGCCATTGCCTGGCAAAATGTTGCCTATAACCAGCCTCCACATCCAAGTTTCTTTCTAGGACATAATATGAAAGCGTCACCAATACCAAATATATATGAAGTAGAAAATCAAGAGAAATCAGAAGAGTAATTTGTGATGATAGATTGTTAGATTAAAGAGTGAGGTGGAAGTCTATGACAGGGAAATTATATCATGGTGCAGCATATTATCCAGAACTTTGGAATGAAGAAGTCATTCATGAAGATATAGAAATGATGAAGAAAACGGGGATTAATGTAGTAAGAATTGGAGAATTTGCATGGAGTTCAATGGAAGCAGAGGAAGGAAAGTTTGATTTATCTTTCTTTTATAACGTCATTAATAAACTCTATGAAAATGGAATTGAAACAATTATGTGTACGCCGACCCCGACGCCGCCAATTTGGTTTACAGATGGTCATCCTGAGCGAATGTATGTCGATCAGGATGGGAAGGTAATGGGACATGGTTCAAGACAGCATGCTTGTACGAACCATCCTTATTTTCGAGAAAGAGCCGCATTAATTACAGAGCATATTGCCAAAGAACTTGGGAATTTACCAGGGATTATTGGCTGGCAGATTGACAATGAATTCAAATGTCATGTGAGTGAATGTATGTGTGAAAACTGTAAACAATTATGGCATCAATGGTTGGAAGCTCGTTATGGAACGATTGAAAAACTAAATGAAGCATGGGGAACAAAAATTTGGAGTGAATACTATCATCGATTTGATCAAGTTCCACAGCCAGGACCAGCACCTTTTCTTCATAATTCTTCTTTAAGTACGATGTATCAATTATTTTCGATGGAAAAGATCGCTGAGTTTTGTGATGAACAGGCGGAGATTATTCGAAAATATTCGATTGCTCCTATTACCCATAATAGTTCAGTGAACTTTAGTGTCGATAATGAGCGTTTATTTAAAAATCTTGATTTTGCATCTTTTGACACGTATGCAACCATAGATAATTTTCCAGCTTACTTGATTAATAGTGATCTTTGGAGAAACTTCAAGAAAGGGAAAGATTTCTGGGTGATGGAAACAAGTACATCCAATGCTGCATCCCTAACAAGTTATGCTAGCCCTCATCCAAATGGCTATTTAACGGCAGAGGCTGTTGCTGCTTATGCTTTAGGAGCGGAAGGATTTTGCTACTGGCTTTGGAGACAGCAACGGGCTGGATGTGAACAACCACATGGTTCAGTCCTTAGTGCATGGGGGAAACCAACGGTAGGCTATGAGAATGTGTTAGAAGTAGAAAAAATGAGAAAAGCTATTGAACCTATTATTTTATCTACAAGACCTTCCCAAGCCGATGTTGCTATTACTTATTCTGATCGAGCTAAAGCCTTTTTTAAAACAGAATCCCACGGTAACCTAAATTATCGTAATTTAGTTATCGACTTTTATAAACAGATATTATCCATGGGAATTCATCGAGACCTTACTCCTGAAGGAGCGAGTTTAGAAGGATATAAATTATTACTAACACCATTCCTTCCATCTCTTTCACAAGAATATTTAGATAGAGCGAGAACATTTGTAGAAAATGGTGGTACTTGGATTGTGGGACCGCTAACAGGTGGACGAACAGAAGAGCATACTGTTCACACAGACTGTGCGCTTGGTGATTTGGAAAAGGTAGCTGGAGTAGATGTTTTATTTACGTACCCGATGGATGGGACTGGGACAGTTGGTCGTGCTTTTGATATATCGGCACCACTTGGTATGTGGAGTTCAGTATTTGAATTTGAACAAGGAAGTACAGTTGGAGTATTGGAAGAAGGAATTTCCATTGGTAAGTCCTTTATTACAGAAAAAAGGCTAGGTTCTGGAAAAATAGTTATGCTTGGCTCCATGCCGGTAGGAGTAGAGGGAGAACAATTATTGCAAAAACTGGTGGACCATTATTCAAAAGAAGCTGGTGTTAAGCTTAGAACAGATGTAACCAATGGAACGATTGTTGCTCCGAGAAAAGGTAAGGATGGAAATAGTGTTTGGTTTATCATCAATTTAAATGGGGAAGGCGGAAGCGTAACTTTGCCTACTGAAGGAATCGATTTATTGACAAATAAACCAGTGAAGGAAGGAAAACTAGAAGTAGGAAAATTTGCGTATAAAGTGATTCAATTTAAATAAAACGTAAGCAATCACTTCCTTAAGAATAAACATAAATCACCTAACATTTTATTTATAGGGGGGGAGTGTCTCTATGCAAATGAATGGAGCAATCGGCGGATTTTATAAAGTTTGTGAATGGATGATGAAGCTAGCATTTGTTAATTTTTTATGGATTATCTTCTCTATGTTAGGAATCATTTTATTTGGTTTTTTTCCTGCAACGGCTGCCATGTTTGTAATTGTAAGAAAGCTGTTAATGGGTAACATGGATATTCCTGTTTTTAAAACTTTTTGGGAATCCTACAAAAAAGAATTTATTAAGAGTAATTTATTAGGACTACTTGTTTCTGTCTTTGGGTATTTCTTATATGTAGATTTACACCTACTTAAAAGTTCTAGTGGTTTTATTCAGATACTTTACTACCCAGCCCTGTTAATTTGTTTAGGCTTCCTTTTAACCATTTGTTATGTATTTCCTACATATGTTCATTTTGACCTGAAAATTTATCAGGTGTTAAAAAATGCTTTTTTCATTATGTTAGTGAATCCAATATCTACAATCATTATGGTAATTGGAATTACAGCCATTTACTTTTTAATGACAACGATTCCAGGATTGATTCCCCTTTTTAGTGGAAGTGCGTTAGCATTTATTATCATGTGGGCATCCTTTTTCGCCTTTACAAGGGTCCAAAGATTAGAAGAAGCAGCAACTAAGATTGAGATAGACTCTATTGAAGGTTAAATAATAGCAGTACCAAATAAAGAAATGAGAACCCTAGGCTATGCCTAGGTTTCTAAAAAATTTATAGCGTGGTATTAAAAAAACTTCCTCACGGTGCTAAAATATTTTTGGTTCGCCAACCGAAAATAATTAGTACTGGAGGAAGTTCTTATGTCAAAAGACAATAATAGTTTAGCACACACAACTTGGAATTGTAAGTATCACATTGTATCTGCGCCCAAATATAGAAGACAGGTTATTTATGGGAAAATAAAGAAAGATATTGGACAAATTTTCCCCACTTTATGTGAGAGAAAGGTGTAAAACTGTATTTAAATCCAATTATGGATTTGTTTAAATTATCAAGAAATCCGTCGTCTTTTCCTTGAAGAAATAATCAACTCTGCAAACTGGTTAAAAGGAAAATCGGTTTGTCTATTTTTAGCATAAACAAAATGGATATATCTTGGTGGAGAAAAATCACCTAAATTTGTAATTTTAAATGGCAGCATGTCTAATGAATTTGATTGGTTGGAATTTTCCAATTGAACGAAATCTAAGATGAAGGATAAAGGGAGTAGACTATAACCTAAACCGCTGGAAATCATACTGATTAGCGCGTAGGTATCATTTACTTCTTGAAGATTTTCAGGTATTTTGCCTAACAGGTTTAGTAAAATTTCATTTGCATCATGTCTGAATGGCAGATGAGAATGAAATAGAATAAAAGGCTTATCCAATAATTTCTCTTTAACTAATGGATTTGGATCATCTTTTGGACCAATTAGAACAATATCATCATTATAAAGAGGGATAAATTCAAGTTCCTTTTTAGGCCGATGATAACAAACGATACCAAAATGAAGTTCTCCAAATGACACTAAATCCAGTACCAAATCTGTTAATTCTGAAGTGATATTGAATTTAAATGTCGGATCGAACTTAGTTAAACTAGACAAAATATCAGGTAATAGAGAAGATGCAAGTGGTCGTGTAATTCCTATTTTTAAATTTTTATTTAACGAAGTAGAATGGATAAAATTCGAATTATTTTCAAGAGTGCATACTGCATCATACTCCCGTACCATCTTAAGAGCATTTACTAAAAATGAAGTTCCAGATTTAGTTAGCTCCACTCCTTTTTTACTCCTTTCTAACAATTGAAAGCCTACCTCGGTTTCTAACTTTTTTAACTTAGAAGTTAGTGCAGGCTGTGTAATATGAAGTATATGAGATGCTTTTGTAATACTTTTTTCTCTAGCAATGGTGATAAAAGAATCTAGCGAACTTAAATCCATTTCTACATCCCTCCTTAATAATTAGTAATATATTAAAGTATAATTATACATACTTACACTATAACTTATCAGAATATTTAGTATATTTCAATGAAAGTATCCATAGTTTTTTTCTATTACCACTATCATAACAAAGTTTATTATATTTATTACAAGAAACAGAATATTCTAAAAATAATTAAGGAGGAGAAATTAATGAAAGATAATTTGATGGAAAAAACCATTCAAGAACTTGCTCCATTAATTCAAAATAAGGAAATATCTCCAGTTGAACTAGTCGATCAATGTCTCGAAAGAATTCAGGAGACAGAACCAACTATTAATGCCTTTATAACTGTGTTGGAAGATAGTGCAAAGGAAAATGCAAAAGTTGCAGAAAAAGAAATATTAAATGGGAATTACAAAGGAGTATTACACGGAATACCTTATTCTGCAAAAGATTTGTATACAACAAAAGGTATTAAAACAACTGCTGGGTCTAAAATTCTTTCAGATTATGTACCAGATTTCGATGCTACAACTGTTTCTAAATTAAATACTGCTGGTGCTATATTAGTAGGAAAAAATAACTTACATGAATTCGCCTATGGGGGAACAAATGAGAATGAGCATTTTGGCCCGACTGGTAATCCATGGAACCCCAATATGATTCCAGGTGGATCTAGTGGAGGTTCAGGAGCAACAGTAGCTGCATTTAGTTCCATCTTTTCGTTAGGAACAGATACAGGAGGTTCTATTCGAATACCAGCTTCATTATGTGGAGTGGTAGGAATAAAGGCTACTTATGGGAGAGTGAGTAGAAATGGAGTGCTACCTTTAAGTTCGTCACTTGATCATGCTGGTCCTTTAGCAAAAACAACTTGGGATACAGCAGCTGTTCTTTCTGTAATGGCTGGTTACGATCCTAAAGATCCTAGCTCATCTAAAAAAGAAGTTCCAAATTATTTTGAAGCATTTACAGAAGACAATTTCTCATTAGAAGGTATAACAATAGGAATTTGTGAAGCCTATTACTTTGAAAATTTAGATCCTGAAGTAGAAATGAGTGTTCGTCAATCAATTGAATTATTTAAAACGCTAGGAGCATCTATTGTAGAAATAGATCTTCCATTTCTTGAGGAATCAGCCAAACTTCAAAGCATGCTTACAACAGCTGAGGCCTATAGTTATCATTCGAGTTATTTAAAAGAACGCTATGAAGAATATGGAACAAATATCCGTACTCGTCTTGAATTAGGGCAATATACTCCGGCATGGGCTTACATACAAGCACAGAGGTTACGACAAAAAACAAAAGAAAGTTGGAATGAAGTGTATAAAAGTATTGATTTACTACTAGCTCCAACTACCGCCATACCTGCGTTTCCGATTAATTGTTCTACGATTACTTTTGGTGATAAGGAGATAAATCCGAGAGATTTAGGGGTATTGGCAAGAACTTCACCAAGTAACTTTAATGGATTTCCATGTATTTCTGTTCCATGTGGGTTTACAGAATCAGGATTGCCAATTGGTTTACAGTTACAAGGGCGTCCTTTTGAAGAATTACTAGTATTTAGAGCAGCTAATTCATTTGAAAAAGCATATGAAGTTGCAAAGTCAGTTAGAGGAGTGGTTGTCTAATAATCAAAAGGAGTGGTTAAAAATGGAAAAAGTATTGGAGATGGAACAGTTAATTACTAAGTTTGCTACAAAGGAAGGACTGGTTCCTGCCGTAAGAGGAGTTAACCTTTCTGTAGAGAGAGGGAAAACTCTTGTCATACTTGGTGAATCTGGATCAGGTAAAAGTGTAACATTACGTTCCATTTTACGCTTAACGCCTCCAGGTGCAGAAATAGAAGGATCTATTAATTTTGAAGGAGAAGAATTGTTAGAAAAGACTAAAAAACAAATACAGTCTATTCGAGGAAATAGAATAGCTATGATCTTTCAAGATTCTCTTTCTGCTTTTGATCCTCTATATAAAGTAGGAAAGCAAATAGAAGAAACGATACTCTCCCATAAAAAAATAAAAAGAAGTGAAGCTAAGAAACAAGTGATAGATCTTTTCCGTAAGGTTGGAATTCCATCTCCAGAACAGCGAGTAAAAGCTTATCCACATGAAATGAGTGGAGGTATGAGACAACGTGCAGTCATTTCGATGGCTTTATCTTGTCAGCCAGATATATTACTTGCAGATGAACCAACCACTGCCTTGGATGTGACAATTCAAGCACAAATTCTTAATCTATTTAAACAAATACAAGCTGAATATGGTATGTCAATAATATTAGTAACTCATGACATTGGAGTAGCTGCAGAAATGGCTGATGACATTGCAGTCATGTATGCAGGGAAAATCGTAGAATATGGAAATGCTAAACAAGTAATTTCTCAGCCTAATCATCCATATACAAAAGGATTAATTGCTGCTACCCCAAGACAAGGTCAAAAAGGAACATTAACAGCTATACCAGGAAAACCTCCATTAATAACTAATATGCCAAAAGGATGTGCATTTGCAGAAAGATGTCCTTATGCAATGGATTCTTGTATGGAAATAAATCCTGAATTACAGAAATTACCACAAGGTAGTGAAGTTGCTTGTTTATTAATCGAACAGGTTGAATCACCAAAAGAAACGGTAGAAGTTTAAATCATCATAAATAAAGGGGAAATCATATGGGGCCAAATTTTACTAAATTTTCATATAAAACAATTATACTGCTAATTATTGTAGTAGTAACTTTGACAGCTTGTGGTGGAAATAATGCAACGAGTACTAGTGAGAGTAAGAGTTTAGTAATTGCCATGTCTGCTGCCAATATACCAAGTACTGACACTACTCCTACAGAAGGGTTTGAAGGTTATCGGTTTGTTGGGCATCAACTATATGATGGTTTAGTAGGATGGGATTTAACACAAGGTGATGAACCTGCAGACATAGCACCAGGATTAGCAGAGTCCTGGGAAACTTCTAAAGAAGATCCTAATATTTGGACTTTTCATCTTCGGAAAGATGTAACATTCCATGATGGTAGCGCATTTAATGCAGATTCTGTTGTTTTTGCATTTGATAGAATCAGCAACCCAGATTCAGAATATTATAACGCAAGTACTGCCGGTGGGGTTTTATCCTATTTGAAGTATATAGATAGTTACGAAAAAATTGATGATTATACTTTTCAGATTAAAACAAAAGAAGTGTATAGTTTTTTACCCTATGATTTAACATTTATTCTAATACCAAGCACAGAAGCGGTAAAAGAATACGGAGAAGACTATTTAAGTCACCCAAGTGGGACTGGTCCATTTAAGTTTGTCAGCATGAGTCAAGGTGAAGAGATAGTGATGGAAAAAAATGAATCTTATTGGGGCGGTGCTCCAAAAGTAGATCAGCTTATCTTAAAACCGATGCCAGATGCCTCTGCTAGATTAGCAGCATTACAATCCGGACAAGTAAATTGGGCTGAAATCCCACCAACTGAATCCATTGAACAATTAAAGTCGTCAGGATTCCAAGTTTTATTAAATGACTATCCACATATTTGGCCATATATGTTGAATCTGAAAGAAGAACCTTGGAATGATGTGAGGGTAAGACAAGCAGCAAATTATGCGATTGATCGTGAAGCTTTATCTACATCTTTATTAAATGGTGTTGCAAAACCAGCAACTCAAGTTTTATATGAAGGTCATCCGTGGTATAACGAATCGGCTACAAAATATACCTATAATCCTGAGAAGGCAAAAGCATTATTAGCAGAAGCAGGATATCCTGATGGTTTTGATACCACATTTGTTGTACCGACAAGTGGTTCCGGAAATATGTGGCCATTAGAGATGAATGAATTTGTACAAAAAAATCTGAAAGAAGTAGGGATTAATGTGAAAATTGAAGCGATTGAATGGCAAACATTAATAACTATGTATCGTGCTGGGTTCCCAGATGACAAAGAAGTAGATGCCTATAATGTTTCATTAGCTCCAATTGCTCCATGGACGTTTGACCGTTATTTTGCTACAAGTTCATTTATACCAAATGGAACGAATATTATGGAATATTCTAATAAGGAATTAGACGAAATTATCAAGAAAGCTCGTGAAACTTTTGATGTAGCTGAAAGGGATAAATATTTAAATGAAGCTGGAAAAATCGTTGCAGATGATGCTCCATGGATTTTCGTTGTACATGATCAAAATTTAAGAGTATTAGCTGAAAATGTAAAAGGCTTTGTTCAACCACAGTCTTGGTTTGCAGATTTAAAAACTATTTCAATTGAATAATACGATAATAGGAAAGAGGGTGTGATAGTTGATTCATTTTATTTTGAAAAGATGCATGCTTATGATTCCTACTCTTTTAGGTGTTTCTATTATAGTATTCCTAATGCTCCAAATTGTTCCAGGAGATCCTGTTAACTCCTTATTGCCACCTGATGCAACTGAAGAGGATAGGCAGAGAATTAAGCAAGAACTTGGGTTGGATAAGTCATTAATTGGTCAATATTTTAGTTGGCTAGGTAATACCCTACAAGGAGATTTTGGTAGGTCTATTATAAAACGGTTAGAAGTTACTGATTTATTATTTGATGCCTTAAGTAATACCTTTATCTTAGCTTTTGGAGCAGCTATATTTGCCTTTCTATTAAGTTTGATTATTGGAGTTTATAGTGCTTACCATCCTAAATCGTGGATTGCTTCTCTTGGAAATATTATTGGTTTAACTGGTGTAAGTATACCAAACTTTTGGGCGGCACTTATTCTAATAGGGATATTCTCTGTTATGCTAGGTTGGCTTCCTTCTACAGGAATGAAAGGAGTAGGCGGAGGAGGAATAGGTGATACAGTTATGCATTTGATAATGCCAGCCATAGCAGTAGGAATGACTACCTTAGGAGTTATGACTAGAATGATTCGGAGTTCGGTAGTAGATCTATTACAAAAGGATTTTATTATTACACTACAAGCAAAAGGAGCAAGTTCATTTATCATCTTAATGCACGTACTAAAAAATTGTACCCCAACAATATTAACCGTTGCAGGATTACAAGTAGGATATCTAATTGGGGGATCTGTATTGGTGGAAACAGTATTCTCATGGCCTGGAGTAGGACAGTTAATTTATCAAGGGATTAGTCAAAGGGATTTCCCTATCATTCAGTCAGGAGTATTAGTTATCAGTATTTTATTTGTAATTATCAATCTTGTTGTTGATATTTTACATGCTGTTGTTGATCCTAGAATACGAGAAGCATAAGGAGGGAAAAAGATGATAACAGAAAATACAGAACACTATAGTACTACTCCCACAACTATATTAAAAAGAAAAGTAAAAAAGGAAGAATCTACATCCCAAAAAATAATAAGAGAATTTTGCAAGAAGCGAACTGCTTTTGTTTCATTAATAATCTTATTAATTATCTTTAGCTCGTGCCTATTAGCACCTGTAATTGCACAATATGATCCTCTAGAAGGAGATATTAAGGATAGATTACTTGTAGTAGGTTCTGAAGGACATATACTAGGAACGGATGAGCAAGGTCGAGATATGTTAACAAGAATATTATATGGTGGAAGACTTAGTTTACTAGCTGGAATAGCACCCGTACTTGTTGCTGGTTTAATTGGGAGTTTTCTTGGTATTGTTGCAGGTTACTTTGGTGGGATTATTAACACCATTATTATGAGAACATTAGATATATTTTATGCTTTTCCTGCTATATTGTTAGCCATTGGTATTTCAGCAGCACTTGGCCAGGGGATTAACAATATCATTATCGCAATATCAATAGTATTTATTCCTCCGGTTGCTAGAATAGCAGAATCTGCTGTAAAGGGGGTGAGGGAAGAAGAATTTATAGAAGCAGCAAAATCAAGTGGAGCTAATAATTTTTCAATAATCCGTTATCACATCATCATGAATGTTTTTAGTAGATTATTTGTATATTGTACGACGCAAATAAGTATTAGCTTAGTTCTTGCTTCTGGTTTAAGTTTCTTAGGTTTAGGTGTGTCTCCGCCGAATCCTGAATGGGGGATTATGTTAAATAATTTGAAACAACAAATATTTATTAATCCTTTATTAACAATAATACCTGGTTTATTTATATTCATTACAGCACTTGCAATAAATTTAGTATCAGATGGGTTGAGAGATGCATTAGAAATTAAAGAATAAAAGAGGTGGGAACATGAGTGTAATACTTGAAGCGGTAGACCTTAAGAAAACATTTCCAGTAAAGGGGTGGCTAGGTAAATCTAAAGGAGCAGTATCAGCAGTTCATGATGTCTCTTTTTCCTTAAAAGAACAATCTACACTTGGAATAGTAGGAGAGTCAGGATGTGGAAAATCTACCTTAGCTAGATTGTTAATGCGTCTAATAGAACCAGATGAGGGTAAAGTCTTATTTAAAGGAAAAGATATTCTTACTATGTCTGGAAGTGAGTTGCGAAATATTCGAAAAAAGATACAGATGGTTTTTCAAAATCCTTATTCTTCCATCAATCCGAAGTTAAGTGTATTAGATAATGTTGCCTTTAGTTTATGGGAAAACGGTGTCTCTAAATCAGAAGCAAGAAAAAAAGCACACTACTATTTAGAAGCTGTCGGATTACCAAAATCTTATGCAACTCGGTATCCTAGTAGCTTAAGTGGTGGACAAAGGCAACGTGTAGCAATCGCCAGAGCACTAGTTTTAGAGCCAGAGATAATAATAGCAGATGAAGCCGTATCAGCTCTAGACAAATCTGTGCAAGCACAGGTATTGAACTTATTCCAAGAATTAAAGTCAGAATTTTCTTTATCTTTATTATTTATTTCACATGATTTAAACGTAGTGGAATATATGAGTGATGAAGTGATGGTTATGTATTTAGGAAAAGTAGTAGAAAAGGGAATGGCTCAACAAATATATGATAATCCAACTCATCCATATACAAGGGCTTTATTAAATTCTGTTCCATCTATGGAAGTAGGGGTTTCAACACTTAATAACTCACCTATTACTGGAGAACTACCAAGTCCTATGAATCCGCCTTCTGGTTGCAGATTTAGAACAAGATGTCCTCATGCAGTAGACCTATGTGCAAGTAATTATCCCCCAGAAATAGAAGTAAGATCAGGGCAAAATGTTTCTTGTATTTTATATGAAAATAAAGTTAGAGCAAAAATACTTCTTTAAAAATGAAAGGGAGGATTATTAATGGATCAATATCTTAATCCAAAAGGATCTGCGCTTATTTTAGTTGATATTCAAAATGATTTTTGTCACGAAGAGGGTGCTTGTTCTAAAATGGGCCGTGATGTAACTGCAGCCCAAGAAATTATACCAAAGGTTGAGCAATTAATGGAAAATGCAAGAGAATTAAAAATTCCGATTATTTTTATTCAAATGACACAAGATGAACATACCATATCAGATGCTTGGACTTATCGTCCTAGACCTGCAGGTTTTACTGATCCTCTAGATATTTGTAAAAAGGGTACATGGGGGACGGGATTTTATAAAGTGTCTCCAAGCGAAGAAGATATTATTGTTGAAAAGCATCGCTATAGTGCATTCATTGCTACAGAACTAGATATGATTTTACGTAATTTAAATTGTAAATCAATTATCTTAACTGGTGTTGCTACGAATGTATGTGTGGAATCAACAGCAAGAGATGGATTTATGCTCGATTACCATGTAACAGTGGTTAAGGATGCAAGTGCTGGGTATATTCCAGAATTACATGAAGCGACATTTGGCAATATTCAAAATAGCTTTGGTATGGCATTGGAAACAAATGAAATTATTACTTATTGGTCTAAACTAAAATCAATTGTTTAAGGAGTGCTTTGTGATGAATATAGAGTTATTGAAAAATATCAGTAATGAAATAAATGGTAGAACATTTGATTCAGCATTAGAAAAACAATTGGTACTATATGCAAAGGATTTAGAAATTGTTCTTAATGGTCTTAGAGAAGTTTCGAAGGAATTCCCATTAGCATTAGAGCCAGCACCAATTTATTCTCCTGTATAAGAAGATAAGCTTTCCATTCATGTGTTCAGCTGAATGGAAAGCTTATTCTAATAAAATAATAAAGAAAGTGGGGAAATGGTAGATGGAAACAGTTCAATTTATGACAATTGCAGATACGGCAGAGCAGTTAAGAAAAAAGGAATTATCACCAGTAGAATTATTAAAAAGTACTTTTAAAAGAATTAATAAATATGAAGGGAAACTAAATACCTTTATTACATTAATGACAGAAATTGCCGAAAAGCAAGCATTAGGAGCGGAAAAAGAGATTCTAAGTGGAAATTATAAAGGGGCACTTCATGGTATCCCAGTTTCGCTCAAAGATATTATTGCTTATGCAAATGTTCCAATGACAAATGGTTCGAGGGTTAATCCAGAATACATTCCATCTACCCATGCAACCGTTACTGAAAAATTACTTGATTCAGGGGCTGTTATTATAGGGAAAGCACATTTGCATGAATATGCATACAAAGGTCCACATCCATATTACGGATGGACGAAAAATCCTTGGGATTTAAGCAGAGTTCCTGGAGGCTCAAGTTCAGGTTCTGGATCAGGAGTTCAAGCAGGGTTTGGTCTAGCCTCTATAGGATCAGATACAGGTGGATCGATTCGTATGCCTGCGAGCTTATGTGGAGTAGTTGGCCTAAAACCAACTTATGGAAGAGTTAGTAGATATGGTGTAACTCCACTGTCATGGACTTTAGACCATATTGGACCTTTAACTAGAACATGTGAGGATGCTGCGATTCTCTTGGAAGCAATATCTGGATATGATACGAAAGATGATTCTTCTTACAAAGATTTAAAATGGGATAGCAATGAATTTAAGAAAAATACAAGCTTAAAGGGGAAAAGAATAGGAGTTCCTGAATCCTATATTTTTGATTCTCTTCATGAAGATACAGCAATAGCATTTCAAAAGGCATTGAAATCTTTTGAATATGCTGGTGCTGAAATAATTCCATTGGAAATACCTGAGTTAAATCGATTGAGAGAAGCTCAAAGCACAATATTACTTTCTGAAGCTTATTCCTTTCATATGCATAATCTAGAGGAGAATGCAGACGGTTATGGTCCAAACTTGAGACCTGCTTTTGAAACTGGCCAATTCTACACTGCTGAATCATATATTCAAGCACAAAGATACAGAAAAAAGACAATGCAAGTATTTAAAGAGATATTTAAAAAAGTAGATGTAATTGTTACACCAACTTTTCCTGATATTGCTCCTGAAATTGAATCTTATGAAAAAGAGGTTTCATTTTGGAGAGGTAAATTTACATTTATTGCGAATATTTTAGGACTGCCAGCTTTATCACTCCCATGTGGCTTATCGACAGAAAATCTCCCAATTGGACTTCAAATTATGGGTTCTCCTTATTCGGAAGGTGAAGTCTTATCTATAGGTTCTGTATTTGAAGAACAAGAAGGATATTATAAAGTTCTACCAAATGAATCTATGTGGGAGTGATATTACTTACTACAATACTATCGAAAGGAAGAATATTTTGGATGCAGACTTGAATAGTACACGAAGAAAGAATAAATATGGGGTATTAATAGCCATGTTATTAGGTTCATTCAGTGTTCTTTTAAATAATAGTATATTAAATATAGCTATTCCCTCTTTTATGCAATTGTTTGATATTAATGCCACTCAGGCTCAAAATGTAGTAGTGGGTTTTATGATACCTATGATGGTAGCTATGACTTTATCAGGATATATTGCTGATATTTTAACTAAAAAAATTGTTTATATAATGGGAATAGTATTGTTTTTATGTGGATCCCTCCTAGGGACAATGGCATGGAACTTTCCTTCATTAATTATGTTTCGCATCATTCAAGGCATTGGTGGAGGACTTGTGATGCCATTAAGTATTTCTATTTTATTCAACTATTTTCCAAAAGAGGAAAGAGGTTTTGCGACAGGTATATGGGGTATTGCCGTAATGGTTGCACCAGCAATAGGACCTACTCTTGGAGGACTAATTTTAGAATTTAGCTCATGGAAAATGTTATTTGCTATGAATATTCCTACTAGTATAATTTGTATTGTTGCAACAAGTTATTTTATGAAAGAAAAGAGAGAGAACAAGAAAATTAAATTTGATACAGTAGGTTTTATATGTATTACTGTTGGAATTATATGCTTAACTTTAGGCATTAATAGAATTCCATATGGATTAAACGAAAATAGTTGGTTGACTATAACTCTCATTTTAACAGGGATTATTAGTGTTGCATTATTTATCTATACGGAATTACATATACAAATTCCACTCATTGACTTACGAATATTTAAAAATTCAATTTTTACTAATAGTACCATTATAGTGGCCGTTTGTACGGCAAGTCTATTTAGTGGTGCAATATTATTACCTTTACTGTTACAAGATGTCCTTCGCATGAGTGCGCTTACATCAGGGGTTGTGTTACTTCCTCAAGGAATTATGATGGGGATAGCAATGACAATAGGTGGTAAGATATTAGATCGCAATGGTGTGAAAGTTATATTACCATTAGGTATTTTAATTTTATCAGGTGTAACTTTCATATTGAGTATGACCATTGGCCATATTAGTCTGATTCTATTAATTATATTATTAATTGTTAGAGGTATGGGCATAGGGTTAATTAATACCCCTGCTACAACAGCTGGATTAAATGCTTTACCTGAATTTCAAGTATCACGAGCATTGTCGATGAATAATGTTATTAGACAACTTATTGGGGCCATATCTATTATATTGTTCTCCATGTTTTTTGAAACGAGACGTATCGTTTATATGGAGTATATGTCGGAAAAAGATGCAGGTATTTTATCAGTTCAACAATCCTTTTTGATTATGGGTATAATGATATTGTTGGTAATACCATTTTCATTAAAAATGCATTATAAGAATAAAACGGTAACGAATACGACCTTAAGTAAATTAGGATAAGAAATTTTGAGTAAGATTATTAAATCATATAATAGGTAAACCGAAAAACAAGAATATATTTGTTTTTCGGTTTCTATATATATTAGCCTTTGTCACAATAAATGTTGAAATAAACCGGCAATATAAGATATTCCCTTCGTACTAACAGATTGAATCCAACTTACTTTCCCTTTTTTCACGTTAGAATTCTCTTCATATGATCCGTCTTTTCCAACTTTTAAGCTCCTCTTAAAGTAATCATCCATTTCCTTTTCAAGATCTTTCGTAAATTCTACACTATCTATGACGACCATGGATTCCGTATTTAAAAATGC
>Ga0182739_1002920_pt1 | contig 15480 bp, 8 predicted proteins | sample eDN5th30CBELigBY_FD_128873 | JGI IMG/M metagenome (GOLD analysis project Ga0182739, IMG submission 128873) | Enriched backyard soil microbial communities from Emeryville, California, USA - eDNA 5th pass 30_C BE-Lig BY (version 2) (version 2) | ecosystem: Environmental > Terrestrial > Soil >... | reverse complement strand
TCCTGCTTGCGAGCGGCCATTTGGATGCCTGCGGCCACGCATCGGAGCAGTTGGTCGCCGGTATCATGACCCGAATGGTCATTAACTTGCTTAAAATTATCGACATCCATCATAATAAGCGCTGTCATCGTTCTCTGCGAAGAAAGTGTCTGGAGCATAGCTTCTTCGAATGCTGCTCGGTTTTTTAGACCGGTGAGGCTGTCATGGAAAGCAAGATGCATCGGCCTGGCGACAGCTTTTGAAATAAATAGAGATAGGATAATCGTAACGCAAAGTACGGTAAGGAGCTGTAAAATAAAGGTTTGCCGATTTTCAGCTAATATATCGCGTAGTTCCTTGTCATTGTAGATAATTTGAAGAACCTTACGCTCAGTTGTGGTCCCTGTGTCATAGTCCGATTCATAATAGATGTAACGATAGTAAGCTTTTTCCCCGTTCCATTCCCCTTGCAGCTCGGTTGTCTGCTTGGTTGCAAGCGTATGCTTGAACGCCTCTCGATGCTCGTCAGTCAACGATGTCGATTCGTCAGGATTGTGGCCAAGCGCAAGCCCGATCGTGTTCAAAATATGAATTTCTGAGATGACAGGATCTTGTTCTTTAAGTTTATTAATAGCAGTGAAAAAGTTGAATTGCTGAAAAATATCGCCGCCCTGCAAATTATCGCCAAGCTGAATCAAATATTTTTTGTCAGGGGTACCCATGTAGCTGTATTTTTTTAAAAAGCCGGTTTGCTGCTCAATATCTATGCCGTCATGATAAAATTCCCCCGAGAGCCTTCTTTCATTAAGCGTTTTGGTCAGGCCTTTGCAGCAGGAATTGAAATTGAGACCGATGTCCGCTTTCATGCTGCTGTAATCGATGACGTTAGTGTCGTTTATGATATAGATGTCAAAACCGTATTGCTGCTTTAGCTTCTCAAAGTCCCATTGCTCAAAGTCAGCCTGCCGACTGTACAGATTCATTAGCTCCGCTGTAACATCCTTCATAGCTACGGCAATATGCTCGCCAAAAACATGGTACGCCTTTTCAATCGTTTCAATAGATGAGATGACTAGCTCTTCGCTCTTCTGCATTTGCGATTGTTGATTTTGAATCGTCTGAGATTTGAGTCTATTATGATCAATTACGGCTATTATAGCGGATATACTTAGTGCAAAAGCTATCATAATAATCATGAGCTTGAGCCTAAAGCGGGATTGCATGATGACACCTCACTCTAATGATCTAGAACTTTAGGAGTAGTTCTTTAATACTGTATATTATAATCTATTATACGTTTTCTATCTGCATATCGGTGCAGAAAACAATAGGATAAAGTTAATTTAGTGTATTGAACATGCATTTCATGAGGGTTTTGAGGGACTGTAATGTGGTTTCAATTACGAAGCGACATAATGATATGCTATCGATTTGTGAGACGGCGGCGGCCGCGGGGAATCGCGTGCAGCGGATGGGTAAGCAACTAAAGGAACGCGTAAAGCTTACTATAAATGCGAAACAGGCTTGGACATCATTATGGAACAGGTTAGCACCCTCGAAGCATCAACAAGTAATATCGCTATTGTGGAGCTGGACGACACACAGATTATACGAATCATTAAAACGGATCATTTGCTGTGGAGATGGTGGGTTTAGTTTAGAACAGCATTTTAGGCCAGCATGAGCTGGACAGCTAGGTAGTCGAAAACTTTGACGTATGTCGTTTAGGCAAATGGTATAACAGCAGGAAGTCAGATAAAGCTATCGCCAAGCTGACGAGCTTCGCAGCAGTCGCTGAGTCTCATGAGCGCATAGGTACATTGGTGAGTGAATATCTGAAGTTACCGAAGAATAAGGACAAGAGTCAGCTAATGATAGAGGAAGCTTCGGATGACTAATAGTGAAGCTGGTTAAGCTGGGAGCTGATTTAACCCGAAGATAATTGAACAAGGCTGCCCGATAGTTGGTTATCGGGCATTTTTTGTTTTTTGCGCATGACCTGTTTTCTTCGAAACCGCTCAACGAAAAAACGTAACTACTAGTACAAGTACCAACATCAGTAGGGAAATGACTATAAGAAAGTAACCAAACACCTTTAGCGGCTTAGGCAATGTGTTTAGATCAACTTTCTTTGGTGGTCCCCCGCCTTCTATAATCTGGATTGGAAGTAATTCAGCGTTTATCACGTTTGTGTCTTCTAGGGTTACTTCACTTGTACTTGGTTGTGTCTCATGCACCTTTGGTTCCTGATTATTATCATTCATAAAATCAGCCCCTTTTTATGAATACTCTATTAATCATACAACAAAAGCTACTGTAAAAATAGTAAAAAAATAAGTGTATTTACTACAATATAACTAATTAACATCTATTGCCATTTCGATTATGATTACTATGAATATAAAAATTGGGAGGAATGATTTGATGAACAGAAATTTACAAGACCACTATTTTCTCTATCATTAGCTGTATTCATTCTTTTAAGTTTCTCTACTAGCGCTTTTGCAGACCGATCTTCATTTGATGATACCGACATCATTTCAATTTGGAGAGTTACACCACAAAGTAGTATTTATTCTCCGGTTTCAGTAACTACACAGGTTAATATCGACTATACTGTATCAGCACCATCAGGAGGAAATCCCCCTGTATATAACGTCACTAAAAGAGAAGTTTACAGTCAAACATTAGCAGCTTATTTTTCTATTTATCCTAATGCTCAATTTGGTCCAGTTAGTCAGACGATACGTGGGTCTGATGTTTCTATACCGACGACTGGCAGCTACATCCATGACCCAAGCTATGCGGTTGTAGGGAAATATAATAGTTCTAGTGCAAGTTATTTTGTGAATGCTGGAAATAGTGGTGCTGGGAAAACAGGCTTTTTTGCTGGAGCAGGCGGTTATCAGGTAGATACTTCAGCACAAGTTGATTTCACATGGTAAAGGAGGAGACTTTATGAAAAAGCCGAATAAATTTTCAATAATTTTGTCCTTATTTATAGTTGCTATTTTATCCCTGTCTGTAAATGCAGCTGCGAATGATCCTTTGTCCTCAAAAACTAATGAAATACAGAAAAAGGTTGCTGAAATTTCCAACATGGACAAAGAAGTATTAGCTCAAGTAGGGGAAAGTGTTATTACTAATATTGATGTTTTAAAATACAAAGCTTACAGTGAAATTCAATCTGAAGCAGGGTCAGATGAAGAACTTTCAATTTCTCTAGGGACTGAGTTGTCAATTCTTGAAGAATTGATAACTGAAGAGCTATACCTTCAACTGGCCAATGAAAAAGGAGTTAGCGCAACCATAGAGGATGGACTAATGGAATCTCACAAAAATAGAAAAGTATTAGAATCACAACCACAAAGAATAAGAGATATTCAAGAAAAGCTAATTGCTAGTATGGGAGTTAGCGAAGAAGAATACTGGAACGAAATTGCACCAAGAGAGTATCAAAAAATTATTTCGGTTCAAAACTTAACTAATCTGCTAATTGAAGATGGTACATTAAGTTTTGATGGGGATAAGATTAATGGTTTTGGTCAGGAGCTAAAAAATTTTAAAAGGGATCTCTATGAAAAGTATAAAGCAGATAGTGTGAAATAATCCGTCATTACTGGTAACCCAAAAACAAAGTGAACCGATACCTATACGCTAACACTACTTTATAGTGTCCTGTGTGTAGGTATCGGTTTGTTTTTTGCCTTTCAGGACACTTTCATTATAAGGAAGTGTTCTATAAGGATATTCTTGTTATTTCCAAGGCAGCAGTTTGCCCTCCAGCCATTGCAAGGTACGGTTAAATATCAAGCCAAGCAAGGAAAGGACGACGATGCCGACCATAAGCTTAGTTGTCAGCATAAGATTGCCGTAATGCAGAACCTTGGAGCCAATGCCGTGTCCTGCGGCGATCATTTCTGATGCGACAAGCAGCAGCAAAGATGTGCCGGACGCCAGCTTCAAGCCTGCGAATATGACAGGCAGAGCACCGGGAAGCAGAACTTTACGAATTACGTTATAGTGGTTGGAACCGAAGCTTACGGCCGCTTTAACAAGCGTAGGGTCGACATTCTTAACCCCGGAGAACGTATTGATAACGACCGGGAAGAATACGCCTAGCGCAATGATCGTTACTTTAGGCAGCTCGCCAATACCAAGCCACAATACGATAAGCGGCAGCAGGGCGATCTTCGGAATAGGATACAACGAATAAATGATCGGTGATCCAATTGCGTCAGCCCAGCGAGAGAAGCCTAGTACAAGCCCAATCATGATGCCTACACTGGCGCCAAGCGCATAGCCGAGCACGATTCGATACATGCTCGCACCGATATCTTGCATGAAGTTGCCAACCGTGAACAGCTCCCAGCCAGCTGCAACAATACTAGTAGGCGCCGGCAAATACAGCGGGGATACCCAGCCGAGCCTGCAGATAAGCTCCCATAGTGCGATTAGAACGATAATACCGGCAAAAGGGACATAACGCGGAACCTTCGTTTCGAGGAAGGCTACGCGGTTAACAATATACTTTCTATTGGAACTCAACCGTCTAACCCTCCTTCAAAGCGTCTTCGGCATCATGCCGGATAAGCTCCCAAATCTGTTTGGCGTAATCGTCAGATTTTTCACGATATTGCTCGCTGTCGCGGCCGAGCTTGGGCATATCGATATGAATAATTTCTTTAATTTCGCCTGGATGACGGGAGAGGACGATAACACGATCTGCAAGGTAGACCGCTTCGTTAATATTATGCGTCACATAAAGCGTGCTTAGCTTCGTCCGATTCCATATCGTCAGCAGCTCTTCTTGCATGAGCGTACGAGTCTGTGCGTCCAGAGCGGAGAATGGCTCGTCCATCAGCAGCAGATTAGGCTCGATAGCCAGCGCACGCGCAATGCCTGCGCGCTGACGCATACCGCCTGACAGCTGCTTCGGATAGGCCTTCTCGAAGCCGGTTAGCCCTACCATATCGATGTAGTGCTGTCCCTTCTTCTTAATCTCATCCTTGCTGACTCCAAGCTCTTGAAGACCGTAAACGACGTTATCGAATACGCTCCGCCATGGCATAAGGGCGATTTCCTGGAACACAATCCCGAGTCTAGGCTCGGCTTGCTGGTCTGATAAGCCGTCAAAATAGACGCTTCCGGCTGTTGGCGACAGCAAGCCGCCCACAATGCTCAGCAGGGTTGATTTACCGCAGCCGCTGGGACCGACCAGTACGACGAACTCTTCTTCTCCGATGGCGAAGTCGATCTGGTTGAGCGCAGTTACTTTATGCCCTTTTTTATCCGTAAATGTTTTCGTAATTCCGTCAATGACGACCTTCATCTAATGATCACTTCCCAGCAGCTTGAATGGCTTCCTCAAGATAAGTGCTGTCAACGAGCGATTGATAATCTACTGTACCTTCAATCATGTTGTTTGCGGCATACCATTCGATTTGTGTTTTAATGTCTTCCGACAGTAATCTGCCGTCACGATCCATATAAGGGAGACCGAGTTTAATGTTTTCCGCAGGCTGGTCAGTGTACTTAGCGATGATATCGATTACTTCATCATAGTTTGCTCCAGGCACTGTCACGCCGCCTTCTTTTACAAGAACAGCGTCATAGTAATAATTAACCGCTTTATTATATGCTTTCATAAAGCGAACGGCTGCATCGCGGTTTTTGGACATTTTCTCCGAGAAGAAAATACCGGATGTTTGGTACTCGAATTCGTCCCCGATTTGTGCAATTACCTTGCCATAGCCTTCATTCACTACAGCTGTAATATTAGGCTCATTCAGCAGAACAGCATCGACCTGCTTGCTTTTCAGTGTATCCATCATAGCGCCAACCTTGCCAAGCGGAACGAGTTCAACATCGGCGAGCGACAAGCCGTATTTCTCAAGCAAGCGGCCAGCCATGTAGTGGAATGTGGAGCCGGTCTGTGTAATGCCGATCTTCATTCCCTTCAGCTCGCTTACACTCGTAACTGCGGAATCGCTGTGCACTAGTAAAGCGGATGATGAATAACCAAGCTGCTCGCGTCCTTTGTCAGCAACGATAAGCAGCTTTTGTCCGCTGGCTATCATATTGTATAGACTTGCCGTAATTCCTGTTGCGCCAATATCTACACTGCCGGATGCGGTAGCGACAGCAATCGGTTGAGCTGCGTCGAACCATTCAGCTGTAACATTTAGATTTTCTTCTTCGAAGTAGCCTTTCTCTAATGCGATAAATAACGGCGCTGTACTAGTCAGCTTTAACATGCCAATCTTCAAGTCGACCGCAGCCGCTGCTTCGTTGTTTGTGCTGTCATTGCTTGGCGCAGGCGTGTCAGATTGCTTGTTGCCGCAAGCGCTGAGAATCGTAACTGCAGCCAGCATAAGCGTCAGCATAATGGTAAGGTGTTTCTTCATTTTGTGACCTCCAAATAATAGATGTGATTTTTTTCTCCTTAACTATAATAGCAATAAAAAATATTATTTTCGATATATTATAAAAATTAACTGACTGTAAAAATATGTATATGGTTATATTTGTAATAATTGTTCATATTACTAGTTCGATTGGTCGCGTTGTTCTACCTGCTGTGACAGTATGCAAGGCGCGATAGACGTTGCTCCAAACGAAGATTAGAAGGCCAGACGGACTTGACCAGGACTATTGATGCAGCAGATTGCTCTGAACAATTGATCTGCAACGGTCAGGGTAAACTATTGATGTACATAACCGGCTCACCATTACTATTTGTACCGACCCACCCAGCACTGCTGATTTCAAAGCTCACGCAGCACTGTTGTTCTGCAACGGAAATCTCTACCTCTAAATGAAGTGCGAAATGGGCTAGTGAGGGTATAAAGGAAATCCTTACCCTTAAAGACGGAATCATTTGGGTATTTAACTGCAATCGTAGAATATAAGAGAAGGTTTTCCTTCTAAACGGTCATTTCATTCATCTTCAATATTTTTAAAGGTATCTTTTACCGCTAGCCCTTGAAGCAGGCAGCAAGCCAACAAATCAGGCAGCAAGTCAACAAATCAGGCAGCAAGCCAACGAAGCAAGCAGCAAGTAATGGATTGAGTTTTTTTGTCGATTTTAGAGAACTTGATGAAAGAACATGTTATGATAATGGAAAAGTTGGGGAATTTCGGCGTAGGCGTAGACATTGAGGAAGCGGGAGGAGAATAAGTTGGGGAATCAGATTCGTGCTGAATGGAGCTGTGCAGAAGTCATCAACTATGCATTGCAGCAGAATCACGTGCCAGTAGTCAGGGAAATACGGTTGACGAATTTGACAGACGAGGACATGAGCGGGCTGCAGGTAAAGCTGGAGGCAGAGCCGTTGTTTGCCTATGAGTGGAGTAAAAGAATCGATGTGCTGCCCTCTGGTCAAACGGCAGATGCAGGGGCTGTTCATGTACAGTTGATTCCTACTTTCCTCGGCAATCAATCGGAGAGGTTGAACGGAACGCTTACATTAACTGTAACACAAGGAGAAACGGTGCTCGTTCAGGAACGCGTTTCTATCGGCATACTAGCTTTTGATGAGTGGAGTGGACTGACGATTTTACCGGAGATGGCTGCGGCGTTCGTTACGCCCAATACGCCGTTTGTTATTCAAATTGTAAGAGAAGCAGCCGATTGGCTTGGGAAATGGAGCGGAAGCTCAGCATTCAGTGCGTATCAGAGCAAGGACCCGAATCGAGTTCGGCTTCAGGCTGCTGCTATTTATCATGCTATTCAACAGAAAGCGATTGTATATTGCGTGGCCCCGCCAAGCTTTGAGCAGATTGGTCAAAGGGTTCGCTTGCCCGATTTTCTAATGGCGCATCGAATAGGCAATTGTCTGGATCTATCGCTGTTATATGCGGCGTGCTTGGAAGCTGTGGGACTGCATCCGCTGCTTGTTTTTACGGAAGGCCATGCCTTCACGGGAGTATGGCTTATCGAAGAGACCTTCTCGGAAAGCGTACAGGACGACAGCTCATTATTGACTAAAAGAATGGCCAGCGGGATTAATGAGATTTGTTTAATAGAAGCGACATTTATGGCAGAAGGGCAAAGCGCTAATTTTGATCGGTCAACAGATATGGCGGCCTCACATTTACATAACCCGGATTCCTTTATTTGCGCAGTCGATATTCGCCGAGCTCGCGCGGGCTCGATCAGGCCGTTACCGCAGCGAAATGCAGCAGCCGAACATTTTCAACTGGATGAGGAAAGCGAGGATAAGGCTGCGCTTAGCAGTCTGGCGCCAGAATTGATTGACGTGATCGCAAAGCCATTGGAGGTTGATTCAGTCTCGATGCCGAAGCAGCGTTATTGGGAGCGCCGCTTGTTGGATTTATCGCTTCGCAATTCGTTGCTGAACTTTCGACTGACCAAATCCAGCGTGCAGTTGATGACGCTTCAGCTAGGCGAGCTTGAGGATGCGCTTGCCGAACGGGTTGATTTTCAGCTGTTGGCGCGTCCGCATGATTGGCAGGACAGCTTGCGCAGCACGACGCTGTTTCAAGCGCTTCAGAGCAATCATCCGATGGATACGCTGCTGCGAGAAGAATTTAATCGCAAGCGGCTTCGAGTCGATTTGCCGGAGGATGAGCTTGAACGCAGATTAGTTCATTTGCATCGCTCGGCCAAGCTTTCACTGGAGGAGAATGGAGCCAATACGCTATTCTTAGCGCTGGGATCGCTGAAGTGGTACGAGACGAACGCAAGCGAGGCGCCTAGATATGCGCCGCTGGTGTTAGTGCCGGTTCATTTAGTGAAGACAGTGTTAAAAGGCGGCTTTATTATTCGAGGACGCGATGAGGAGCCGCAGTTAAATATAACGATGCTGGAAATGCTTCGCCAGGATTTTGGAATATCAATCGGCGGACTTGATCCGCTGTCGCGAGATGACAAGGGAATAGATCTGAAGCAAATATTCGCAGCCTTAAGGCATGCGCTAATGCCTTTTGCCCGTTGGGATGTTGAAGAAACGGTGATGCTGGGCCTATTTTCCTTCGGTCAATTTGTGATGTGGAATGATCTGCGCATGCGTGCTGCGGAGTTGGCCGAGAATGCGATAGTCGGGAGCTTAATGGAAGGGAAGCTGAATTGGGAACAGCCGGATGAAGGAGCGGACACAGATCATTCATTGGATGACTCGCATCCGACGGAGCTGCTGGTGCCGATCAGTACGGATTCTTCGCAGCTTAAAGCCATAAAGAGCGCCGTGATGAAAGAGAGCTTCGTGCTGCATGGACCTCCGGGCACAGGCAAGTCGCAGACGATTACGAATATGATAGCGGGCGCGCTTGCTGAAGGAAAGCGGGTATTGTTCGTCGCCGAGAAGATGGCAGCACTTTCTGTTGTGCAGAATAGGCTGGAGCAGATAGGGCTTGGTCCATTCTGCTTAGAGCTTCATTCTAATAAAAGCACGAAAAGAGCTGTGCTTGATCAACTGCAAGCGGCTTTGGACGTGCAAAAGCTGCTTAGTCCTTCGGACTGGAAGTCGCAAGCGGACCGTCTTGCGGGACTTCGCAAAGAGCTGAATGATTATATTGCGGCGCTTCATCAGAAGCGGCATTTTGGCTATTCGCTATTTGAGGCTATATCTGAGTATGAACGTATTGGCGCAGGCTCAGAAGCTGTCATTTTCAATAAGCATGAGATAGAAGGGCTGGACGACACAACCATTACGAGATGGCGTGACTTATCGGCACAGCTCGAGGCTGCAGGCAGGCAATGCGAATATCGGGTGAACCACCCTTGGCAAGAAGCACGCTGCACATCGTATTCGCAAGGAATGAGAGCGGAGCTTGATGTTTTACTAAGCGATTACCTAAGCAAGCTGGAAGGCTTACCGAAGCACAGTTTAGAGGCAATGGATACTTTGCGGCTCCCTCGTGCGGAGCTTACATCCAAGCGATTACAGCAGCTCGTTTCGTTATGCCATCATATGCTGCGAATTCCTGATATTAAGCCAGCGTTGCTAAATGCAGGGAGCATTGCAGAGTCCGCGGATAAGCTGCGCTGTGCAGCTGAGCAGGGGCAACGGCGCGATGAGCTGAAACGGCGAATGAACCTATTATTTAAGCCGGAAGCGCTGCAGTTCGATGCTTCCCAGACATTGGCGGAGTGGAGCAAAACAGAGCTCAAATGGTTTCTGCCTAAGTGGCTTGGTCAAAACAGAATCGTTAAGCTGCTACGGACAATAGCGATGCCTGAAGCTGAGCTTGCGAAGGATCAGGTCAAAGACCAGCTATCTTCGCTAATACAGTGGCAGGAAGAAGAACGAAAGCTAGCGGAGCAGCAGACAGCGATAGCGTCGTTAGTAAGCAGCTCTATGGTGGAGATGGAGAAGTGGAGCGAGCTCGCTGAAGCAGGCGAATGGGCTGCCCAGTTGCACACAATTTTTGTGGAGTGGTTCAGTGATCCGATTGCGGCAGCTGAAGCTTGTTCAGCTATAGCAAGCCTCCTTAGCGGCGGTAGAAGTGGTGTGGAGCTTTATTTTACGCAATGGCAGACAGTCAGCTCAATAATTGGAGAATTGAGAGATCAGGAGACACGGTTAGCAGATTTGCTTCTGTTGGATAAGGAAAAGCTGGAGTCGGATGCTGCAGATGAAGCTTGGCATAGTTATATGGGGAGAAAAGCTGTGCTTTGGCAGAACAGTTTGGGAAGCTTGCGTGATTGGTGCGCTTGGCGGCGAGTGCGCGTTGAGGCTGAAGCGGCTGGACTCACTCCGCTCGTCGCGCCTTATGAGGAGGGCAGGCTTGGAGCGGAAGAGCTAGTGCCAGCGTTTGAACGAGGTCTAAGCAAGTCTTGTGCAAACTATATATTCGAAAAGGATGATAGACTTGGTACTTTCTCAGGGACCCTGTTCGAGGACAAAATTGCCCGCTATCGAGAAACGGATAAGCGCTTTGAAGAGCTAACTCGGCAAGAGATTGTTGCAAGGCTGTCTTCCAGAGTGCCGCAAATTTCTCAAGAAGCTGCTCAGAGCTCAGAGGCGGGTATTCTGCAGCGCGCCATTCGCAGCGGAGGCCGCGCGATGTCTATTCGAAAGCTGTTGGACAGTATTCCGAATTTATTGCCGCGCTTAACGCCTTGTATGTTGATGAGTCCGATATCGGTCGCGCAATATTTAGATCCAGGCAACCCGAAATTTGACCTCGTCATCTTTGATGAGGCATCTCAGGTACCTACCGCGCAAGCCGTTGGAGCTCTCGCTAGAGGCCATCAAGCTGTAATTGTAGGTGATCCTAAGCAACTGCCGCCGACCTCATTCTTCAGCAAGGGTACTGATGAAGAAGCGGAGGACGGCGCGCTGTTACAGGATATGGAAAGTATATTAGATGACTGCTTAGCGCTTGGCATGAAGCAAATGCATTTATCCTGGCATTATCGAAGCCGTCATGAAAGTCTGATTGCTTTCAGCAATGCACATTATTATGACAATAAGCTGCTGACCTTTCCTTCGCCGGATGAACCTGTCTCAAGCGTATCTTATCATTATGTCGAAGGCTGCTATGACAGAGGGCGCACGAAGCAGAATCGTGCTGAAGCGGAAGCTGTCGTATCTGAGATAACCCGCCGGTTAAAATCAGTTGAGCTTCGAGGCTTGAGTATTGGTGTTGTAACCTTCAGCTCGATTCAACAGACGCTGATTGAGGATATGCTTGATCAAGCTCTGCGTGAGGATTCGGAGCTGGAGCTGCTGCTCCAGCAGCTTCCTGAACCGTTGTTTATCAAAAATCTTGAAAATGTTCAAGGCGATGAACGAGATATTATTTTGTTTTCGATAGGGTATGGTCCTGATGCGAATGGCAAGATTAGTCTGAACTTTGGACCTCTGAATCGGGAGGGAGGCTGGCGGAGGCTCAATGTCGCGGTGTCAAGAGCCAGACATGAAATGCTTGTCTTCTCAACCTTGCAATCTCATCAGCTTAATGCGAATCGAACGAGCGCTGAGGGTGTTCACGGCTTAAAGGCATTTCTTGAATATGCGGAGAAGGGCAAGCAGGGACTGCCGGTTTCTGCTAACGCGAAGCAGACGGCAACCTATTCCGATATTCACCGCAATCTTGCAGATGAATTAAAGAAGCGCGGTTATAGCGTTGATTTATATGTTGGCACATCAGGCTATCGAGTCGATGCAGGTATGCTTGATCCTATCATTGAAGGTCAGTATCGGCTAGGTATTCTGCTCGACGGACCAATGTACGCAAGCGCGAATACGGCCCGCGATCGCGATGTGCTGCGAATCCAGGTGCTTGAAGGTTTAGGCTGGTCGCTTCATAGTCTTTGGCTGCCGGACTGGTGGGACAATCGATCACGAGAGCTGGACAAAATCGAGCGAGCCTTCAAAGAAGCCCAAAACTTAGCGGTTATTCATGGTGATACGCAAAGATCAATGAATTCGGCAATGCCTGACTTCAGTCGCCCAGTAAATACGGATACTGCGAACGTCAGTTGGTCAGCCAATGATGAAAGATCGGAGGTTTCTTCCGACATAGCTTATGCAGATAAAATGATTGATTCTGGTGAGTCGGTCGGGACTTTTGAAGCTCAACGATATAGAGTAACGGAGCTGGCGTCTGATTTAAAAGGAGCTGATGCTTTCTATATGCTCTCCTCAACGCAGCTTGCGCTTGCTCAGATGATGCGGGTGCTTAATGAGGAAGGGCCGATCAGCCGCAATCTGCTTATGAAGCGCGTGTTGCAGGCTTGGGGAATAAGTCGAGCAGGGGCAAAACTGGAGAGGCGTTTCGATGAGCTTTTTGCTAAGATGCAATATAAAGTGACGTTGACAGACGAGATGCCCTTTCTCTGGCCAATGACTTTGAATCCAGGAGACTATGAGGGATTTCGAGTGTCTGGTCTTGAGAGTGAAAGGCGTTCTGCGGAAGAACTGCCCGCTGAGGAAACCGCGAATGCGGTGCGACATGTTCTGAAGTCGCAGATCAGTCTGCCGATTGATGATTTAGTTAGACAGGTTGTACGCTTACTCGGCTATTCACGTTCAGGAGCAGCGCTGGATAAAGCGGTCAGATGCGGCATTGCAAAAGCCGTTGAACGCGGTTATGCGCTGATGAATGAGGAAGGGCGCGTTATTTTAAATGATAATTAGGAGGAATTCAGATGAGTGAGAACAAAGAACGCGAGATTTTAATAGAAGAGGATTCGTTGCAAAGCAGCGAACAAAAGGCTCACGAGCAAGCGGCGGCACATGCGGAGCATATGAATACGGGGATAGGAGCGAAACCAAGTGTTGTGCAATCGAACAGCACTGCAAGCTCGAGGCCTGCTATTGATGTAAAACGGATCGTGCAGCTGCTGCAAAATCCATTATCAAGCTTAAAGCTAGATGGATATACGGATATTTTATACGGTGTTCTTGGTATTCTCGCTTCCTTAGTCGGTTATTTGTTATTGGTAGCAGCGGTAGGCAAAAAGATCAGTTCGTTAACTTATTTCGGGCTGTTCGGGCTAGGCGGATCACTATTCGGTCGGATGCTGCTGCTGGCGCTAATATCAAACGCGGCTCTACTCGGCTCGATATGGCTGATCGGCATGTGGAAAGGCAAGAAGAAGCTGGGATTCATGCCGTTGATTACTCATTTTGGCGCTTTGCAGTACGGTGCAGGTGCGCTATTTCTTGTTGCTGCTCTAGTATCTTGGATGAGCTTTGGGCTCATGCTAATGCTGCTAGTAGCTGGGCTTTTGATCGTGTTCGTGCTGTCCATTGTAGCGGCGCTTGAGGTATACGGCGTTGCAAAAGAATCATTTTCGCATTATATTATGTTAACAACGTCCGCCTACGTAATCATTACGATGCTGCTGACAAATGTGTTGTTCTAAACTTATAGGAATTAGGAGATTATGATGCGCAACAAATCAAACAGAGCAGAGAAGGATTGGCCGCAGTTGCCTTATCCATGTAACTACAAGACAGTTTTAGAGTCATTATCGAAGCAAGAGTTATCAAGCATGCGATCCGTGCTGGGGATCAAAAATGCAAGCCAACTGAATAAGCCGGCGCTGATCGAAAAGCTGATTGAGCAAATTCCGCTTCAAATGGATAAGACTGTACAGTATTGGGATGAGGAGCGAGTCTTTCAATTCGAGACTGTTTTGAATAAGCAAGGCTATTCTACGAATAACTATATGGATGTTCGTCAAGCGAAGTATTATAAGGAACGGGGAATTCTTTTTCAAGGTACTGTGGAGGGTCGCAAAGGGCTCGTCATGCCGCAAGAGCTGGTTGACTTTAGCCAGAAGCATAAGGTGTTTCCTCCGAAAGAGCAAATTATTCAAAATACAACTATCATTAAGCTTGTTCGCGGGATGCTCTATTATTATGGCGTTATGACAATTAATCAAATGATGGAGCAATTGAGCAAGCATATATCGGATGATCTGCAGTCCGATTTCGTGTATCAGATGCTGATTGATGCCAGTCAGTATTATATAGATATCGAATTCGAAGACGGGTTGTTCCATTACTTGGATATATATGAACCTGCTGAACTAAATAAGCGATTGAACAGCCAGTATGCTGAGCTAGAGTATTATCCGTATACGGCTGAACAGCTGATGGCGGCTGCAAAACCATTTTATTTTGAACGAACGCCTGCCTATGTTGCTTTTGAGCGGTTTCTATCCGACCATTATGATATGACTCCAAATGATGCTTACGTTACTATTGTTGATTTTATGATGTTCGCAAGAAACGGCAGACCTGTGCAGGAAGCGTTAAATAGTCTGCAGCAATCCATTGAGTTTCCACAGCAACCTTATGCTACTGAACTGCTGGCGAAGTTCTCAGATCTGATCAATACAACTAGCCAATGGATTTTAAAAGGGCATACGCCGAACGGTCTATCCGGTGAAGGGAACTTTGCGGCGCCAGCAAGACCATCTATATATGAAGCGAAAAAGAAAATAGGACGCAATGATCCATGCCCATGCGGCAGCGGCAATAAATTCAAAAAATGCTGCATGGCATAAATATAATCATATACATTAGAGATCGAGGATAATTGGGTGGCGGGGTATAAGTTAAATGCTTATGCTCCGTTTTTTATTTATGACGATTCATCGTTCAGCTCCTTGAAGCTCAGCTCGATATGTACAGCTCACGACGCGATGCACAAACCTCCTGGCCCATTATTTAGTTTCTACTTTCTACATTGTTATACAGGAGAAGTGTGTTTAACATAAATGATTGTGGGTATTTATAATATAGATGCAATATATATGAGGAAACTGTAAGAGAAAAACTTTTTTTAAAAAAGTACTTGCAATCATATAGGCATCCATGATATATTATTTCTTGTCGCCGCTGAGACATTGAGCGAATGACATGAAGAGTAGATTGTTCTTTGAAAACTGAACAACGAGTGAATCTGCCCCGTTAATCCTAACGGATTAATGGAAAAGCGATGTATCAATCTTGATCGAAGAAACTCAGTGATGAGCGACCGCGATTAGAGGTTGATTGAAACGCCGATTGGAAATCT
>Ga0182739_1002918_pt1 | contig 15482 bp, 14 predicted proteins | sample eDN5th30CBELigBY_FD_128873 | JGI IMG/M metagenome (GOLD analysis project Ga0182739, IMG submission 128873) | Enriched backyard soil microbial communities from Emeryville, California, USA - eDNA 5th pass 30_C BE-Lig BY (version 2) (version 2) | ecosystem: Environmental > Terrestrial > Soil >... | reverse complement strand
GTCAAGCTGGCCACCGAACTGCAGAAGCGATCGAACGGGCGCAGCGTCTACGTGCTCGACGAGCCCACGACGGGGTTGCACTTCGAAGACGTGCGCAAGCTGCTGCTGGTGCTCAACGGCCTCGTCGACAAGGGCAACACGGTCATCGTCATCGAGCACAACCTCGACGTGATCAAGAGTGCGGACTGGATCGTCGACCTGGGCCCCGAGGGCGGCTCCGGTGGCGGTACCGTCATCGCGACCGGAACCCCGGAGCAGATCGCCCGGGTGCCCGAGAGCCACACCGGCACCTTCCTCGCCGAGCTGCTGGCCTCCGAGTCCGCGGGGCAAGGGCGCCGGAAGGCGAGCTAGGCGTGGCCCGGCACGAACGCGCCGACGCGATCGCCTGGCGGCCGAAGCCGAGCGAGATCCCGGCGCAACCCGGCGTCTACCGATTCCGCGACGCATCCGGCCGCGTGCTCTACGTCGGCAAGGCGATCAATCTGCGGGCGCGGCTGGGGAACTACTTCCAGCCGTTGCGCAGCCTGCACGAGCGCACCCGCCACATGGTGCTGAGCGCCTCGGGGGTGGAATGGACGACGGTCTCCAGCGACTTCGAGGCCCTGCAGCTGGAATACACCTGGATCAAGGAGTTCGCGCCCCCGTACAACGTCAAGTTCCGTGACGACAAGAGCTACCCGTTCATGGCGATCACCCTCGCCGACGAGGCGCCGCGGGTCATGGTCACCCGCAATCACCGGATCGCCGGTGCCCGGTACTTCGGTCCGTATCCGAAGATCTGGGCGGTGCGCGACACCATCGAACTGATGGTGAAGGCGTTCCCGATGCGCACCTGCTCCGACTCCAGCTACAAGCGGGCGATGGCCAGCGGGCGTCCGTGTTTCCCCGGCCAGATCGGCCGATGCGGGGGGCCGTGCTCGATGACCGTGACCGTCGAAGAACATCGCCGCAATGTCGAGGAGTTCGTCGCGTTCATGACCAGCCACGATCGCAGCGTCATCACCCGCCTGCAGCGCGACATGAAGCGCGCCAGCGACGCCCAGGAGTACGAGCGGGCGGGCAAGCTCCGTGATCGCATCGTCGCGCTCGAGAACGTCCTCGAGAAGAGCGCGGTGGTGCTGCCCGACAGCGTCGACACCGACGTGTTCGGGATCGCCCACGACGAGCTCGCGGCGGCCGTTCAGCAGTTCGTGGTTCGCGGCGGCCGCATCCGGGGTGTGCGCAGCTGGGTGGTCGACACCGAACTCGACGTGCCGCTCGGCGAACTCGTCGAATCGGTGCTGGAGAGCGCGTACGAATCCGAGCAGCCCCCGCACGAGATCATCGTCCCCGGTCTGCCGGATGACGCGGCGGCCCTCGAGACCTGGCTCGCCGGCAGGCGGCCACGCGGTGGCGGCGTGACGCTGCGCACGGCGCAGCGCGGCGACAAGGCCAAGGTGCTCGGCACGGCCACCCTCAACGCCCGGCAGGCTCTCGCCCTGCACAAGACGCGGCGCAGCGCCGACTACATCTCCCGATCGTCGGCGCTCACCGACATCCAGGAGGCGCTGGGGCTCGACGAGGCCCCGTTGCGCATGGAGTGCTACGACGTGTCGCACCTCGGCGGCACCAACATCGTGGCGTCGATGGTGGTGTTCGAAGACGCCCTGCCGCTGAAGAACGCGTATCGCAAGTTCGCGATCGCCGAGTACGTCGATGACACCGAGGCCATCTACCAGGTGCTCAGCCGCCGGCTGGCTCGGCTGGAGGAGGACGAGCGGCCGGCCGACGACGACCCGGAGTCCGGCGCCGTGAAGCGCAAGCGGTTCGCCTACCGGCCCGGGCTGATCATCGTCGACGGCGGACAGCCCCAGGTCGAGGCCGCGCAGCGGGCGCTGGACGACGCGGGGGTCACCGACATCCCGGTCTGCGGTCTCGCCAAGCGCCTGGAGGAGATCTGGCTCCCGGGTGAGGACTTCCCGGTGATCCTGCCGCGCAACAGCGAGGCGCTGTTCCTGTTCCAGCGCATCCGCGACGAAGCGCACCGCTTCGCGATCACCTTCCAGCGGCAGAAGCGCCGCACCGACATCTCGTCCCAGCTGAGCGAGATCCCGGGGCTCGGCCCCAGCCGCGTGAAGGTGCTGCTGCGGCATTTCGGCTCGGTGACCCGGCTGCGCGGCGCGAGCATCGACGAGATCGGCGAGGTGAAGGGCATCGGACCGGCCCTGGCCGCGGCGATCGTCGGTAGGCTGGGGACACCGCCCGACGATCCCGACCAGGAGCAACGACCCGACGCATGAGCCCGCAGCCCAAGGTCAACCGCGAGATGCTCATCGTGACGGGGATGTCCGGAGCCGGCCGCTCGACGGTGGGGAACGCGCTGGAGGATCTGGGCTGGTACGTCGTCGACAACCTGCCGCCGCAGATGCTGAAGCCGCTCGTCGACCTGGCCGGGCACACCGGCGAGGCGATCCCGAAGGTGGCGGCCATGGTCGACGTGCGCGGCGGCAAGCTGTTCGCCGATGTGCTCGACGCGCTCGAGATCCTGCGCCGCAAGACCCACGTGCGGGTGCTGTTCCTCGACGCCGCCGATGCCACTCTGGTGCGGCGATTCGAGCAGGTGCGCCGTCCGCATCCCCTGCAGGGCGACGGGACGCTGCTCGACGGGATCGCGGCCGAGCGTCTGCGTATGGCCGAACTGCGCGAGCTCAGCGACTTCGTCATCGACACCAGCGACCTCAACATCCACCAGCTCGCGACCCGCACCCAGGAGCTGTTCGCCGACGAGGGCGAGGTCGCCACGCGCCTCACCGTGCTGAGTTTCGGCTTCAAGTACGGTCTCCCGCCTGATGCGGATCTCGTCGCCGACTGCCGATTCCTTCCCAACCCGTTCTGGATCCCCGAACTGAGCGGTCACACGGGCCTCGAAGACGAGGTGCGCGACTATGTGCTCGGCCAGGAGGGCGCCGAGGAGTTCATCGACGCGTACGCGAAGGCTCTCGAGCCGGTGCTGGCCGGGTACCGTCGCGAGAACAAGCGGCACGCTACGATCGCTTTGGGCTGCACGGGCGGGAAGCACCGCTCCGTGGCCATCGCCGAGGAGCTCGGACGCCGTCTCGGCGCGCTCCCCGGCTTGAACGTCAAGGTGAAGCACCGCGACCTGGGTCGCGAGTGAAGGATGCGCGCGTGACACTGACCGCCGACGTCAAAGACGAACTCGCCCGGGTCGAGGTCGGCAAGACCACGGTGCGGGCCGCCGAGCTGGCGGCCCTGCTGCGCTTCTCGGGCGGCCTGCACATCATCTCGAACCGGATCGCCGTGGAGGCCGAGCTCGACTCGCCGCAGATCGCCCGCCGGCTCCGCAAAGACCTCGCCGAACTCTACGGAGTGCGCAGCGACGTGTCGGTGATCTCCGGCAGCAGCGTGCGCACCACGAGCACCTACCTCGTTCGCGTCATCGACGGCGGCGAGACCCTGGCCCGCCAGACCGGTCTGCTCGACGCCCGCCGCCGCCCGGTGCGCGGCCTGCCCAACCGGCTGACGACGGGTTCCCGTGAGGAGCTCGCCGCCGTCTGGCGCGGAGCCTTCCTCGCGCACGGCTCGCTGACCGACCCCGGCCGCTCCTCGGCCCTCGAGGTCAGCTGCCCCGGCAATGAGGCCGCCATGGCTCTCGTCGGTGCGGCGGGGCGCCTGAAGATCCCCGCCAAGGCCCGTGAGGTGCGCGGGGTGCACCGGGTCGTGGTCCGCGACGGGGACGCCATCTCGGCGATGCTGCGCCTGATGGGCGCCGAGGCCACCGTCGTGGCGTGGGAGGAGTCGCGTCAGCGCCGGGAGGTCCGGGCCACCGCGAACCGCCTGGTCAACTTCGACGACGCGAACCTGCGCCGCAGTGCCCAGGCCGCCGTGGCCGCCTGCGCGCGGGTCGAGCGCGCGCTCGAACTGCTCGGCGATGACGTGCCCGACCACCTGCGCTACGCGGGCGAGTTGCGGCTCAGCCACCGCGAGGCGAGCCTCGACGAGCTCGGGCACTTCGCCGATCCGCCCATGACGAAGGATGCGGTGGCCGGCCGGATCCGCCGCCTCCTGGCGATGGCCGACAAGCACGCCTCCGATCACGGGCTGCCGGGCACGGACGCCAACCTGCCGCCCGACTACGTGGAGTAGAAAGTCCTAGGCTGGAAGCATGGCCGAATACACGCTTCCGGAACTGCCCTACGACTACGCAGCCCTCGAGCCGCACATCAGCGCTCGCATCATGGAGCTGCACCACTCCAAGCACCACGCCGCCTATGTGGCCGGCGCCAACACCGCCCTCGAGAAGCTGGCCGAGGCCCGCGAGGCGAACGACTTCAGCAAGGTCAACCAGTTCTCCAAGGACCTGGCCTTCCACCTCGGCGGGCACGTCAACCACTCGATCTTCTGGACCAACCTCAGCCCCGACGGCGGCGACAAGCCCGAGGGCGATCTTCTCGCCGCGATCGAGAACGACTTCGGCTCGTTCGACAAGTTCCAGGCGCACTTCACCGCCGCATCCCTCGGACTGCAGGGCTCCGGCTGGGGCGTGCTGGCCTGGGACTCGGTGGGGGAGCGGCTCATCATCGAGCAGCTCTACGACCAGCAGGGCAACACCCCGCAGACCACGACGCCGATCCTGCAGCTCGACATGTGGGAGCACGCCTTCTACCTCGACTACGTCAACGTCAAGGCCGACTACGTGAAGGCCTTCTGGAACATCGCGAACTGGGCCAACGCTGCCGAGCGTTTCACCGCCGCACGCGGCTAGTAGGCTAGGGGCGGCATCGCGGCCGGGCTCCTCTGCGTGCCCGGCCGCTCGCCCCGCCACCACCACAACCCACCCCGGCGCCCGGCGCCACAGCTAGGAGAACCGTGACCGTCAAGGTTGGCATCAACGGCTTCGGCCGCATCGGCCGCAACTTCTTCCGCGCAGCCCTCGCCAAGGGCAGCGACCTCGAGATCGTGGCGGTGAACGACCTCACCGACAACCAGACGCTCGCCCACCTGCTGAAGTACGACAGCATCACCGGGCGGCTCGACGGCGACGTCTCGTTCGACGAGACCCAGATCATCGTCAACGGGAAGGCGATCAAGGTCTTCGAAGAGCGCGATCCCGCCAACCTCCCCTGGGGCGAGCTGGGTGTCGACATCGTCATCGAGTCGACCGGCCGGTTCACCAAGTCCGAGGACGCACGCAAGCACATCACGGCCGGCGCGAAGAAGGTCATCGTGTCCGCTCCGGCGTCCGGCGCCGATGTGGCCACCCTGGTGCTCGGCGTCAACGAGGGCAGCTACGACCCGTCCGCGCACGACATCATCTCCAACGCCTCGTGCACCACGAACTGCCTCGCACCGCTGGCCAAGGTCTTCATGGACGAGTTCGGCATCGAGCGCGGTCTCATGACCACGGTGCACGCGTACACCGCCGACCAGAACCTGCAGGACGGCCCCCACGACGACCTGCGTCGCGCCCGCGCGGCCGCCGCCAACATCATCCCCACCTCGACCGGCGCCGCCAAGGCGCTCGGCCTGGTCATCCCGGAGCTGGTCGGCAAACTCGACGGCTACGCGCTGCGCGTCCCCGTCATCACCGGCTCGATCACGGACCTGACGGTGCAGGCGTCGAAGCCCGTGACCGTCGAGGCGGTCAACGCCGCGTACAAGAAGGCCGCCGAGGGCCCCCTCAAGGGCATCCTCAAGTACACCGAGGACGAGATCGTCTCCAGCGACATCGCCGGCGACCCGCACTCGTCGATCTTCGACGCCAAGCTCACCAAGGTGATCGGCGACCAGGTCAAGGTCGCCTCGTGGTACGACAACGAGTGGGGCTACTCCAACCGCCTGGTCGACATCACCGAGTACGTCGCCGGCAAGCTGTGACCCTCAGGACCCTCGCCAGCCTCGGCTCGCTCGACGGCACGACGGTCCTGCTGCGCTGCGATCTCAACGTCCCGCTGAAGGACGGCGCGATCACCGACGACGGCCGGGTGCGCGCATCGGTGCCCACGATCCAGGCCCTGCTGTCCGCGGGGGCGAAGGTGGTGGCGATGTCGCACCTCGGCCGCCCGGAGGGCAAGGCCGACCCGCAGTTCTCGCTGGAGCCGGTCGCCCGCCGGCTCGGCGAGCTGCTGGGTGAGCAGGTGGCGTTCGGCGAGCCCGGCTCCGCCCGGGTCACGCTGCTGGAGAACCTGCGGTTCGACCCGCGCGAGACCTCGAAGGATGCCGGAGAGCGTCGCGCTCTCGCCACCGAGCTGGCCGCGCACGGCGACGTGTTCGTCTCCGACGGATTCGGTGTCGTGCACCGCAAGCAGGCCAGCGTGTACGAGCTCGCCGCACTGCTGCCGAGCGCGGCGGGCCTGCTCGTGGAGACCGAGCTGGGCGTCCTCGAGCGCCTCACCACCGACCCGCAGAAGCCGTACACGGTCGTCCTCGGCGGCTCGAAGGTCAGCGACAAGCTGGGCGTCATCGACGCGCTGCTGCCGAAGGTCGACCGGCTGCTGATCGGCGGGGGCATGGTCTACACCTTCCTCAAGGCGCAGGGGCACCCGGTCGGCACGAGTCTGCTCGACGCCGACGGTCTCGAGGCCGCCCGCGGCTATCTCGCCGAGGCCGAGGAGCGCGGGGTGGAGTTCGTCCTGCCCACCGACGTCGTCGTGGCCGAGACGTTCTCGGCGGATGCGGCCCACACCGTCGCGCTCATCGACGGCATCGAAGACACCGAGTTCGGCGCCGACGGCATGGGACTCGACATCGGCCCGGACACGGCGGCTCATTTCGCCGAGCTGGTGACCTCGTCGTCGACCGTGTTCTGGAACGGGCCGATGGGCGTGTTCGAGTTCCCGGCCTTCGCGGCGGGGACGAAGGCGATCGCCGACGCGCTCACGAAGGTGAGCGGGCTGGGCGTGGTCGGGGGCGGGGATTCCGCCGCCGCCATCCGGCAGCTCGGTTTCACCGACGATTCGTTCGGCCACGTGTCGACCGGTGGCGGTGCCAGCCTCGAGTTCCTCGAGGGTAAGAAACTCCCCGGACTGGAGGTCCTCGGATGGCAAGCGTGAAGTCCGAGGGGCGCACGCCCCTCATCGCCGGCAACTGGAAGATGAACTTCGACCACCTGCAGTCGATCGCGTTCGTGCAGAAGCTGGCCTGGACGCTCGCCGATGCGCGGCACGACTTCGGCGCGGTCGAGGTGGCGGTCTTCCCGCCCTTCACCGACCTGCGCAGCGTGCAGACGCTGGTTGACGCCGACGACCTGCCGGTCAGGTTCGGCGGGCAGGATCTCTCGACGCACGACGACGGCGCCTACACGGGTGAGATCTCGGGCGCCTTCCTCGCCGCCTTGGACTGCGCGTACGTGATCATCGGCCACTCGGAGCGCCGGCAGTACCACGGGGAGACCGATGAGGTGATCGGGGCGAAGGTGGCCGCCGCCCACCGCCACGGGCTGGTGCCGGTGCTCTGCGTCGGCGAGACGGCCGACGACCTCGAGCAGCACGGTCCGAGCGCGGTGCCGGTGGCGCAGCTGCGCACGGCTCTCGAGGGGGCGAAGAAGGGCAGCGAGATCGTCGTCGCCTACGAACCGGTGTGGGCGATCGGGTCGGGCCAGGCCGCGACGAGCGAGCAGGCTCAGCAGGTGTGCGCGGCGCTGCGCACCGTGGTCGCCGAGGTGATCGGGGCGGATGCGGCGGCGCAGACGCGGATCCTCTACGGCGGGTCGGTGAAGTCGGGGAACATCGCGGGGTTCATGCGCGAACCCGACATCGACGGGGCTCTCGTCGGCGGTGCGAGCCTGCAACTCGAGGAGTTCGCGAGCATCGTGCGCTACCAGAAGCACGTCGGAACCTGAGTCCCGGCTTATACTGAACGTCGGCCCGGTCGGGCCGTATGCGAAAGGTTTCCCTCCCGATGGAGATCCTCCAGGTCATCGTCCAGGTGCTGCTCGGCATCACGAGCCTCCTGCTGACCCTGCTCATCCTGCTGCATCGCGGTCGCGGTGGCGGCCTGTCGGACATGTTCGGCGGTGGTGTCACCTCCAACCTCGGCGCCTCCGGCGTCGCGGAGCGCAACCTCAATCGCCTGACGGTCATCCTCGGCCTGATCTGGCTCGCCTGCATCGTGGTGCTGGGCCTGATCATCAAGTTCACTGGGTAAAGGAGCCCTCACATGGCATCAGGCGGCAGCGCCATCCGCGGCTCGCGCGTCGGCTCGGGCCCCATGGGCGAGCAGGACCGCGGCTATCACGCCGAGCGCGTCAGCGTCTCCTACTGGGACGCCCTGGGCAATGAGACGGTGCGCTACTTCGCCGCCAACCTCCCGGCGGAGGAGATCCCCGACGTCATCGACAGCCCGAACTCGGGACTGCCGGCCGGGCGCGACAAGGACAACCCTCCGCAACTGGCCAAGATGGAGCCGTACAAGACCCATCTGGCCTACGTGAAAGAGCGCCGCACCGACGCCGAGGCCGACCAGCTGCTGGCCGAGGCGCTCGAGCAGTTGCGCGCGCGGCGCGCGGGGACGGCGTAGGCGGCTCGGGACTCTGGTCTCGGGTCTCGATACGCGCCTTCGGCGCTACTCGACCACCGGACGCGCCTTCGGCGCTACTCGACCACCGGGTCGGTGGGCAGTTCGTGCGCGGCGGTCCAGTAGTACGAGGGGGCGACCAGCGACTCGGGCACCTCGGCAGCCGCGGCCTTGTCGACGAAGAAGACCGTGCGCTTGCGTCCCTCGACGCCCGCGGCCGGCAGATCCCCGATGCTCGCACCCGCCAGGGCGAGCCCCAGTGCGCCGGCCTTGTCGGCACCGGCGAGCACGAGCCACACCCGGTCGGCCGAGTTGATGACCGGCAGGGTGAAGCTCAGCCGCTCGGGCGGGGGCTTCGGCGAATCGGTCTCCGCCACCACGACCCGTTCGGTCTCGTGGATGAGCTCGTGGTCGGGGAACAGCGACGCCACGTGCCCGTCGGGTCCGACCCCGAGGAACAGCACGTCGAAGAGCGGATAGCGGGCGCCCGCGGGGGCCGCGGCCGCGAGCTCGGCCGCGTACGCATCCGCCGCCGCCTCGATGTCGGAGTGCTCGCCGGGGGCCGGCAGCGCGTGGATCTGCGACGGGTCGAGGGGGAGGTGGTCCAGAAGCGCGGCGCGCGACTGGGTCTCGTTGCGTTCCGGGTCGCCGGTGGGCAGGTAGCGCTCGTCGCTCCACCAGAAGTGGATGCGGGACCAGTCGACGCTGTCGCGTGCGGGTGAGGAGTCGATCGCCTCGAGCACCGCGGAGCCCATGGTCCCCCCGGTGAGGCAGACGTGGGCGCGCTCCTGCTCTTCGAGGACGTCGATGATCTTGGTGAGGAACCGAGCGGCGACGCTGCCGGCCAGTGCGTCCTTGTCCGGGTGGATGAGGACTCGTCGTTCGTTGCTCACGCCTTGCTCCGGCTCCGCTTCTTCGCCGGGGCGCTCAGGGCGCCGAGGCCGTTCCTGACCACCTCTCCGAAGAGGTCGTCCGGGTCCAGCCTACGCAGTTCCTCGGCCAGGCAGTCCCGGAGGCTGCGGCGGGGCAGCGCGATGTCGTGGCTCGGCTGGCTCGGCTGGGTCAGCGTGGCGACGTTCGGGACGAGCCGCTCGAGGCTGATCACCCCCGAATCGCGGGTGAGTCGGACCCCGTGGATGCCGCTGACCCCGTCGACCGGATCGGTGATGTCGAGCTCGACCCTGACCTCGAGCTGCTGCTGCAGCCAGGCCGCGAGCAACTCGGTGGAGGGGGAGTCGGAGGATCCGCTGACACTGACCGCCGTCACCGGCTCGTACGGCGGCTGATCGAGCACCGCCGCCAGCTGGGCGCGCCAGAGCGTCAACCGGGTCCAGGCGAAGTCGGTGTCGCCGGGGGAGTAGTGCTCGCCGAGGCTCTCGAGCGCCTGCAGCGGGTTGTCCGCGGCCGCCGCGTCGGTGATGCGTCGCTGCGCGATGCGTCCGAGCGAGGAGTTGCGCGGGCTCGGCGGCGCATTGCGCGGCCACCACACCACGACGGGAGCGTCGGGCAGCAGCAGGCTGGTGACGAGGCCCTCCTCATCGGCGGCGGTGTCGCCGAAGGCGCGCAGGACGATCACCTCGCTGGCACCGGCATCCCCGCCGACCCGGATCTCGGCGTCGAGACGCGCGCTCTCGCGCTGCCGTCCGTGGGGGTGCCGAGAGAGCACGATGACCCGCATCGGGTGCTCGCGCGAGGCATCGTTCGCCGCGCCGATCGCCTCCTCCTCCTCGCCGAGCGGGGTGGCGATGACCAGGGTCAGAACGCGGCCGAGCGCGACGACGCCGTTCTCTTCGCGGATCTTGACCAGGGCTTTCGACACCGCGCTGGTGGTGGTGTCGGGCAGATCGACGATCACGGCATTCCTCGATTCACGGGCGTCTCCAGACTCGGCCGTCCCGCTCGAGCAGCTCGTCGGCGGACGAGGGACCCCAGGTGCCGGGCTTGTACTGCTCGGGCTGGGTTCCGAGACCGGCCCAGTACTCCTCGATCGGGTCGAGGATCTTCCAGCTGAGCTCGACCTCCTCGTGCCGCGGGAACAGCGGCGGGTCGCCGAGCAGCACATCGAGGATCAGCCGCTCGTACGCCTCGGGGCTGGCCTCGGTGAACGCGTGCCCGTATCCGAAGTCCATCGTCACGTCACGCACCTGCATGCCCGCCCCGGGGACCTTCGAGCCGAAGCGGATGGTGACCCCCTCATCCGGCTGGACGCGGATCACGAGTGCGTTCTGCCCGAGCGCGGAGGTCTGGCTCTCGGCGAACAGGTACTGCGGGGCGCGCTTGAACACCACGGCTATCTCGGTGACGCGGCGCCCCAGCCGCTTGCCGGCGCGCAGGTAGAACGGCACGCCCGACCAGCGCCGGGTGTTGATGTCGAGGCGGATCGCCGCGTACGTCTCGGTCTGCGAGGCCGGGCTCATGCCGTCCTCCTCGAGGAAGGCGAGCACCTGCTCGCCGCCCTGCCAGCCTCCGGAGTACTGGCCACGCGCGGTGACCGTCGACAGGTCGCTCGGCAGGGTGACCGCCGACAGCACCTTCTCTTTCTCGGCCCGCAGGTCGGCCGCGTCGAACGACACCGGCTCCTCCATCGCGGTGAGGGCGAGCAACTGCAGCAGGTGGTTCTGGATGACATCGCGAGCCGCGCCGATGCCGTCGTAATAGCCGGCGCGGCCGCCGACCCCGATGTCCTCGGCCATGGTGATCTGCACGTGGTCGACGTAGTTGGCGTTCCAGATCGGCTCGTACAGCTGGTTGGCGAAGCGCAGCGCCAGGATGTTCTGCACCGTCTCTTTGCCGAGGTAGTGGTCGATGCGGAACACGCTGTCCGGCGGGAACACGCTCTCGACGACGTCGTTCAGCTCCCGCGCGGTCGTCAGGTCGGAGCCGAACGGCTTCTCGATGACCACGCGGCTCCAGCTGCCGGGCTGCTGATCGGCAAGGCCCGAGCGCCGGAGCTGCTCGGTGACCTGCGGGAACGACTTCGGGGGGATCGAGAGGTAGAAGGCGTGGTTGCCCATCGTGCCGCGGTCGCGGTCGAGCTCCTCCAGCGTGGTCGTGAGGGCGTCGAAGGCCCCGTCGTCGTCGAACTCGCCCTGCACGAACCGGATGCCGACCTTCAGCTGGCGCCAGACCTCCTCGTCGAACGGGGTGCGCGCGTACTTCTGGATCGCGTCGTGCACCTCTTTCTCGAAGTCCTGGTCATCCCAGTCGCGCCGGGCGAAACCCACGAGCCCGAAACCCGGCGGCAGCAGTCCCCGGTTCGCGAGGTCGTACACCGCCGGCATCAGCTTCTTGCGCGACAGGTCGCCGGTGACGCCGAAGATCACCAGGGCGCTCGGACCGGCGATGCGGTTGAGCCGGCGGTCCGATGCGCTTCGCAGCGGGTTGTGCCCCGCCGAGATGGGGACGGGCATCAGGAGATGGCGGCGCGCAGCCGCGCGACGGCCGCCGGGACGTCCGGAACGGTCAGCGTCAGCACCGGCCGCCCGTGGTCGGCGAGCACGGATGCGTCTCCCGCGGCCTGGGCCTGGATCAGCTGGCCGAAGGTGAACGGGCGCTCGGGGATCACGAGATCGTCGCCGCCGGTGCCGACCAGCTGCAGGAACACGCCGACGGCGGGACCGCCCTTGTGGAACTGTCCCGTGGAGTGCAGGAATCGCGGGCCCCAGCCGAAGGTCACGGGGCGATGCGCGCGCGCCGCGAGCGGATCGCGCAGAGCCGCCACAGCGGGGTGGGCGGGACGATCGAGGTAGGCCTGGACGGCGAGGTACCCGTTCTCGGGCAGAGCGGCCAGCAGGGCGGCGACCGCGGCCTCCAGCGTGTCGCCGTCGATCGTCAGCGGCCCGGCGGTGCGCACCTCGATGCCGTCGGTGGTGAAGACCGGGGTGGTCGGTTCGGGGCGGGCGTCGAGCAGTCCGCGCGCGGCGATCTTGGCGGATTCGACGTCGGGCTGATCGAACGGGTTGATGCCCAGCAGGCGCCCGGCGACGGCCGTGGCGTACTCCCAGACCAGCAGTTGCCCGCCGAGAGAGCCCGAGATCTCGATCTCGCCCTCGGCGACCTCGTGGGTCGCGCGCTCGTCGGCGACCAGCCGGACGATCTGCAGGTCGGGCAGCGACTGCGTGAGCTCGGGGGACCGCGGGTCGAGCACCACCGGGAGCAGCCCGGTGCCGTTCTTGCCGGTGGATTCGGCGATCAGCTGCTCTGCCCAGTCGGCGAAGCCCACGATGTGCGTGCCGTCGGCGACGATACCCAGCTTGTCTTTCAGCGGCTCGGTGCCGGCGATCGCCGCCCCGAGCACCAGGCCCGGGTTGTCGTCGTCGTCGATGGCGAGCTCGAGCACCATCGCCTGCGCCTCGTCGAGCAGTTCGGCGATGTCGACGCCGGCCAGGCCGCTCGGCACGAGTCCGAAGGCGGTGAGCGCCGAGTAACGTCCGCCCACGTTCGGGTCGGCGTTGAAGACGCGGTAGCCGTCGGCGCGGGCCGCGACGTCGAGCGGTGAGCCCGGGTCGGTCACGACGATGATGCGCTCGGTCGGGTCGATGCCTGCCTCGCGGAAGGCCGCCTCATACACGCGCTTCTGGCTGTCGGTCTCGACCGTCGAGCCCGACTTCGAGGAGATCACGACGGCGGTGGCGTCCAGCCGGTCCGTCAGCGCGCTACGGACCTGCCCGGGGTCGGTGGAGTCCAGGACGGTCAGCGGCACGCCGTAGGTGCGCGTGATCACCTCGGGAGCAAGCGAGGAACCGCCCATCCCGCCCAGGACGATGTGGCTGACCCCCCGCTCGCGCAGCTGATCGCGCAGCTCCAGGATCTCGGGAACGAGGCCCTCCGAGATCGCGACGGCCTCGGTCCAGCCCAGCCGCTTGGCGGCCTCCTCTTCGGCCTCGGGACCCCAGAGCGAGGGGTCCTGGGTGGTGATCCGGCCGGCGATGCCGTCCTCGATGAGGCTCGGCAGGTGGCGTTCGACGGCCGCGGCCGCCGCACCCGTCGCGACGACCGTGACGCTCACTTGGCCGCCTCCAGGGCCGCCGAGACGGTATCGAGCAGCTCGTTCCAGGACACGATGAACTTCTCGACGCCCTCCTTCTCGAGCAGGGCGGTGACATCGTCGTAGTCGATGCCGACGGCCGCGAGGTCGTCCAGCACCTTCCGCGCCTCGGCGTACGAGCCGGTGACGGCGTCGCCGTGCAGCGGCGCGTGGTCGAAGGTGGCCTCCATGGTCTTCTCCGGCATCGTGTTCACCACGCCCGAGACGGCCAGTTCGGTCACGTAGAGCGTGTCGGGTAGGTTCGGGTCCTTGACCCCGGTGGATGCCCACAGCGGCCGCTGCAGGTGGGCTCCGGCCGCCAGGAGGGCCTTCGCGCGATCCGTGGCGAACTCCTCCTCGAACAACTGGTAGGCCAGCTGGGCGTTGGCCACGCCCGCCTTGCTCTTCAGCGCGTCCGCCTCGGGAGTCCCGACGGTCTCGAGCCGCTTGTCGATCTCGGTGTCGACGCGAGAGACGAAGAACGACGCCACCGAGCGGATCGTCGACAGGTCGATGCCCGCAGCCTTCGCCTGCTCGAGGCCGTCCAGGTAGGCGTGGATCACCTCGCGATGCCGCTCGAGGCTGAAGATCAGCGTGACGTTGACGCTGATGCCCTGCGCCGTCGCGGCGGTGATCGCGGCGAGACCCTCGCGCGTGGCGGGGATCTTGATCATCACGTTCGGACGGTCGACGGTGGCCCAGAGCTGCTCGGCCTGCGCCGTCGTGCCCGCGGTGTCGTGGGCGAGCCCCGGCTCGACCTCGATCGAGACCCGGCCGTCCTGCCCGGCGGTGGCGTCGTAGACCGGCCGGAAGACGTCGCATGCGGCGGCGACGTCGGCCGTGATGATCTCGAACACGGCGTCGTGCACGCTCGTGCCCTTCTTCGCCAGCTCGGCGACCTTCTCGTCATAGGCGTTGCCGGTGGCCAGCGCGTTCGCGAAGATCGTCGGGTTCGTGGTGACCCCGACGACGTTGCGCTCGTCGATCAGGCGCTGCAGTCCGCCGGAGGCGATGCGCTCGCGCGAGAGGTCGTCGAGCCAGATGCTCACGCCGAGATCGGACAGCTTCTGGGTGTTCGTGGTTGCCATGGTGTCGATCCTCATTCAGTGTCCGGCCGCGGCGAGCGAGTCGCGCGCCGCCTGGACGGTGGCCTCGGTGGTCATACCGAACTCGCGGTACAGGGTCTTGTAGTCGGCGGAGGCGCCGAAGTGCTCGATCGAGACCGAGCGGCCGGCGTCGCCGAGATAGGGCTTCCAGGTCAGGGCGAGTCCTGCCTCGATCGACACCCGCGCGCGCACGGAGGCCGGAAGGACCGACTCGCGGTACGCGGCGTCCTGCTCGTCGAACCACTCCTGACAGGGCACCGACACGACTCGGGCGTTCACCCCCTCGGCCTCGAGCGCCTCGCGGGCATCGATGGCGATCTGCACCTCGGAACCGGAGGCCAGCAGGATCACGTCGGGGCTTCCGCCGGGCGCCTCGGCCAGCACGTACGCCCCCTTGGCGACATGCGCGGCGGATGCGAGGGTATCGCCCTCTGCGGAGCCCTCGCCTCGTGCGAACACCGGCAGGTTCTGCCGGCTGAGGGCGATCCCCGCCGGACCCTGGCGCCGGGACAGGATCGTCTTCCAGGCGTAGGAGACCTCGTTCGCATCGGCGGGCCGGACGATGTCCAGTCCGGGGATCGCGCGCAGCGCCGTCAGCTGCTCGATGGGCTGGTGGGTCGGGCCGTCTTCGCCGAGTGCGACCGAGTCGTGTGTCCAGACGTAGATCGCGGGCGCCTTCATGAGTGCCGCGAGCCGCACGGCGGGCCTCATGTAGTCGCTGAAGATGAGGAACGTACCGCCGTACGGGCGCGTGTTGCCGTGCAGGACGATGCCGCTGAGGATCGCGCCCATCGCGTGCTCGCGGATGCCGAAGTGCAAGGTCCGGCCGTACAGGTTCC
>Ga0182739_1002916_pt1 | contig 15485 bp, 11 predicted proteins | sample eDN5th30CBELigBY_FD_128873 | JGI IMG/M metagenome (GOLD analysis project Ga0182739, IMG submission 128873) | Enriched backyard soil microbial communities from Emeryville, California, USA - eDNA 5th pass 30_C BE-Lig BY (version 2) (version 2) | ecosystem: Environmental > Terrestrial > Soil >... | reverse complement strand
GGCGGCGCGGGCATGGGCTCGCGCGGTCCCGGTGAGACGAAGATCGAGCTGGACCGCCGCCGCATCCGCACCCGCATGGCGCAGCTGCGCCGGCAGATCCGGGACTTCGGGCCGGCGCGCGAGGCGAAGCGCGCCGAGCGCAAGCGGCACACGATCCCCTCCGTGGCGATCGCCGGCTACACGAACGCCGGCAAGTCGAGCCTGCTCAACCGGCTCACGAGCGCGGGCGTGCTCGTGCAGAACGCCCTGTTCGCGACCCTGGACGCCACGGTGCGCCGCTCCGAGACCGCGGACGGCCGCGTCTACACCCTGACCGACACGGTCGGGTTCGTGCGCAACCTCCCGCACCAGCTCGTCGAGGCCTTCCGCTCGACGCTGGAGGAGGTCGCCGGGGCCGACGTCATCGTGCACGTCGTCGACGCCGACCATCCCGACCCCGCCTCGCAGCTCGCGACGGTGCGCGACGTCATGGGGGATGTCGGTGCGCGCGACATCCCGGAGATCGTCGTGTTCAACAAGGCCGACCTCGTCGACGACGGCACGCGCATGGTGCTGCGCGGCCTCGAGCCGAAGGCGCACTTCGTCTCGTCCCGCACGGGCGAGGGCGTCGACGAGCTGCGCACGGCCATCGAGGCGGCCCTCCCGCTGCCCGAGGTGGAGGTGGATGTCCTCGTGCCCTACGACCGCGGTGATCTCGTCTCCGCGGTCCACGAGCACGGCCTCATCCTCGCCCAGGAGCACGGTGAGGAGGGGACCCGTCTGCACGCCCGCGTGCCGGCCGTCCTCTCCGGCCGCCTGGCCCCGTATGCGCTCGGCGAGGCCCGCGCGTCCTGATCCGGCGCGCGACGCCGCGGCGGAAGCTCACTGCGTCGTGGCGCCCGTGTCCGGCACGAGCGGCGGGATGCCGGGCGCCGCGAAGCCGAACACCGACGCGAGGAACCCGAGCTCGGCCTCGAAGGACCGCACCAGCGTCTCGGGTCGGCGGAACCCGTGCGCCTCGCCCTCGAAGGCCAGATACACGTGGGGGATGCCCTTGGCGGCGAGGGCGTCCCGGACCGCCTCGGACTGCGACGGCGGCACGACGCGATCCTCGAGACCCTGCTCGAGGAGCATGGGCGTCGTGAAGCGGTCGAGGTGCGACAGGGGTGACCGCTCGATGTACACGGCCTCCGCCTCGGGCAGCGGCCCCACGAGCCCGTCGAGGTACCGCGCCTCGAAGTCGTGCGTGTCCGACGCGAGGGCGCGCAGGTCGGCGACGCCGTACCGGCTGATGCCCGCCGCGAAGCGGTCCGAGCTGGTCAGCGCGCACAGGACGGTCCAGCCGCCCGCCGAGCCGCCCTTGATCGCCAGGCGCGTCCCGTCGGCGAGGCCCTGGTCGGCGAGTCCGGATGCCGCGGCGATGACATCGTCGCGGTCGACGACGCCCCATTGGCCGTCGAGGCGCTCGCGGTACGCGCGGCCGTAGCCGGTGGAGCCGCCGTAGTTGACGTCCAGCACGCCGATGCCGCGGCTCGTGAAGTACGCGACGTCGAGGGAGGCGCCGCCGGAGGCGTGCGAGGTCGGCCCCCCGTGCGCGAGCACCAGGTACGGCGGCAGCTCGCCGTCGGGTGCCGTCGCCTCCGGGTTGGTCGGGGGATAGGCGAACGCGTGCACCGGCCCCTGGGGACCGTCGACCGTGATCGCCCGCGCGACCGGCAGCCATGCGGCATCCGGCTCCTCGTCGACCGTGCCGCGCACGAGGACGGGCGACGGATCGGCGGCGTCGAGGTCGAGCAGCCACAGGCCGCCGAGCGTCGTCGCGCCGGCGCCGCGGAAGAGCACGCGCGCGCCGCGGACGTCGTCCAGGAGGACACGGGCGGTCGCGGGCGAGGGGATGCCGCGCAGGATCCCCTCCGTCTCGTCGATGACCAGGAGCTCATCCGCGCCGTTCGTGCGCACCGCGAGGATCCGCCCGTCATCGAGGGGCAGGAACCAGCGGATGCCGAGGTTCCACAGGGGACCGCCGGTGTCGGCGTCGGCGGGCGCCACCTCGCGCGCACCCGATCCGCCGTCGCGCAGGAGGTTCCACCGTCCCGAGCGGTCGGAGGAGAAGAGGAGCTCGCCGTCGGGCGTCCACTCGGGCTGCAGCACCGATTCGGCGTCCCCGCCCGCGACCTCCGTCCACGCGGGGACGACGCCGTCCACGAGCGCGCCCACGCGCAGCATCGTGGCGTCCCACGGCATGTGCGGGTGGTCCCACGCGATCCACGCCAGACGGGACCCGTCGGGCGAGACCCGCGGGTAGGCGAGGAAGTCGCTCCCCGCGACGACGCTGCGCACGGCGGCGACGTCCTCGGCGGCGGTGCCGTCCAGAGGCACCGACACGATGTCCCGCACCGGCACGGGGGCACCGGTGTGGGTCTCGCGGACCGCGTACACGCGGTCGCCGACGATCTGGAGATCCGCGAAGCGCATGTCGCCGGCCGACGGCGTGAGCGCGTGCGGCACATCGCCCGCCCGCAGCGCCCAGATGCGCTGATCCGTCTTCTCGACGAACGCGATGAGCCCGTCGTCCGTGACCGCCCACGCCCCGCCTCCGTACTCGTGCACGCGCGAGCGCGCGTCCCACGGGGCCGGCAGCACCGTCTCGGGTGCGCCGTCCACGAGGCGTCGGATCGCGGATCGGCCGCCCTCTGCGGGCATCCTCTCGAGCCACCAGACCTCGTCGCCGACGAACCGGCCGCCCTCGACGGGGTGCGAGCCGGCGGCGACGTCGGCCGCGGAGAGAGGGGAGGGCCAGGTGCCGTACGGGAGGGTCTGAGGCATGGCTCCACGGTACCCGGAGGGCGCTCCCGAGCAGCCCGTAGCGGGGTCCCTATGGGCATATGCCTCTGTCGTTATGGACCTCTTAACAGTGCGTCACACGCCGTGACGAGAGGGCGTGCGGGCCTCTACCGTGGTCGCACGCCGAGGCGCCCCCGGGCTCCCCGGCGGGAGCGACAGCCGAGCCCGGCACCCGCCCGCACCACCCGCCGCCCTCGCGCGTCGGGGCGACACCGGCTCACATTTCCGCGCGGTCCTTCCGCGCACGACCTCCCGAAGGCGTCCCTCCATGCACACCCCCGACCCCCGCGTCCCGTTCTCGTTCGAGCTGTACCCGGCCCGCACGGAGGAGGGGATGCCGCAGGTCGTCGCCGCGGCCGAGAAGCTCGCCCGGACGGGGCCCGCCTTCATCTCCGTCACCTACGGCGCCGCCGGGTCGACGACGGCCCGCTCTCTCGGCCTCGTCTCGCACATCCAGTCGGCGACCCCCGCGCCGGCTCTCGCGCACCTCACCGGCGTGGGAGCCGACGAAGCGACGCTGCGTGCGCGCATCGCCGCGTTCCTCGACGTCGGCGCGCGCCGCTTCCTCGCGCTGCGCGGCGATCCGCCCACCGACGGTCGCGCGGCGCAGGGCTGCTCCGCGGCTGACGTCGTGCGGCTCATCCGCGACGTGCACGCGCGGCGCGGCGACTCCGACGATCTCTCGATCGCCGTCGCCGCGTTCCCCAACGGGCATCCCCGCTCGCGCGATCGGAGGCGGGATGTCGAGGCGCTGCTGGCCAAGCAGGAAGCCGGGGCGGACTTCGCGATCACGCAGATGCTCTTCGACGCCGCCGACTACGAGCGCTTCGTCCGCGACGCGCGTGCCGCAGGCGTGGAGATCCCCCTCCTTCCCGGGGTCATGCCCATCACCACCCCGCGCCGCCTGGACCGCGTGCTCGCGCTGACCGGGGAGAGCCGGCCCGCCGAGCTGGATCTCGCGCTCTCCCTCGAGGGCACGGCTCAGGGGCAGGAGGACGCCGGGGTCGCCTTCGCCGCGCGGCTGGTCCGCGATCTCGTGGCCGCCGGCGCGCCGGGGATCCACCTCTACGCCTTCAACCACGCCGACACCGTCCTGGCGGCCCTGCGGCGCGCCGGACTGTTCGACCGCGCCCCTGCACGCACCCGCTCGACCCCTCACGCCCACACCATCCCCACCGGAGGAACCGCCATGCCCGCACACCCGTCCTTCCCCGTCGGCACGATCCTCGGCTACCCCCGCATCGGCCGGAACCGAGAGCTCAAGCGCGCGCTGGAGGCCCATTGGGCCGGAACGCTCGACGAGGCCGCCTTCGAACGCGTCGCCGCCGACCTGCGCCGCACGACGCGTGAGCGCCTGCGCGGCCTGGGGCTCACAGAGCCCTCCGCGATCCCCGAGTCGTTCTCGGCCTACGACCAGGTCCTGGACGCCCTCGTCACCGTGGGCGCCCTGCCGGCGCGGTTCTCCGATCTGCGTGGCGCGGACGGCGCCATCGGCCTCGCGGCGTCCTTCATCCTCGCCCGCGGCGACGCGCGGCGCGCGCCGCTCGAGCTCACGAAGTGGTTCGACACGAACTACCACCACCTCGTGCCCGAGATCGCGCCGGGCCAGACCTTCGCGCTCTCCAGCGACCGCCTCGCGGATCTCGTCCGCGAAGCCGTGGCGCAGGGTCTCGTCACGCGTCCCGCGATCGTGGGACCGGTGACGCTCCTGGCCCTCGCCAAGCCCGCAGACGGGGCGCCGGAGGGCTTCCAGCCCCTCGACGTCCTCGACGATCTGCTTCCCGTCTACGCCGCGCTGCTGGGCCGGCTGCGGGCCGCCGGCGCCGAATGGGTGCAGCTGGACGAGCCGGCGCTGGTGAGCGAATCGCTGGCGGCGTCGCCCGAGCGCATCGCCGCCGCCGCGGCGCGCGCCTACGCCGTCCTCGGCGCCGCCCCGGGCCGCCCCCAGCTCCTCGTCGCGACTCCGTACGGCGCCCCCACCCCCGCGGCATGGCGGGCCCTCGCGGCGGCGCCGGTCGAGGCGCTCGCCCTCGACCTCGTGCGCGGCGCGGTGCCCCCGGGCGCGCCGGGGCTCGCGGACAAGGTGATCGTGGGCGGGGTCGTCGACGGCCGGAACGTGTGGCGCTGCGACCTCGGCGCCGCCCTGGACCGTCTCGAGGATGTCGCGGAGCTCGGCCCGCGGGCGGTGTCCGCCGCCACCAGCACTTCGCTCCTGCATGTTCCGCACGACATCGAGGAGGAGCCGCAGCTGGACGCGCGCCTGCGCGGCTGGATCGCCTTCGCGGACCAGAAGGTGGGGGAGGTCGCCGTGCTCGCGCGGGCCCTGAGCGAGGGCCGTGCCGCCGTCGCGGACGACATCGCCGCGGCATCCGCTGCGCTCGCCGACCGCCGCACCGCTCCGGGCGTGCGCGACGGCGCGGTGCGGGCGCGCCTGGCCGGAGTCACCGCCGCCCAGCGTCGGCGCGCATCGACCGATGAGCGTGAGCGGGCGCAGGAGGGCCTGCGGCTGCCCGTGCTGCCCACGACGACGATCGGCTCCTTCCCGCAGACGGAGGAGATCCGCGCCGCCCGGGCCGCACACGAGCGCGGACGCATCTCCACGGGCGAGTACGAGCAGCTGCTGCGCTTCGAGATCACTGCCGTCATCGGACTGCAGGAGGAGCTCGACCTCGACGTCCTCGTGCACGGCGAGGCGGAGCGCAACGACATGGTGCAGTACTTCGCCGAGCACCTCGACGGCTTCGCGGTGACGCGCAACGGGTGGGTCCAGTCCTACGGATCGCGCGCGACCCGGCCCTCGATCCTGTGGGGTGATGTGTCGCGCCCCGCCCCGATCACCGTCCGCTGGACGCGGTTCGCGCAGAGCCTCACCGACCGCCCCGTCAAGGGCATGCTCACCGGACCGGTGACGATCCTGGCGTGGTCCTTCGTGCGCGACGACCAGCCGCTCGCGACGACCGCGGACCAGGTCGCCCTCGCACTGCGCGACGAGATCGCCGACCTCGAGCGGGCGGGGATCGGCATCGTGCAGGTCGACGAGCCCGCCCTGCGCGAGCTGCTCCCGCTGCGGAGGGCGGAGCACGCCGACTACCTCGCGTGGTCGGTGGGTGCGTTCCGTCTCGCCACCGGCGGCGCGGCCGCGGCCACGCAGATCCACACCCACCTGTGCTACTCCGAGTTCGGCGCCGTCATCGATGCCATCGCCGACCTCGACGCGGACGTCACCTCGATCGAGGCCGCGCGCAGCCGCGGCGAGGTCGTCGACGACATCGCCGCCGCCGGGTTCTCCCGCGGGATCGGACCCGGCGTGTACGACATCCACTCGCCGCGGGTGCCGTCCGTCGCCGAGATCGTCGAGGTCATCGAGCGCGCGGTGGCGGAGCTCCCGCTGCGCCGGGTGTGGGTCAACCCCGACTGCGGCCTCAAGACCCGTCGCTATCCGGAGACGGTCGCCGCCCTCGCGAACATCGTCGAGGCGACGCGGCGCGTGCGCGACAGGGCGACGGTGTCCGTCTAGGCGAGCTCCGCCGGCTCCGTCGCGGCGGGCTCCGGCTCGTCCGTCGGCGGGGCCGCGGGGGCGTGCTCCTCGGGGCGTCGCTGGGCGAGCTCGGCCAGCCACCACACGAGGAGGGCGACGATGAGGACCAGGAACACATCGCCGACGCCGAGAGGACGCAGCAGGAGCAGCCAGACCACGGCCAGGACCGTGATCAGGACGCGCACGAGCACGCGCTGGGCGTACAGCCACGCGCCGAGGCGTCCGGTGTCCACCCCGCGGGACGCGAGCGCGCGCCGGAGCCCCGCGTTGACGGATGCCGCCGCGGCACGGGTGGCCTGCGCGGCCCGCGAGCGCCCCTGGACCCAGGCCAGCACGGCGACCAGCAGTCCCAGGACGACGCCGATGACCGCGGTGTGGTGCATCCCGGCGATCACCTGGGAGTAGACGTTCTGCAGCGCGTGCGCGGGCAGCCCGAGACCGGGTGCGGACACGCCGAGCACGGCGCCGCCGACGGCGAGTCCGACGGCCAGCACGGCCGAGCCCAGCGCGAGGGCGATCCCCGCCCCCAGGAGGGCGACGGAGCGGCGCCGGGCGAGGAGGACGCCGAGCACGAACAGCCCGAGGGTCGCGAAGGGGAGCCAGGTCCCCGCCGCTACGGCGATGTCGTAGACGACCGTCACGGTCACGAGGGCGTCGGCCTGCGCCACGACGATGGTGCGGTCGATCACCGGGATGGCGGCGGCGAACCCGAGCCCCTGCTCCTCGAGGCGGCTCTTGACCTCGGCGATCACGGGAGCGAGCTGGATGCCGATCTCGCCGGTGTCGGAGATGTCGATGGCCCCGTTCGCCGTTCCCCCCGCGGCGGCGGCGACGAGCGCGCGATGGCTCGCGTGCAGCGCGGTCTCCCACACGGCGGTGAACGCGTCGGACTCGACCAGGCGCGTCACAGCGCCGTCCACGACGCTGCGCAGACCGTCCGCCGCGGGACCCCGCAGCAGATCGAGCGCGGCCAGCGCCCGTGGCGGCAGATCGAGTGCGGCGATGCCGTCGAACAGGTCGTCGGTGATGCCGTCGAGGTCGACGGACTCGTCGATCGCCGTCGTGACCTGGTCGATCACGACGCCCTGCACCGCGGGGTCCGCCGCGAGCGGCGCGAAGGTGTCCACGAAGCGCGTCTCGTCGACGAGCTGGACGCGCGCCCACGCCCCGACGATCGAGACGGGGACGGTGATCCCGGCGAGCACGATGCACAGCGCGGACAGCAGCGCGCGCCACCATCCGCTGCGCCCAGTCGTCGCGGGGGAGGAGGAGGCCTCGGTCGCCCCGCCGGCGGCACGCAGCGCGGCGTTCTCCGCCTCCAGCTCGGCCAGACGGGCGCGCAGCGGCGCGGTGTCGACATCGGGGGCGGAGGCGTCGGTGCTCATCACACCCTTATAGCGCGTATCCCTCGCGCATGCGGCGCGCACGGCTGGAGGGCCGGCCGGAACGGGGCGGGCGGTGCGAGACCGCTCAGACGGCGCGCAGGACCGCGACGACCTTGCCCAGCACGACCGCGTCGTCGCCCAGGATCGGCTCGAACGCCGAGTTGCGCGGCAGGAGCCAGGTGTGGCCGTCGCGCTGGCGGAAGGTCTTGACCGTCGCCTCCCCGTCCAGCATCGCGGCCACGATCTCGCCGTTGTCGGCGGTCGCCTGCGCACGCACGACGACCCAGTCGCCGTCGCAGATCGCGGCGTCGATCATCGAGTCCCCGCTCACCTTGAGCATGAACAGCTCGCCCTTGCCCACGAGCTGACGGGGGAGCGGGAAGATCTCCTCGACCTGCTGCTCGGCGGTGATGGGAACGCCTGCCGCGATGCGGCCGACGAGCGGGACGAGCGCCGCATCGCCCACGCTGGGCGCCGCGTCCGCCGGGTTCTCGCCGGCCAGGCCGGGCAGGTCGATGAGCACCTCCATCGCGCGGGTCTTGCCGGCGTCGCGACGCAGGTAGCCGCTCAGTTCGAGCTGGTTGAGCTGATGGGTGACGCTCGACAGCGACTTGAGGCCCACCGCGTCGCCGATCTCGCGCATGCTCGGCGGATACCCGTGCCGGGCGATGGAGCGCTGGATGACCTCGAGGATCGCCATCTGCTTGTCGCTCAGGCTCTTCCGGCGCCGCGTCTGCGCCTTCTCGCGGGCTCCGGCGGCGGTGCTCGGATCGCTCATCTGCTCTGCTCCTGTCCTGACGACTCTTCGAATGTCGGAGGTCGATGGTGGGGTGTTGCTATCGAAACCGTATCCGATGGTTCTCCGATCCCGCGGGATGACGCCGCGTGTCGAAGCCGAATCGGATTCCGGAACCCCGGACCCTTGACACACGAGATATTAGAAGATAGCTTCGGAACACAGATTCGCCCGACGGTCTCCCGGCCGAGGCCGGAGGGCGAATCTCCCCCCGAGCGAGACACGAACGCGAGGAACAGCACATGACCGCCATCACGATCGCCCCCGCCGCCTCCCTGACGCCGCGGACCCGTCTGCGCCTCACCGTGCGCGGCCGCCGCGTGCTGGCTCTGCTCGCCGCGATGCCGGCGATCATCGCGCTGTCGTTCGCCGTCGTCGCGGGCGGAACCGCGCTCGCCTCGTCCGAGTCGGGCGCCCCCGCGGGCACGTTCGCGACGGTGACCGTCTCCGCCGGCGACTCCCTGTGGAGCATCGCCGAGGACATCGCCCCCGCGGCCGACCCGCGCGATGTGGTCGATGCGCTCACGCGTCTGAACGCCCTCGATGGCGCGGGTCTCGTGCCCGGACAGGAGCTGGCCGTCCCGGCCGAGTACTCCGCGGTCGACTGAGCCGGGCGCGGACGGGCGGGCCGCGTGGCCCGCGCTCTAGCATGGAGGGTGTGAGCGTGACCCTCGACGACCTTCCGATACGCAACGACCTCCGCGGCCTCAAGCCCTATGGAGCCCCGCAGGCGCCCCTGCCCGTGGCCCTCAACGTCAACGAGAACACGCATCCGTTCCCGCAGGACGTGGCCGACGACATCCTCGACGCCGTCGCCCTGGCGCTGCGCGACGTCAACCGCTACCCCGACCGTGAGTTCACGGATCTGCGCGAGGGCTTCGCCGAGTACCTCGGCCACGGCCTCACGCGCGACCAGATCTGGGCGGCGAACGGGTCCAACGAGGTGCTCCAGCACCTCCTGCAGGCGTTCGCCGGTCCCGGCCGCCGGTCGTTCGGCTTCGCGCCGACCTATTCGATGTACCCGCTGCTGACCCGCGCGACGGGTGCGGAATGGGTGGCGGGGACGCGCGCGCACGACTTCACCGTCTCCGTCGACAGCGCCGTCCAGCAGGTCGCGGACGCGCGCCCCGACGTCGTGTTCCTGTGCGCCCCCAACAACCCGACGGGGACCCCGCTCGGTCTCGATGTGATCGAAGCGGTGTACGAGGTCACCGACGGCATCGTGATCGTCGACGAGGCGTACCAGGAGTTCGCCCCGCGCGACGAGCGCTCCGCCCTCACCCTGCTGCCCGACCGGCCGCGCCTGGTCGTGTCCCGCACGATGAGCAAGGCGTTCGCGTTCGCGGGCGCGCGCGTGGGCTACCTCGCGGCGGATCCGGCCGTCATCGACGCGCTCCGCCTCGTGCGCCTGCCCTACCACCTCAGCGCGCTGACGCAGGCGGCGGCGACCGCGGCGCTGCGCCACACCGCGACGATGCTCGCAACGGTCGACGAGATCATCGCGCAGCGCGACCGCATCTCGGCGACACTTCCCGCCCTCGGCTACACGCCCCACGAGTCGTGGACGAACTTCGTGCTGTTCGGCGGCGTCGACGATCCCGCCGAGACATGGCGCCTCCTGTACGAGCGCGACATCCTCATCCGCGACGTCGGGGTGCCGCACCACCTGCGGGTCACGGCCGGCACCGAGGAGGAGACCACGGCGTTCCTCGATGCCCTCGCGTCGATAGGATCGGCGTCATGACGAGCGCCCGCACCGCCAGCCGCATCCGGACGACGAGCGAGTCCACCGTCGAGCTCGAGCTCGACCTCGACGGCACCGGGAAGAGCCGCATCGACACGACGGTGCCCTTCTTCGACCACATGCTGACGGCGTTCGCCAAGCACTCGCTCATCGACCTCACGGTGCGCGCCTCGGGCGACACCGACATCGACGTGCACCACACCGTCGAAGACGTCTCGATCGTGCTCGGCCAGGTCATCCGCGAGGCGCTCGGCGACAAGTCCGGCATCTCCCGCTACGGCGACGCGCTCGTGCCGCTGGACGAGGCGCTCGCGCAGGCCGTCGTCGACATCTCGGGCCGCCCGTACCTCGTGCACACCGGGGAGCCGGCTGGTTTCGAGTACCACCTGATCGGCGGGCACTTCACCGGCGCCATGGTGCGTCACAGCTTCGAGGCCATCGCGTTCAACGCCGGCCTCACCGTGCACGTCACGGTCCTCGGCGGCCGCGACCCGCACCACATCGCCGAAGCGGAGTACAAGGCGTTCGCGCGCGCGTTCCGCCAGGCCAAGGCGCTCGACCCGCTCGTGCAGGGAATTCCGAGCACGAAGGGCGCACTGTGACGCGCAGTCCGCTCGTGGCGGTCCTCGACTACGGCTCGGGGAACGTCCACTCCGCCGTCAAGGCGCTCGCCGCCGCGGGCGCCGACGCGCGCCTCACCGCCGACCCCGCGCTCGTGCTCGAGGCGGACGGCCTCGTCGTGCCGGGCGTGGGCGCCTTCCGCGCCGTCATGGACGCGCTCACCGCGATCCGCGCCGACGAGCTCATCGGGCGCCGCCTCGCGGGCGGACGGCCCGTGCTGGGCGTGTGTGTGGGGATGCAGGTGCTCTTCGAGCTCGGCGTCGAGCGCGGCGTCGACACCCCCGGACTGGGGGAGTGGCCCGGCGTCGTGACCGAGCTCGACGCGCCGGTGCTCCCGCACATGGGCTGGAACACGGTCGAGCCCGACGAGGGGACGCGCCTGTTCCGCGGCATCGAGGAGGAGCGCTTCTATTTCGTGCACTCCTACGGGGCGCAGCAGTGGCAGCTCGACGTGCAGCCTCCGTTCCCGAAGCCGGTCCTCACCTGGACCACCTACGGCGCGCCCTTCCTCGCCGCAGTGGAGAACGGCCCGCTGTCGGCGACCCAGTTCCACCCCGAGAAGTCGGGGGAGGCGGGCATCCGCCTGCTGTCCAATTGGATCGACGGTCTGCGCCCGGCTACGATCTAGACCTTGTGCCGGGGGCCTCCCGGAACCATCCCCGACACCCGTGCCGCGCGAAGCGCGCGAGGAGCCATGAGCGATTTCAGTGCCACGCCCGAGTTGATCCTGCTGCCCGCCGTCGATGTGGCCGGCGGCAAGGCCGTCCGCCTCACCCAGGGGGAGGCCGGCAGCGAGACGCAGTACGGCGACCCCGTCGACGCCGCGCTGGAGTGGGCCCGCCAGGGCGCCCGCTGGATCCACCTGGTGGACCTCGATGCCGCCTTCGGCCGCGGCTCCAACGCGGGCATCCTGCGGAAGGTGATCAAGCAGGTCAAGGGCGTCCAGGTCGAGCTGTCCGGCGGCATCCGCGACGACGCGTCGCTGGAGGCGGCGCTGGAGAGCGGCGCGGCGCGCATCAACCTCGGCACCGCGGCGCTCGAGAACCCGGAGTGGGCGGCCGACGTCATCGCCCGGTACGGCGACGCGATCGCGGTCGGCCTCGACGTGCGCGGCACGACGCTCGCCGCACGCGGATGGACCGAGGAGGGCGGCGACCTGTGGACGGTCCTCGATCGCCTCGAAGCCGCGGGCTGCAGCCGCTACGTCGTGACCGACGTCACGAAGGACGGCACGCTGCGCGGTCCCAACATCGAGCTGCTGCGCGAGGTCACCACCCGCACCCCGAAGCCCGTCGTCGCCTCCGGCGGCGTCTCCAGCCTCGATGACATCGCGGCGCTGCGCGAGCTCGTCCCGCTCGGCGTCGAGGGCGCGATCGTGGGCAAGGCACTCTATGCGGGTGCGTTCACGCTCGCCGAGGCGCTGGATGTCGCAGCCGGCTGACCCGCACGACCACCCCCGGCACCCCGCGCACGGTGCCGATTCCGCCGGCGTGCCCTGGGAAGGGCGCAGCTTCCACGACAACCCCCACTCGGGTGATGACGGCTCCGCCGACCCGGCGCTGCTGGCCGCGCTCACCGCGTTCCGCGCGGGCGAGGGGGACCAGGTCGCGGTCGTCGACGCCTATCGCGCGGCGCGCCTGCTGATCCCGCTCATCGCCGAGAAGGGCGACCACGGCATCGGCGCCCACGGCCTCGAGGTCGACAAGACGCAGGAGCTGTCCATCGTCAGCGTCGCGGCTCCGGACGGACGCAAGGTGCTGCCCGTGTTCACCTCCGTCGCCGCCATGATGCGGTGGGACCCGGCGGCACGCCCCGTCCCCGCCGAGGGCGTCCGCACGGCGCTCGCCGCCGCGGACGACGACACCGATCTCATCGTGGTCGACCCCGGATCGGAGACCGAGTTCGTGCTGCGCCGCCCTGCCGTATGGGCGATCGCGCAGGCGCAGCGCTGGGAGCCGAGCTTCACCTCGCCGGAGGTCTACGCGGGCCTTCAGGAGAGCATCGGGCAGGAGCTCGCCGTCATCGACCTCGCCGTCGAGGCGGGCGACCCGGCGGCGCGCCTGCGCGGCCCCGAGCTCGTGGTGATCCTCGAGCTCGTCGACGGGCTCGACAAGGCCGAGCTGGACGCGGTGCTCGCGCGGCTCGCCAAGCGGTGGGCGGCCGACGACCGCATCGCGGTGCTCGTCGACTCCCTCACCGTGAAGCTGCGCCGCAGCCGCTGAGACGCGTCACCTGCGCCCAGACGCACGTGCGGCGCGTGCGTCTCGGCGCAGGTGGTGCGTCTCGCGGGGAGCGTGGGCGCAGCGCCCGGGCGCGACGTGTCGGCGCGAGCCGCTAGTGTGGCGGCACGGGGGGCGCGCAGTGGCGCCGCAGGCAAGGCCACGGGGATGTGGACACCGGGGGTGCGATGGAAGAGCGGATGGCGCGTGCGCGCGTGCGCTACTGGTTTGACAACTGGATGTCGCGGGGGACCGCGGCGATCATGATGCTGCTGGGCGCCGCCACGATCGTGTTCGTGTTCGCCGTCGCGGTGCTCGTCGTGCTGTTCCGGGCGCTTCCCGACGACGCGGACGACTACGACTTCTGGGACGTCGTGTGGGGGAACCTCATGCGCACCATGGATCCGGGCACGATGGGCGGCGACGTCGGCTGGGGCTACCGCCTGCTCATGCTCGTCGTCACGGTCGGCGGCCTGATCATCGTCGCGAGCCTCATCGGCATCGTCTCGAGCGCCTTCGACGAGAAGATGGCGAGCCTGCGCAAGGGGCGGTCGCGCGTCCTGGAGAAGCACCACACGCTCATCCTCGGCTGGAGCGGGAAGCTCTTCCCGGTCATCTCCGAGATCTGCATCGCCAACGAGTCGCGCCGGCGCAGCGTCATCGTCGTGCTGGCGGACCGCGACAAGGTCGAGATGGAGGAGGAGATCCGTGCGCGCGTGCCCCGTCCGGGGCGCACCCGCATCATCTGCCGGCGCGGCGACCCCATGTCGGTGCTCGACCTGGAGATGGCGAACCCGGCGGCGGCCCGCAGCGTCGTCATCCTGCCGCCGGACGACGACGCGGATCCCGACGCCACCGTCATCAAGATCGCCGTCGCGCTCACGCACCACGAGCCGGCCGACGCCGCGACGGCGCCGCACATCGTCGCCGAGCTGCGGGATCCGCGCAACCTCGAGGCCGCGCGCCTCGTCGGCCGCGGGCGCGCGCACTGGCTCCTGGCCAGCGACCTGGTCAGCCGCATGACCGTCCAGACCTGCCGGCAGAGCGGGCTGAGCGCCGTCTACACCGAGCTGCTCGACTTCGACGGCCACGAGATGTACTTCACGCGGCAGCCCGCACTGGTCGGGCGCACCTACCGCGAGGCCCAGTTCCACTTCTCGACGTCGACCCTCATCGGGATCGAGAGCGGCGGACGCGTGTCACTCAATCCGCCCGCGGACGTCCGCATCGAGGAGACCGACCGCCTCATCGTGATCGCCGAGGACGACAGCACGATCACGCTCACCGAGCCGGGGCCTGTGCAGCACGAGCTCATCACCTCCGCGGCACCGCGCCCGCCGAAGCCGGAGCACACGCTCATCCTCGGCTACAACCCGAGCGTCCAGACGATGCTCGACGAACTGGGCGCATACGTCGCCCCCGGGTCGACGGTGTGCATCGCGGCCGATGTGGAGCCGCCCTCGCTCGTCGTCCCGCCGAACCTCGAGGTCTCCTTCCAGAGCGCGGATGCCACGAGCCGCGCCGTGCTGGAGAGCCTCGACATCGTCCGCTTCGACCACATCCTCGTGCTGCCCTACCGCCATCGGCTCGACGACCAGGCCGCAGACGCCAAGACCCTCGTCACCCTGCTGCACGTGCGCGACATCGCCGACCGTCACGACGTCGACCTCAACATCGTCAGCGAGATGCTCGACGACGCGAACCGCGAGCTCGCGGAGGTCACTCGAGCCGACGACTTCATCGTCAGCGACCGTCTCGTCAGCCTCATGCTGTCCCAGATCAGCGAGAGCGAGGATCTCATCCCGGTGTTCACCGAGCTGTTCTCCAGCTCGTCCGCGGAGGTCTATCTGCGACCCGCCGACCTGTACGTCACAGGCGGCGTGGAGGTCGACTTCTCCACCGTCTCTGCGGCCGCCTCCGCCCGCGGCGAGACGGCGATCGGCTACCGGATCGCGGCGGACGTGACCGGCGACCCCGCCCACGGCGTGCGGCTGAACCCGCCCAAGGCCGAGCGGCGCGCGTTCGCCCCGGGGGACGCGGTCATCGTGCTCGCCGACGACGTCGTGCAGCCTCCCACGTCAGATGCGGCGCGGGCGTTCGAGGCCGAATCGCCGCGCTGACGCTCTGTCCCGATCCCCTCACCGCGACGCCGCCCCGCGGGCGTGAGACGCGGCACCTGCGCCGAGACGCACGTGCTGCGCGTGCGTCTCGGCGCAGAAGGTGCGTCTCGCCGGGGAGGGAGGGGACCGGAGGGTCAGGTGACGGGGCCGGTCCACTTCTCGCCGGGGCCCTTGCCGATCGGGTCGGGGATCGCGGATGCCTCGCGGAAGGCGAGCTGCAGCGAGCGCAGGCCGTCGCG
>Ga0182739_1002914_pt1 | contig 15490 bp, 15 predicted proteins | sample eDN5th30CBELigBY_FD_128873 | JGI IMG/M metagenome (GOLD analysis project Ga0182739, IMG submission 128873) | Enriched backyard soil microbial communities from Emeryville, California, USA - eDNA 5th pass 30_C BE-Lig BY (version 2) (version 2) | ecosystem: Environmental > Terrestrial > Soil >... | reverse complement strand
CGCGCCGAGGGTGTCACGCACGCGGCCGCGATCTGGTCGTCCTCGTAGGGGCAGCAATCAAACGAACGGAGATCACCATGTCCACCACCTCCACCCCGTCGCCGCAGAGCGATGCGCGGCCCACGATCGTCCTCGTCCACGGCTTCCGTGGCGAGCACCACGGACTCGAACCGGTCGTCGCGCACTTGCCGGGAGTGCGGATCATCGCCCCGGATCTCCCGGGCTTCGGGGAGAGCGCGCCTGTCCCGGGGCGCGCCCACGATCTCGCCCTGTATGCGCAGTGGCTCACGGAGTTCATGACCGCGGTGGCGCCGAACGAGGTCGTCCTCGGCCACTCGTTCGGGTCGATCGTCGTTGCGGCCGCTGTCGCGGAGGGACTGCGCACACCCCGCGTGATCCTCGTCAACCCCATCGGCGCACCCGCGCTGCAGGGGCCGCGCGGCATCCTCACGCGCCTCGCGATCCTCTACTACGCCGCGGGCGCCAAGCTACCGCGCCGCACGGGGGAGTGGCTGCTGCGCAATGGGCTCATCGTGCGGGTCATGAGTGTGTCGATGGCGAAGACGCGCGACGCCGACCTGCGCCGTTTCATCCACGACCAGCACGACACGTATTTCTCGCGCTTCGCCGACCGCGACGTGCTGCACGATGCCTTCGTCGCCTCCGTGTCCCACGACGTCAGCGAATACGCTGCGCGCATCCCGCAGCCGACGCTCCTGATCGCGGCGCAGCAGGACGACATCACCCCGATCGAAGCGGAACGACGTCTCGCGCGCATGTTTCCGGATGCGAAGCTCGTCGAGATCCCCGACGTCGGGCACCTCATCCACTACGAGACGCCTGCGGTCGCGGCGGAGGCGATCAGCGGGTTTCTGACGCCTTCCGCGCCCGGTACGCGTTGACGTTCATCCGGTTGCCGCAGTTGCCCGTGTCGCAGTAGCGCTTGGAGCGGTTGCGCGAGTAGTCGACGTAGACGGCGTCGCAGTCGTCGGCCGCGCACACCCGCATCCGTGCATACTCGTCGGAGCGGATCACGTCGACGAGCGCCATCGCGCTTTCGACGAGGATGCGGGTGCCCAGGTCGGCGTCGTCGCTCGTGGCGTGGATGTGCCAGTCGTACCCGTCGTGGATCTCCAGGCGCGGCAGCGCCTCACCGTCGCGGAGCATCGCGTTCACGAGTGGCACGGCACCCTCGCGATCGACCTGCCACAGTTCGCGCAGGCGGGGTCGGATCGCGCGCACACCCTCGAGTTCGGACCGGTCGCGGCGGATGCGGCCCGTGTAGGGGTGCACCTCGAGGAAGGCCGCGAGATCGGTGAGGTTCGTGAAGGTGTCCTGACCCTCTGTCGCCGTCCCGGGCAGCGTGTTCACGAGCGCGACGGCCGCGTCCAACGCCGTGCGGGTGTCATGGATGAAAACCATGTTGACTCCTGACAGGTGGGGGCAGTACTGTCACCAGTGTAAACAGCTTTGACTACTGACACCGGGTGCCCGGGGTCCGCCGCTTCCCGGAGTCGCCATGTCCGCGCCGACCGCTCCCATCGCCCTGCCGGTCACCGGCGTGCCCGTCACCACGGCATCCGCCGCAACTCTGGAGGACTCCTCGGCGGCGGGTTCGCGCCGCACCGTGGGGCTCCTGTTGGGCGTCGGCTCGGCGCTGGCGTTCTCCTCCAGCGGACCGTTCGTCAAGCCGCTCCTCGAAGCCGGCTGGTCGCTGGGCGCGGCTCTCGTGCTGCGGATGGGGATCGCCGCCGTTCTCCTCACTCCGTGGCTCGTGCGCGCCGTGCTGCGTGAGCGTCGCGCGATCGTGCGCAACTGGCGCCTCATCGTCGGTCTCGGATTGACCGGGATGGCGGGCTGTCAACTGTTCTACTTCGCGGCTCTCCAGCGGATGCCCGTCGCGATGGCGCTGCTGATCCAGTACCTCGCGCCGGTCCTGCTCGTGCTGCTGGCCTGGGCGCGGACCCGCCGCATCCCCTCCCGACTCGTGATGGCAGGCTCGGTCGTGTCGATCGCAGGTCTGGTCCTCGTCGTCGACATCGCGGGGGCGCGCTTCGACCTGCTGGGCACGCTCTTCGCGCTGTGCGCCGCGATGTGCGCGGGTGCGTACTTCCTGATGCTCGAGCGCACACCGGACGACCTGCCGCCGCTTGCGCTCGCCGCATCCGGACTCTGGGTGGGCGCCCTGCTGATGGGAGTGCTCATCGGCGTCGGTGTCCTGCCGTTCGCGGCGCCCGCCGTCGACGTCGTCCTCGGCGGTGTCACGATCCCGTGGTGGGCGGCGATCGGCTGGATCGCGTGTGTCGCGACCGCGCTCGCGTACGCGCTGGGGGTGCGCGCCATTCCGCTGCTCGGTTCCCGTGTCGCGTCGTTCGTCGGTCTCTCGGAGGCGTTATTCGCGCTCGCCTTCGCGTGGTTGCTGCTCTCGGAGCAGCCCACGATCGTCCAGGGGCTGGGAGGGATCCTGATCATCGGCGGCGTCATCCTCGTGCGCCGTGATCGCGAACGTCAGGAGTCCTCGCGCGCCAGGTCCATGAGGGGACGGATGCGGTAGGGGATGACCTCGCCCATGACGAGCGACGTCTCGGTGCGCTCGACTCCGGGAACTGCGAGGATGCGAGCATCCACGTCGAAGAGGTGGCGCGCATCGCGGCATGCCACGTGCACGAGCAGATCGACCGTGCCGCTCAGACCGTAGGCCTGGATGATTTCCGGGATGTCGACGAGGTCGCGGGAGATCTGGGGCAGTTCGGTCTGGCGGACGTGGACGTCGATCGCGGCCTGCAGCGGGAACCCGAGGGTCGCCGCCGAGATCGTGCGCTCGAAGGAGAGGAACACCCCGCCGCGTTCGAGCTTCGCCATGCGCGCCTGAACGGTGTTGCGGGAGAGGCCGAGTCGGTCCGCGAGACCGACGACGGTCGCACGCGGATCATCGGCGAGCGCGCTCAACAACGCGAGATCAACGTGGTCCAGCTTGCCCATAGTGCGAAACATTATCACGCTGGGTTCGCGCTTCTTGACGCATCCTGCTCAGCCTGTGGAGAGAAGGTTGAGCGACGTGCGAATCCTCGTACACTGAAGTCACGGCGACGAGGCCGTACCGGAGGTCGTCCCACAAGGACGTCCAGACCCCCGAGGAGAGTGCGATGATGCATCCGACCACCGCTCACGAGATCGAGATCGCCACCGACGACGCGGTCTCCCGCCTCCTCTCCCCGGGAGGTGAACGACTCCCGGACCCCACTCTCGATCCCTTCGTCGCCGACGTCGGCGCGGACCTGCTGCGCGAGATGTACCGCGACATGCACATCGTGCGGCGCATCGACACGGAAGGCGTCGCCCTGCAGCGGCAGGGGCAACTCGGGCTGTGGGCACCGTGTCTGGGTCAGGAGGCCGCGCAGGTGGGCACGGCGCGGGCCCTCGAGCGCGCCGACTTCGTCTTCCCGAGCTACCGGGAGCACGGCGTCGCCTACGTGCGGGGAGCTCCGCCCGTCGAGTTCGTGCGCATGTGGCGCGCGGAGGAGAACTCCTCCTATGACCCGCGCGACCTGCGGATGGCGCCGCCGCAGATCATCATCGGCGCCCAGACGCTGCATGCTGTCGGGTACGCGATGGGGATCCAGCACGACGCGCTGACCGGACGCGCCGCCGACGAGATCGCGGTCACCTACTTCGGTGACGGCGCGTCGAGTCAGGGCGACGTCAACGAGGCGATGGTGTTCGCCGCATCCTTCGGTGCCCCCGTCGTCTTCGTCTGCCAGAACAACCATTACGCCATCTCCGAGCCTGTCGCGGTGCAGACGACGCATCCGATCGCCGGCCGTGCAGTCGGGTTCGGGATCCCGTCGCTGCGGGTCGACGGCAACGATGCGCTCGCGTGTCTTGCGGCGCTGCGATGGGCGCGTGCGCACGCGCGTGCCGGGCGCGGTCCTGCGTTCATCGAGGCGGTCACGTATCGGATGGGACCGCACACGACGGCCGACGATCCGACGCGGTACCGGGATGCGGCGGAGGTCGAGGCGTGGCGTCGGCGGGACCCGATCGCGCGTCTCGAAGCGCATCTGCGGATGCTCGGAGCATTCGACGACGCGTTCGCGGCGGACGTCGTGGCCGAGGCGGATCGTTTCGCCGCCGAGATGCGATCCGCCGCGATCGGCTACGCGTCGCGGGAGCCCATCACGGTCCTCGACGAGGTCTACGCCGAACCGCACAGTGGGCTCGCCCGCCAGCGCGCCCACTTCTCGGCCTATCTCGACGGCTTCGCGGACGAGGAGGCACCGCGATGACCACGATGACGATGGCCAAGGCGCTCACGGCGGGACTGCATCGCGCGATGGCTGACGATGACCGCGTCGTCGTGATGGGGGAGGACGTCGGCACGCTCGGCGGGGTTTTCCGCATCACCGACGGACTGCTGGCCGAGTACGGCGCGCACCGCGTCATTGATACGCCGCTCGCCGAGTCGGGCATCGTGGGTACCGCCGTCGGGCTCGCGTACCGTGGCTACCGACCGGTCGTCGAGATCCAGTTCGACGGGTTCATCTACCCCGCCTTCGATCAGATCGTGTGCCAGGTCGCGAAGCTGCACTACCGCACGCGGGGGCGGGTGCGCATGCCGCTCACGATCCGCGTGCCGTGGGCGGGCGGCATCGGCGCCGCCGAGCACCACTCCGAGTCGCCCGAGGCGTACTTCGTGCACACGGCAGGGCTGCGCGTCGTCGCCGTCTCGAACACCCAGGACGCGTATACGATGCTGCGTCAGGCGATCGCATCCGACGATCCCGTCCTGTTCTTCGAGCCCAAGCGGCTGTATCACGCGAAGGGTGAGGTCGACCTCGACCGGAGCCTCGCAGATGCGCCCCCCATGGGACTCGCCCGCGTCGTCCGGGAGGGCACGGACGTCTCGCTCATCACCTACGGGGCACAGGTGCCCGTCGCCCTCGACGCCGCCGAGGCCGCGGCAGCCGAGGGCGTCTCGATCGAGGTGATCGATCTGCGCAGTCTCTCGCCCGTCGACTACCGGGCGCTGGACGCATCCGTCCGCAAGACGGGGCGCGTCGTCGTCACCCACGAAGCAGCGCGTGAAGCGGGTGTGGGGGCGGAGCTCATCGCGTCGATCACGGAACGCTGCTTCGCCTACCTCGAAGCGGCGCCCGTGCGGATCACGGGACACGACGTGCCGTATCCGCCCGCCAAGCTCGAGAAGCACCACTTGCCCGACCTCGACCGGATCCTCGACGGTGTCGACCGCGTCCTGGATCGTCCGAACTCGTTGACGGGGGTGGAGTCGTGAGCGGCGCGCGCGAGCAGTTCCGGCTCCCCGATCTCGGCGAGGGTCTGCCTGAGGCCGAGCTCGTGCAGTGGACGGTCGCGGTCGGCGACCGGGTTGCGCTCAACCAGACGATCGCGGAGGTCGAGACCGCGAAGGCCGTCGTGGAACTGCCCTCGCCCCACGCCGGTGTCGTGCGCGAACTGCACGCGGCGGCGGGGGACACGATAGAGGTGGGGTCCGTCATCATCACGTTCGACGTGGATGCTCCGGCCGGCCCGGATGCGGGTGCGGAGCCGGATGCAGACGCTGTATCGGGTGCGGATCCGGATGCGGCACCGAGCGCGGATCCGGATGCGGGTGCGCAGCCCAATCTCGTCGGCTATGGTGCCGCGCCGCGTGCGTCGGGCGCCCCGCGACGCCGTGCCCGCGTGGCGCGGCGGGCCGCCGTCGCGGACACGGCCGTGCTCGAGGCCGCGCCGCACGATGTCCTGCGGGAATCGCCCGGTGTCCCGCGGGAATCGCCCGGTGTCCCGCGGGAATCGCTCGGTCTCGACGATCGCGCCGCGCGGCGCCCGCGGTCCACGCCGCCCGTGCGCATGCTCGCGCGTTCGCTGGGCATCGACCTGCTGCGCGTGCCCGGCACGGGTCCGAACGGTCTCGTCACGCGCACGGACGTCGAGGCCTTCGCCGCGGGAGCGGACACGTCGCACACCGTGGCACGAGCCGACGAGACGGGCGATGTGCGCATCCCGATCCGGGGCGTGCGTCGACGCACGGCCGAGGCGATGGTGCGCAGCGCCTTCACTGCCCCGCACGTCACGGTCTTCCTCACGGTCGACGTGACGGCGACGATGCAGTTCATCGCATCGCTCAAGGACGATCGCGCCGTCTCCGGACACCGGATCGGCGTGCTCGCGGTCGCCGCGAAGGCCGTGTGCCTGGCGCTGCGTGCGCATCCCGAGCTGAACTCGTCGTGGGATGAGGACGCGGGCGAGATCGTTCAGTACGCGCGTGTCAACCTGGGCATCGCGGCCGCGACGGAGCGCGGACTCGTCGTCCCGAACATCGCGGGCGCGGACGCCATGACGTTGCCCGAGCTCGCCGACGCGATCGGCGAGCTCGCCGCGACGGCACGGGCAGGTCGCACCGCCCCCGGCGCGATGAGCGGCGGAACGTTCACGATCACCAACGTCGGTGTGTTCGGTGTCGACGCGGGCACGCCCATCCTCAATCCGGGAGAGGCGGGGATCCTCGCGCTCGGTGCCGTGACGAAGCGCCCGTGGGAGTACGACGGACAGATCGCCCTGCGCGACGTGACGACGCTCGCGCTGTCGTTCGATCACCGCCTCGTCGACGGCCAACAGGGCGCGCTCTTCCTCGCCGAGGTCGGCGGTGTGCTCCGCGACCCCGGTCGAGCCCTGCTGCTGGCCTGAGCCCGCGGTGTCAGTCGGTCTTCGGATAGAAGAGTCCGAGACCGTGTTCCTTGAGCGCGTTGTACGCGTCGGCGTACGTCTCGGGTTCGTGTGCGCCGTCACCGCCGTCGTCGGCATAGCGGGCGAGCAGAAGGCCGAGCAGACCGCGGGCGGGCGGCGAGAGCGGTTTGGTCGAGTGCTGCAGGTCGCTCAGCTCGTCGTCGTCCGGCTGGGGTGGGACATAGGCCGGATGCACGGTCGGCCACGTCTCCGGTGCGCGGGGCTCGTCGAGGTTGACGATCCGAAAGAGGTCGGTAGCGCCCGTGTCGCGGCGGGTGAGCGGCTCGAGACCGTGCAGGCGGCACAGGGTCGCGATCACGGCGGCGTGATGCATCTCGTCGTGGATGATCGTCCCGGCTGCCGTGTAGGCCGACACCGCGATGGCAGGTACTCGGGGACCGAGCCGGTCGAAGCGGAACCCCATCTCGCCGGGCTCGGCCCTCGCCGTCGGTGGTGTCGCGGGAGGCGGCGGCACGTGGTCGTAGGTGCCCCCGTGCTCGTCGAAGGTGATCAGCAGCATCGTGTTGAGCGCGTTCGATCCCTGCGCCGAGCGTCCGGAGCGAACCGCCTCGTACACGCGAGCGACGAGGGCCTCTCCTGCCCGGACGTCGGAGACGGCGCTGTCGACGACGACCTCGCCGTCCACCGTGCTCGACCGGTAGGCGCCGAAGGGCGGATGGAAGTCGTTGTGGTTGTAGATCATCCGCGGCTCGATGAACGCGTACGCGGGCAGTCGGCCGTGCCGGGCGTCTTCGTAGAACTCCGACATGTAGGCGAAGTGCTTGGTCCGCCAGTACTTCTGCAGCACGGGAGCGTGCATCATGCCGGTCATGGAGATGAGTTGCTGCTCGTCGAAGTAGATTCGCCAGCTCAGTCCGGCGTCTTCGAGCCGGTTGAAGATCGTCGGGGTCGGCTCCGCGTCGAGCCACTTCCGGTAGCCGCCACCCTGCTTGTTGGTGACCTGGCCGTGCGAGGTCGAGGCGTGGAAGAACGAGCGATTGCAGTACGTCTGGCTGGGGACGGCGGCGAACCAGTTGTCGAACACCGCGAACTCCCGGGCCAGCGTCGAGAGCACGGGGAGCATCTCGGGGGAGAACCCGCCCATGATCTGCGCCGCCTGCTGCGCCGACGGGGTCTTCCCCTTCTGGAGGCGTTCGACGTTGATGATGTAGTCCGCGAGGAATCCGCTCATCGTCGCCTCGGCGCCCGCGTGCGGGGCGTTGTACGGGTGCGTCATCTCGTCGACCCACAGGTGCGCGTTCGTCGGGGGATCGACGACGCCGAACAGCTGAGTGTTGACGTGCGGGTACTCCTCGCCGGGGTCGGGATTCGGCGACCCCATGATGACGTCGGTCGACCCCGTGTACACGTGCGCCGGGACGATCGTGCCGTCGGGAGCCTCGTTGGCGTACTCCCCGAACGCGAGTCCCTCGAACGTCTTGTCCTGCGGCAGGTTCTCGGCGGTGTACAGCCAGCCCAGGAGATTGTCGAACGAACGATTCTCGCCCATGAGGACGACGACGTGCTCGAATCCGGGAACCGGGCGCGGGTCGGGGACGGCGAGTTCCTCGGGTCGGCTGTCGGCGATGAACGCACCCGCGGCGGCGCCCGCGGCACCACCCACGAGGAACCCCGCGGCGGCCAGGCCGCCCGCCTTCAGAAAGTCACGCCGGGAACGGTGACGGTCCGACGGCGTCCCCTCTGCCGGATCCCCGTCCGCCGTATGCTCCGTCATCCGCCGCCCTCCCGGTCCAGGTTATCCCCGTGCCCGACCGTGCCCGTCCATAGGGTGTTGTCGCCGGCCGATGGCGCAGGTACGCTGGAACTCGGTTATCGATCGCTAACCGAAGTGGAGCCACGATGGAGTACTCCCTGACCGAGGACGAGCGCGAACTCGCGGCGCTCGTGCGCGAGTTCGCCGACGAGGTCGTCGCGCCGCGTTCCTATGAGGCGGACCGCACCAAGTCCCTCCCCTTGGACGTCGTCGCGCAGATGGGGGAGATGGGGCTGTTCGGGCTGCCCTTCCCGGAGGATGCGGGTGGGCAGGGCGGCGATTACTTCGCGCTGTGCCTGGCGATCGAGGGGCTGGGGCGGGTCGACCAGTCAATCGCGATCACCCTCGAGGCGGGGGTGAGCCTCGGGGCGATGCCCGTTTTCCGCTTCGGCACCGACGCGCAGCGGGCCGCGCTGCTGCCGGAGCTGCTCGCCGGGCGGGCACTCGCCGGGTTCGGGTTGACGGAACCGGAAGCGGGATCGGATGCGGGGGCGACGCGCACCACGGCCCGTCTCGAGGGCGGGGACTGGGTCATCAACGGGGCCAAGCAGTTCATCACGAACTCGGGCACCGACATCACGCGCTTCGTGACGGTCACGGCCGTCACGGGAGAATCGGGCGGCAAGAAGGAGATCTCGACGATCATCGTCCCCTCGGGAACACCCGGGTTCACGGTCGAACCGGCGTACGACAAGGTCGGCTGGCACGCGTCGGACACCCACCCGCTCACGTTCGTGGACGTCCGTGTCCCCGAGGAGAACCTGCTCGGCGAGCGGGGACGCGGGTACGCGAACTTCCTGCACATCCTGGATGAGGGACGGATCGCGATCGCCGCGCTCGCGACCGGTGCCGCCGAGGGATGCCTCGAAGCGGCGACCGACTACGCGCGCAAACGAACGGTGTTCGGCGAGGCGCTCGCCGGGCGCCAGAGCATCCAGTTCATGCTCGCCCGCATGCAGGCGCGTGTCCATACGGCGCGTCTCGCGTGGCATCACGCCGCGCGCCTGCGTGACGCGGGTCGCCCGTTCAAGACCGAGGCCGCGATCGCCAAGCTGACCGCGAGCGACGCCGCGATGGACAACGCGCGGGATGCCACCCAGATCTTCGGTGGCAACGGGTTCATGAACGAGTACGCCGTCGCACGTCACTACCGCGACTCCAAGATCCTCGAGATCGGCGAGGGCACGAGCGAGGTGCAACTGCTCGTCATCGCCCGCGCCCTCGGGGTAGCGTGAAGGCGTGACCGACGCAGGCATCACCGACGCAGGCAACGAGGCGACGCGAGAGCCGAACCGTCGCGAGCCGATCACCCGCGAGGTCGTGCAGCGTGGCCTCTACTTCGACGAACTCGAGGAGGGTGTGCGCTACCGGCACCGACCCGGGCGCACCGTCACCGAGGCCGACAACGTGCTCTTCACGACCCTCACGATGAACGCGCAGGCGCTGCATCTGGACGCGCACTACTCGGCGAGCCAGGAGTTCGGCCGGCCCCTCATGAACTCGATGTTCACGCTCGCGACCATGGTGGGGCTCTCGGTCGGGCAACTGACGCAGGGCACGCTCGTGGCGCAACTGGGCATCAGTGAGGTCGCCTTCCCGCATCCGCTCTTCGCGGGCGACACGCTGTACGTCGACACCGTCATCGTCGGCAAGCGGCTCTCCCGCTCCCGCCCCGGCCAGGGCATCGTGACGATGACCCACACGGGACGCAACCAGGACGACGTCGTGGTCGCGACCGCCACCCGCGCAGCGCTCATGCTGTGCCGTCCCGAGGAGTCTGCATGAGCACGTTCGACCGGGGTACCTTCGACGCCGGACCGGCGCTGCTGTTCTGTCCCGCCGACCGACCGGAGCGGTTCGCGAAGGCGTTCGACCGGGCGGACGCGGTCATCCTCGACCTCGAGGATGCCGTGTCGGCGGATGCGAAAGTGCGCGCACGCGGTGCGCTCATCGAGTCCCACCTCGACCCCGACCGCGTCATCGTCCGCGTCAGCCCGCCCGGAACCGAGGAGTTCGTCTCCGACCTCGCGACGCTCTCGCAGACCGACTACCGCACGGTGATGGTCGCCAAGGCCGAGTCGGTCAAGCGGATCCGGCGCCTCGACCCTCGGTTCGCCGTCATCGCCCTGTGCGAGACGGCGCGAGGGATCGCCGCATCCGAGCGGATCGCCGAACTCGACAACGTCGTCGCCCTGATGTGGGGTGCGGAGGATCTCGTCGCCTCGCTCGGCGGCACGTCGAGCCGCAAGCCCAAGGGGGCGTACCGCGACGTGGCCCGTTACGCGCGCTCGCGCGTGCTCATCGCCGCCGGAGCGTACGGCAAGGCGGCGATCGACGCCGTGCACCTGGACCTGCAGGACACCCGGGGACTCGCGCGGGAGGCGGCGGACGCGGCAGCATCCGGGTTCGCGGCGACGGCGTGCATCCACCCCGATCAGGTGGAGGTGATCCGTGACGCCTACCGCCCCGAGGCGCGGAACGTCGCGTGGGCGCGAGCCGTGCTCGACGCGGCCGCCACCGAGCGGGGGGTGTTCGCCTTCGAGGGGCGGATGGTCGACGAGCCGGTGCTCCGGCACGCGCGCGCCGTGCTGCGCCGCATCCGCTGAGCTCGTCGTCCGTCCGGTTGTGATCCGCCGGATTCAGGCGGCGGCGAGCGCCGAGTAGTCGATGAGCTGCAGGGCGCCGTCGTCGATGCGGAACGTGTGCAGCGACGCGTTCGGGATGCGTTCGCCGGGCAGCGGCAGGGTGTCGCCCGATGCGTAGCGGATGAGCTCGCCGATGAGCGCGCCGTGGGAGACGGCGATGACGGATGCGGCGGCCGGTGCCGTGACGCGGCGGACATCGCGGGCGATCCGGTGCAGTGCCCGCACGCCGCGCCGGCGCAGCTCGTCGCGCGGCTCGGCATCCGGCACGCTCTCGCGCTCCCAGGATCCGAAGCGCTCCAGGAACTCCGACACCAGGACGCCCTCTGCCTGCCCGTACGCGCGCTCGCGCAACTGCGGATAGGCGCGCGGGGCAGCCAGCCCCAACTCGGCCGCGATGATCTCGGCCGTCTCGCGTGCGCGCGACAGGTCGCTCGTGACGACGATCGGCGCGGGGGCGTGCGGCGCGCCGTCGAGGATCTCGCGCAGGCCGCGGGCGGCCTGGAGCGCCTGCGCGCGGCCGGTGTCGTTGAGGGGGATGTCCGTCGACCCTTGGATGCGGCGCTCGAGGTTCCAGTCGGTCTCGCCGTGGCGCACGAGGGTGAGGATCGTCATGCCTCCAGCCTAGGAGGTTCGTGATGAGCGATCGCCGTGCGGTCTCGGCGGCGCTGGACGGGGCTGGACAGGGCCGCCGTGTCAGCGGGGAATGGCGGATGCGAGGAGCTGTAGCACTTCGGAGGTTCCGGCGTCGACCTTGACCGTGGCATGGGGGTCGCCGCGCGTCTCGCCGCGGTTGACGATCACGATGGGAAGCCGACGCCGACGTGCCCGCTCGAGCAGGCGGATCCCGGAGTTGACGACGAGCGACGAACCGGCGACGAGCAGGGCGTCGCTCGTGCGCACGAGTTGCTCGGCCTCGCGGAACTTCTCGGCCGGGATGAACTCGCCGAAGAAGACGACGTCGGGTTTGAGGATCCCGTCGCACACGCTGCACGGCGGGACGATGAATCCGTCGGTGCTCTCGGGGAGGACGTCGCCGTCGGGACCGAGGGGCACGCGCGCGGGGACGGTGATCCAGGGGTTGTCGGATTCGATGCGTTCGGCGATGTCGCGGCGATCGAACACCTGACCGCAGTGCGTGCACCCGATTCGACGCATCGCCCCGTGGAGTTCGACGACGCGATTGTTGCCCGCGCGCACGTGGAGCCCGTCGACGTTCTGCGTGATGACGCCGGTGGCGGCCCCGGCGTGCTCCAGCGTGGCGATCGCAGCATGCCCGGCGTTCGGGCTCGCTGCCGAGAACGCCCGCCACCCCAGGTGGCTGCCGACCCAGTAGCGGCGGCGGGATGCCGCATCCGACATGAACTGCTGCGCCGTCATCGGCGTGCGCACGGGCGCGCCCTGACCGCGGTAGTCGGGGATACCCGAGTCCGTCGAGACACCTGCACCCGTGAGTACGGCGATCCGACGCCCGGCGAGCAGCTCAACCGCGCGGTCGACCAGGGCCGCGGTCGGACCCGCGAACAGCGCCGCGGTGGATGCGGCGGTGGATGCGGCGGCTGGTGCGACCGTGGGTGCGGCGGTAGACATGCGGACCCCCTTTCCCGGGGAGTCTAGGCGCGTCGTCTTACGGGCGTGTTACAAGATCTCCGGGGGACGGAGTGCCGCGGTCGGCACCTCACGCGGGAGACGAGAGGGTGGATGCATGAGGATCATCCGCATCGACGATGCCGCCGACCCGCGCCTGGCCGACTTCCGTGACCTCACCGACGTCGCCCTGCGTCGCCGCCTAGAGCCCGAGGGCGGCCTGTACATCGCCGAGTCGGCCAAAGTGCTCGCTCGGGCGCTCGCGGCGGGGCACGTCCCGCGAGCGGTGCTCGCGCAGGACAAGTGGCTGGGCGACCTCACCGCGATCCTGGGCGACACCGACGTCCCCGTGCATGTCGTCACGGCCGAGACGGCCGAGAATCTCACGGGGTACGCCGTGCACCGCGGTGTGCTTGCGGCGATGCACCGACCCGTCGACGCCGAGGTGACGTCCGTGCTCGCGGGCGCGCGTCGCGTGCTCGTGTTGGAGGACATCGTGGACCACACGAACGTCGGTGCCGCCTTTCGGGCGGCCGCCGGCCTCGGCGCCGATGCCGTGCTCGTGTCGGAGCGGTGCGCGGACCCGCTGTACCGTCGCAGCGTCCGGGTGAGCATGGGCACGGTGTTCCAGGTCCCATGGACGCGGTTGCCCGCGTGGCCGATCGCCCGCGGGATCCTGCACGACACCGGTTTCCACATCGCGGCGCTCGCCCTCGCGGACGACGCGATCAGCCTGGACGCGCTCGCCGCCGAACCGCCCGAGCGGCTCGCCCTCGTGCTCGGTGCGGAGGGGGACGGTCTGTCGCGGCGCGCGCTCGCGGCAGCCGACTCGGTCGTGACGATCCCGATGTCCGGCGGCGTCGACTCGCTCAACGTCGCCGCGGCCGCCGCCGTCGCGCTGTGGGCCGTGCGCCCGCCACCGCCCGGCGAGTCCGGCCGTGCAGACTCGCCCGCGGATCGCGCACGCGGCCCTGAGCGTTGAGTTGGGGCAACTCAACGCTGAACAGGCGGCGGGGCTGAGGCGGCGGCCCTAGACCGACGTGCCGGGGGACGCGCCGGGGTCGTGGTCGGGCGCGAGAGTCGTCACGGGCAGCGGCTCGGGGCGCTTCGCCGTGACATGGTCGCCCGAGGACTGGTGTCGCAGCCGCCGCAGCACCCACGGCACGAGGTACTCGCGCGCCCAGCCGATCTCGCCGACGGCGGCCTCGCGCCAGGTCCGCAGGGGGATCGGTCCGGGCTGCATGGGCTCGAGGTCGTTCGGCACGTTCAGCGACCGCAGCACCATACGCGCAACCTCGTGGTGGCCGAGGGGGTTGTAGTGCAGACGGTCGTCGTCGAAGAACCGCATGTCCTGCACCTCCTTGAGAGCCCACTGGTCGGCGACGATGCAGTCGTATCGGTCGGCGATCGCGCGGATGTTCTCGTTGTAGATCGCGACCTTCCCGCGGATGCCCCGGAAAACCGGCGTGAAGTTCGTGTCGATTCCGGTGAATACGACGACCGTCGCACCCCGCGAGGACAGGCGGACGACCGCGTCCTCGAACAGCGACGCGACCGCATCGGGGTCCGTTCCGGGGCGGATGACGTCGTTCCCCCCGGCGGAGAACGTGATGAGGTCCGGGCTCAGCGCGAGCGCCGGTTCGACCTGGGTGTCGAAGATCTGCTGGATCAGCTTCCCCCGGACGGCGAGGTTCGCGTACGCGAAGTCGGGCACACCCGCATCCGCGGTGCGAGCATCCTGAACCTGCGCACCGAGCACTTCGGCGACCCGGTCGGCCCAGCCGCGGTGCCCGCCGTCAGGGAGGGGGTCGCCGATGCCCTCCGTGAACGAGTCGCCGATCGCAACCATGCGGCGCCAGGGATGCAGGTGTGTGTTCTCGACGTAGGGCGAACGGTGCGCTTCGGTGCCGGTCATGCGATCCTCCTCGGGCGTGCCCGCCTTCGAGCGTACCCGCGTCGCGTGCGTTCGGTCGGGCGTCGGATGGATCGCCTATCGTAGAGACTCGCTGTGCCGGGGGAGGTGACATGGAGAAGTCGACGGTCGAGCCCGTCCTCGACGACACCCTCGCACGCCCTGCCGCTCCCGACGACGACACGCACTTCGGGAGCTTCGCCGCCGAGCATCTTTCCCCGGCGTTCCCGCAGCGCGCGCCGTGGGGCACGGCGCAGCGACTGCGCGCGTGGCAGGCGGAGGCTCTCGACCTCTACTTCGCCCTCGACGGACCGGACGGCGTCGGCAAGGGTCCGCGTGATTTTCTCGCCGCCGCGACCCCGGGTGCCGGCAAGACGACGTTCGCGCTGCGACTCGCGAGCGAACTGCTGCGTCGCCGCGTCATCTCCCGCATCGTCGTCGTCGCGCCGACCGAGCACCTCAAGACGCAGTGGGCGGATGCGGCTGCCCGCGTCTCGATCCGGCTCGACCCGCACTTCTCCAACCGGCATACGCTGCCTTCGCGTCAGTATCACGGCGTGGCGGTCACCTACGCGCAGGTGGCGACGAAAGCGCACGTGCACGAGCGGCTCGTGCAGGACGCGCGCACGCTCGTGATCCTCGATGAGGTCCACCACGGCGGCGACGCGCTGAGCTGGGGCGACGCGCTGCGCGAGGCGTACGGGCGGGCGACGCGGCGCCTGCTGCTCAGCGGCACGCCGTTCCGCTCCGACACGGCGCCGATCCCGTTCGTGGAGTACCACCCGGACGAGCAGGGCATCCGCGTTTCGCGCACCGACTACGCGTACGGCT
>Ga0182739_1002913_pt1 | contig 15491 bp, 13 predicted proteins | sample eDN5th30CBELigBY_FD_128873 | JGI IMG/M metagenome (GOLD analysis project Ga0182739, IMG submission 128873) | Enriched backyard soil microbial communities from Emeryville, California, USA - eDNA 5th pass 30_C BE-Lig BY (version 2) (version 2) | ecosystem: Environmental > Terrestrial > Soil >... | reverse complement strand
TCAATACATCTACATACGACATGCTGTCGGTTATATGGTTGAGGCGTTGTTTCAGGCCCGTAGCTTCATCTCCCTGGGCCGAAACCCCAGGCATGTTGAACAGCCACACCGTCAGCCACACCGGCATTACCCATTTAGTATAGGCGTTCATAGGCAACAAGGTATTTGCTGTTCTAATTTACAATTATTTTGGAAAAAACCGCCAAGGCACGGAAATTGCGCACGGAAAACATAAATGTATTTACATGCTCATTATCTCCATTGACCATCAGTATGAACCTTATTTCAACGGCTCCTATGCTGTCGACGACGTATCGACGGACCGGAAAAAACAAGTACTGTTGGTATTGTACCGCGACATTATACGCAACGGGTTTAGCGAAACCGTAGCAAAAAAACCCATTGCTAAATTTTTCGATACGGACGACAGGGAAATTCTGCCACGGCAATGGACAGCCGAAATGAAAGCATTGGTCAAGCAGGAAATCCTTCATCACCCTGTTGAGCGGTTCCACAGGTTCACCACCCTGGCCAAGATCATTTTCTCGCTCGGCGGATTGGTGGTTATGTTGGGTGTCGCTGCGCTTATCTACGGGATTTTCGTGTCGGGGCCGAAAAAGAAAAGCAACCGGGCAGCGTTTACCGAGCTGCCAGTGGCGGGCGATCGCTATTACGGAAGCCTGTTTGGCCAGGAATTCATGACGGGCGGAAAGTTACGGGCGGGCTGGGTAATTATCGAGTCGTCGAATCCGCAAGACAGCGTAGTGCAGCTTCGCCTATCCGAAGACATCGGCGATTTTACGTTTAAGCCCGAAACCATTAATCATAGCACGTTTGAAGGCCCTATTTTTATAACCAAATTCAGCACAGACGGACGTAAAAACACGTTCACCGGCACGGATACGGACTTTGTATTTGAGTCGACCGTATATCAGGACAATTTTGACGCATACAAACTTCCCGCTACCAATGAATAAATCCGATTTGATTCAAAACACTCCCAATAGTCGCGAAGCAGTACCGGCAGCCAAAGGCGTACAGGCACTTTCACGTTTTCTAAACAGCCATCAATGGACGGCTTATTTCCTCGGCATGCTGATCTTCCTGTTCAGTTCGCTCCTGTACTTCTCGGTATCCGGCATGCTCAGCAGCAGCGCATCAGCGGCTGCTACCGGAGCCGAAACTGGCCTGTTAGTCATTTCACTGGCCGGCTTTGCACTGGTTGCCGGGTTACTATACCTACTATATAAGCGTTCGGCCAATCTGCCGGCCAAAGAGCAAATGCGTTACTACGAACTGGGCAATGTGCAGCCGCTCACACCGGAACAGGCTACCGCTTTGCGGCTCAATATCGTCGAGATGTATCATGACGGTTTCTGGCTCAACACCCTGGAATATTATCCCTGCGATGTGCGTGTGAATAACCCGAAATTCAAGCCCACATCATTCTACGTCGCCAACCGGAGTGTGTATCGCCAGGGACTGAACGACGATTGGGGGCTGGTAAGCAAAGCCCAGTACGAGCGCATGGTTCAGGAACTTTTCGACGGCATGCATTCCAGGCTTTTTGCACTCGATATAGACTACGCGCTCCATTACAAATCGTATGTGCGGGGCGCAACACCGGAACACCTGAAAACCCTGGAAAATCAGAATGCAAATTTCGTAAACCGCCTGGCCGGTTTGATCGATAAGCCCGCCGATTATATCACGGCCTGTTTCGAAGCACGTTCCGCTAAACCGAAATCACTCATCTGGGGGTTTGACCTATGGCGGGTCATCCCGATGTCGCGCGAGGCTTTTATGGCAGGTTACATTTCTGAAGCTGAAGCCTGGACCAACATCTTACGTGCATCTGACTTGATACATTACCTTTTCGATAGTTTTGAGTCATTTTATGACAACCTCCGCCTTGGTAACGCCTACTGGTCTAACGACCTGAAAATAACGACCAGGCGGCTCGATATGTGGAAACTGTATGATAAGGAATGTAACTGGCAGCAGCGGCAACTGCCATGGTCTGCCGGGCACCACCCGGACATCACGGAAAACATGCGCACGGGCTTCACTGAATACGTTCGTTCAAAAAATAAGGCGCACCAGGAAGTTGGGTTCCGGTTGGGCGATGGTCCTGCCGAAGGATAATCTGTTGGTCACGACACTCCCTGTCCCATCTTTACCTTTGATGTACACCGCTACCGGATGATATTGCAAGGTATCAAAATGGGGTGGCTCAAGCGTAAGCTCGTCCGGAGTAGGCGTGCCAGCGGCGAAAAAGAAAGCTTTGGTCAGACTTCCATAATCATTGTGCGGCAACAGCTCACCACACCCCAGGTAGTCGGCATCAGTGGGGTCTTCTACGCTGAAAGCGTATATCCTCACGATACCTCCCTTGTTCTGCTCGTTACGGGCAAACGCTATTTCGCGGAAGCCACCTTTCAAATCTGCGGGACCACGGTGCTGTAGGAGATCGCCGACAACGAATGCTGCAAAAACAATAACCACCAACCCAATGAGCAACGTCCGGTATTTCCTGATCATGATTTAGCAAATTTAGAAATAAACGTTGTGTTTTCATTCAGCCGGGGGCAATCAATATAAAAGAATTTAGTAAGTTTGGCTACATAGTATAGCAGGTCGAGTTTTTATGAAATTAGTTTGGCTTCTCATCATCGGCTTGTTCGGCAGCGGTTACGTATGCACCTACCTACTCTCGCGGGATAGTAGCAAGCCTTTCCTTCCGAATGCTGGTCGGAAATCCGTCCGCCGGTTCGGAATTACCTGCTTCTTCATAGCCGTAGCGTTATGCTTACTTATCTTGTATGTAAGACTGAAACGATAAAATACATAGCCATGGAAACTTTGATTGAAAGCGGCAATCACGTCACCATCGACGGCAAAAACTATCCCATAGACACCCTGGGGACGCGATGGTTCATTGGGAAAATGAACCATTCGCTGGTTACCGAAATCGTGATAACCGCCACGGACGTCACTGCCGACACGCAGAAAGGGTTGCTTGACGAATACAAGAGCGATGGCCGCATCAAGCTCTCGCTGGAAGCCATCGGGATCTTTAACGACGGTATCCCGACCGGCGAATTCAATTTCGAAGAAGACAAAAACAACGATACGCATAAATACATAACGAAAGAGGGGTTGGACTATCGCCTCAAGTTTTATGGAACCGTGGCCTACCGCGATTCGGGAGTGTTCCTTCACGGTGAGCTGAAACCTACATATGGTGATGGCCCCATATTCTTCATCGAAGCTGCGGTCACCTTAGACCCCGGACCGTTGGATTGGAGCAGCTATCGTTTCGAAAGCCTGGAAGAAACCGTCGGGGCTGATCCGAAGCAGGTTCGGCACCTCGAAATCACCAACCCCACCTTCACAGCATTTCCACCGGAAGTTTATGATTTTACCAACCTGGAATACCTCACCGTTGTTAACAAGCGCGATTACTGGGATCAGACCCTACTGCCGCTGGCTAGCCTGGGCGATCGCCTGGGTAACTTGGTACGACTGAAAGGCATCAGCATCAATAAAGCATCCATCAATAGCCTGCCGCCAGCCATCGGTATGCTACAGCAGTTGGAGTTGCTGAACCTGAGCTTATGCGAAATCTCCGACCTGCCGGAGTCGGTTTGGCAGCTACCGCGGTTAGCTTATCTCATCCTCGGTAACAATCGGCTTACGACGATACCGGAACAGATTGGCCTCCCTGCACTGCTTACGCTTGATATATCGGGCAATGCGTTGACAACGCTCCCTGAATCGCTGATGCAGCAGCCGAAAATCAAAACCATCAAGGCAACAGGAAATCCGTTCACCGCGCTTCCCGACCGCTTTAGTTTCTTCAAGGGACTGGAATTGAGCATCAAAGAGAAGAAGAAATTATTGGACACCACATACAAAGGTGCGGATGGCAAGGGAACCACCAAATGGGACAACGCCGTCTATTTTGCTGAAAGTGACGCTACCCTCATCACATCCGTGGACGACATCATCAGTCAACAAAAACTCACCAAATACAAAAAACCGTTACGCTCGCTGGTAAAGAAAGCCGTTGGTTTCAACCAGACCACCGAAGACGACTACACCACGGTGGGCAATCACCGGTTTGGCGGCAGGCCGGACCTTCCGGAAACAATGCCTTATCCTACCTTTATCGAAGAAAACCGCAACCTGCATTATGAATTCATCGCGCAGATCAATTGCGAACAAGTTGCAGACCTGCAGAAATACCTACCCCGCACCGGAAGCCTATTCTTTTTCTTCAAGAGTTTCCACTTTTTCGGGTTCGACAATGTGGATATCGCCAAGGTACACTACGTAGCCGACAACAGCCAATTGGCCTCCGGAAAACGATTTGCTATCTCCGAGTCGGATTTCTTTGAACTACCCGGCGGCCAATATACTCCCTACCGGGCGGAAGCTTTCGTTGTGGCTTCCGCACCATCGTTCTATGCGATACACCAAAACAGCTACCTGATTGAGAAAAAATTCAAAACCCTGGAAGAAAACCCGGACCTCTCGGATACGCTGTACGACCAATTTGAGGAGCCAGTCAATAGCATAACGCCGTATGACCACGCCATCAATGCGTATGGCTTCACTCAGCATGAATCGCCCGAACTGCAGGCAGCACTTAGCCTGAAGGGCGACCCCCACGACTGGATTATCCTGCTCTTGGTAGCGTCGCGGGGCGACTTCCAATGGGGCGATGCAGGCGACCTGTTTTTTGTTATCCATAAAAGTGACCTGGCAAAAAGGGATTTCAGTAAGGTCTTCGTTACCATGGAGAGCAGCTAGCTTGTGACCCCTAGTAAACGTTCCCCCCGGGGAGGATAATGGAAAATTATAGCATAAACTTGGAATAAACAAGCAATAGTTTTATTTTGGGCTACGATTAAACAGATCAACACCAAGTTATGAATAAACGTGAGTTTTTAAAGAACAGCACATTGGGTGCTCTAGGAGTTATGCTGGCCCCCAAGCTGCTGAGCGCATTTCCGGCCGCAAGCCGTTTACGTACAGCCCACATCGGTGTGGGAAACATGGGTGCAGAAGACCTGAAGGCTATTTCTTCCCATCCGAGTGTGGATGTAGTGGCCCTTTGCGACGTTGATGCATTGAATTTATCCGCTGCACATAAACTCCACCCCGGCGCCCGCGTGTTTTTTGACTACCGGGTCATGTTGGAAGAACTGGGCGACGAAATCGACGCCGTTATTGTGTCCACACCGGACCATACCCATGCTCCGGCTTCCATGCTCGCTATGCAGCGAAATAAACCGGTCTATTGCCAGAAGCCGCTCTCCCATTATGTATCCGAATCGCGGGCGATGAAAAAACTGGCTTCCGAAAAAGGATTGGTCACCCAGATGGGCATCCAGGTCCACTCTTTTTACGATTATAAACTGGCAACGCTTTTAATTCAATCCGGTATTATCGGCAAGGTACATACGGTACATGCGTGGTCCCCAAAAAATCATGGATACGACGGCCCGCGTCCGCAAGGTGAGGACCCTATTCCAACCCAACTGCACTGGAACCTGTGGGCAGGAACCTCTTCCAAGCCACCTTATAAAGAAGGGGTATATCATCCCGGGGTCTGGCGGAAACTGATGGACTATGGCTGCGGTACCCTTGGCGACATGGGCGTACATATTTTCGATACACCTTATAATGCCCTGCAGTTGGATGTGCCACGGACCATCACCAACGAGTGCCGGCCCGCCAATGGGTTTGGGTTTCCGGAACATAATACGGTAACCTATGAATTTCCGGGCACCGAATATACCGCCAAATCATTAAAATGGATCTGGTATGATGGTGAGGGCGCCCCACCAAAACACGAGGACCTTGTACTGCCGGGCATGGATGCCAACGAAGACCATAAGAAAACCGCCAAAGAAGCGGACAGTCCTGATAAGGTTTCATTGGATCCCAAGATAGCAAGTGAGCACGAATTGCCGGATCAGGGTGCGATGTTCGTAGGCAGCAAGGGCAGATTACTGCTCCCTCACTTTATGCAATTACCCAGGAAAATTGTGCGGGGCAAGTACGTAGATATTGCTGATGAAATAGCCAGGCTGACCGAAAAGCACGGCCTGGGCGAACCCGTCCGCAACTACGATACCGAAGGGCCCAAGCATTACCATCAGTTTGTGGATGCCTGTTTAGGGAAAGGTGAATGTTCTGCGCCTTTTGATTATGCTTCACGGTTAACGGAGACAATTCTTTTGGGCACCATTGCCGGGCGCTTTCCCGGCGAAACGTTACACTGGGATGCCGAAACAGCAAAATTCAGCGAAGAAAAAGCAAATCAATACCTGAGTGGTGAGTATCGGTCATTCTGACCACTTTACGGATAGTTGGCGCGTGGGAAAAATGGCACCGGATCATATCCATCATACAGCATATACACCACGTAATCAGGTGATAAAAGCCGCTATCCTACTGCTGCATGGCATGCAGGAACATAGTGGAAGGTATGCAGATCTCGCGAATTATTTAACAGGACAGGGATACGCCGTGCTGACCTATGACCATTCCGGACACGGGCGCACAGCAAAAAACAGCGAGCAATTAGGGTTTTTCCGCCGAAGCCGGCCTGGCAGCTTGTTGGTCGAAGAAGCTGAACAGCTGTCCTGTCACCTATCGGAACAGTTTCCGGATGTACCACATATCCTCATGGGGCACTCCATGGGATCGTTCATTGCCCGCGTGCTACTAAAGCACGCAGCACATCGCTTTAACGGGGCGATTCTGGTGGGCACAGGCGGGCCTAACCCGTTGGCAGCCCTGTTCCGGCCGGTATTGTATGTGGCCAACCTAATCGCCCCGGAAAGACGCAGTAAGTGGCTAAACACCCTCTTTCGGCATATTAACAATGAAAAATTCAAACACGAAACGCCCAACGACGGAACGAATTGGCTGAGCAAAAGTATAACGAACCGAGAAGCTTTTCTAAACGATGAACTATGCGGCGTTGATTTCAGCAACAATGCATTCTACGGGCTCATTTCCCTCAATGTAGCGGCTACAGAAGCCGGCTGGGCCGCAAGCATCCCCCGAAAAATGCCGTTACTTTTTGTCAGCGGCACAGACGACCCCATCGGTGATTTCGGGAAAGGCGTTAAAAAGACAGTGAAGAGATTGCGCGACCACGGCTTTGGGCATGTGGACCTGAAGCTGTATCCCGGTATGCGCCATGAGATACTCAATGAAGCCGATCGGCAGCTGGTTTACGATGACCTGCGCGACTGGCTGGCAAAAACTATACAGTCCCCGCCGGATAGGCAGCCCGGCTAACCATGCGGTTTGATTTCACCCAAATGAGCGATTTCAGCTAAGTCATACGGCGTTTCCTGGTAAACAAAGTAGTTCAGCCAATTATTGAACAGCAGGTTCGCATGGCCCGTCCATCGGACAACGGGTCCGTTTTTCGGATCGTTGCCGGCATAATAGTACTGCGGCATCGCTATTGGCGCTCCTTTTTCCAGGTCGCGTGTATATTCTTCGTGGAGCGTCCATGGTGCATATTCCGAATGCCCGGTCAGGTAGAACTCACGGCCGCCCCGCGACGCGGCGATAGCCATACCCGCATCCACCGACTCAACCAGGACCTCAACGCCTGTCGCAACGGTTAAATCATCCCCCGCAAGTGTGGTATGGCGACTATGTGGAATATAAAATTCATCGTCGAAGCCGCGGAACAACGGATGCTTTTTGTCGAGCGCCGTATGCTTAAAAACACCAAAAAGCTTCTTATCCAACGGGACTTTCCTTACACCATAAAAATGGTACAGTGCCGCCTGCGATGCCCAGCAGATATACAGTGTGGAGGTAACGTGCGTTCGCGCCCATTCAAAAATCATCTTCACTTCGTCCCAATACGAAACGTCTTCAAATGCCAACAGTTCCACCGGCGCGCCGGTAATAATCATACCGTCGTAATAGTTGTCAGCAACCTCCCCGAAGCCTTTATAAAACAGCTCCAGATGCTCCAATGGGGTATTTTTGGGAGTATGGGTATCTAAACGCAGGAATTCAATCTCTACCTGTAGGGGATTGTTAGACAACAACCGTACGAAATCAGTCTCTGTTGAAATTTTCAGCGGCATCAGGTTTAGGATGATGACACGCATGGGTCGGATATCCTGCGTATTGGCTCGCAGATCATCCATTACAAAAATATTTTCGTTCTTCAGTTGCGCTATCGCTGGGAGATTATCGGGTATCTTTACTGGCATGCCGTTTCCTTGCACCTAAATTGAGGTACAAACTTAAGGAGAATTTTTGGACATACACAGCAGAAATCAGAGCAGCATGGCCTTCAGGATGGATTGCGCATAGTCGCCCCAATTCTTCAGGCTAGCCTTCAATTGTTCCTGCAACTCCCGGTAGTTGACGGCTTTTCCTTTGGTGGGTACCGCCAGTTCCTTGGCGGCAACAGGCCGGTCATCAACCTTGGTAGCGAAATAGGTCACGTGTTCGTAAGGCAATGCGACGCCCAGAATCATGCCGGGCAGGCCAGTAAACGACTCCGGGCCGCCCGAAACAGGTATCTGGTCGGTGTAAAAGGCAACGACGTAAATGGAATCAAGTAAAATCGCATTGGCGCGACGGCATTCATAACCGGCAATTTCACGCGATTCGTTTGTAAAACGCCACTGGATCTGCCGCAGGCTGTCCGTAATCAGAAAGGTCTCTTCATAGATGCTTTTCTGACTCGTACTTTGCTGCGTGAGTAGGTCGGCAGCAATGATGTTGCCCATATCAATAGACGGATCGCTGCCGAAAAAGCCCCCCGACAAGGCGGCCTGACTATCCGCTGGCCAGAATCGAGTTTTTGGACCATTGAATGCCAGGTGGTAGTTAAATGCTTTAAACTGGGGGTTACTCCGCTGGTACTGCTCAAATGCCTGCTCCATAAAACTGTTGTTGCCAAGACGGTCTTTGATTTTGGCGTACATGTTTACCCGCTTTTCAAAGGTGATGACACCGCTCTCCACAAACCGGGCATATTGCGCCTGTGCGGACGGGGTACATAGCCCCAGCGCAAACAAACAGGTAAATAACTGAAATGTCCTTATAATCATGATCGTTAATTTTGGATGGATGTACCGCCCCCCATTTTATTGAAATCCCACGTGAGGGAAAACATCAGGTAGCGTGTGATAGTCGTATACCGGTTTTGCGTAATATAAGTGCTGCTTGCCGAACGATCAAAGCCAATATTCTGATTAAAAATATCGTTCACACCTACGGAAAACTGGAGTGTCTCGTCTTTCAAGAACTTCTTGCTAACCGACGCATCGGCAATAAACCGTTCAAAATTTTCATTAAACGATTGGGTAGCGGCCGTATACATGTAGTTACCCTCCGAACTGATCTGGAATTTCCAGGGCAGGTAAATATTGAATGAATACCGACCACTCATTCCCCACCCGTTATTATTCCGATCGGGCTGCAGCGAAGACTCGCCATAGGTATAGCTAGGCCCGAAATTGATATTGAAATCGTATTTCTTCTGGATGTATTGCCTTAGGAAAATCGTTCCCGAATAGCTGGAGCTCACGGTCTTGTTGAGTTCACCGTTTGCAAGGTTGTAATAGATATTGCCATTTGTATTCAGCCCGGCGCCCACATCGAGGTTCCACTTCTTGAGGTTTTTGCTGAAGTTGGAATAGAAGTAGTAATTCATCGGTGTTTGATTGTCCAGGTTAGCGTACTGGAAGGTATTGCGCCCTACGGAATCGGTATACGTATTGCTCACAATGGCGTTGCTGGTATTGGAAAAACTTCCCGAAAAATACAGGTATTGGTTTCCCAGCACCTTGAAAGAATTGTACGATACATTAAACCGGTTGGTGTACGATGGCCGAAGGTCGGGGTTGCCCAGTACAATGTTCATCGGATCATCATTTACCCGCACGGGCTGTATCTGGTTGATCGTCGGTTGCGTATTATTTCCGTTGTACGAAACGCTGAACATTTTTTGTTGGGAAAATCGGTACTGCCAGCGCAGCTGCGGATTATGATTGGTGAAGCTCCGCCCGAACCGGCTATCGACATAACGATCGGCCTGATCAAATTGCACGCGACTTACCCGCGTACCGAAGTTGAGCGTGGATTTTCCCTTTTTGAAATTGAAAATCGCTCCCAATTGATTGGCCAGCTGGTTTAATTTGAAATCGTTGCTGTACAACGAATCGAGATCTGTATAATCGCCGCCGGCAGGGTTGAACGATTGCCGTAACGAAGTTCCATTACTGGCCGTGAGCCGATAGTTCAATACCACCGACAGTGCATCGGTAAATGGCTCGGAGTACGTAATGTTCGAATTAAATACCGAGCTTCGGGTATCGCTGATCTTCATCTGGTCTACCAGCAGCAGGCTATCAATGGCTCCATCATTATAAAACGAGTTTTCGGAATACAAAAATCCGTTGGCGTTGCTTTGGTTGATGGTTTCGTTTACGTCCCATGAAAGCGTACGCCCCGTTTTCCGTAGTTTTTTTGTCCATAGTGCGGAAAGTGACATATCCTGTCCCTCCGTCCGGTTGTTTGTACGGCGCATCGATTCATTAAGCAGCTGCCCTGCTCCGTTGGTACCTTCCGATTCGTTGAGCTCCATGGTTTCGCCATTTCGGAGCGCGCCGTTGAAAGTTACTTTTAAATTCGATGTTGAATCGAATTGCGATTCAAAGATGGCGCCACCACGTTGCCGGAATATCCGCCGATCGAAGGTCTGGCCCGATTCGGTATTGATAGTTCCCGTCGGAAGGTTATTCTGACTGATCGTGCTGCCGGATCCCTTCACCTCCAACTCACCGATTTTGTAATGGCCGTTGATGGACTGCCTGTCGTCGTTCCATTTATTGCTGTAAAATGCCCCGCCATTCATCACCGACGGAATGCCCCGTCCATCGTAGCGGCCACCCCATGACTCGATTTCGTCCTGCCCACCACCGATTGAGATCATGATACCGCCATCTTCCGTCAGTGTGGTCGTTCCCGAGGGTGCATAGCGGTCGGCATCCTGCCAGTTGAGCCCTGTTCGGCCGGTATTACCCAGGGTACCGAAGGCAGAAAAACGTTGCTTGTTGTTAAACCGGTTAAACATCACTTGCCCCTGGTACATCTCATTGGTACCCGCACCACCGTCGATCTTGCCGAAATACCCTTTTTTCTTATCGTCCTTAAGCTTGATGTTGAGCGTCTTCGACCGCTCACCATCGTCCACGCCTGTAAACTCAGCCTGATCGCTCCGCTTGTCGTACAGTTGAACTTTATCAACCATGTCTCCGCGGAGGTTCTGCGTGACCAGTGTAGGGTCGTCGCCAAAAAACTCCTCGCCATCCACAAGCACCTTGTTTACCGTCTGTCCCTGTGCCGTTATCTTACCGTCCTGGTCTACCTGGATACCGGGAAGTTGCCGGAGCAGATCTTCCACTTTAGCGTTGGGCTGTATCGTAAAACTCGCGGCATCGTATTCGGTCGTGTCACCCCGGATGGTGATGGCCTGGCTACGGCTTACCAACACCTCTTCCAGCAGCTTCGCCCGCAGCACAAGCCCCACGTTACCAAAATCCATCACTTGGGTCGTGCCATCCAGTGTAAAACGCTCCACGTAGTCCGCATATTCGGGAAAAGTGGCAAACAGCATATACTCTCCCGTATCAAGGTTACCGAGCTTGAAACTACCTGTTGCATCCGAACGGGTGAACCGATACAACATAGAGTCTTTGGCATGGACCAGCACAATCGATGATTTGGCCAGTTTTTGACCCGAAGCCGTATCTACCACCGTACCGGTGACGGTGTAGCCATCTTCCTGAGCGGATGTGAAATTTGCGCAGGCACACGCGATAAAAAGCAAAATGAGCAGTCTCTTCATAATTGGTTTATGTTACGATTGAAATCAAAAGGTAACGGCTTAAATGCCTTGCTCCATAACCAGCGCCAAATATAAAACTATAAAAATAGTTTTTACATAATTCCGCTATTATTTAACATATTTTAGCAAATCGAACACCATATTATCTTGTTGTTTCATATCTAATTTCGAATTTGATGTAAAACTACGAAAAAATAGTAAAACTTAGCCGACAAACGTTCACTTCACTATGTTAACTTGCCGTTCGCCGGCAATTCGGCTAAGTTTCACCTGCGCATCCCTTTTTTCCATAAGCCGATCAGAGATCGCTAACTTGCCGTTCTCTGGCAAATTAGCTAAGTTTGCGCCAAAGCCTCATGATATGCAAACAATAAAAAAATACGCAGAAGCGAATTCACAACGCTTCCTGGACGAGCTCATCGAACTACTCCGCTTCCCCTCGGTAAGTGCCGATCCGAAATACAAGGAAGACGTGCAGAATGCGGCGGAATTCGTTGCACAAAAATTGCGCGATGCCGGTGCCGAGAAGGTGGAAGTATGTCCCACGGCGGGTCATCCCATTGTTTATGGCGAGAAAATTATTGACCCCGCCAAACCCACGGTACTCGTATACGGCCATTACGATGTGCAACCGCCCGACCCGCTGGAACTGTGGGAAACCCCGCCTTTCGAACCTACCATTCGCGACGGTAAAATCTTTGCCCGCGGTGCGTGCGACGATAAAGGCCAGTTTTACATGCATGTAAAAGCTTTTGAATTGATGCAGGCCACGGACACCCTCGCCTGCAACATCAAATTCATGATCGAAGGCGAAGAAGAGGTGGGATCGGACAACCTGGGTATCTTCGTTAAAGCCAACAAGCAACGGCTGACGGCCGACGTGGTACTGATTTCCGACACCGCCATGATTAGCCTTGATACGCCCTCACTGGAAACGGGGCTGCGGGGGTTGTCATACCTCGAAGTGGAGGTAACCGGCCCGAACCGCGATCTGCATTCGGGCGTGTACGGCGGCGCAGTGGCTAACCCCATCACCATCCTTGCAAAAATGATCAGTTCCTTGCACGATGAAAACAACCACATCACCATCCCCGGCTTCTATGACGACGTAGCTGAATTGAATGAAACCGAACGGAAGGCACTGAATGCAGCGCCGTTTAACAAATCGGAGTATAAGGCCGATCTCGGTATCAAGGCCCTTTGGGGTGAAAAGGGATACACAACCATCGAGCGTACCGGCATCCGGCCGACCCTGGAGCTTAATGGCATCTGGGGCGGCTATATCGGCGAGGGTGCAAAAACAGTGCTGCCGTCAAAAGCACATGCCAAGATTTCCATGCGCTTAGTGCCCAATCAGGATTCAGATAAAATCACGAAACTATTTGCCGCCCATTTTGAAAGTATTGCGCCGGATTACGTGTCCGTGAAAGTAACGCCCCACCATGGTGGACAGCCTGTGGTAACCCCCACCGACAGCACGGCGTACCGGGCGGCCGAGAAAGCCATTGAAGAAGCGTTCGGCAAAAAACCCATCCCCACGCGCGGGGGCGGGAGCATTCCGATTGTTTCATTGTTTGAAAACGAGCTCGGTCTGAAAACGGTGTTGATGGGCTTCGGGTTAGACAGCGACAACCTGCATTCGCCCAACGAAAAGTATGATATCGCCAATTACTTCAAAGGAATCGAAACCATCCCACTTTTCCATAAGTATTTTGCTGAACTGAGTTAACCAAACGAGAAATTGCACACGTGAACGGGACCCTACGTTTGCTGAGAAAAACACACAGATGCCTTTATTTGGCATCTGTTTTATTTTTCTTTGCAGGCTGCTACCCGCTGCTGTTTATACTGGCCAGAAACCCCCGGCGGCACTCCCGCCGTATCGCACGGTGCCGCCGCATTATCGGCTGGCTCAGTTCCACATGCGTAGGCATACGCTACCGGTTCCGTTACGAAACGGCCATCGACTGGTCAACACCCTGCATTATCTGCGCCAACCACACGTCCAACCTGGACATCACCGCAATGGTGCTGCTGTGCCCTGCCGATTTCTCGTTCATGGGAAAAAGTGAGCTGCTCGATAATCCGGTGACGGGCCTTTTTTTCCGCACCATCGATATCCCGCTGAACAGGCAGAGCAAGGTCTCGGCTTTCAAAGCATTCAAACAGGCCAACGCAAATCTCCGTAACGGCCGGAGTATGGCCATCTTTCCCGAAGGGCATATCGGTGAGGAATTTCCCCCGCACCTGTATGATTTCAAGAAGGGCCCGTTCAAGCTGGCCATCGAAACCAACGTACCGATTGTGCCGGTGGTGATTCACAACGCATGGAAAATCTTCTGGGATGACGCAGGGCGATTTGGCAGCCGCCCTGGAACGGTGATAATTGATGTCCTTACGCCCATTGACACCGCCCAACTCCTGCCGGATGACGCCGATCAGTTGCGCACTGAAGTGCACATGCTTATAAAAAAACGCTGGAACAGCACCGGTGGGCTGTAACTTTTCCTATATTAGCACGTCTTACCACAAAAATGAACAGGATATGTCGCAACAGCCACTCATTCAAATAACGGATATCGGACGGAAGTATGTGATCGGTTCGGAAGTGATCCACGCATTGAAGTCAGTGACCCTCCAGATAAACAAAGGTGAATTCGTTGCATTGATGGGGCCATCGGGCTCCGGCAAATCCACCTTGATGAATATACTCGGTTGCCTCGATACCCCGACGCGTGGTGAATACATCCTCAACGGGATCAATGTAAGCGACATGACCGATGATGAACTGGCTGATGTGCGGAACAAGGAAATCGGGTTCGTGTTCCAGACCTTCAACCTGTTGCCGCGTTCTACATCGCTCGATAATGTCGCCCTTCCACTCATATATGCAGGCTACAACAAGAAAACACGTAGCGAGATGGCCCAAAGTGCATTGGAGAGTGTTGGATTGGGCAACCGCGTAGACCACAAGCCCAACGAGCTCTCTGGTGGCCAGCGCCAGCGGGTAGCAGTAGCACGCGCGTTGATCAACAATCCGTCCATCATACTGGCAGATGAACCTACAGGTAATCTGGATACGAAGACCTCGGTAGAAATCATGGAACTGCTGGAAGAGATACACCACAAAGGCAACACGATTATTCTGGTAACCCACGAAGAAGACATCGCCCAGCATGCCCACCGCATCGTCCGTATGCGCGATGGGCTCATCGAAGATGACCATCCCAACGAAGACATCAGAAACGTATCGCCCCGGCTTGCCGCATTACGCGAGAAAGGCACGGATTTCGAGAACATCTAAGTGTTGATACCATTTGCGGCATGATGCGCGGTGGTCATCGGAAAAAAGACGGCAGGCGCTTTTCCCAAAGCCATCTTTTTGTAAAAATGCCACATCAACCAAACAATAAACATTTCAAAATGAGATACTTAAATCTATATCATAAATTATTGACAAAAAATTTAAAAATCATACTATAAATATTATATTTTTGCGCAAAATTGAAAAGCTTAAATTGAAAGGTTATGTACTGGACATTAGAGTTAGCCTCACATTTGGAAGACGCACCGTGGCCGG
>Ga0182739_1002912_pt1 | contig 15494 bp, 15 predicted proteins | sample eDN5th30CBELigBY_FD_128873 | JGI IMG/M metagenome (GOLD analysis project Ga0182739, IMG submission 128873) | Enriched backyard soil microbial communities from Emeryville, California, USA - eDNA 5th pass 30_C BE-Lig BY (version 2) (version 2) | ecosystem: Environmental > Terrestrial > Soil >... | reverse complement strand
TCGGCCCGGTCGTAGGTCAGCGCCACGTCGTGGCCGGGCAGCAGGAGGCCGCCCGTGTCGGCGAGGAGCGAACGCAGCCTGCCGATCGTCGCGACGCTCTTGTCCTCGTCCAGCGTGGAGTCGACGCGGGCGGTGGCGAGTTCGTGGAGGTTCTTCACGGAGTCGCCCGCGAAGACCATCGGCCGCTCGGCGCGATCCGAGAAGAAGGCCAGATGATGCGGCGTGTGCCCGCCCGCGTCGAGCGCGTGCAGGCCGGGGAGGAACTCCGCCCCCGGCGCGATCCGTTCCACGGTGTCGCGACGAAGCAGCTCCTGCACGTGAAGGTCGGGGATGAAGCTCGTGCCCGCCGGCTGCTCGGCGGCCCAGGCCAGCTCACGCTCCCCCACCCACGTGACGGCCGCGGGGAACATCGTGAAGTTCGCGACGTGATCCCAGTGCATGTGCGTGAGGACGACGTCTGTGATGTCGGCGGGCTTGAGGCCTGCTCGCTCGAGCCCCGCGTGAATGAGCGGGAGGTAGGAGGGCGGCCCGACATCGATCAGGATGTGGCGGGCGCCGTCATCGAGCAGCCAGACGCTGCTCCATCCGAAGGCGCCGTGCGACGTCGATTTGCCGGGGAAACCCTCCACCAGGGGTCGTGCACTGTACATGCTCATAAGGGTGTCACCGCCGCTCGCTCATCTCTCGGATTTGAATACTATGCGCTATAGTATAGGAAATCAACCGAGGAGGATGGCATGGCGACCTCGACCGCGCATGCGTGGCCGGAGCCGGCCAGCGACCAGGACGACACCGGGCACCGCGCGCCGCGCGCGCTCCTCCCCCCGGAGCTGGCCGCCACGGTGCTCGCCGTGTCTGCGGTCTTCCTCGGCGGCGTCCTCGCCCTCCCCGTCTACGGCGTGTTCCTGGGGTGGGCGGCCGCATCGTTCGCGCGACACGGCCGGATCCGTTCCGCGGTCCTGATGAGATGTCTCTGCGCGGGCGGAGCGTTCGGCGCCGCGACGCTCGCCGGCGCGGCCGGGCTGTCACAGCTGCTCGGCGCGGACGTCCCCGCCTGGTCGGGTGCCGTGCTCGCCATCGCGATCGCCAATCCCGTCCTGATCCTGCTCGGACGCAGCAGCGCATTCGGCGCCGTCCCCGCGCTGTTCATCGGCTTCTCCACCGTGTTCGCGGTCCACCTCGGAAGCACGCACGCACTCACCGACAGCATCGCCGGGGCGTTGCTGGTGGCCATGGTCGCGAACTTCGCCGGCGTCGGAGCCGACTGGGTCGGCAACCGGATGAGCGGACGCGCCCCGGCGCGCCCGCTCCCCGGCCGCCGCAGCGCTTGACTCTAGACTGAGACCATGATCGAGCCGACAGCGACACGGAGGCCGATCGCCGACCAGATGTACGACCTGCTGCTGCAGCAGTTCATGTCGGGCGATCGAGCGGCCGGTCAGAGCTTGAACATCGGCGCCCTCTCGCGTGAGCTGGATGTGAGCCAGACGCCGTTGCGCGAAGCTCTCGCACGACTCGAGCACACCGGCCTGGTCGAGCGCGAGGCGCTGCGCGGGTACAGGGTGGCTCCCATGATGACGCGCACCGAGGTGCAGCAGCTCAGGGAGGCGCGCCTTCTGCTCGAACCGCACCTCGCCGAGCAGGCGGCGCTGCGCAAGACCGATGAGTTCCTCCGGACGCTGAAGGCGACCGTCGACGACTTCCATCGTTCTGCCGACGCGGCCGACGTGGAGACCGAGGGCTTCGATCTCTACTGGCGCTCGGACGACCGCTTCCACATGGCGATCGCCGCGCAGGCGGGCAACCCCTTCCTCGAGATGGCCTACGCCGCGCTCGGCGGGCAGATCCAGCGATTCCGTCTCTTCTCGAAGTTCGGCCGGACGGGCGCCCGGCTCGCGGCCCCCGAACACGGCGCCATCTTCGACGCCATCGCCTCGGGCGACGGCCAGGCCGCCGCCGAGGCCATGCGCTCACACGTGATCGGGGCGACCCGGCGCCTGCTCGGCGACTGAGCGCCGCGCCGCGGACGGGGCTCGCCTGTCACTCCCCTCAAGCATGCGACAGGACGAGCCGCCTCAGGCGGCCGAGGTCTGAGGTCAGGCAGCGGATGCGCTGCGGACCCGGCCGCGCGGACAGCATGCGCTCCCGGCGACCCGCACTCCGAGGTGAGCACGGCCTGCATGCGCGCTGAAGGTTTCCGCACTATACGAGATCATCGTTCTGTGCACACTTTTGATCTGTTTCTGCGATTTTCTCCCCATTAGGACACTATGAAGCTTGCACTGTCGACACTTTATGTTCTAGCGTTGCGTCTGATGCGGCTCGGCTGACCGCACCTCTTCCCTAATCTGTGAGGACAAGGATGTCTCGACACACCTCCGCCCCGGCGCGATCGACGCGCGTCAAGTCGATCGTCTCCGCGCTGATCGGCAACTACATGGAGTTCTTCGACTTCGGGGTCTACGGCTTCCTTGCGATCGTGCTCGGGCAGGTCTTCTTCCCTGACGGGGATGCGACCATCCAGCTGCTGTCCTCGCTCGCCGTGTTCGGCGTCGCGTTCGTGTTCCGTCCCATCGGCGGCGCGATCTTCGGTTACATCGGAGATCGATTCGGGCGGAAGAACTCGTTGTCGCTCTCGATCATCATCATGAGCCTGTCGACGGCCGCGATCGGAATCCTGCCGAGCTACGCGGCGGCCGGAATCCTCGCGCCGATCCTCCTCGTCTCCCTGCGCAGTGTCCAGGGTCTCTCCGTGGGCGGGGAGTTCATCGCCGGTTCGGCGTTCATCGCGGAGACGGTGAACCCGGCACGACGTGGACGGTGGGTCAGTCTCATGTCTGTGACCGCTGCGCTCGGCACGATCACCGGAAGCCTGTTCGTCCTCCTCCTGACGCAGACGCTCTCCACAGAGTCGCTGATGTCGTGGGGCTGGCGAGTGCCGTTCTGGATCGCACTTCCCATCGGCCTCATCGGCCTCTACATGCGCCTCCGTCTCGAGGACACACCGGTCTTCCAGCAGATCCAGCGGATCGACTCCCCCGAGGAGACCTCGCCACTCAAGTCCTTCACGAAGAAGGACATCGGACGCATGCTTCTCGCCGTGGTCTTCGCCGGAACGACCGGCCTCGCCTTCTACTACTTCACGGGCTATCTGAACACCTATCTGCAGGCGACGGTCGGCATTCCGCGCGAAGAGGCGATCCTCATCAGCGCCGGCAGCATCTTCGCGTACGCGATCCTCAACCCGTTCGTGGGTGCGCTGAGCGACCGCATCGGTCGACGGCCTACGTTCCTCATCGGCATGTTCACCATGGCGTTCTTCGCGATTCCCGCGTTCATGCTCATGAACCTCGGTGCGCCGTTCGCACTGCTCTCCCTCCTCATCTACGGAGTGTTCATGGCATTCCTGAACGTGATGAACGCCATCGTCTCCGTTGAGCTGTTCAGCGCGAAGAACCGCATGACCGCCGGCTCGATCGCCTACAACATCGGAGTGGGCCTCATCTCCGGGTCCGGTCCGCTCATCGCCGCCGCCCTGGTCGCATCGACGGACAATCCGATCGCTCCCGGCATCTACCTCGCCAGCGTGTGCATCGTCGCGGCCATCATCCTGACCGTGTACCTTCCCGAGACGTTCCGCCGCTCCATGTTCCTGTCGCCCGAGCATTCGGAGGACGCAGACATCTCGGAGACCGCGGCCGGGCAGAAGGCCGCCGTCGCCCACGACTCCAGCGTCGCGCACAGGGCATGACCGGCCCACGACTGAAAGGGATGCCATGACCGTCCAGACCACCCGTGGCCCGGTCGCAGCGGAATCGCTCGGGAAGACCCTCATCCACGAGCACATCTTCTCGCTCTATCTCGACTACCGCGCGGACTACGGATTCGACGAGGAGCTCGAGCGCGCGAGGGCAGCCGCCTCCCTCGCGGACGTCCACGCCGCGGGCATCACAACCGTGGTCGACATGACCGTGTACGGGCTCGGCCGGAACGTCGGCCGGGTCAAGGCGATCGTCGACCGGGTCCCCGGTCTGAACGTCGCCGTCGCCACCGGCATCTACACCTTCCGCGACCTGCCGGGCTTCTTCCGGAATCGGGCGCGCTTCCTCGGCGAGGACTCCATCGGCGACCTGTTCATTCGTGAACTCGCGCACGGTGTCGGCGATTCAGGAGTGCGTGCCGCGGCGGTGAAGCTCGTCACAGACGAGCAAGGGGTCAGCCCCGACATGCGACTCATCGCGCGCCAGGTCGCTCGCGCTCACCATGCGACAGGAGCTCCGATCATCACGCACTCGCATTCACCGACACGGCAGGGGCTCGCTCAGCAGGAGCTTCTCCGTGATCTCGGTGTGGACCTCGGCCGGGTCGTCATCGGACACGCCGGTGACTCGGACGATCTCGGATACCTCGAAGAGCTCATCGCGAACGGCTCGTACCTCGGCATGGACAGATTCGGCTTCGGCTTCGCCGCGTCTCTGGAACAGCGAATCGACGTGGTCACCGCTCTCTGCCAACGGGGATACGCAGACCGGCTGGTGCTGTCTCACGACGCCAACGTCCACTCCGACGCCGTGCCCGACGAGATCCGCGAAGACGAGCAGCTCAGAGAGTGGAACTTCCGCTGCATCCCCGACCTCGTCCTGCCCGCGTTGAGAGAGCGGGGCGTGAGCGAGGTCGACCTCCACGCGATGCTGACCACCAATCCGGCGCGCGTGCTCGACGTGACATGACGCGCGTTCACCCACGAGGAGAAGGGAGCGACGACGCGTGGACATCGCCAGCGTGACCGACCGCCCGATCTTCGACCTCTCGTCCAGCTGGTGGACGAGACACCTCTTCATCTGCCTGCCCCTGACGTTTCCCGGCGCGACCGTCTCCCGGCTGCGCCCGCTCACGATCGCCTGATCGGCGACCGTGAGCGACAGAAAGGAAGCCACCATGCCCCGTCTCCCCGATCTCGGGCCGTTGTGGCCGAGACGGACACCGGACCAGATCGCGTTTGTCGTCGACGACATCGGCGCCGGCATCCGGCGCTGGAATGCGCTCCTGGGGAGTACGGACGACGACTGGCTCGTGTACACATACAACCGCGAGACGGTCCCCGACCTGTCGTACCGAGGAGCGCCCGCCGACTTCTCCATCTCCCTCGCCCTCTGCGGCAGCTCACCCCAAGTGGAGCTGATCGAGAATGTGCGCGGCGACAGCCTCTATTCGGAGTGGAGCCGTGCAGGAGAGGTCGGAGTGCATCACCTGGGCTGGTTCGTATCGGATCTCACTGCCGTGGTGGCGGACCTCCGTAGCCGTGGTATCTGCGACGTGCAGGCGGGAAGCGGCTACGGCGCCGGCGGTGACGGCGCCTTCGCCTACTTCGAGCTCCCCGGCGCGGATGTCGTGCTCGAGCTCATCGAGATCCCCGGCCAGCGCCGTCCCTCCGAATCCGTCCCCACCCCGCGCTCCGCGCGGCACTGAATGAATCGAGTCCCCATGGCCCTCGTCCCCTACCGCGATCCCGATTCGCTGCCCGAGGAGCAGCGGCGAATCGTGCGGCGGCCGATCCACCTCTATCGGGCGCTGGCGAACGAGCCTGAGGGCACGCAGTCGTTCTATGACTTCGCGGAGTGGGTCCGCTGGCACTGTCCGCTCGACGCGCGCCTGCGCGAGATGCTGATCCTCTACATCGGCTACCTCTCACGCGACCCTTACGAGTGGAGTCACCACATCGTGCTCGGGCGCGAGTTCGGCGTCACTGACGATGACGTGTCGGCGCTGATCGACCACGCCGAGCGCCGAGAGTCCACACTCACAGACAAGGAGAAGCTCGTCCTGGACGCGACCGAGCAACTCACGGTGGACGCGTATCTCGACGACATGACGTGGTCGGCGCTCACGACGATGTTCGACGATCGGGAACTGACCGACATCGTGATGGTCGCTTCGTTCTACTGCATGGTCGTCCGAGTGCTCGGAGGGCTGCGCATCGATGTCGAGCCCGAGTATCAGGCGGCGCTCGACCGATTTCCCCTGCCTACGCGAGAGATGACTCACTGAGTCTCGGAAGGAAGACCGATGACAGAGCACAGCAGCAACCCCGCCGCAGCGATGGACTTCCGCGGCCGAACCGCGGTGGTGACCGGCAGCGCCCAGGGAATCGGCCGTGCAATCGCACGGCGGTTCGCGGAGGCGGGAGCGGCCGTCGTGATCGCCGATCATCAGGGGGACGAGGCGGAGCGCACGGCCGGTGAGTTCCGCGATGCCGGCCACGACGCGGTTGCATTCGCGGTTGACGTCACCAACGAGCAGGCAGTCGACGAGCTGATGAGCTTCGCCCAGGCGCACCGTGGAACACTTCGGGTGCTGGTCAACTGCGCGGGCGTCAGCACGACGCACGTCATCGCCGAGACACCGCGAGAGGAGTGGCAGCGTGTCGTCGATATCAATCTCACCGGACCGTTCCTCACCTCGAAGGCGGCGGTGCCCTTTCTTCGTGACAACGGCGGCGGCAAGATCATCAACATCGCCTCCGTCGCCGCGAAGCGCATCAGCAACAACGCGTCGGCCGCCTACACCGCCAGCAAAGAGGGGCTGTTGGGGTTCACCCGGCATCTCGCGTACGAAGTGGCAGCCGACAACATCAACGTCAATGCGATCTGCCCGGGGCCGGTTCTCTCGCCGATGCTTCAACGCACCGCGACCCCCGAGGCGATCGCCCTGCGAGAAGCGGGCGTCCCCTCGCTGAAGCTCTCCCGCCCCGAGGATCAGGCGAACGCGGTGCTGTTCCTCGCCTCATCCCTTGCAGACATGATCTACGGCGTTGCGTTGGACGTGGACGGCGGCGCCCTCCTCGGCTGGTATGACATCAAGACCTACTTCGAGCGCAGGAACGCCCAGACGCTCCCGCTCGGACTCCGCTGACTTCGACCGCACACACACGGGAGCACGCCACATGACCACCCAGATCCCTCAGAAGTCGCGCCTAGAGCTCGAGGGCAAGACCGCACTCGTCGTCGGCGGCGGCCAGACGCCGGGCACGACCGTCGGCAACGGTCGCGCCACAGCGCTGCTGTTCGGCCGCGAGGGAGCCCGCGTCGTCGTTGCAGACCGCGAGCTCGCGCGTGCCGAGGAGACGGCGGCTCAGATTCGGGATGCAGGCGGCGAGGCATGGGCGACAGCGGCAGACATCACCGATGAAGCGACGATCACAGCCATGGTCGCATTCACCGTCGACGTACTCGGGGGCATCGACATCCTCCACAACAACGTCGGCGTGAGCCTTGCCGGAGGCGACAGGATCATCGACGACATCGAGTTCGATGCATTCGAGAAGGTCACGCGGATCAACCTCACGGGGATGGTGATCACCTGCAAGCACGTCCTTCCGATCATGCGGGCGGCCGGGGGCGGCGCGATCACGAGCGTCGGGTCGCTCGCGAGTCAGATCGACTACCCGTACATCGCCTACAAGACCTCCAAGGCCGGCGTCGTCGCCCTGACCGAGAACATCGCGATCCGGCACGCGGCTCACGGCATCCGCGCGAACGCCATCCTTCCGGGACTCATGGAGACTCCGATGGCGATTGAGAACCGCATCGGTCTCAACGGCTGGTCACGAGCCGACGTCATTGCAGAGCGCGACTCCCACGTTCCGCTTCGCGGACGCCAGGGCACCGGCTGGGATGTCGCCGAGGCCGCCGTCTTCCTCAACTCAGATCGCGCGCGATTCATCACCGGGATCTCGGTCGCGATCGATGGGGGCCAGAGCCTGAGGGTCGGTTGAGCTCCCACGCACGACGGATATCGCCGGGAACGCCCGAAGATAGGATCGGGTCATGACAGAGCCGCCGTTCGATGGCCGAACCGAGCTCAGCGAACGGCTGCTGCGAAAGCACCTCGGTCTCGCCGGAGGCGAGGATGCGCTGGTCGACACCATCGTCCTCACGGTCGCTCGCGAGATCATCGAAGGGACGATGGCACCGGGCACGGTCCTGGATTCGATCTCACTGGCCCGACGATTCGACACCAGCAGGACGCCAGTGCGCGAAGCGCAGATCGCGCTCGAGCGCCACGGACTCATCGAGAGCGAGCCCCGACGCCGACCGCGGGTCACCTCCCTGACCGCGGAGCAGGTGTCAGAGGTCTACGAGCTTCGCGGCATCCTGCACGGGCTGATCGCCCAGAAGGTCGCGAATCGGCGCACCGAAGACGACCTGCGCTCGCTTGAGGCTTGTCTGGAAGACATGCGACGAGGCAACGCGACCGGCGATGTCAACGGGTACTTCTGGTCGCAGGTCGCCTTCCACGACAACGCCGCCGACATCGCCCGGGACGGCACGCTCAAACGCGTCACGTACGGCCTGGGGCTGCAGGTGCTCCGTCTCCGTCATTCAGGAATGGCGATCGAAGGGCGTCTCGCGCGGTCGCTCACGGATCACGAGCGCCTGATTGTGGCGTTCAGGGAGGGGGATGCCGATCTCGCTTACGCGATCGGCCGCTCACTCGTGCTCGACGCCCTCACGCTCCTCCGCCGATACGCACGGGTCTGAGGGCTCAGCCCGAGGTCTGCGGCCGCCGCTCCAGCTTGATCCGCTTCTTCGCCTCGCGCTCGGCGAGCACGGGGACGAAGTCGCGGACCTTCGCCGTGCTCATCTCCGCGCGCACCCCGTCGACGATCGACGCGACGCGCTCGGGCGCGACGTCGGGATACTTCTCGGTCAGGCGCACGAGGATCTCGCGAAACGCGGTGTCCTCGTCGATGCCCTTCTCTGCCACGGATCCTCCTCGTTCTCGGTGGCGGAAGACTACTCCGCGAAAGTGAATCCGTGGTCGCGCGACCGCTCGGTTTCCCTTTGGTTTCCCCACCGTTCTTGTTCGCCTTGTACGTTCTGCGCGCATCGACTCCCACACGGGCGAAGGAATCTCGAGGTATCCCATGGCGAAGAAGAGCAAGGCCCAGAAGTCTGCGGAAGCGGCGCTGGACGCGGCGGCGGTCGCCGCGAAGGACGCGAAGAAGCTGATCAAGGCGCTCCCCCGGAAGGACGCGAAGAAGCTTCGCGACCTCAGGGAGGACGTCAAGGACGCCGCGAGCGCGTCGAAGAAGCAGGTGGCACGCAAACCAGCGAAGGTCGAGAAGGCCGCGGTCACCGCGACCGCCCGGCTCACGAAGTCGGCAGCCAAGCTGGAGGCCAAGCACGACCTCAAGACGGCGAAGCAGGCGGCGAAGCCGAAGGCATCCGAGAAGCGGAAGGACGTGAGCCACTCCGACGACGCGGTCACCCTGACCCCGGATGCCGCGCCCGCACCGCTCCCGACGCCCGGTGACGATCTGAGCGCGATGACGGTCGTCGCGCTGCGGGCACTCGCTCGCGAAGAAGGACGGACGGGATACTCGCGGCTGTCGAAGGCTCAGCTCGTCGAGCTGCTCTCCTCCTGAGGCGGCGACGTGCAAGAGGGCTACGACCGGATCGACCTGACCACACCGCCGCGGACCCTCATCGACATCCTCCGGGAGACGGCGACACGGTTCCCCGACGCCTCGGCGATCGAGGATGCCGCGGGGTCGCTGAGCTACGCCGAGCTGCTGTCGCGCGTCGATCGCGGCGCCGCGCGGCTGCGGGAGCACGGCGTGCGGCACGGAGACCGCGTGGGCGTGCGGATGCCGTCGGGCGAGCGGGACCTCTACGTGACGATCCTCGCCGTGATGGCCGCGGGCGCGGCCTACGTGCCGGTCGACGCGGATGATCCGCAGGAGCGCGCCGAGCTCGTCTTCGGCGAGGCCAGCGTGCGCGGTGTCGTGGGTCGCGGCGGGGAGTACACGGCCCGGGGAGCCGAGCCGGCCGGCCGAGCGCTCTTCGACGCGGGCGATCGGCATCCCGGCACCGCGGCGCTCTCCGTCGTTCCTCCCCCGGGGATCGACGATGACGCGTGGATCATCTTCACATCGGGATCGACGGGCGTGCCGAAGGGCGTCGCCGTCTCGCACCGATCCGCTGCGGCGTTCGTGGACGCGGAGGCGCAGCTCTTCCTTCAAGACACACCGCTCGGTCCGGGCGACCGGGTGCTTGCGGGGCTGTCCGTCGCCTTCGACGCATCGTGCGAGGAGATGTGGCTCGCATGGCGCCACGGTGCGTGCCTCGTGCCGGCGCCCCGGGCGCTCGTGCGATCCGGCGAGGATCTCGGACCGTGGCTCGTCGGTCACGCGATCACGGTGGTCTCGACGGTGCCGACGCTGGCGGCGCTGTGGCCGCAGGACACGATCGAGAACGTCCGGCTGCTCATCTTCGGCGGCGAGGCGTGCCCGCCCGAGCTCGTGGCGCGGCTGGTCGGGGAGGGACGCGAGGTCTGGAACACGTACGGTCCGACCGAGGCGACGGTCGTCGCGTGCGCGGCGCTCATGGACGGCGTGGGACCCGTTCGCATCGGGCTTCCGCTGAACGGGTGGGCGCTGGCGGTCGTCGGCCCCGACGGGCAGCGGGTGGCCGATGGCGAGGTCGGCGAGCTCATCATCGGCGGGGTCGGCCTCGCGCGCTACCTCGACCCGGCGAAGGATGCCGAGAAGTACACCCCGATGCCCTCGCTCGGATGGGAGCGCGCCTACCGGTCGGGCGACATGGTGCGCGCGGATGCCGAAGGACTCGTCTTCCAGGGCCGCGTCGATGACCAGGTGAAGATCGGCGGTCGCCGCATCGAGCTGGGGGAGGTGGAGGCCGCGGTGCAGGGGCTCGACGCCGTCACCGCGGCCGCCGTGGCCGTGCAGAGGACGGATGCGGGTCTCGCCCTGCTCGTCGGCTACGTGGTCCCCGGTGAGGGCTTCGATCGGGCGGCGGCGCGCGCGCAGCTGGCCGAGCTGCTGCCCGCTCCGCTCGTCCCGCTGCTGGCCGTCGTGGACGATCTGCCGCTGCGCACATCCGGAAAGGTGGACAAGGCGGCGCTCCCCTGGCCGCTGACGGATCCGGACGCCGCCGACTCTCCCCTCTCCGGCGTCGCGGCATGGCTCGCGGAGCAGTGGTTCGCGGTGCTCGGGACGCAGCCGGTCGAGGAGGACGCCGACTTCTTCCAGCTGGGAGGCGGCTCGCTCGCCGCCGCCCAGCTGGTGTCGCGCATCCGTGCGCGCGCTCCCGAGTTCACGATGGCGGACGTGTACGACCTGCCGCGCCTGCGGCAGATGGCCGACGCCGTGGCGGAGCACGCGGTCGAGGACGGCGAGAGGACGCACTCGACGCCGCGGCCGACGCCGCGGCCGATGCAGTGGATCCAGACTCTCGCCGGCATCCCCCTGTTCGTGCTCAACGGGGCACGCTGGGTCACGTGGCTGCTGGCGGCGAGCTGGATCCTCCAGCTGGTGCCGGGCTTCGAGTTCCTTCCCGACGCGCCGCCCTGGCTCATCGTCGCGGGGATGCTGGTGTTCGCCACGCCGTTCGGCCGGATGACGATCGCCGCGGTCTGCGCGCGCATCCTCCTGGCCGGCGTCAGGCCAGGCGACTACCGGCGCGGTGGCTCGGTGCACCTGCGACTGTGGCTCGCCGAGCAGGTCTCGCAGCAGGTCGACCCCGTCGGCCTGGCGGGCGCGCCGTGGGTGGTCTACTACGCGCGCGCACTCGGCGCACGGATCGGCAAGGGGGTCGATCTGCACTCGCTGCCGCCGGTCACCGGCATGCTGCATGTCGGCGCCGGTGCCGCCATCGAACCCGAGGTCGATCTCGCCGGCTACTGGATCGACGGGGACACGGTCAGGATCGGCTCGATCCGCATCGGCGCCGATGCGACGATCGGCGCCCGCAGCACGCTCGCGCCCGGCACGAGGGTCGGTCGGGGTGCCGAGATCGCGCCCGGCTCTGCCGTGTTCGGGCGGGTTCGAGCGGACCAGCGGTGGGCGGGATCGCCCGCGGTACGAGTGGGCGGGAAGTCCGCGCACTTCGCGCCGGCCAGACCGCCCGCCCGTCGGCGCTGGCTGTTCGCGTACGGGGCCTCGTCCGCACTGCTCGGCCTGCTGCCGTTCGCGGCGTTCGCCGTCGGCGGGCTCGTCATCGCGGCGGGCATCCGCGGGTCGCACAGTCTCGCCGCCGCCCTCCCCGCGTTCGCGGCCTGGCTGATCCCCGGAGTGCTGGCGACGGGACTGGTCTTCGCCGCGACGGTCGTGGTCCTCGTCCGCGTGCTTTCCATCGGGCTCACGACCGGTATCCATCCCGTGCGCGGCCGCGTCGCGTGGCAGGCGTGGACGACCGAGCGTCTGCTCGACTCCGCTCGCGTGATCCTCTTCCCCCTCTACTCCAGCCTGTTCACACCGACGTGGCTGCGGATGCTGGGCGCCAAGGTCGGTCGCGAGGTCGAGGCATCCACCGTGCTGCTCATCCCCTCCATGACGACGATCGACGACGGAGCGTTCCTCGCCGACGACACGATGGTCGCGACCTACGAGCTCAGCGGCGGCTGGATGCGACTCGCTCCCGCGCGGATCGGCAAGCGCGCCTTCCTGGGCAACTCCGGACTGGCTGCAGCCGGGCACAGAGTTCCCAAGGACGGACTCATCGCGGTGCTGTCTGTCGCACCCGAGCGCGCGAAGCCGGGATCCTCCTGGCTGGGATCGCCTGCGGTCCGCCTGCGCCGGGTCGTCAACGACGCAGACCTCGAACGCACCTACCGGCCGCGCGACGTGCTCCGGCTCTCGCGCGCACTGTGGGAGCTGTGCCGCATCATCCCGGTCATCGTCACGTGCCTGATCGGATCCGGCGTGCTGCTGCTGCTCGCCTGGCTCACCGAGATGCTCGGACTGGGCCCGGCCGTGGCGCTCTCGGGCGTCGTGCTGCTGGCCGCGGGAGCCGTCGCCGCCGGCGTCACGACGGCCGCGAAGTGGGTGTTCGTGGGGCCGATCCGCCCCGGTGAGCACCCCCTGTGGTCGAGCTTCGTCTGGCGCACCGAGGTCGCCGACACGTTCACCGAGATGGTCGCGGCCCCGTGGTTCGCGAACGCGGCGGCCGGAACGCCGGCCCTCGCGATGTGGCTGCGCACACTCGGCGCGCGCATCGGCAAGGGTGTCTGGACCGACAGTTATTGGCTGCCCGAGCCCGACCTGGTGCGGCTCGGCGACGGGGCGACCGTCAACCGCGGTTGTGTGGTTCAGACGCATCTGTTCCATGATCGAGTCATGAGCATCGACACGGTCACCCTCGAACCGGGCGCAACACTCGGCCCGCATTCGGTCGTGCTGCCCGCCGCGACGATCGCCGCCGACGCGACGGTCGGCCCCGCCTCCCTCGTGATGCGCGGCGAGACGGTGCCGCGCGGCAGTCGTTGGAGCGGCAACCCGATCGGCCCGTGGCGTGCCGTGAAAGTGCGCGCCTACCAGGCCTCCGACGGATGAGTGGCGACGCGTACACTCCGCAGAGCGGTGACGAGCGCATCGCAGCCGAGCACTACGACCTCGCGCTCGACTACAAGATCACGACGAACCGGCTCGAGGCCACGGCCGTGCTCGAGCTGCGGGCCGTGACCGACCTCACGTCGTTCGGACTCGACCTCGTCGGCCTGCGCGTCAGCCGCGTGCGTGTCGCGTCGGACCCGCGGGCGACGTTCCGGCAGAACGACCGCACGCTCACGGTCACGCTGTCGCAGGGCGTCGCCGCCGGCACGGCGCTGCGCGTCACGGTCGTCTACGCGGGCTCGCCGAAGCCCCGCCGCACGCGCTGGGGCACGATCGGCTGGGAAGAACTCGACGACGGCCTGCTCGTCGCCTCACAACCCACGGGCGCGCCGAGCTGGTTCCCCTGCAACGATGTGCCGTCCGACAAGGCGACGTACCGCATCTCGGTCACGACCGACCCGCTGTATACGGTCGTGTCGGCCGTGCCCGCGACGAAAGCCGTCGTGCGCGGCAAGGGCGTGTCGACGTTCGACATCCAGGCGCCGACGCCGACGTATCTCGTCACGCTGCAGATCGGCCGGTATGCGCACGAGTCCGTCTCGCTCGGCGACGTGCAGGGGCACGTGTTCTATCCCAAGGCACTCAAGCCCCGTGTGCGCGCCGACTTCGCCGACCTCGGCGCGATGATGTCGACGTACGCAGACCTGTTCGGACCGTATCCGTTCGCGGCGTACACGGTCGTCGTCACGCCCGACGAGCTCGAGATCCCGCTCGAGGCGCAGGGGATGGGGATCTTCGGCGCGAACCACATCGACGGGGTCGGCGGGCTCGAGCGCCTCATCGCACACGAGCTGGCGCACCAGTGGTTCGGCAACAGCGTCGGGCTCGCGCAGTGGCGAGACATCTGGCTCAACGAAGGCTTCGCGTGCTACGCCGAGTGGCTGTGGTCTGAGCGCTCGGGCGGCCCGTCGGCACACGCGAAGGCGCTCGGTCATCACGCGCGCATCGCGGCGCTCACGCAGGATCTCGTGCTGACCGATCCCGGGCCCGACAAGATGTTCGACGACCGCGTGTACAAGCGCGGCGCGCTGACGCTGCACGCCCTGCGGCTCACGATCGGCGACGACGCGTTCTTCTCGCTCCTGCGGGAGTGGACGTCGCGCCATGCTCTGCGCACGGCGCTCACCGACGATTTCGTCGTGCTCGCCGAAGAGGTCTCGGGCGCCGCACTGGGCGGGTTCTTCGAGGCGTGGCTGCACCGTGCGGCCCTGCCTGACCTGCCCTCGACGACGTCGACCGAGGTCGCGGCTCCCGTCACCGAGGCGATCCTCGGGCTCGACGGCCACACGCGATGAGCGTCAGCTCACGGCGACGCTGATGACGTACCCCTCCGGCGCGGGCGCAGCGGCGACGCGGTAGCCCGACGACACGCCCGGTACGCGCGCTTCGTGCCACCCGGTCGCACGCGGCGAGATCAGCACGTCGCCCGGGTCGATCTGCAGCCCGCGGCCGTCGGCCTTCACGGCGGCCTCGATCTCGGTCCAGCGGCGCAGGGTCGGCGGTGCGGGGGAGACGAGGCCCGCGAGGCCCGGGACCGGCGCATCCGCGTCGCCCCTCTCGACGTCGACGCCGACGGCGCCCGCGCGCACCGCGGCGGCGACGACGAGCGCGCCCGCGTACCCCAGGCTCACGCCGGGCGCGTGCTCTGCGCCGGGCACGATCGCGACGGGCCGGCCGTGCAGGCGCGATCCGCACGCGGCGCATCGCGCCTCGATCGTCACATCGACCTCGTCGCCCACGACGTGGCGCACGACCCGGTCAAGCAGCGCGCGTCCCGTCAGAAACCGGCGCGCACCGGCAGGGCTGAGCTGTTCGAGCCGCGCGCGGTCGCTCGTGGGCAGCCGCTCAGGCGCCTGCGCGAGCCGCGTCGTCCACGCGAGCACGACGGGGCCGAACTCGACGAGCTCGAACATCGGTGCGGGTCAGACCCGCCGCACCTTGATCATCGCCCCGGCGACGAGAAAGACGACGCCCGCGACGGGCTGCGCGATCGCCCACGCGATGCCGTCGAACGCGAAGGGGTAGACCGGGTTCCAGACGATCGCGATCGCGGCGAACACGGGAACCCACCACCACTGCT